>Ga0116157_10001674_pt1 | contig 22151 bp, 22 predicted proteins | sample AD_UKC048_MetaG_FD_89882 | JGI IMG/M metagenome (GOLD analysis project Ga0116157, IMG submission 89882) | Active sludge microbial communities of municipal wastewater-treating anaerobic digesters from USA - AD_UKC048_MetaG | ecosystem: Engineered > Bioreactor > Anaerobic > Digestate | place: USA...
CGGCACCAAGGTGCACGTGGAGATTCAGACCCGCACCCCTACCGTCGCGAACTACACCATCGAGCGTATTGTCAACGGAGGTCCGATCGTGCGGGACGCTCACGGAGCGGTCCTCACGTCGACCCCTTCCGACATACTGCCCGGTCTGGAGGTCTACGGGCAGCGGGAGCTTGCAGAACTCGCCCGCGACAAGCGGCGCCTAACCGAGTTGCTGTCGAGGTACATGCCGGGTATCGATCCAAATGCTGGCCAGTCCGAGCTCGAGTTGATGCAGGAATCACGGGCACAGATTGTCAAGATTCAAAACTCCCTCGAAAGGCTAAACGATCGCATCTCTCGCATACCGGTAGTGCAGGAGAGGCTGAAGGGATTCGAGGACGCCGGGGTGGCGGACAAGTTGAACACGCAGGCTGACACCGAAAGGGAGAAAGCCTTGCTTGACCAGGCTTCCGAATTGATCAACGTCGACTGGGACCCCTCGGGCGACATTGTCGACCTCGACTTCCTCGCGGAACGCGAGATTCGTGAGCTCCCTGACAAAGAGCTGCTGGGCCAAGCACGTTCCGTTCTGGCTGACTACAACACCGCCATTGAGGCCGGATTTGCCGGGATCGAAGCCGCGCGCGCAACCGCCGCCGAATTGCTTGCCACGACGTCCGCGAGCTGGGAGACCGCCACGACGGTGACCCGCGAGGCGCTAGACAAGGTGCTTCGCGAACTTCAGCCCGACGGCATAGACGGCGGCGAGTACCTCCGCCTTCGCCAAGAGATCGCTACGCTCCAGCCACTGAAGAAAGAGGCTAAGGCGACCCGAGATCACCTCAAGCAGTTGCAGAGCGATCGCAAGAAACTGCTTGATGACATTTTTGACGCCCGCGCAGCCCGCCTGCGATCCATCGAGAAGGAAGCAAAGAAGGTCCGCAAGCTGTTGCCGATGGTGGTCCAGGCGACCGTTAAATTCGGGGAGGATCGGACCCCAATTACTGACGTGCTGGATACCCACATCGGCGGCCGCCTCGATACCGTGCGTAACGCCATAAACGAAGCGGCCTCGATGACCGGACCTGCCCTTGCCAACCTTTGTCGCGATGGCAAGGAAATGATCCTAAAGACACTTCCGGGAGTAAGTGATGCGCAGGCTAGTCAGTTAGCGACCGCCAGCCAAGAGACGCTGATGGCGCTAGAGGAGGTGGACCTTCCAGTTAGCACCGACCTGCAGCTCAACGTAGGCTCCAAGCAGGACCCCGTCTGGCGGAGCCTAGATCACCTGTCCACCGGCCAGAAGGCGACCGCCCTGCTTCTACTCCTCATGGAGCGTGGAACAGGGCCCCTGTTCATCGATCAGCCGGAAGACGACCTCGATAACCACTTCATATTCGCCGACGTCGTTCCGCGGCTGCGCCGGAAAGGTCGGCGCCAAGTCGTTTTCTCCAGCCACAACGCGAACATCCCCGTGCTCGGCGACGCCGACCAAATCGTGGCCCTTGTCACGGAAGAGGATGGAGATGGTGTGATCGGCGCAATCGCTGCCGACGGCCTCGGATCCATTGACCACGAACCGGTCCGGCAGATGGTCGAGGAAGTGCTCGAGGGTGGCAGAGAGGCCTTCAATACCAGGAGGTACCTTTACGGGTTCTGAAGAGCGCCTCGACCGCCGAAGTGTCGTGCACGGTTGCTCGCCGCGGATGGTTGCGAAGAGTCAAGCCATCCGAGCGATACAACAGGACAGGTTGTTGCCCGTCTATCCCGGTGTCATCAGCCGAAAGCGCACGGCTTCACCGAATCACCTACGACCCGACCGCATCCCGGATAGCACCCTCGGCTGATCGTCTCAGCGTCGCGAGCAGTCCCTAACCGAAAGCTTTCGCCTGCCGGTCGCGATGTGGCCAGTCTGCCCGGTTCCGGAGTGTGTCGGCATTCAGAGCAAGCGATTCAACGGCCATCTAGCTTGATGCGATCTCACTGTCTTCGAAAGAAAGAATTGCACGCATGATCGCAAGGCCACGACCGCGTGCCTCAACTGCGTCGAGATACTCATTCATGGCGGAGTCGAGTACGCCGAGTCCGGCACCTGCTACACCCCCGGCCACGAAGGGGCCGGGGATCGACATGTCAGCCTGACTGACCCCTTGAAGCCCGCCAGAAAAGGCACTTACCAGCATCTTTCGCCATCCCGATTGTAGGGATGTGAGGAATGGGGACTGGGCAACCTCACTAGTTAGGTCAGACAGGTTCATTCGAAGCTCGTCAGCCAGAATCGCTCGAGCGGCGGCCACACCTTCAGTTGATTCTGGTATCCCGCCTAGTGAGTCCAAGGCCTGCGTTAGCGCCATCCGCCACGTCGAGAAAACCCCCGAACGCCGTAGGTCGACCACTGTTGTGATGTCGGTCGAGAGGTTTGGGAGCTGAAATGAGCGCGACAGACGCTCCAATCGAATGGCTCTCGTGGTTTCAGATTGTTGACGGCTCCCGAATCTCTCCAAGAAGTGACGTTCCTCATTGGACCGGGCTACAACCGTTGCGATGCCCAATTCCGCCATCTTCATCGCTTCCCTTAGGTCGTAGTAGATCTTCGAGATCTCCTCCCACCGACCATCGAAGTCTTGCTCGAAGCGAGTGCCGACCCAATTGAGCGGGTCGAGGAGCACTGGATTTCTGTAGCCGTCCAGATTGTCAATCGTCGTGGGGCGCCCCACGGCGTATGGATCAGGCCCGAAGTACGCCAAGTGTTCCTCGACCAAAGGTCTGAGTCGAGCGAGCCGATCGAGCCGGTAGAGGATCGCAATACGTCGCCAATCCTGATCCTCTTTTGGGAGCTCGATTGTGGGCCAACTGTACGTGCGCCCTAGTTCCCAATCGTCACCGAGCTGAAAGCCTGGGATCAGGAAGGTTGCCGGTAGGAGCACTGACTCAACATGCAGCAAGAGAGCCGCGGCGGCACCGGTCGCGGCTGGCTCTAACCTGTTCGTGCTACTGACGACTGGTCGCTGTTGGCCAGGTCGCAGTGCTGGGGCATCTTTCGTGGTCCCTTCAGGCCAACCTAGGAGGAAATTCTCGAACTCGGAATCTGAGACCCTCCCAATGCGGACTACCAATTCGGGCGTAAGAGGTTGATCCCAGTGGTCGCGCACGTAATCGAACACCGCTTTTGGATATTCCTGCAACGCGTAACCTCCGGTAGTCAGTCTTCTCGGACAAATCTTGAAGTCGAAGTTGCGCGCAGCTTCAAGGCCCGCTCACCTCTAGCGCTGGTTGCTCCTGCCTAACCACCACCGAGGGGTGAACGCCGGGATCTGCAATGAGTTGACCTTGAGCCCGGCGACGCACCTGAGACGTCACGTCGAGCTATTTGCGGGCTCTTCTGTTGTCCCACCGTTCGTAGGCCACAAAAGAATCACCCATGGTGATACGCCACAGTGCGCCGCAGATGACGCAGCGACGCGACGAAGTTTCGCCGCTCGGGGTGACGACACGTTGTCCTTCAAGCGCCCAAAGGTGCTGACGTAACTTGTCATGGATCCAGATCCGGCGATCGCTTACGGACTCATCCACCATCAGTGCAACGACCCCTTTCGGACTATTCGACGACCTCTGGGTTGTCAGTCTGGAAAGACCAGCCTGCCGAGCGCAAGAACGACTCGAGCCGTCCGACATCTCGGCGGGCGTTCGCTAGGCGTTCTTCGGTAGAGCTGGGATAAGGACGGTTCTCGGCGATGCCGCTCGATTGCTCAAGCTCGAGTGCCGTCTCGAGTCGGGCAACCTCGGAGGACTTGGCCCTCCATTCTCTCAAGGCTTGGAGCTCAGATACGGCATTTCGCTCCTCGAGGGTTGTCGGGATTCGAGCGCCTTCAGTCCCGCTGGAAAGCCAAGCATCGAACTCGCCAACAGACATCGAGGAGAAGTCCTCGCTCAGCCCTGGCAGATCCAAGCTGCGGTCCAGTGCACCCATCGGCGCAAGCAAATAGCTCAACGGCACCTTAAGCGCCATCGCGATGTTCAGAAGCTGGACTACGTCGATAGAAGCTTTGCGCCCAAGCTCAATGTTCTCGATCGTCGACTGTGTTGGTGCAACTCCGATGGCCGCTGCCAGCTGGCGGGCACTCATGCCTCGGGCCTTACGGGCAGCTTGGATTCTTTCCCCGATTGAGCCGGCCGTGCGGAAATCCGTCATTTTTGCAGGATAGCGGTCAAAACTGTTGCGAAAACAACGAAGATCACTTACCGTCAAAACAACGAGAAACAGTCCCAGTATCTCGTGTATAGACGGGAGTGATCATGGAAGACGACTTCATTCAGCCGGCTGCAGTCAGCGAGATGACCGGCATGTCGACCGGTGCGTTGGCGCAGCTCAGGTACGCCGGCACGGGTCCGCGATTCTACAAGCCGACTCCGAAGACCGTGCTGTACAAGCGGTCTGAGGTGATTGCCTGGGTGGAGGCGAGCGTGCACCAGCGCACGTCGTCGGCACCGAGCTACGCGTGACGGTGATGGGCTTGTACGCCGCGAAGAACGCCGTGCTCGTGGCGATGCGCCTTGAGCTCGGCAACACGGCCGCGCGTCTGCTCAACCACATGGCGCTGGAGTGCTGGGACGAAGCCCGCGGCGAGCAAGCTCCCAGGCGCTACTTCGCCGGCCGCGAGTCCTCGGCGATCGCTCTGGGTTTCGGTGCTCCGCACAACTCGAGCGAGGCCGCCCATCGTGCCGTGAAGCGTGCGATCAAGGAGCTTATCGAGCGCGGTGCGATCCGTCGGATCCGGTTGGGCGGTCGGGGTGAGACGAGCGAGTACGAGCTGCTGCTGGACAGCTCCCGGCCGCCGACCGCACGTCGGGGTGCGGATGACCCGATCCCGTTCCCCTCGCAGGGGTCAAATGATTGGTCCCCGCAGAGGGCGAATTTCTGAGCCCCTTAGGGGACCGAAAAGTTGTCGATTAGGGGACCAGTCAGTGGTCCCGTTAACAGGAAGAGCAGCAATGAACAGAACCGGACCAGTACGCGCGAGGCGCCAGCGGCTGGATGTTTGTGAGTTCGGTTCTGCCGTTCTTGCGATGTCACGAACTTCCGAAGTTCGGGCGCAGGGTTTCTTTCTTCCCTTAGGGCCGAACTTCGGAACCAACCCACTCCCGCACTCACGACCTGCCGGACTTACAGAGTCCGGCACTGCGGGAGAGCCAACCAATGAAACTTCGGAAGGACGCAACTCATGAAGCTCGTCGCAGTCACCAACCAGAAGGGTGGCGCCGGCAAGACGACCACGACGATGAACCTTGCGGCAATCGCCGCCGAGAACTCACGCGTGCTCGTCGTCGACGTCGACCCCCAGCAGTCCACCACCTGGTGGGCGACAACCGCGGGAGAGAGCCTTCCGTTCGACTTCGCACCCGAAACCGACGCGAGTAACCTCAGCCGTTTGCGGGCGCTGCCGTTCGACGTGATCTTCGTCGACACCCCCGGCAACCTCACCGACTCGAAGATCCTCGCCTCGGTCCTCTCGGTGGCCGACTTCGCGATTATCCCCACCGAGCCGGAGGCGCTGTGCATCCCGCCGATGGTGCGCACCATCCGCACCCTCGTCGAGCCCTCCGAGACTCCATACCGGGTACTGCTCTCCAAGATCGACATACGGGTACCTGGCCAGCTCGAGGATGCCGAGGCACTCATCGACAGCCTCGAGGTACCCCGTTTCAATCGAGCGATCCGCAAGTACAAGATCCACTCCGACGCCCCGATCGATGGCAAGGTCGTCACCCAGTACGCCGAGTCGCGCCAGACGGCCAAGGCGATCGATGACTACCGCGCCGTCGCGCTGGAGCTGATGACGATCTGGGCTCACGCGGGGGCCGCGTAATGGCTCGGGCGAATCTGGGTGATCTGTTGGGGAAGGTCGAGGACCCGCCGCAGGTCGCCCCGACCAAACCAGAGCGGGAGCCGACGCCCGAGGTCGAGGCTCCCGCTCCCATCCCCGAGTCGACGCGAGAGCCCTCAAAGTCGATCTCGTCACGACCGCCGAAGCCAAAGGCCTCGGTGGTCACCGAGGAGCTGGGGCCGGCGTACTTGAGGTTTGTGCGGAAGGAGACGCGGCTGCGCGAGGACCAGCAAAACCAGCTCACCCTCGCCGCCCGTCGACTGAACCGGGCGAAGGCCGCAGGAACGCCGCGCATCACCGACAACACCCTAATCCGCGTCGCTGTGGACCTCTTGCTCTCACGCATCGATAAGGCATCCGGGGACGACGAAGTAGCGCTGCTGGAAAGCATCCGACCGTGAGGGATGTCAAGCCCCCCGTGCATCCGCGACACGCGCACGCACTGTCTACCCCCGTTCGGGGGATGCCGCTTAGCGTGTTGGGAAGTGGTCGTTTGGGTGGTCACCCGGCGCGACCACCCAAACGAACGAAAGTGCCCTGTTTTTCCCTGTCCCACCGCCAATCCCTGGCAGAGCCAGCTTCCCAACCTCCCGCACCCACCAAGGTGTCCACGGGAGGTTGGGAAGTGAAGGAGTGGCGGTGGGACAGGGAAAAACAGAAAAGAAGAAACAACAAAAGCAGGACAGACAGCAAGCAGGAGAAGCGGGAAGTCGAGGTCGTACGAGTGGTGCAGATCACGAGGCGAGACGAGCAGCTAGTGCAATGGCTGGGCGTGGTGCGGATGGCCGACATGCATGCCGTGCGCTGGGCCATGGGCGGGCTGAACGGATCCGAGGAACCGGTCAGTCTTCGGGTTGCACAGAAGTGGGTCGCGCGCCTGGTCCGCATCGGACTGCTTGATCGTGAGCGGCTGTCCTACCAAGATTCCCAGATCGTCTGGGCAACTCACACGGCCACTGGACGGGTCGCACCGAACCTCTACCGGCAGACCACCAGGCACGAGCTGGCCGTCGCTGCGGCCTCGGCGAGGTATCTGGCCCGCGGGTACGAGTGGTTCCGCGATGCTCGCCCGGAGTCCCTTCAGGACCACCAGGTCGACGGCGTCGCCGTGAAGGGCAACGTGGTCGAGCTGGTCGAGGTGGAGCTGACGGCGAAGGCACTCAAGCGATACAAGCTAATACACAACCACCACGGGCAGCGACTGGCGAACGGGGCAGCATCCCGCGTCGTGTACCTGTGCACGACCGACGCCGCCCGGGCGGTCGCCCGTGAGGCCGACCGGTTCATCTTCCGCGACCAGCGCCAGCAACTGGTTACCCTGCCCGTCTTCGACATCAAGGGCCGGTGGATCGGCAACGACACCGACCTCTGGGATGGGGTCGTGGAACCGGTGAGCTCAGCGGCGGAGATTCCGACGCCGCAGCTATGGGATCGGGAGGTGGTGTCGTGAGCGACAAGCGCACAACTCCAATGCCCTCATCGGACCCGATGGGGGATGCTCTGTCCCGTCTGCTCGGCGCTGTACTCGTTGCCGCGCTGGCCCTGATCGCACTGCCACTCCTTCTTCCCCTCTTGGTCAACGCGCTGGTCCCGGACATGGTCGCCACCAAGACCAGATTCTGGAAGGTCTACCGCTGGCAGTGGATCGCCAACACGATCGGCATCCTCCTCGTCGTCGGCCTCGTCACTGTCGAGGCCGTGCTCCTCACGCAGTGGGTCCAGTCGGGTGATGCCCGTCAGTTCATCGACGGGGAATGGGCGGGACAGCTCCTGCGGACCTTTGGTGGATGGGCCGTTCTCAACTTTGCGTCGGGCGTGCTGCTTCTGCCTGCGCTGTGGTCACGTCGTCGAAGGCAGATCGCCGAGCGGGTGCGCACCCGCCGCATCACGAACGTCCTCGCCCAGGAGCGGATCGAGGCGGCCCGAAAGCGAGCCGCCGACGCGGCCGCCGCACGACGGATCGGCGTCAAGCTCGACACCAACACCGGGCGCATCGCCGGCGTTACCGCTGACGTGTTGACCGTCCCGCACGATGTGGGCGGGCGCCAGTCGTTTGGGTTCACCAACCGGGCCACCGTTCGGCTGCTCGCTGACCGCTTCCACGACACCCGCACAGTCCGCGACTGGGTTGACTCCAGCGGACAGTTCCTCGTCCTGCCCGAAACCTCCTCATCGGTTCGGGCGCTGATCGTCGCCGAGTCGGGTTCCGGCAAGACCGTTCTGATCAACGGGCTCGTGCTGTGCGCCCTCGAGTCGGGATGGCCCGTGTTCGTCCTGGATGCCAAAGGTGATCCGGCCGACGCCGAGCAGCTCGTGGCGATCGCGCGCGGCCATGGCCACACCGCGACCGTCGGCGGACGGTGGGATCTGTTCAACGGGACTGCGGAGCAGGTCACCTCGAAGCTGATGCGGTTGATGCCGCCCGCGGATGGGGCGAACCAGCACTACCTCGACGAGATCCGCGGCTGCCTTCAGGCCGTCCAAGACTCTTCGCCGATCCGCAGTGTCGCGGACTTGCGGGAACGGCTGACAAACCCGAACTCGCACGTGCGGGACCAGTTCGACCTGATGATCGTCAACCAGAGCGTCGACCGCAACGGCACGACGGCCGGTACCCGCGCCCTGCACTCGCTCCTAGTCGCACTTCGTCCGTTGGAGAAGTCCATCGGCGAAGACGGCTGGTCCTACGCCAACGCACCCGCCGACGTGACCGTCGTGCCTCTCTCGCCGGTCGATGACGCGCAAGCCAAGCTCGGCGACCTGCTCATGCTCGACCTTCGCAACTTCCTCGCCGCACGACTCACAGCCCGGGACAAGTCCCCGGTCGTCGTCATCGTCGACGAGTTCCCGCAGCTCGTGACCGCAGGCCAGGACCCCGGCGACACCGCGGGCAGCCTCTTCGAGACCGCCCGCTCCGCCGGAGTCGGACTGGTGCTGGCCACCCAGAGCCCCGCTGGTCTCTCCAACGACGAAACCCGCCGACGCCGCGCACTGACTTCCGGTGCCGCGCTGATCTTCGGCCGGTCCAAGGACCCAGAGGACGTCGTCAAGTACGCCGGCACCGTCCTGCGGATGGAAGCATCCACCCAATCCGGCGGCGAAGCCCAGGGCACCGCCCGCGCCCAGCACACCTTCGTCATCCCACCACAGGACGTCCGCGAAGCGGCGGACGGTGCATTCTGGATGGTGCAGGCCGGAGCGATCGCCGCCTTCCGCGCCCTACCCCACGCGACCGTCCCCACCGCGCCCGTCACCACCAACTCCGCCATGCCCGACACCACCGAGGTGGACGTCGAACTCGATACGGCGGAGGTGGCTCTGTGATCGGCTCAACGCATCCAATCGACCTCCTGGGCGGAGGTGACGAGCTTCACCCCGAGACGCTGGATGAGGTCGTGGCAGCCGGCACTGGTAGCGGCACTCGCCAGCCCAGGCACGACTCCGACCATGCGGTCCATCGCGTGCGCGGCCTCGGCCGTGCGAAGTGCGGGGGACAGGGTGCCGGCTTCGACGATGACCGTCTTGGCGGCCAATGCGGCCAGCAGAGGCTTCGCGCGCTTCTGGGATCGCGGGCTCACCTGCAGGGTGGGTGGCACCTCGCTGACCACGGTGACATGGTCCGGGGCGTGAGTTTGCTCGATCCCCGCAGCGCTGACCGCGAACGCACGACCGCCAGTGACGAGCGTCTGCTCCAACGCAACTCGGTCGATGCCGCTGCCGGAACCCGCTCCGATCGCGTAACCCAGGCGACCGAGCCCGTGGGACAGCTCCCGGGTCATCGCGATCCCGTATCCGGTGGGGGAGGAGGTCCCGGTGATGACGATGCTGAAGCCGTTCAGGGCGGTGAGGTCTCCGCGCGCCCACAGAACCAGCGGGGCACCGCGGCCCATCGAGTCGAGCTGCTGCGGCCACAGGGCGTGGTGTGGAGTGAGAACGGTCAGCCCTTGTTCGCGCGTTGCCTCCAGGATCCGCGCAACTCGGTCACCCGTGGCAAGAGCACGAATGCGTTGGCGAGTCAGATTCGACAGAGGCAGCACTCGGTCCCGTCCGTCATGAACAGCGCCCACGAAGGCAGCCGCACCACCAACGGCGTTGATCGCGATCGCGACCGGCACCTCGCCGGCCACCCCGGCACTGGCCAGTGCAATGCGAGCAACGGTGTCTTCGTCGAGCGGAACGGGAGTGCATCCCGTGGATGAAGTGAAGGTGGTCATGGTCTTTGCGTCCTCTCAGATCGATCGTTTTGTTTGCCTTCCGGCACAGAGATCGAGTGCGAAGAGACGAGGCGTAGTGCGCAGAATTTCGGGCGAGATAAGCCCGCAGGGCGCGTCAGAAAATCTGCGAACGCAGCAGAGGACAGAGCTACGATCGGCAGCCGGAAAGTTCAACCAAACCCACCAGGGCATCGCCGCGAAGCGGCTCCCCCTCCGGCGCCGACCTGTCGGCGCTCACCCCGCGCATCGCGCGAAACTCCCTCACCGACCGGCAGCCGCACCCGCCACTAGCAGGACCAATGCCATTGCTTGCCCAACCCCGGACGCACACCACGGAAAGGAACCGCGCCCATGAAGAACACCACCCTCGACGACACGCCTGTTGCCTTCGCCGGAGCCGCTCGCGCCGCCAGCTACATCGAACGCGATGCAGACCCGGCGACCGCGGCCGCTCCATCGGCCCCGGCCGCCGCCCCGGTTACCGACGCGACGGTCGTCGAAGAAGCACCAGTCCAGCTCGAGCACGACGACGTCGACCTCGGCGAACTCTCCGTCGCGACCCCACTCCGCATCGCCCAGAAGGGAGTGCGCGGCATTCTCGGCAAGGTCGGCGTCAAGCTTGCCCCGGGAGCAGCCGAGACGGCAGCTCTTGAGGCGGCGGAGCAATTGCGTCGAAACGAGGAGATCGTCCGGCAAGCCACGTGGACGCGGGCAGTGTCGATTCTGATCGCCAACCCCAAGGGGGGAGTGGGCAAGACCCCCGTCTCGCTCATGCTCGGCGGAACCATCGCCGCGATCCGCGGCGGGTCCGTGTGCATCGTCGAAGTCTCCGACGATCCGGGCGCCCTCATCTTCCGCAGCGAAGGCTCACCCACCCGAGGACTCGGAGAACTCGTCGCCGAGGCCGCCGGCATCCGCTCCGCCGGCCAGCTCGCCGGCTACACCGCGCCCCAGTCGTCCTTCGCGGCCGTCATCGGCTCCGTCGGATGGCGGCCGCGCCTGGACGGCGACGCCGTCACAACCATCACCCAGGTGATCGATGAGTACTTCGCGATCCGCGTGATGGACTCCGGCAACCAGCCCTCATCCTCAGCCTTCCGAGCCGCCGTGGCGACCGCCGATGTTCTCGTCGTCCCGATCTTCGACGCCGGAGACGCCGCCCTCGAGGCGGCCCGCCTCCTCGAAGGCCTCAAAGCCGAAGGCGGACACTCGGCGGAGCTCGCCGCGAACGCGGTCGTGCTGCGCCTGCACGACGGGCGGCCGGAGAACCCGCAAGTCGTTACCCGGGTCGATCGGATCCTTCAGACGCACGGCATCCGCCGCCAACACACCATCCCGTTCGACGCCCACATCGCCGAACGCGGTCAACTCACCTTGGCCAAGCTGACCCGGCCCACCCGGCACGAGATCACCGCGGCTGCCGCGGACGTCATCCGCACCCTCCAGAACACTGCTCGTTAGAACCGAAAGGACACCACAACCATGAGCCTCCTCGGCACCCTCGCCATCCTTCCCATGATCGACAACCCGCTCGACGGGATCCTGCCCGACTTCAGCATCTTCGGAGTCGAATTCACCGCCCTGTGGCAGAAGATCCTCGCCGGACTCTGGGGACTGGCCATCGTCGCCGCCGTGATCATCGTGATCATCGGCATCGGCAACATGGCCGTCGCCACCACCGGCGGAAACCCCAGCGCCTACAAAGACGCCCGCAACCAAGCCCTCTGGGCCGGCATCTCCCTCGGCCTGCTCGCAGCGCTGGCCGTGATCGTCGGCGCAATCCTCGCCCTCTTCGGATAGGAAAACGAACATGCGAGCACAAGCGACGCGCCCACGGCGCGTTTGGCCGTGGATACTTCTGGCCCTGGTTGTGATCTCGGCGATCATCGCCGCGCTCACCGTGTCGGGCGTCATCCCCGCCCCGCAGCCGACCACGACGTCGTCACCCGCGCCCACGATCGAATCGACCATAGGCGCGGATGCCGAACCGACCGGATGCCTCGGCGGCGAGACGAGAGACGCGGCGATGGTGCTAGCCGCCCAAGCTGCGGCCCCCCGCACTTCCAACGGAGCGGTGGAGTTTGCGACGGCATTCGTTCGATGGATCCAGCGATTCCCCTATCCGTCCGAGGACGAAGCAAGCCAGGTGGGCGCAGTGGCGTTGGCGGACGATTCATTCACGGACGATCTCACGGTCTATCTGGCCGCCGAGCCCGACCTCTCGGGAGGCATCGTGCCCGCCGGCCAGGAGTACTTCATGAACACCGTGCCAGGGGTGTGGAACCTCGAATCTGTGACCGAGGACGAGGTCTCCGTGTCAATCGGCAGCGGGTACGTCATCGACGGCGAGCTGAGCTCGACCCTTCGTTCCTCCATCACAATCACCGTTAAGTGGGACGGGACAAAGTGGACAGTGGCGGGCGCGGATGGAACACGCTCACCTGAGGAGCTGTACGCGATCGGGACGCCATTCACGGAGGGCTGCTAATGCCCACGACAAATGATGACAACGGATGGGACCCGATCGGCGGGATCGGCGACGCCATCAACGGATTCACGGGCGCGGTTTCGTATTGGTCGGATCCGTGGGGCAACACGTTCAAGGCGCTGCAGGATGCCGCAAAGGGATTGAGCAAGGACGTGCTGCCGGCGTTGACAGACGCAACTCTGCCGGATCTCTCGGCGGACTGGTTCCTCAACGCGTATGCGATCTCTTTTGCGGCGGCCATCTTTGTCGCTGTGCTGCTGTTGTTGCCGCAGATTTTGCGAACGGCCCGCGGACTGCAGGCTGGTCGCGACCTACTCGAATCCGTCGGACTGTACTTCGGCCTCTTCCTGGTGGGGGCGATGTTCGGCCCCGCGTTCGGGATGGTGCTGGTCAACTTCTTCCACGCGATCTCCAACGACGTCGTCGAATGGGGACTGCGCGGGACCGTCACCGGGGTCATCGGCGACTTCCAGGCGATGATCGCCGAGGCCGACCCAGTCGGCATCACCGGGGGTTTGCCGATCGCGGTCCTGCTGATGCTGTGCATGGTGATCGGCCTACTGCTCGTCTTCGCGATGCTCGTCGTGCAACTCGTCACCCTCTACTTCACGGGCGTTCTGCTTCCGCTCGGGTTGGTGTGGATCATCGACCCGACCAAGCGTTCGTTCGGCACGAAGATCGTCTCAGTGTGGATTGGCATCCTCGCGGCCCACCCTTTGCTGTTCTTCCTGCTGGGCTTCGCGTTCGTCATGATGGCCAACTCGGTGGCCACCTTCGGCAACAACCTCAACCTGCACTCCTTGGTCACACTCAGCGTCGCGGTAATCGCGCTGTTCATCGCGGCGTTCTCGCCGCTCTTGCTGATGAAACTGGCGCCGGTCATCCCGAACGGATTCGGCGGCACGCGCGGCCCAGCGTTCGCTGCGGGGTCGATCGGTCCGAACAACATGTCCGAAGCGACCGCCCGCTTCGACCGATCATCCTCGCCGTCGCTGGCGCGCCGCGGGGGCCAGGCCTCGCAGTCGTACTCAACGGCGGGTTCGGCAGCCGCGACAAGCGAAACTCCGACGCTGGCTGGAGCGGCGGCCGCGCGCGCTGGTGCAGCAGGCGCAGCAGGAGCGAGCGCTACTGGCACCGGAGCGGCGGCGGGTGGTGCGGCCGCTGCTAGCTCAGGGCTCGCGGCCGCGGGGGCGGCGGAGACCGCGACCGGTGCCGGGGCTGCCATCGGCATCCCCACCCTCGTCTTGGCCGCCGGCGTGACCGCGGCGTCGAAAGGCGTCAGAACGATCGAGGCCGCCGGGCAGCAAGCCACCGGCGCACTGGATGACTCGACGATCGGACCGGAGCGAACCCCATGACCGAAACACAGACCAGAGCCACAGTCCGATACCTCGGCGGCGAGACCGGGCACCGCTCATTCTTCGGCGGCACCCACTCCCGCACCCGGGTCGTCCTGATCGGGACGTTCATCCTCTCGGGGATGATCCTCACCCCGCTGATCGGATGGCCAGGCCTCGTCACTGGCGTCGTCGGGTGCGGCATCACGTTCCTAGTCACAGCGCGCACGCACCGAGGCACGATCATGGAGCGCCGAACCCGGCGCAACCGTTGGAAGGAACGAGTCACCTCAGGGGTCGACGCATTCGTCCCCTACGACGTCGCCGCCTGGGACCAAGCGGAGCAGGCACTTCGCGACGCCCACCAACTTCGTGGGCGAGCACGCCGCGATGCTGCGTGGGCCGCCCAGCGAACCCTCACCGCTTTGCGGTCCAACCCCGACGGCGCCGACGGGATGGGCTGGCTGCAGCACGGCCGGGGCGAACCGGGCATCACCTGGCACGCCCCCACCGGGGAGAAGCCTTACGTCTCGGTCACGTTCGTCGTGACTGGGCAGCTGCGCGGTATCGAATCCACCTCCGTCATGACCCGAGCCGCCGAAGGGTGGGGGACGTTCCTCGCCAGCCGCGCGGCCGCCTCCGTTCTCGTCGGCGACGTGCAGACGATGACTCGGGTGCTTCCGGCGGATACGGCGATGCAGGAGTACTGGGTCGCCGGCTCCCTCGACGATGAGGTCCCTGCCGAGGCAATCGCGTCCTACGAAGAGGTCCTTCGCCTGACTGGCGAAGACGCGATGGTCCAACGGCACTTCATCACCATCAGCTGGCCAATCACCGGAAACTTCGTTGACGCCGCCGCCAAGTACGGCACCGGCCGAGACGGATGGCGCGGCCTCATGGCCCAGGAGATCGCCTCCACGCTGCGCGGCCTCGAGGACGCTCGCCTCGGCACCGTCGAAGTCCTCACCGCCCGGCAGACGGTGGCGGTGATGCTGCACCAGCAGAACCCGTCCCGACCGATCGACTTCGTTGCCGACGTCGACCCGAAGCGGATGGGCATCGCGTCGCACGACGAGTTCTCCGCCCACGTCGTCCAAGGAGTGGATCCGATCACCGGAGAGCCGACGGAATGGTGGCACCGCACCGCAGCGATTCGAGCGGACGCGATGGCCACCGCGCCCCGCACACAGCTCTGGTTGCTGGATCTGCTGATCGGCCGAGACATGCAGTTCATCCGCTCGGTGTCGTTCCACATCCACCTGATCCCCGCGGCCGACGCGAAAGCCGCCGCACGCCAAGACCTCGTGCGCGACGCCGCCGAGTCGATCTCCCGTCAGGAGGCCGGCAAGTTCGATACTGACGACACGGATGTGGCGATGACCGCGGCGCAGCGCCGCCGCTCCGACCTGACCGCCGGCTCTCACCACCATGGTGCTGAGTGGGTCGGGTTCATCACGATCTCCGCCCGCACACGCGACGAGCTCGCCCGGTCGTCGCGGCAGCTCGAGGAGACCTGCGCCGGGTCCCTTGGGATCGATCATCTGGACTGGCAGGACTCCTTCCAGTCCGCCGCCTCCGGCACCACCTGGCCCATCGGCCGGGGACTTGCCACCGGCGGCCGCAGTATCTCGTCCCGCCTCTACTCAAAGCTTGCGGGCCGCACTGAGAAGGAGTCGCTCTCATGACCGACCAGAACATCACCACCCGCTTACGTCTCTGGGACGCCCCGGTCCTCCGGGCGTTCGCACCACCCGTCGAGACTCCGATCAGCCAGACCGGGTCTGCGGCGGAGATCACCCCGTGGGGTCAGCCCGGCACCCGCTTGCGGTCGAAGCCGGGCGCCGCTCGCCGCGGGCGGTATGCGCCAGCGATTCAGGGGGCGCCGTCCACGACCCGGCAAGCGGAGATCCTCAACACCGCCCTTATCGGTCCACCCACCGGGACGACCGGTGTCGTGGCCGGCCGCGATGTGTTGTCGAGGACATCGATCTCGCATGACCCGATCACTGCCTACAACTCCACCCCTCGGGAGGTGTCATCGCCGAACGTGATCATCCTGGGCGATGTCGGCGCCGGCAAGTCCACCCACACCAAGGCCAACCACGTCCTGCGCCCCCTCCTGCTGAAGGGGCGACGCTGCGTCGTCTTCGACAAGAAAGACCAGGCTGGTGAAGGCGAATACTCCGGCGTCGTGCGCCGCTACGGGTATGAGCCCATCCGGTTCAGCCCAGACGGGACCGGCACGACCCTGAACCTGCTCGACCCGACGATCCTCGAAGGCACCGGGCTGCAAGGTCAGGCACGGCTGCTGAACATCGTCACCCGCCTTGCCAGAGGCGACCAACAGCTCGACGCGTGGGAAGAGGAAGCCCTCAGGGCTGCGCTGCGGATGACCGTCGACAACGTCGGCGACCACCGCGCACCAGTGCTGGCGGACATCCTGCCCAACCTGGGCGATCTCGCCGATGACCCGGACTACCGAACTCTGTCAGTCTCTGCTCGGGACGACCTCCACAAAGCCGGCCTGTCCGTGCGGTGGACCCTCAACGGGCTCCTCGACGAATACGCCGGCCTGCTCGACGGTGAGACGTCGAAGTCGGTGGACCTTGCAGGCAAGCTCACCTCGTTCGACATCTCCCAGCTTCCTGACGACGGACCCGCCGTCCCTGTCGTGATGGCGATCGGCAACATGTGGATGCTCGGACGGCTGCGCCGCGAACGCGGCTGGGCCACCACCGTCGTCTACGAAGAGGGCTGGCACATGATCGGCGGCCCCGCAGCCGGCCTCATCAAAGCCAACCAGAAACTCTCCCGAGGACTCGGGATCAGCAACGTCTTCGTCATGCACAAGGGCTCGGATATCCCTGTCGACTCGCCTGGGATGGCCATCATCCAAGAGGCGCAGACGGTGTGCATCTACCGTCAGTCCCGCCCCGAGGACGCGAGCTGGTGCCAGCAGACCTTCGGCCTCGCCCGCGAAACAGCGGGAACCATCGAGAAGCTGCGCGACGGGCACTACATCTTCAAGTACGGCTCCCACCCAGAAACGCACGTGCAGCACATCCTCTCCAGTTGGGAAGCGCAGGTGACCAACACCGACGAAGCACTCGCCGCAGCAGGACGGCTCTGATGCTCAGAGGTATTGCTGTCGGCATCACCGGGGTGCTGCTCTCGCTTGCAGGGGCCGTCGTCATGTCCTCCGGGACCGGCTGCACCGCCCAACCCGTGGACGTCGATAAAGTTGCGACCCTCGACACCTCGATCGCCGGATACACCGGCGACCAGCTCGTCAACGCCGCCATCATCATGAACGTGGCCACCGCTCAGGGCCTCGGCCAGCAGGCCCAGATCATCGGCGTGACGGCCGCCATCGCCCAGTCTGGGCTGCGGAACTCCGCGAGCACGGGATCTGCAGAGCTCGGGCTTTTTGCCCAGTCCGAGGCATGGGGCACCGCCGAGCAACGGCTGGTCCCAGCCCGTGCCGCACTCCTCTTCTACGCACAACTTCAGCGCATGGAGGACTGGCAGACCACCACCCCTTCAATCGTGGCAGTCCAGGTCACCGGCGATGGAACCGCGGACTTCGCCGGAGCGCTGAAGCCCGCTACCGACATCGTCTCCGCCCTCACCCCAACCGACCGCCCACAATGCCAAGTCTCCGGCAATGCGCAAGCGCTCGCCTTAGAGCTCGTCACGCACATCGACGACGGCACGCTCACCGGACTCGGGCGACCGCCCCTCGACCAGATCCGCTGGATTGCCGAAGGCAAGAACGTGCCAGACTGCGGAATCGACATCCGCATCCTGCAGATCATCGTCATCGCCACCCGACACTTCGACAAGGTCGGCATCAGCGACATCAACCGCAAATGCACGGGCTCTCTCCTCGGAGCGGGTATCAACTCAGCCCACTACGCGGATGGGGGTGGGCACGCCGTCGATTTCTACAGCCTCGATGGGCGACCCGTCACCGGCGCCGACGGCCTCTCCATCCGTCTCATCGGACTGCTGGAACCCGTCGTGCCTGACAGCTCCCGAGTCGGCCAATCGGACTGCCGAGCGGCAGCAGGCGTTCCCCTCGCACTGACGCACTTCGGGCAGATCGAAGATGACTGCCATCACCTACACGTCGACGTCAGGTACGCCTCCGGCTCATTGCAGCTGCCGTAGCTCGACGGGATCCGGCGACGGCAGCAATCAGGAGGGTTCCGGTTCCGGGACCATCACGAATCCATCAGGGCGATTGGCGCTTGCGGCGAGTTCGTCCAACCATCGCCGGTTCACGTTTGCAGGTTTGCCGCTGGTGAAACGGAAGTAGATCGGTACGCTCGGGTCGATCCACATCACAGATCGTCCGCTGCCAAGTTGGGGATCGTGCGACCAGGAGAAGTTGAAGCTCTCCCCGAGGCGGAGCTTGTTGGCAATCGTGATCTGCAGGTGAAGCAGCGTGCGGTCGTCGATCTCGAGCGACTCGTGCCCGGGTCCATAGATCAGCGCTCCCATTCAGTTCTCCTAGGGCTGAGTCAGAGGGCCAAAATACAAAACGAAAGTCTAGTTAATGGAGCTTCGGAGCGGCAACGGCATCCGAAGATCAACCGCGGGTGCGCCTCCCTTCGGATTCGCCCCATCCGAGCCCGATCACATGTCGGTGCACAACGTCTACGATTGCCAGATCAAGCAGGGCCAGGCTGCGATCGTCACCGCAGGAGCCCCGTTGCAGACCATCCCCACTTGGCACCCTCAGCTGGCTGCCGTCGAGAAGCCGGCCGGGACCTGGTACATGTTGGCCCAGTACGGGCGGTGTTACGGAGTCATCACCCTCATCCGCCGCGGCGACGAGTTGGGCTACCGCCTCGACACGTGGGCGATAGCGCCGGCCGATCGCCAGCCAGTTGGCTACTACCTCACGTTGCGAGCGGCTGCCGAAGCTGCGCACGCCCGATTCCTTCGAGGCCACGGTCAGCCCGGCGCGCCTAACGAAGTGCGCAAACCCGTCTAGAAGAGCCGACCATTCTGAGAGCGAGGGGACGCCCCTCGCGCCCCCCAAGTCGCTGACGCTCGAGGTGAGGAGCCGCCCGGAGGGCGGCCAGTCCTAGCCAGTTCTCTTGCCCTTTCCGGCTGCCGATCGTAGCTCGCTCCGCGCACTTACGTGCCGGCTGATCGCTATTTGCAGACTCCGCTTAGCAACCGCTCACATCCAGCACTCCGTGCACTCCCACTCGCAATCGATCTCTCTGCCGGAAGGGCAAGAAGAACGATCGGTGAGGAGACACCAAGTGCTGAGCAACAAGAAGATCCGCTACGAAGATGACTGGGATGGTTTCATCCGGAAGATCCGCAGGTTTAGCCCGAAGCAGCGCAAGGCGCTCATGGAGGAAGCGCTCTACGCCGGGAACCTGACGATGATCGTCGCACTCAGCGCCGACTACCTTCACGCGTACTCAACCAACGACGCGCGAAGCCGCCTGCACAACCAGATGCTGCGCATGCAGGAGCAACGGCGCCTGACCCCAAACCCGGACGCGATCCGCAACTACATCGATGAAGGCACCAAGGCGATGATGCCGACGATCATCGTGTCAAAGGGCACCCCGAAGGAGCGCACCGCCCACACGAACAGCGCCCGCACCTTCTGGAAGGGCATCGCGCGAGGCAAGTGGCGCGGGCGCACCGTCGAGGCGATCGTCGCCCGCGAACGAAGCATTTCACGCCGTGCACGCCTGCTCGCTAAGCCCTACGGACCTCGAGTGAGCGACGAGGACATCAACACACTCCGCGCCGCGCTGCGAGCTGCGCGACCCGCAAGCAAGGCACCGCGCACGCAGATCGCACCCGCCGGGATGACCCCCGAGCGCGCGATGCAGATCGCGATGCAATCGCTGCAGCGCCGCGAGTAGCGGCGGTGAGGGGGCTCCGGCCCCCTCACACTCCCCCAGGAGGATTGGCCGTCCACAGGCGACACCTGGGCAGGTGGGCGGCCGATAGCGTCAGGTTGTGCGCCGGATCCTGCTGCAAACGTGCACACTGGACCGCGCGGGTATCCCCGACCTCGGCGACCTTCAGTGGATCCAGCTGGAAGCCAGAAGCATCATCGCGACGAGCATCCACGTCGCCTTCGACTGCTGGCAGGACCCACCTCTGGCCTACCCGTTCGCAGCGATCGAGACGCACGATGCGGTGCTCTATTGCCCCCTCGAGCCCGAAACCGACAGCGCGAGCCTTGCGATCTCGTTGACCATTCTCCGGGAGGGGTTCCGCGGCCTCGGAGAAAAGATGACGCGATCGGCGTTGCCGACCGATCGCTGAAGGAGCCGGCATTGCCAGCGCTGTCCGGTTGGTGCTGTTGTCTTTCCGTCCGCCGAGGCATATCCCTCCCCGCTTCTCGACAGTCAAAATGTCGGCTGAGGACATTCCCGACATCCTTCAGTTGAACTACTCGGCCGTGCCGGAGTTCGCTGCCCTAGCCCTCGAGCTCTTCGACCGATTTCGGTGCGGCGCCGGGATGCCCTAGCAAGGTAGCGACACGCCGGCCGTGCGACCACCGAAACTATCCACCCAAAACCTGAGCGCCCGAAACCGGCTTTCCACCGTTATCGGTACCCGCAACAGCATTGGTTACGCCCGCGTCTCGACGCGGGAACAACCCCTGCTTCGTGTCGAGCGAGATCCTGGCGAGCAATTCCGACTTCCGTGCGAATGAGTCAGCTAGGCAAACTAGATCTTCCCGAATGAACGAGGTAGTGACTTGGCAAAGCTGAGGAAGGTCGAGCAGGATCAGATGATGGTCGACTTGGACTTGCGCACCATGCAGGGAGACGAATACGCAGGGGTTTACGACCGGCTAGGTACAGAGCGTCAAATGCAAGCAGACGAAGAGGTGCGGAACTTCGCGGACGTGGCGGTCGGATCCGATACGTGGACTTCTGAAGACTAGCCTCTCGACCGAGGGCATATTCCCAGGACTCCTGCCTCGTCTTCTCTACTTGCCGCGGGTGATTCGCTCGTCCGATCCGCGGATAACGAATGCCACCACTACGAGAGCGAGCAAACCGGCAATGATATTGGTGAGGTTTCCGACGGGGGCCAACGTGCTAGGCGTCCCGTGGGTGACGGCAAAGGTTGAGAAGTCCCAGAGCCCGTGCAGGAGCATGGCCCAGATTAGGGTGCCGGTTGTCCGTCGTAAGATGTAGAAAACGGTGCCGCCGACAAATGCCAATCCGAGTTGCTGTACCGTTCCAGCGACGGGGGCTCCGAGCAGGATGTTCGTGAGGTGCATAACTGCAAACATGGCCGAGCTCAGGAACCAGACCCAACCCTCGCCAAAGCGCGCACGCAGGCCGACCAGCAGGAGGCCGCGTGTGGCCATCTCCTCGGTGAATCCCACGAGGATAAGCGCGATGGCGGCCGCAAGAAACGCGAGGTCGAAAGACCCCCAGTCCGTGCTGATGAGATTGATCAACAGAGCGGCGGCCATCAAGAACGGCGCAATGATCGGCCATCGGTGTCGACTGCGGGCCCGGTCGAACAAGGCAGGCTTCCACCACCCCAAAATTGAAGTGGTGGCGGCCAGGAGCACCGTTGCAACGATCAAGGAAAAGCCAGCACCCCAGAAGAGGTTCGACCCGCTCTGGCCGAGTTGATCGTAGGGGACCCCCACCGCAACCTGAATGGCGTAGACGAGGAGCACGTATCCCGCCCAGATCGCGACCCCGATCCACACACGAGGCTTGACCCGCCACGACTTGGCAGCGATTTTATCGTCGACGATCACTTGAGACTCCTCTTCGAGCTGAACTGGATTGCGCGACAGCATACACGCTCGTCGTTCTCCTGTACCGCCCGCTCGGGACCAAATACGGGAACTCGTGGTTCGGGATCACAGACGCACAGCTGGGCCCCAACCGCACTGGCGCGGCCGGCGTTGCGACCACTATTGTGGGTTCGCTCCCAACTTGGACGGGTGCGGATCACTTTGCCAAAGGAGACTCAGTGTCGGACATCATTACTTTCGTCGTTGCACCCCTCTTGGGAGCGTTTGCGATCGTGATGTGGATTCGCCGACGGCAGCCTGTCTTTGCCAACTTGGGCATCAAAGTATCTCGATGGACCGTTCCCGACTTCCTTGCAGGAGTCGCCATCACCTCGCTGGCCATCCTTGGAGTGTTTGTTGTAGAGGTCGGCCTGGGCCTCATCACGGTGGTCCCTGCGCCCTACGACTTCGGATCTTTCGCCGCCACATTTTTGGACA
>Ga0116157_10001684_pt1 | contig 22106 bp, 16 predicted proteins | sample AD_UKC048_MetaG_FD_89882 | JGI IMG/M metagenome (GOLD analysis project Ga0116157, IMG submission 89882) | Active sludge microbial communities of municipal wastewater-treating anaerobic digesters from USA - AD_UKC048_MetaG | ecosystem: Engineered > Bioreactor > Anaerobic > Digestate | place: USA...
GCTAGTCTTGCAAGCAAAGCACTAATCAAGTACTTGCATTGGAATCCGATCTTCATAAATCATCATAAACTGACTGAGGATAGATTTCCAATTGAAAGCCCTTCTTTTCCAGGCTTTTTCCATGTCCATAATGGCCAAAAAGGCGAGTTTCAACAAGGCATTATCCGAAGCAAAAGCTCCCTTGGTTTTGGTGATTTTGCGGATCTGGCGATGGTAAGCCTCAATGGTATTGGTGGTGTACATGACCTTGCGGATCTCGGGAGGATGCTCAAAATAAGTACTCAACTGCTCCCAATGCTCCATCCAGGGCTTGACGGCTTGAGGATACCGTTGTCCCCAGCCCTGTTCTAATTCCAGCAGCGCCTGTTCGGCCAGTTCTCGACCTGGAGCTTGATAAACCATTTTGAGGTCTTTCATAAAGGCCTTGATGTGTTTATCAGGCACAAACCGAGCAGAATTGCGGATTTGATGCACCACGCAAAGCTGCACATTGGTCTTTGGATAGAGTTCTCCAATGGCTTTAGGGAAACCGTTTAACCCATCCACGCAGGCAATTAAAATGTCTTCGACCCCTCGTTCCTTGAGGTCGCCCAATACGTTGAGCCACTGCCTTGCACCTTCACTTTCCATGATGTAGATACCCAAAACCTCTTTATTTCCCTGAAAGGATAGACCCAGCACACTGTACATCGCACGGGTCACTACCTTGCCTTCATGGCGAACTTTGTAGAACATGGCGTCCAGCCAAATGATCGCATAAACACTTTCTAAAGGACGCTTACGCCATGCCTCTAAAGTCGGCAGTACCGCATCCGTGATGCTGCTCAGTTTGGCTTTGGATAGCTTAAAGCCATACATCTCCTCAATCTGATCTTGGATATCCCCAAGGCTCATACCCCGGCTATACATCCCGATAATCTTCGATTCCAGATCATCGCTCATCACCACTTGCCGCTTGGGCAATAACTCTGGCTGAAAGGTTCCCGCTCGATCCCGAGTGCCTTCCACTTCCAGTAAACCCGCACTACTCTTGACTTTTTTGCTCGTCTTGCCATTGCGTCGATTGCTCCGGCCTTCTTGCTGTTCTGATTCCAGGTGGTGCTTCAGTTCCCCTTCTAAGGCCGATTCCAGCAAGTGTTTGATCAAGGGTCCAAATACCCCCTTCTCACCGTTCAAGGATTGACCAGCATAAAGCCCTGCTAAGGCTTCTTGCTTGAAGGACTCAAAATCGAATTTTGGCTTCTCTTTTTCCATAATCCGTGTTTTTGTAAAAACCATTTTTTACCTGACACAGTTTATTGAACACTCTCGTCTTTGGGGCAGTTCTCTCCAAAAAAATCATGCAAAGGGGGGCTTTGGGTCGATAAAACAGCGCATCCACACCTTTACAGAAGATTAAAGGTGTGGATGCTAGAATCTCGAAGTACCTTATTAGTTGATATGCTTATCTAATCGAGAATGCGATTGTTATTTAATTGATGATTTGAATCCCCAAACTTCGACTCTTACAGCCTTTGCAGTATTTTTGGGTAATTTTTGATACTCAATCTTCATTTCTTTCATATTGCGATGTACACCATAACCTCCTGCAGGTGGAGCAGCAAATCCACCATGGTTTTTACAAGCATCACCACCGCAACCTGCACAGTTACCCGGAGAAGTTCCAGATTTATGGCAGACCGTGCCATCTTCACATAGGCAATCTCCACTCTGATTGATGTATATCTTATTCCCATTAAAATTTGCAACACGACATTTCAAATTAACAGATTGGCTTTCTTCATTCGATTGAATGACTTTATTTAGCGATTCAAGCTGTTTATCACCAATCTCAAAGGTCACTTCAAGGTTAACTAAATTAATTGGGGCTTCTTTAACCTTTATTTTTATGGCTGTACATCCTGCTGCTTTTTTATCAAAAACCACTATCCCTTTATTCCCGTTACTATTTAAAGTGAGTGTAGTCTCCCCGATTTTATTCCATCCCGATAAATTGATAAGATTGGCAACATCAACTTTTGCTTTTGATAATTGTGCTTTTGCCCAAACTAGATCATCAGCTGCTTTATTTACCAAATCTGAGTAGGTTTTTTCGTTTTTAGAACCAGCAGCAGGCTTAGCCTGTGATGCAATTCTTTGGGATTTTGCTTCATATTTTTCATATTCCTTAGCAAGTGTCATTACCCAATTGTTGTGTGCAGCTATATCCCCTTTTGCAGCTGCGGTTAGGTAGCCGCATGCAGCATTTCTATGGAAAGTTCCATCACTTGCTTTGCAGCATTGTCCTTTGCCTTCAAATTCTTCACAATCTGCCTCAGTTCTGTAAGCGTATGCCGAAGAAGTCATTATGAACATCAAAAATCCAATGGCGAATTTTGATCTAAAATTCGTGTTAATAAATACTTTGCTTTTCATGATTAGAAATTTAGTTGTTATAAGTTAATGGCAATCCAGCCCCTTTAACGCTCGAAAACTATAGCGTCAGTGATCGGATGAAAAAGTCCGTATAAGCATTGAAGCTTGAAAAGTCGAAATTAATGGTCTCTTTAGGCTTTGTGCGCAGAACGGTTGCTTCTTTGCCCGTACCTACATTTAGGAGGCATCGACAAAGAAGCAATCGTTACAGACCTATTTTTACATACCCGGATGAGGTTTATTGTTGTAAAAATCAACCTCGAAATAGCCCGGCGTGGATTTTTCTTGGGCGGCATTTTTTAATTGACCGTAATCTATTGAATTGTAATTATCCGACACGGGGTCAGTGGTTGCGCTGTTTGTTTGAGATAATGATTTGCTTCCATCCAGATAGCCGCGCATAAACCAGTCAAAAAGCCCCATTTTCAATACACCTTTATTCCAAAAACCATTAAAATCATAAGAACCAATTGTCTCATCCTCCTTCCCGGAGGCGGCTTCAGGTGCAAACCTCCATATTTTCTTTTCTGGAGATTTGCCAGGCTTAGGTGGATTATTTGCCACATATGATTCGATAAAGCGCTTAAATGGAGATTCAAGTGGTGTATCTATCAAAGCAGATGAAATAACGCCAATAAAATTTGGTTTTTTGCCAATACTAGGGATATCGCTAATCATTTTTCGGAGAGGAATTACCTCAAAACTTACTATGTAATCCGCGCCAGCATCAACTGCATGTTCAATTGGTCGGTTGTCGCAAATTCCTCCATCAACAAACCAATGAGAATAGACCTTTTTCAGAAATTCGTTCTCGAAACGCCAAAGCCTTGGTGGAAATGCAACAGGAATAGCAGCGGTAGTTAGTGCAGCTCCGGCAATGATACTTGTTCCGGAAATTAAGGATACACCTGCCTGATGTTCAAATGGACAGGCTCCCGTTGTTTTTAATTGTAATTTCGTCTTTGAAGTAGCAGGAGGCTGATTAAAAGTAGCCAATTCGGCTACATTAAGTTTATCGATCTCTGAGTTCACCGTCATTGGTGGAATAAAATCATTAGCCCAAGCTCCAAAAATCCAGTTTTCACCCACTCGAGGATTTGAGGGGCTGGCTGATTTAGTCCTTGTTAGGGCTTTACCGCGGAGAAATCCACTGCTTTTAAAATTAAGCCCAATTACCCAACGTTTCATATCGGCCAATCTTTTTGCGGTATCTTCATCGCACAAAGTAAATAGAGAGAGTCTATTAGCCGTGATATTGCCCCCAGTAAGTATTAGTTCCGGTGCCCTAATTAAAGGATTTGCTTGCTTGGCTATTCGCTGGGATTGCCAGTAGGTAAGTATGGCTTCGTCCATAGATGAAGCTTTGCCGTTCGCTGCAAATTTTGTAGGGGTTGCCATACGAAGTACTTCATGTATCGCATTTTTCAAGCCATTGGTATTCATTAAAGAAGAGTTCTTCTTTACCATTTTGATGGTAGCAATTAAAAACTCAATGACATCATCCAATTGGAGCAAGATATCAATTGTGAGTTGTATTGTGTCTTTTATCTTTACTATTCCAACTGCCTTTAAAAAATCAGCAAGTTTTTGATGTACATCTATTACTACTGGCACTATTTTTTTTATATCCTCGTATTGTGAGACTATCGTTTCAATTGGTGTATTTAAAAGGTCTTGAGTTATGTTATTTAAGGCGTTTAGGGCATCGACCAATCTTCCGCCACCATCACTTACTAAATTTTTGATTGCATCTACTAATTCCTTCGCATTTTGGACAGGATGTTTCAAAACATCCGAATCGAAGGTTATACTATCTCTTATTCCTATAAATTGAACTAATACCCCATGAACCGCATTTTTTGCATTCTTGATGCGTTCTATCCATGCGGATGAATAGTCTCCAAGGTTTAGGTTTAATCTTCCATATATATTGTGAAATGCTTGAAATAATTTTTCAAATGAGCCGATTAACTCAGTAAATTCTACTTGCACGTCTTTAATATGCTCCCCGATTCTATTTAAAGAATCAATCAAAAGATAAAAATTATAAGACGGCGATGAAAAATTTGGAATGTTTGCGAGGTTTAAGAAATTAGATAGCGGTTTATCTTTTACCGATTGCCAATCAAATTGCCCATCGCCAGTCCTACTGCCACTTAACAACTCTAAGACTCCTGGGTTGTCTAGCAACTTCAAAGCTGCTTCATTATTACGAGTTATTTCCTGCCACAACCACGATTGCCTATTTACATAAGGCCCGTATTCTCCGCTATTCATCAAGTCGGCAAAGTAGCCCACTGCGGCCAAGCCCCCCCCAGAAGTCCCTACAAGTATATCTGGTGCGAATCTTTGATTTGCAGGCACGTTAGGCTGTTGCCTTCGTACTTCTCTTTCTATAGCTTCTAAAACACCACCAAACCATGCAGCTCTTGCTCCACCTCCAGAGAATACAAAGGCAATCTTTTTAGCCGGATCTGCTGCTTTTAATGCAATCAGTTTTGAGATTAACAATTGCGTATCAATATACTCCGCTGGGATATTCCATAATGTCTTGCCATTGATATCATTGACTACTACTTTCCCATCATCTTGAATGGAAAGGGAAGCTCCTGGGTTGCCCCATGTTCCGGAACTCCAAACAGGGATACCTCCTGTAGAGTATAGCACGAAATTACCATCAGCTTGCATTATGGCAGAGGATACGGTTTTTCCGTAGGTGCCTGAAGACCAGATTGCGTCCCATTCTGGCCCATACAAAACGAGATTGCCATCGGCCTGCATTGAAAGTTTGAACCTCCCGTCCGGAGAAATGAGTGTTTTGATGACGACGAGGTCATCATTTAGGTTTAGTACATTTGCCATTGTTACAATTTTTTTTTATTTTCCTTGTCGCTAACGGTTGGCATGGACGCTGGGCTTCCATGCATTGGCGTTGGGCAGTATGGCCATTAAAAGCAATTCCCTAGCCCAACTGATGCATTCCCAATCAGCTACTCAGCAACCAATTTCCAACCATAAAAAAGTGTAGTCATCAAGGTAAGCTGCACGCCCAGGTGCACTAAAAAGGAAGGAACAACGTCAACTGACGTTAAAGCAGAAGCATTTTGCACGGATAAGTTTCTCTGTCATGGGTTTAGTTTTAGATTTACATACTCAAATATCTTCCCTTTCTCATTCCCTTGCTCGACCTTTCCATATTCGGCCATATCCCACTCCAAATTTGGCAGCATCTTTTCTAAATTCGGTAATTACCCCTTTGGAATAATCGAAAACTTTCCATATCTTTCGTCACACTCAAACCCTCAATGAAAAAACTAAGCTGTAACCTCAGATTTATAAAATTAGCCCCTCAATTGTTCAAATCTGCGATTTGGGCATCTTTCTATTGCGGTTGGGGCGCACTGATCGGGAACCCTTTTACCTCTCTCTCCGCCCAAACCTCCCCTCACCCCGCTTTCCGCCAATACACCACCGACGACGGCCTGGCCAGTTCCGAAACCTATTGCATCATCCAGGACAAGCAAGGCTACATTTGGATTTCCTCCGACAATGGAGTCAGTCGCTTCGATGGCTACCAATTCCGCAATTACGGCTTCAAAGATGGGCTCAAAGAGAACGTCATTTTTGAGATGCACTTTGATACCTTGGGTCGCTTGTGGATGCAGGCGATGAGCGGGAATCTTTATTATCTGGACGTGGATGGCCAAACCATCCGCCCTTATTGGAACAATGAAGTTTTGTTGAATTTTAAAGACAGACCTGATTACGTTAAGGGTTTCATTGTTGAAGGTGCCGGAGACCGGGTACACATTGCCACGCTAGCCTATGGCATAATCAGCATCAGCAAGGAAGGTACCACGAATACTTATCCGCAACAGGAGCCGTCTTTCCGGCAGATATTTGAAATCGATGATCACGCGATCAGCGCCATATTCGTAAACGCAGCGCCAAATATGATTAAAACCTATCAGGAACAGCTGATCCGACGGCAGCGCTGCTCCCCGGTTTATATCCATACCCAAAAAGATGTTTGGAAGTACTTGGAGTTTTATCATTCCCAACATGAAGATTTTCAAAAGGGTTTTGCATTCAACTCTTTTCGTTTAGGCCCGGGGGAATATTTCATTCAATTGCATTACAATGTTTGGTTCATCAAAAACGGACAGATTCGCTGGCACCATCATTTCCCTTACCAAATTTTGCATGCCCGTTTGATGAAAAACGGGCAATTGTTCCTCGGGCTTCACCAACATGAGGGATTAAGGGTTTATCCCTCTGTAGAAGCTTTCCGAAAAGAGCCCGGAGCCAATTGGCTACCTGGGCAAACCGTAAGCCATTTCATGGAAGACCGCGCCGGTGGCCGCTGGTTGGCCACCAACGAAAATGGCGTTTTTTATGCCCCCGCTGATGCTTTTTTGGTGCATGACCAAGAGACAGGATGGCCCGATGAAAAAGTGACCGCGTTGGCTCTTAAAAGCGCAAACGAAGTATATGTGGGGCTGGGAAACGGGGAGGTATTAAGCCGCGATCGGATGTCAAAAAAATGGACAAAACTTCCAGTAGTGCCCGGTACTGGTTCCATCAGAGACCTCCATTTTGACCATCACAAACAACAACTTTGGGCGGGGCGGATCGGTTTATTTTACCTCCAAAACAACAAGTGGGTACCACACGAAGTACAATACAATGGACGGTCATTCGGTATTTCCAACCACATCACGGAAAGCCCAAAAGGGGAGCGACTATGGGTGTGTAACCAGGTGGGGTTCATGAGTATCGAACTCCCTGAAAAAACGCTGGCCAATCGTCATATCGGCTACTACCAGCGTACCTATGTGGTTCGCGAAGACTTCGCTGGTCGGGTTTGGGTAGGACGCCCCCAAGGGCTGTTTGAATGGAAGGATGGAGTTTTGTTGGAACGCCAAAACTTACACCCCGCTTTTGCGCTGCGGGTAGAGGATATTGTACTGCTGCCCGATAGTACGTTGGCCGTAGCCACCAAGGGCGGAGGCATTGTTTTTTGGAAAAATGGCCAACACGAACAATTGACTACCGAACAGGGGCTGAGCGCCGACATGATGGAATATCTACATGTGGATGAAAAGGGGGTGCTCTGGGCAGGCACACTCAATGGACTAAACCGAATCAGCGGTACCTGGGGGAAGCGAAAAGTAAAAACCATCACCGTCGCTCACGGACTACCCTCTAATGAGATCAGCCGCATCAGCAGTTGGGGGGAAGACATATGGGTGGCAAGCAGCAAAGGGCTGGTGCATTTTTCTAATAAACCCATCAACCATTTCTCCCCCAAACCGATTTTGGCTTCGGTACTGGCCAACAACCATCCGCTCGATCTAAGCAAACCACTGGCTTTGAAATGGAATAAAAACAACCTGGAAATCAACTTTTTTGCGATCAATTTCAAAATGAATGGCAAAATCCCCTACCGCTACCGCATGGATGGTGGTGCCTGGACACAGGCATTAAGTGGTTCACTCAATTTTCCGGAATTGCCCCCCGGTAAGCGCTTTTTTGAGGTGCAAGCACAAAACGAAGACGGCATCTGGAGTGCCTCAACCAGCCTCCGTCTGGCCATCCATCCTCCTTGGTGGGACAGCTGGTGGGCCAGAATCGGGACCATCGTTGTTGCACTTTTTCTATTCTTCGGTGTATATAAATTTCGAATTGGACAGCTTAAAAAACAGAACCAAATTCAACAACAGATCACCGAATTGGAGCGTGCCGCCTTACAAGCACAGATGAATCCCCATTTCATTTTCAATTGCCTGAATTCCATCCAAAATTATATCCTCCAAAATGAAAAAGACTCGGCCATTCTTTACCTCGGTCGTTTTGCGGGTTTGGTGAGAAATGTGCTCAATGCCTCCGTAGCCGGAAAAATACTGCTAGAAGATGAACTGAACATGTTGAACAATTACCTGGAACTGGAAAAGCTACGCTTTAAAAATCGCTTCACATATGAAGTTAAGTCAGCCGAAGACCTGAATGTATTTGAGGTGTATATTCCGCCCCTATTGGTTCAACCTTATGTTGAAAATGCACTCTTGCACGGCATCTCAGGTAAGGCCAGCGGGGGTAGAGTGTCGGTTTTTTTTGAAAAAAAAGCTGGCTATTTGGAAGTGTCCATTCAGGACAATGGCATAGGTTTTAATGGGAAAGGCGGCCATACCAAAAGCCCCAAGGAGCACAAGTCTTTTGGCATGTCCATTACCCGTAACCGACTGGAACTGCTTGCAGATAAACAGGAAGAAGCGGCGGTACACACCCAGGCCATACGCAATGCGCAGGGCGAAGTTTGTGGTACCGAAGTCAGAATCCGCATTGGACTAAAAGAAGAACTTTTCCTCGAACCAATCAACTAAACCTGAGCAATGAAACGCATCGCCATCATCGACGACGAACCGGATGCCCGGCAATTGCTGCGGAGTATGCTTACGACATTATGCCCCGACGTTGAGGTCTGCGGCGAAGCGGACAGCGTGGAAAGCGCTTATGTGCTGATCCGCCAAACCCAACCCCATGCGGTATTGCTCGATATTTCACTGGAGGAAGGAAGTGGATTTGACCTGCTCGACAAATTTCCCCGGCCTGATTTCCAGGTTATTTTCACTACTGCGCACGACGAATTTGCCTTGAAGGCTTTCCGTTACCACGCTTTGGATTACCTTTTAAAACCCATCAACCCCGTAGAACTGGCCCAGACGATCGACCGGGTGAAGCCGGAAGTTATCCCTAATCATCAAACCAAGATCAACAACTTGCTGGAGAGTACCCGCAGTAAACAATTTCATAAAATCACCCTTACCAGTCAGGAGGGCATGGTTTTTTTGCAACTTGATCAGATAGTGCGGCTCGAATCGGACGGCAGTTATACCACTTTTTACCTACTCAAACAGGAACGCCACGTGGTATCCCGCCCCATGAAAGAATTTGAAGAATTACTGCCCAAAGACACGTTTTTCAAACTCCATCAATCTCACTTGATCAATCTGTCTTTTGTCAGAAAAATAATCAAAGAGGAAGGTGGGTATGCCTTGATGGAAGAAGGGGGTAAAGTGCCCATCGCTCGGCGCAGGAAAGATGAGTTTTTTGAAGCAATGCGACAAATGACTGGCCAGTGAATGAATGGGAATAAAAACAGGGTTCTGGGTAAATCGGGTAGATCAGAAAAAATCACTACTTTCATCTCTTCATGCGCACCAAAATCAGTGCGGCGAATGTAGGCGTGGAAAAGAAACGTCCTTCATTCTACGTTCAAAACAAAATGAAATACATTGTATGAAGAATCTGAAAATATTGCTGTTGATGGCTGCCTTCACGGTATCAGTTTCCAGTCAGGGGCAAGAAGCCCTCGGGTTGCGTTTGCAACAATTCAGCGGCATCAACAGTACCCTGCTCAATCCAGCATTAGGAGGGATGTATGCCAAAAAATGGGACATCAACCTGATCGAAACCGTCAACTCCATCAGCAACAATTACGGTTTTTTGGAAAACTCCAAAGCCGGGGAAGTCAACCGTTACCGCAGCATCCAAAACCTGTATAGCCGACCTGACCTGACCAATGACCAAACCCTGGGGCCCAATGATCTGGTTCTCGACTACAATACCCGCAATACCTCTTTTTATGCAGACGTGTCCGCAAACATCCTGGGGCCTTCTTTTTTGCTTCGACTGGGGCAGCACGGCATTGGATTGACGACCCGTGCCCGGGTGGAAACCGAAACCATTTTCCCGCCTGATCTGGGCTATTATACCTACAATGCCAATCGGGGTAGCGTCAACATGACGCCTTCGCATATCAGCAGCATGGCCTGGCGCGAATGGGGCCTACACTACGATTATACCCTGAGTTCTGCGGATGATCGGCGGCTTCTCCTGGGGGTGAACCTACGCTACCTACAAGGTTATGAAGGTTTGTCCATTTTTAATGAGCAGTTCAGCTACCGACAGATCCGCACCGACAGTTTTGAGGTCAGCCCCGGCGCTGCTACGCTGATGTTTACGAGCGGAAACCTGGGCGTGGATGAGAATACCCCTTACGAACCCAAAATTCAGGGCACGGGCCTTGGCCTGGATCTGGGGGTAGTCTATGAATATCTGGGAGAGCGCTGGAACTGCAATCTGGGTTTTGCCCTCAACGATGTAGGCAATATCCGCTTCCGCAACAGTGGCCAGATGCACCAATTTCGCAACAACGCTACCTTGATTTTTGACACCAATCCTTACACCACCTGGAGTGGAGCCAGTGATTTACCCCTTAAAGCTTCCCTGCTGAGCGATTTACTCAGTGGTAATCCGCAGGCCTCTCTAGTCGATTCTTCTTTTTCAATTGGCTTACCGACCCATTTGGTTTTCCACGGCGGCCTGTCCCAGGAAGTAGGATGGCGCATGTATTTTGTGGTGCAACAATCCCTTCCACTGAAAGCCAACCAATTGCACAAGGCCAGCACCGCTGCAGTAGTTGGAGGCTGGGAAAACAATTGGGTAGGTGCATACATGCCCATCAGCCTGTACCGCTGGCAACGCTTGCGCGTGGGGGCAGCCCTGCGTTTGGCCTTCCTCACCATTGGCACGGACAACCTCGGGCCCTGGATGACGCGGGGGAATCTGTCGGAAGCAGGTTTTTACGCAGCAGTAAAAATTAGTCCCTGGCCGAAGAATATGTCTAAAGGTGGCAAAGGAGGCAATGGCAAAAAGAAAGGGGGCAGAGGGATGGATTGTTATGATTTTTAATTTTTATCCCAAAAAAAGTCTGATTCAGCCCATTTCCATTCAAGATGTAGGTGAAACCCTACTTTTACCAAAAAAAAAGTAATGGCGACAGTAGAAAAGCACAACTGGGGATTGGGATTTTTGTTGAGTGTGGTCTTGGCAGCGGGAATGATGGTCAACAGCTACATCAACTTTCAGGAAGCTCAAGATCATTGTTTTCAATGTTTTGAGGGTCAATATGACTTTTTGAAAAATGACCTGTTCCCCGCTGCGGTGCTTTGGTTAGGAGGATTGTTGGCCGGCCTCGTTTTTCACTTTTATGTTACTCCGGCCATCGTAAGCCAAAAATTCGGCATCGTGGCCATACTGGCCAGCATCATCGGATTTTTTTTGATTTTTGTTGCTGCTGCAGGTTATGGGCTGACCAACATCGACCTTTGGAGAAATGACGATGGCCCGGAGGCATTTCGCTATTTTAGTGCTTTGCACGTGATTCAGGACAGTTTAAAGGTATTCATGGTCATTTTAGCCTATGAAGCAGGGACAGAGTTGTATTATTTTTTAGTTGCCCGTGCTAAAGAAAATCGGAGTCTGGTACTCAAAACCCTGGCGGAATTCATCCTTTTTTCTGCTGTACTGTTCATACTATGGTACATTGGAAAAATCAGCTATACGGTGATGACTGGGGATGAAAACGAATACAGCCGAATTGCCCAAATGCGGTTTTGGATTATCCCTGCTGTTGCTTTACACCTGCATTGGTTTTACCGCTGTATCCCGATCATCGCGGGTGGTTTTGTGGACGACAACCGCTATCGATTTGCCGAATTGCTGATTGGCCCAATATTGGTGGCCATTTATCTCACCGCTCTGCCCATTTCCTACGGCTACAGTCTGATTTGGGTCTTTATAGGCATCCATAGTCTGGCCATTGGCAGTGCCTATTTACGCTCTATTTTCGCCCTTGAAAAACGAACCTTCCTCACCGAAGTCACCCAAACTTCCGCCGAACTCGGTGCGCTCCGCGCCCAGATCAACCCCCATTTTTTGTTCAATGCCCTCAATACCCTTTACGCCATTGCGATGAAGGAAAACAGTGAAAAAACCGCCGATGGTATTCAGAAACTGGGCGACATGATGCGCTTCATGTTGCACGAAAACCACCAAAACCGCATCCCGCTGGCTAAAGAAATTGAGTACCTGCACAACCTGATCAGCATCCAGGAATTGCGTCTGGATGAAAACCAACAGATTGAACTCAAGATCAACCTGCAAAATCCGGATCGCGAGGTGTTCATTGCCCCCATGTTGCTCAATCCTTTTGTGGAAAACGCTTTCAAACACGGCATCAGTTTCCGCAATGCGTCCTGGATTTACATTACGCTTACGCACGATCCAGAACACATTTTTTTCAAAGTGCACAACAGCTATCACCCCAAAAATGACAACGAACTCGACCCTGAAAAAGACAGCCACGGCATTGGGCTCGACAATGTGCGCAAACGCCTGGAATTGCTGTACCCTGACAAACACGATCTGAGTATCCAGGTCTCAGACCACGATTATTTTGTATCTTTAGTATTGACTATAGCTTAAGCACCATGAAGTTAGTTGCCATTGCCATCGATGACGAACCCAAAGCCCTGGAAGTGGTGCAAATGCACGCGGCTAAAGTGCCTTTTCTGGAACTGCAAGCAAGTTTCATCGATGCATTTGAGGCACTGCCTTTTTTGCGGCAGCACAAGGTTGACCTCATCTTTCTGGACATCAAAATGCCGGATATTTCGGGGATAGAGTTTGCCCAGATTTTGAAAAATGGCCCCTTGGTGGTCTTCACCACGGCCTATAGCGAATACGCCGTGCAGGGCTTTGACCTGGATGCGGTAGATTACCTGCTCAAACCTTTTTCCCTAGCGCGTTTCACCAAGGCTTGTAATAAGGCGCTGGAAATGAAAAATGTACGTACCAACGAAGTACCCGAATTTATTTTTCTCAAAACGGGTTACGAGGAAGAGAAGGTCTACCTCAAAGACATCCTATACATAGAAGCAGCCGGAAATTACATGACGTATGTGCTCAAAGAACGTAAGCTCATGTGCCGCCAAAATGTGCCCGAAGCGCTCCAAACCTTGCCCGAGCAGGATTTTGTCCGGGTGCACCGCTCCTTCATTGTGGGCGTGCAACACGTGGGCAAAATTGCGCGGCAACAGATCTGGGTCAATGGGGTGGAGATTCCCGTAGGTGCTTCGTATGAGGATAGCGTGGGGTTGATTAAGGAGCGGTTGAATGCCTAGGTAAGATTTTTTAACTGTTAATACAACTTACTCCCCACCGGCCCCCACCAAGGCAGCACCTCTACGGTAAAACGCCCCGCTTTTACTGCCGGATCGAGCCAGATCAGGTGCTCGGCCTCTTCCAGTGAGAATGCGCTCAGGATAAGCATTTCGCGAATGTCCCCATCGCCATCCAATGGCCCCGAGATGCAGAGCTTTTTGGTTTCACTCAACCAGTCCAGGTGATCCTGATGCGATCGAGTCAAGGTTTCCACTTCTTTTTGGCTAAGGCTGCGCACGGGTCCGCGCCGCAGCAGACACATGAAGTATTTTTTCAACAAATAAATGGTATCCCCCATGGCCACCTGCTTCATTTGAAATTGCGCAGAAGTTGTTCGTGGCACTGGAGCGGGAGCAGTAGCTGGTGATTTGGGCATAAGCTGAGCCAGAACTGAGGTGTAGATACCCAAAAAAAGCAAGATCAATAACAGTCGTGATTGCATGAATGTACATTTGAAAGCAAGAGTAAAACAAAAGATCCAGTAGTTTTTTTGACTCGTTAGGCTTTCATTCACTCATTTAACGCTTCTTTAACGCTTCGTATTTTAAACCCCGCGTCTCACGCCGAGTCTGAGTAGACATGAATCTGATTAACAAAAACCAAAAAATCAAAAAACCATGAAAACGAAAGTAATGATCCTCGCTATGTTCTTCCTTGGCTGTACTGCCGTTTCCTTTGCCCAAAGTGCCAAGACTCCGGTAGCCCGTGAACGCCAGGAAAACCAGGTAAAACGCATCAAACACGGCCGCAAGTCGGGCGAACTGACCAAGGTGGAAACGGCCAGATTGGCTGGCCAGCAAGCCCATATTCAAGACACCAAGCACGATGCCAAAGCGGATGGCGTTGTCACCAGACGTGAACGTGCTCAAATCCACAACCAGCAAGAACGCGCCAGCCGCAACATCGCCAAGCAGAAACACGACCGTCAGGATCGCAACTAGGCAGAAAGTTGTTCTTTCTTGAAAAAATCGAAGGCAGTATCCAATTTACCGGAACATTCTATTACCTTTCTGCTCTAACTAAAAGATGTTTATGGAGCGGTTTATTGGACTCATTGGAATGGTTCTGATTTTGGGTATTGCCTTCCTTCTTTCTAACAATCGAAAAGCAATCAATTATCGTACCGTCGGAGTAGGACTTTTGTTGCAACTGGGACTAGCAGTCTTTATTTTGAAAACCAGTGTTGGCAAAAACACTTTTGCCTGGTTGGGTGCTAAAATTCAGCGCCTGTTGGAAATGGCGGACCAAGGTGCATTATTTGTATTTGGCCCCTTGGTCAACAAGGGTTTGTTGGACAAGGTTTTAGGCCCCGAAAATAGTTTCATCTTCTTCTTCAAAGTTATTCCCACCATCATTTTTGTCGCCGTTCTGGTGAACATCATGTACCACATCGGGCTGATGCAACGTGTTGTATCGGTCATGGCCGTAGGGATGAAGTGGCTGCTGGGCGTGAGTGGTGCCGAAGCGATCTCCAACGTAGCCAGTACTTTTGTAGGCCAGGTGGAGGCCCAAATCATGATTAAACCTTATCTAAAAACCATGACCAACTCCGAGCTGATGTCTTCCATGACTGGCAGTTTTGCTTGTATTGCCGGGGGGGTTATGGCCACTTACATTGCTTTGGGAGTACCGCCCGAATACCTCCTGGCTGCCAGCATCATGGCTGCACCTGGAGCTTTGGTGATTTCAAAAATAGTGTACCCCGAAACTGAGGAACCAGAAACCCAAGGTACCGTTAAGTTGAAAGTCGAAAAAGCTTATGTCAATCTGGTCGACGCCATTGCGGGCGGCGCTGGAGATGGCCTACGGGTAGGCTTGAATGTGATTGCTATGCTGATTGGTTTCATCGCTTTGATTGCTTTACTCGATTTGTTTTTGGGCAAAATTGGCATGATGGTTGGCCTGCCAGAATTGAGCTTTAACTTTGTTATGGGCAAAATTTTCTTCGTATTTGCTTGGGCAATGGGGGTTCCCATTAAAGACTTAACCGCCGCCGGTTCCCTAATGGGTACTAAGCTAGTTGTCAACGAATTTGTGGCTTACCTCGATTTAATTAGAATAAAACATTATCTCGAACCCAAAACCATTGCCATCGTCAGTTTTGCCTTGTGCGGCTTCGCCAATTTCAGTTCCATTGCCATTCAGGTTGGGGGTATTGGGCAACTGGCTCCTGAACGCAGAGCAGATTTAGCAAAACTGGGTTTTAAAGCCTTGATTTGTGGAACCCTGGCCAGTTACATGTCGGCAACGATTGCGGGCTTGTTGTTTTAAGTGTACAATCTGATTTTGCTATAAACATTAGATCAATGGCTATTTACAAACCAAAACATTTTGGAATTGCCCTGCAATTTCTCCTCTTGCTCATGGGGTTGAGTGTTCAGGCTCAAAATACCTTTTACGAGTTGAGTCCACTTCCCCTCAACGACCTCTCTGCCTTTCGGTCTCCTGCCGCCTGCTGGCAAATTGTGGGTGAGACCAGTGGAAGCCCCGAGAATAAACTACTGATTTCCAAACCCGGTAGTGGAGTGCTCTTCGACAATTTCAGCGAAAAATTTCTGTACAAAAGAGAGTCAGATTTGTACAGTGTGCTGGAACACGGCGACATTTACCTCGAATTAGACTTTATGTTACCAAAGGGTTCCAATTCGGGCATTTACCTGCAAAGCCGTTATGAGGTTCAATTGTTCGACTCCTGGGGGGCGGGCAGACCCAAATACCAGGATGCAGGCGCCATTTATCCACGTTGGATCGAAGCCACCAAAACCAATTACGAAGGGCACGCGCCTCGGGTCAATGCCTCGCTTGCTCCGGGATTGTGGCAGCATCTGGAGATCCATTTTCAAGCGCCAGAGTTTGATGCCCAGGGCCGCAAAACCAAACCGGCCATGTTCAGCAAAATTGTGCTCAATGGCGTCACCATTCACGAAAACATCATTTTGCAGGGCGTTACACGTGGAGCAGTATCTGAAACAGAAGTAGCCAAGGCCCCTATCCGCATCCAGGGCGATCATGGCCCGGTGGCCTTCCGCAACATCAAATACGCCTTGCTCAATCCCTTTGAAGCACCGCTCAAAGAACTGACTTACCAGTATTACGAAGGGAATTTTGAGAATTTTGAAGCCCTGGCTACCGCTAAACTCACCCGCGAGGGCAAGGCCGAGCGCATCGACTACACCCTGGCCGACAACGTGAACAGGATGGGGCTGGTCTTTACTGGCAAAATCGAGATCAAAGAAGCCGCCAACTACCAATGGATTTTGCAACGTTACGGCTCCGGAAAATTGAGCGTGGACGGCAAAGAAGTCATCCCGAGCGAGTGGAAATGGATTGGCGATCCCTCCATCGCTACCACTTACCTCGGTGTGGGCGAGCATACCTTTACAGCGAGCTATGTCAAAAATTTCGGCTGGTGGCCTACTGCGGCGGGACTCAGTTTGCAAAAAACCAACGGCAAACCCATCGCCTTGCACACCCGGGCCTCAATGCCCGATCCCCGACCTACCCCACTCATTGCGGTCGGTACCAAACAAGAGCCTAGTTTGTTGCGCTGTTTTTTTCAGCACCTCAAAAAGAAAAAGACCCACGTCATTTTGGTAGGCGATCCAAGCTCGACACACTATGCCTATGACCTCAATCAGGGTGCATTGCTGCAAGTTTGGCGGGGTGAATTTGCCAATGTTACCGACATGTGGCACGAACGTGGTGAGCCTCAAACGGCCTCGGCCATGGGGGTTGGGGTGGTATTGCCAGGCCGCTGTCCGCTGGCAATCGATGGTTTGCCCGACACGTTGGATCAACAGACGGATTTAAAATATCAGGGTTACCAATTGTCTGCCGAGCGTTATCCTACGTTTAAATATCAATACCGCAGTGTAGGATTTACCGAAAGTTTTAAAGTAGCAACTACGGGTCAGGCGCTGGAGCGAATCACCAGCATCAAAAATCCGGAGGGAAAAAAATTCACTTACCGCCTGGCGCAAGGCGCTGAAATCAGCAGCATGGGCAATGGATTGTACGCCGTTGACGGCCAGCGTTACTTCATCCGGGTGGCTGATCCCGCCAACTATAAAATAGTGAGCAACAATGGGCAAAAAGAATTGATTTTTGAGTCGGCCCAAACCGACCTGAAGGTATCCTCCTCTTTGATTTTTTAAAACCACCGCGGTATGAAAACCTTAAAAATATTTTGTGCACTATACTTCTGTTGCGCAGCTTTAATCTCCATCGCTCAAAGTGATAAAGCCTTGACCGAGAAAGATTATTATTTCCTCAAAACAGTAGCCATCCCTGAAGACATCAAGCTGGAAGTAGGTGGACTGGCTCCACTAGCCGATGGGCGTTTGGCGGTATCCACCCGCCGGGGCGAAATCTGGATGATTGAAAACCCCTACATGCTCAACGGCACCCAGCCCCATTATCAGCTGTACGCCGAGGGGCTACACGAAGTACTGGGATTGGCCTATAAGGACGGCTCCCTGTACTGTACCCAGCGTGGCGAATTGACCAAAATGACCGATACCGATGGAGATGGCCGCGCCGATGTATTCGAGCCTATTTACCGTTTCGATCTGAGTGGCAATTACCACGAATACGCTTACGGCCCGGTATTTGACAGCAAAGGCGATATGTACGTCACCTTAAATGTGGCCTGGGTGGGCTACGGCGAAGGCTTGTCCAAATGGCATGGCTGGTTGCTCAAAATCAAGCCCGATGGCAGCATGGAGCCCATTGCTACAGGATTGCGCTCACCCGCTGGTTTTTTACTCAACTCCAAAGACGAGGTTTTTTACGCCGAAAACCAGGGCGACTGGGTGGGATCAGGCCGGGTAACTCACCTGGAAAAAGGCGACTTTGCAGGCAATGCCGGAGGTTTGAACTGGACCCAGGAACCCAATTCTCCCTTGCGCCTGACCAAGGCCGATCTGGCCAAAGTAGACGATGGCCGCACCATGTACGACGCTGCCAAAGTAATCAAAGAAATGAAGCTCCCCTGTGTCTGGTTTCCCCATACCTTGATGGGTATTTCTACTTCCGATATCATTGAAGACAATACCGGGGGCAGCTTTGGCCCATTCAGTGGGCAATACTTTGTGGCCGACCAGGGGCACTCCAAAGTGATGCGCATGACCCTCGAAAAAATCAATGGCGAATACCAAGGGGCTTGTTATCCTTTCCGCGAGGGCTGGGCCTCGGGCCTTTTGCGCCTGCGTTGGGGAACCGATGCTTCAATGTGGGGCGGCATGACCAGCCGGGGTTGGTCCAGCACCGGCAAAGCCGATTATGCCCTGCAACGCCTGGTATGGTCGGGTAAAATACCTTTTGAAATGAAAAACATCAGCGCACGTGCCGATGGATTTGAAATCGAGTTCACCCTTCCCGTGGATAAAACCGCCGCAAAAGTTGCCGCCAACTATGGCTTCGCCTCCTTCAATTACAAGTACCAGCACCAGTACGGCAGCCCCATCATCAATCAAGGAAATTGTCCACTGCGGGGCATCATCGTTTCGGAAGACGGATTAAAAGTTCGCGTGGTGCTGGACAGCATCCGCGAAGGCTACATCCACGAGCTGAAATTGAAAAACATTAAAGCTGCGGATGGTACTCCCCTACTCCACGATTTTGCTTATTACACCATGAACAATATACCTGCTGGAGAAAAAGCCATGCTGAGTGCAGAACAAAAAGTAAGCTTGACGCCCGTAGGTAACCCGATGAACCACGAACACATGGCCATGACGAAACCTCCCGTGGTCAACAACACCAAAAAAGGAAAAAAAGCAGCCAAAGCTACAGCAACAGTTGCCCTGAGCAAAAACCTCAACGCCATGCCTGCCGATTGGGGACAGCCCGATGTCGTACTCTCCTTGGGTACCAAACCTGGCCTGAAGTACGATCAGGACTTGTTAAGCATCAAAGCCGGCAGTAAAGTCAAACTGGTGTTCAACAACAATGACGACATGCAGCACAACCTGGTGGTAACGATGCCAGGAATGGCCAATAAAATTGGAGAAAAAGGCATGGCGCTTGGCTTGAAAGGCCCGGAAATGCACTACGTACCCAATCTTGGTGATGTGATTGCCCATTCCAAAATTTTGGAACCAGGGACAACGGAAACCATTTACTTTACAGCACCTTCCAAACCGGGAGATTACCAGTTTGTGTGTACCTATCCAGGGCATTATTTGGTGATGCAGGGGATTTTAAAGGTACTTCCCTAGAAAAAAACGAATGGCCCGGAGAAACTACTCCGGGCCACCCGTGCTCAAAAACTCAAATGCATAAAGGATACACATTCATTAGTGCGCCACCACCAGTTTCTGCACCTGACTCTTTCCTCCAGCCTCTTGCACCCGTACAAAGTACAATCCATTGTTCAAGCGCGACACATCCAGTGTTTGTACACCGTCCGTGATCAACTCATTTGCCACAACTTGCCCGGCGCTGTTCAAAATGAACAATTGTCCACCAGTACCTTCGGTTTGAATGTGTACAAGATCGGCAGTAACCGGATTGGGAAACAAACGCAGATTGGCTTGAGTGTTCAATGGTGCCGCCGCCGTAGAGCCCGTGAAGGCAAAAGGCGTGCTAAACTGCACATCGCTACCATAGGGGGAACAATTCGCTTTTACTCGCCAAACGTATTCTCGACCAGCTTGTAGACCCGTAATGGTAGCATTGGCGGCAGTAACAGTACCCACTGTAACGTAAGTGCTGCTCGTTGCCAATCGGTATTGCAGGGTGTAATTGAGCGCTCCGCCTTGAGGCTCCCAACTCACCTGAGCAGAAGTGGAAAAAACAACATTGGTATTGGTGTTAGAAGGTGCCGAGCAAGACGTGCTACCGCCACCTGTACCTGTGCCACCGCCTCCGGTAGTACCTCCAGTGTTAAACTTGTCAATACTAGAATAGACCGAACAACTGGCTTTCACTCTCCAGTTGTATTCTGAATTTGCAACTAGACCAGAAAGGGTGAGGCTGGTACCTGGCACAGAACCCGCTGTCGTCCAGGCGCTAACATTACTCCGACGATACTGTACCGTGTAATAAAATGAGCCTTCAATGGCCGACCAACTCAGCGAGACGCTGCTCGAAGAAAGTGATCTTGCCTGCTGATTGGAAGGTGAAGAACAAGCCGTGTTGCCCCCAACCCCGCCACCGCTGTTAAAAGTAGCGACACTGGAATAGGTTGAACAACTGGCTTTGACCCGCCAGGTGTATACCCGCTCAGGAAGTAAATTGCTGATTGTCAAATTCGTTGCCGTAATGGTTCCTCCAATCGTCCAGGCACCAGTGTTGCCCAGGCGGTACTGCAAAGTGTAACTTCTGGCGCCTTGAATAGCCGACCACCGAAGTGATACCGAACCAGGTGAGAATACATTGGAGTTTAGGTTTGAAGGCTGTGAACAACCCTGTGCTTGTGTGGAAGCGATGCTACCCCATAATAGCAGCAGTAGTGCTACAGTTCGAATGATCGCATTGGGAAATAAAATTCTAGCCATGTGCATAAGGAGAATTTTTAGTGAAATGATTGTTTTCACTTCCATATCGACCACTACATTGGATGTTACCAGAAGTGGCCAAAATTAATTTTCAATCCCAATCAGTAAGAAGTGACAATTGGATTGTTAACTGATTAAATCGTTCCAAAAAGCTAGTTTTCTTAGCAAAATGTAGGCTTTCATTGTTTAAGATGAAGCCCATTTTAAGTTAAGGTTAAAATTTTCAATTTTACTTATACTCAAACTCAACTTACACATAAGTCAAAACCCCTGGGTTTCCTACTTCACAACATGCACCCGGATTTGTCAGATAGTTTACAAAAGCTTCAACATTACTTAATTTCACTTTCCCTTCTAAGTCATTCATAATCTGGACTTTTGCAGAAGTTAAACCGACTAAAAAAGGCTATGACTGGCGGCAACCAGCATAGCCCTAAACATTCTAGATTGAATAATCTAATCAGTTAAACCTATGAAATTAAGTTTACCCATGCAAGGCCTGTTTTTGGCTTTGCGCAGCTTTTGTCTGCTATTTGGCTTACTGCTCTCCCTGCAAGCCAATGCCCAGCGTACACTCAACGGAACCATTAGCGACGCCAAAACCGGCGAAGCGCTCATTGGTGCCTCAGTAACGGTAAAAAACACCGTGCGCGGTACGGTGACGGATGTCGACGGAAAATTCAGTGTAGTAATTGGCGAAGGAGAAAACATCCTGATCGTGTCGTACACAGGTTATCCTACAACCGAAGTGGATGTTACCAACCAAACTAACCTGAGCCTCACGTTAGAAGCCGATGTCATTGGACTTTCTGAAGTAATGGTCACCGGTTTGGGTGTAACGAAAGAAAGACGTTTTCTAACCTCTTCACAACAAGCCGTAAAATCATCCGAACTGATCAAAGCACGCGAACCCAACAACATCGCGGGTTTGGTAGGTAAAATTGCCGGTTTGACGATCGGATTAAACAGCGAAATGTTGCGCCGTCCAAACGTCGTATTGCGTGGCAGTGGTGACATTCTTTATGTAGTCGATGGGGTACCCATCAACTCAGATACCTGGAACATCAACACCGATGATGTTGAACATTATACCGTATTGAAAGGTGCTACAGCTTCCGCCATTTA
>Ga0116157_10001691_pt1 | contig 22037 bp, 21 predicted proteins | sample AD_UKC048_MetaG_FD_89882 | JGI IMG/M metagenome (GOLD analysis project Ga0116157, IMG submission 89882) | Active sludge microbial communities of municipal wastewater-treating anaerobic digesters from USA - AD_UKC048_MetaG | ecosystem: Engineered > Bioreactor > Anaerobic > Digestate | place: USA...
GTTTCCGTAGCCTGGGTCATCACAAATGTCCGCGAGACCGCAATCTCCTGGCCGTCACGGGTCAGCAGGCCCAGCCTGATCGGCAGAACAAATGGTTCTTTGAACGCTTGGCCTGGCGTGGCCGCGCAGCTTTGTTTAAACGTTAACGTGTAGGTACGTAGTGCTGCGTCAAACATCGCTGTCGCGTGCAGGTGGGGCGTGCCCGCTTGGCTGTACCAGCGCTTGAACTGGGGCAGTAGCCGGGCAAGGTCAGACCCGGGGTTGGCATCCGCAATCGCCTGCGCAAAGTCATCGCAGGTCACGGCCTGGCCGTCGTGGCGCTCGAAATACAGCGTCATGCCTTTGGCGAAGCCAGCGCGGCCCTGGGGATCGGAGGCTCCTTCGGTAGCCAGCGTCTGCATCATGCGAACGACTTCTGCGCCTTTCTCATAGATGGTGACGGTGTAGAAGTTGTTGATCTCCACGTAGCTGTCTGGTCGCACCGGGTGCGCCATGGGGCCGGCGTCTTCGGGGAACTGGGCTGTACGCAGCACGCGCACGTCCTCAATTCGCTTGACGGCTCGGGCCGATGCATCGCCCGCCAGATCCTGCGAGAACTCCTGGTCACGGAAGACCGTGAGGCCTTCCTTCAGCGAGAGCTGGAACCAGTCGCGGCACGTCACGCGGTTGCCAGTCCAATTGTGGAAGTATTCGTGCCCCACCACGCTTTCGATGTTGGAAAAATCCGCATCGGTTGCCGTGGCCTGGCTGGCTAGCACGTACTTGGTGTTGAAGATGTTGAGACCCTTGTTCTCCATCGCGCCCATGTTGAAGTCGCTTGTGGCGACGATCATGAAGCGCTCCAGGTCCAGCGGCAGGCCGAAGCGGGCCTCGTCCCAGGCGACCGAGGCCATCAGCGAGTTCATCGCGTGTTCGGTCTTGTCCATATCGCCAGGGCGCACATACACCTGCAACAAGTGTTCCTTGCCCGCACGGGAAGTGATGCGCTGCTCACGGCACACCAGTTGACCTGCGACCAGCGCAAACAGGTAAGACGGTTTCTTATGGGGGTCCACCCACTTGGCGAAGTGGCGGCCTTCGTTGCCGGCGCCCTCCACGGACCCCTGCGCTACCAGATTGCCGTTACTCAGCAGTACCGGGTATTTGACCTTGTCAGCACGCAGCGTTACGGTGTAGCTGGCCATCACGTCCGGGCGGTCGGGGAAGTAGGTGATGCGACGGAATCCCTCCGCTTCACATTGCGTGAAGAAGGAGTCGTTGCTGACGTACAGGCCCATCAGCTTGGTGTTTTTCGCAGGCACACAGGTGGTAAAAATTTCCAGTTCAAATGGGCTGCTGCCTTCAGGCAGGTTTTCCAACACCAGGCGCGAGCCTTCCATCTTGAACGAGGCGCCCTGACCATTTACCAGCACGCGGGCGAGGTTCAGGTCTTCGCCTTCCAGCTTCAGCGGTTGCGCCGCCACATCAGGGTTGCGGCGCAGCGTCATCCTGTTCAGCACGCGGGTCTTGACCGGGTCCAGATCAAACGTCAGGTCGACGGTGTCGATCCAGTAGGCGGGAGCCGCATAGTCGGCACGATTCACCGCAACCGCGGCGCCCTGTCCATCACGAAGTTGCAACATGCAGTTTCTCCAGAAATTGTGAGCTCATCAGCTCGTGGTAATTGCGCACACTGGCTATGACGTGTGGGCCTGCCAGCTCGGCGGGTGAATGCGTCGTGCACAGTGCGACCGCACGCATGCCCGCGCGGCGAGCCGCCTCGATGCCAAAGGGCGCATCTTCAAAAACAATACAACCCTCAGCCTTCGCAGCCATTCGCCTTGCTGCTTCCAAAAATATAGCGGGCTCAGGCTTGCCGGGCAGGCCTTCGTCACCACCGACTACTGCGTGGGGAACGGGGTCCATCTTCAGGTGCGAGAACGCGAAAGCGATATTGTGTTTGTCACCCGCCGTGCCAACGCCCACCTTCAGGCCCTGGCTGTGCGCTATGGCTGAAAACGCCTTGAAACCCGCTACTTCGGAGAACACTGGCGCAAACAGCTCGCGGTAAATTTCTTCCTTTTCGTGGATCAGGCGCCAGCACTCCTCGTCTTCCATCTCGCGCTGAAACAGCTCGCGCATGCACTCGGCGCCGGTGCGGCCGGTGGTGCGGGTCATCAGGTCAGGCACATCAATCTGGATGCCGTGGTTTTGGGTGAACGCAATCCAACTCTGCGCATGGTAGGGCATGGAGTTGATCATGGTGCCGTCCATGTCGAAGATCAGCGCTTCGGTTTTCAAAGTTTGCACTGTCATCACACGCCCTGCTTCAAAGAGGCTTCAATGAATACATCCAGATCACCGTCCAGCACCTTTTGTGTGGCAGAGACCTCGACATTGGTGCGCAGGTCCTTGATGCGGCTGTTATCCAGCACGTAAGAACGAATCTGATGGCCCCAGCCCACATCGGTCTTTGTGTCTTCGAGCTTTTGCTGGGCTTCCTGCTGCTTGCGCAATTCGAAGTCATACAGCCTTGAACGCAGGCGTTTCCACGCCACGTCGCGGTTGCTGTGCTGGCTGCGGCCGTCCTGGCACTGCACCACGATGCCGGTGGGAATGTGCGTCAGGCGCACGGCCGAGTCGGTCTTGTTGATGTGCTGGCCGCCGGCGCCGGATGCGCGGAAGGTGTCAGTGCGCACGTCGCTGGGGTTGATGTCGATTTCGATCGAATCATCAATTTCGGGGTAGACAAACACGCTGGCAAAGCTGGTGTGACGGCCGCCCGACGAGTCGAACGGTGACTTGCGCACCAAACGGTGAACGCCGGTCTCGGTGCGCAGCAGGCCAAAGGCGTATTCACCCTCGATCTTGATGGTGGCGCCCTTGATACCGGCCGTGTCGCCTGCGGTTTCGTCTTCAATCGTGGTCTTGAAGCCCTTGCGTTCGGCATATTTCAGGTATTGGCGCAGCAGCATGCTGGCCCAGTCGCAGGCTTCCGTGCCACCTGCACCGGCCTGGATGTCTAAAAAGCAGGGCAGAGGGTCGGCCGGGTTGTTGAACATGCGGCGGAATTCCAGCTGCTCGATGGTGGCGGCCAGTTTGGCGGCCTCAGCTTCAATCGTCTGCAGGCCGGCTTCATCGCTGTCGGCCTTGGACATGTCATACAACTCAATGTTGTCGGCCAGTTCACTGGTCAGGTTGTCCAGCGTGCCGACCACGCCGTCCAGTGCCTTTTTTTCCTTGCCGAGTTCCTGGGCCTTTTTGCTGTCGTTCCAGACGTTGGGGTCTTCGAGGGATGCGTTGACGGTTCTCAGGCGTTCTGCTTTGGCAGGATAGTCAAAGATACCCCCGTAACTCAGCCGTGCGAGCGCTCAGGTCAGCGAGTTGGGTGCCGATTTGATTGATGCGTTCTGGTTCCATGATGCGAGTCCTGAGTGTGAAAAGGGGTTCAATTAACCCGCTATTTTAGTTCCGTGTACTCACGCGATGAACGACTCGATCATTCTGGCCAACGCCAGTGGCTGATCGTGGTGCAGCATGTGGCCCGCGTCTGCAATGTGCCCTACCTGCACATTGGGTACGGATTTGAGCCGCTCGTGATAGTCCGCCAGCGTGTATTTGCCCTGATACCACAGGCCCATGCTGTTGTCGCTGGCCTCAACCGCCAGCACCGGCGCAGTAATGCGCTGGTAGATGTCCAGCATTTCCTCTACGTGGTACAGGTTGGCGTTTACGATTTTGTGGGCTGCTTCACCCAGAATGCGCCACTGGCCGTCCGCTTCGGGCCGTGCCCAGTGGGCGGCCAGCCAGGCGGCCTTGCCTTCACCCAGTCGCGGATTGGTCTTCATCAGGCGGCGCGCCACGCCGTCTACCGAATCGTAGGCCTTGAGCGCCATGTCGCCACGGTGCAACGCCTTAATCTCGTCCATCCACTTGGCATAGCGACCAGCTGCCTGTGAAGGCCGAGTGGCAGGCATTCCAAAGCCTTCCAGATTAATCAGCCGGCGGATACGAGTGGGGCGCACGCCGCCGTAAATCATCACCACGTTGCCACCCATGCTGTGACCCACCAGGTCCACCGGTTGGTCTGGCGCATAGTGGTCCAGCAGAAAATCCAGATCTGCCAGGTAATCGGGCATCCAGAAGTTGTCTGCTTCGCCCGAGCCGGTCAGGCCGAAACCGCGCCAATCTGGCGCAATCACATAACGGTCCTGTTCAAGCGCGTCCACCACAAACTGGTAGCTGGCAGCCACGTCCATCCAGCCGTGCACCATGACCAGTGGCGACTTACCTGGATTCGGCGTTCCCCACAGGCGTACGTGGTAATCGAGGCTGCGAATAGGGACAAACTCGCTGCGGGAAATGCGTTTGACTTGGTACATTCGGGGAATGATAGTCAAGGTCGCCCAAAGCGTCAGTCAATACAGTGACAAAGCTGCGACCCAACCAGAAAAAAAGAGGAACCCGCATGACCAGTCAGTCCGATCACTATGCCAGTCTGTATGGGCAATTTCGCTGGCTGGTGCCCAAGCGGTTCAATATGGCGCAGGCCTGTTGCGCGCGCTGGGCCAGACTGCCAGATGCTACCAAAAGAATAGCTATTCGCGCACATTCGGCGGGGGCTGAGGGCGAATTTCTTACCTATTTTGAGCTTCAGGAGCAAGCGAATCGCCTGTCCAATGTGTTGGCCGCCAGCGGCGTGCACCGCGGCGACCGTGTGGCCATTGTCATGCCGCAGCGCTTCGAGACCGCCGTTGCCTATATGGCCGTGCTGCAGATGGGCGCCGTGGCCATGCCTCTGTCAATGCTGTTTGGCCCCGAGGCGCTGGAATACCGCCTGCACGACAGCGAAGCCGTAGTGGCCATTTGTGATGAATCATCCATCGACAGCCTGCTGGCTATTCGCGAGAACTGCCCACTGCTGGAGACGGTGATTGGCGTGGGCGGGGCGGGTGCGAAGGCCAGCTTTGAATACCAAGTGGCACTGGAGCGCGCGTCGGCCGAATTCAGGATGGTTGACACGGTGGCGGATGAAGCCGCCGTGCTGATCTACACCAGTGGTACCACAGGCCAGCCCAAGGGTGCATTGATCCCGCACCGTGCGCTGATTGGCAATTTGACCGGCTTTATCTGCAGCCAGAACTGGTTCGGGTTTGACGGGGTTTCCAATGAAAAAAGTGACGCGGTGTTCTGGTCGCCCGCGGACTGGGCGTGGACTGGTGGCCTGATGGATGCCCTGCTGCCTACGCTGTATTTTGGCCGGCCCATTGTGGCTTTTAACGGGCGTTTTAGCCCTGAAACAGCGTTCACGTTGATGCAGCAGCACGGCGTGACGCACACCTTTTTGTTCCCCACCGCGCTCAAGGCCATGATGAAGGCTTACGCTGAACCGCGCAAACACTTCAAGCTGAAACTGCAAGCGATGATGAGCGCAGGTGAGGCAGTGGGTGACGCGGTGTTTGCCTACTGTCAAAGCCAGCTTGGCGTGACCGTGAACGAGATGTTTGGACAGACCGAGATCAACTACATCGTCGGTAACTGCAGCCAGTACTGGCCGGCAAAGCCGGGCAGCATGGGTAAGGGCTATCCCGGCCATCGGGTGGCGGTGATTGACGAAGCGGGTAACGAATGCGCGGTGGGCATGCCGGGCGATGTCGCGCTGAACCGCTTTGACATCCATGGCAAGCCAGACCCGATCTTTTTTCTTGGCTACTGGAAGAACGAAGCAGCCACCGCCGGTAAATACACAGGCGACTGGTGCCGTACCGGCGACCTGGCCACGCGCGACGCCGATGGCTACCTCTGGTACCAGGGCCGGGCAGATGACGTGTTCAAGGCGGCAGGTTATCGCATCGGGCCGGGTGAGATTGAGAACTGCCTGATCAAACACCCTGCAGTTGCGAATGCGGCTGTAGTGCCCAAGCCGGACCGCGAGCGCGGTGCCGTGGTCAAGGCCTATGTAGTGATCGCTCCTGATTTTATAGCTGCTCGTGCTCAATCGATGGAGGCTGAAGGGCAATTTGATGCTCAATTAATGGCTGAACTGCAGGCCCACGTGAAAGGCCTGCTGGCGCCTTACGAATATCCCAAAGAAATTGAATTCATCAAGGAATTGCCCATGACCACCACAGGCAAGGTACAACGCCGCGTGCTGCGCCTGCAGGAGGAAGAGCGGGCGAGGGCCGTCAGCAAGGATCACAAATGAGGCTCGGCGTTCCTGCCGTCCATGTGTCGGGAAGGCGCCGAATTCAGGTGCTGTCGATCGGAAAGTGGCTGGCGTTCCCCTTGCTACCGCTGGTGATTGTCAGTTCGTCATACAAGGTGGGTTCAGGCCTTCTGGTCGGGTTCACTTTGGTGTGCCTTTCTCTTTTTGCAGCGCTCACTTTCTGGGAGATCAGCCGACGCCGACAATTCATTCGCGAGTCACACCTTCCCCGTTTTTTGGGGGCCAAACTGCGCGAGCAGTACCCGCATCTGTCGTCGGGAGATGTTGATCTGGTGGCGCGTGGTTTGAGGCAATTTTTCATGGCGCACCTGCGCAGCAACAGGCAATTTGTAGCCATGCCATCCCGGGTGGTGGATGCGATGTGGCACGAGTTCATCCTGCATACGCGTGCTTATGATATGTGGTGCCAATCGGCCTTTGGCAGGCTCATGCACCACACGCCAGCCGAGGTGCTGGGCTCTGACCGGAAACGCAACAACGGATTGCGTCGAACCTGGTATTGGGCTTGCAAGGAAGAAAGCATCGATCCGCGCCAACCGGGCAGGCTGCCCCTGCTGTTTGCACTGGACAAGAAGTTCGCAATCCCTGGCGGCTTTGCGTATGTGCCAGATTGTCGCGATATTGACCGCCAGAGCGGGTCTGGCGCCTATTGTGGAACCAGCTTTGGCGAAGGTGGTGGTGGCAGTGACAGTGATGGGGATGCAGCCAGTTTCGGTGGCAGTGAATCGTCAGGTGATGGTGGAGGTGGCGACGGTGGGGGGTGTGGTGGCGGCGATTGACCGGCGTCAACGCGGAGTAGCCCCGCTGAAGCAGTGAACCGGGCAAGCCCGTAAACTGTCCCCTTCTTTCAATTTCTCAAGCAAGCCTCAATCCATGAAAACGGTACAACTCGGCCAGAGCGATCTGCACGTTACCCCCATTTGCCTGGGCACCATGACTTTTGGCGAACAGGTGGATGAGGCGACATCCCACACTATCCTGAGCCACTCGCTGGCGCGTGGCGTCAATTTTCTGGACACAGCTGAGATGTATTCGGTGCCTACCCGTGCCGAAACCTACGGCGCCACCGAGACCATCATTGGCAACTGGTTTGCCAAAAATCCTGGCGTTCGGCAAAAACTCATCGTGGCCACAAAACTGGCTGGCCCGCCACGTGGCATGGACTGGATTCGCCAGGGGCGCAGCGGCCTGTCCTCCGCCGACATCGTGGAGTCGTGCGAGGGCTCGTTGCGCCGCTTGAAAATTGATGTGATCGACCTGTATCAAATCCACTGGCCAGCCCGCCATGTACCCGCGTTTGGCGTGCCGTACTTTGACCCGGCCAAAGATCTGCCAACGATCTCTGTGCACGAGCAACTGGAGACCTTTGCCAAGCTCATCAAGGCCGGCAAGGTGCGCGCCATTGGTTTGTCGAACGAAACGCCTTATGGTGTGCACGAATTCATCCGCCTGGCCGAGCAGCACGGCCTGCCGCGCGTGGCCACCGTGCAAAACCCGTATTGCCTGGTGAACCGCACGGTGGACAACGGTCTGGACGAAACCATCCACCGCCTGGGTGTGTCGCTGATTCCGTATTCGCCCCTGGGCTTTGGTTTGCTCACAGGCAAGTACGACGAGCACGGCACCGAAGGACCCAACGCGCCAAAAGAAGGTCGCATTGCGCTTTACGAAACTATCCGCAAGCAACGCTGGGGTCGCCCAGAGGCGCTGGCCGCTGCGCGCCGCTATAACGCACTGGCGCGTGAGCACGGCCTCACGCCCACCCAAATGGCGCTGGCGTTTTGTTATACCAACTGGCGCGTGGCCAGCACCATCATTGGCGTGACGTCGGTGGCGCAGCTGGATGAGTGTCTGGATGCTTGGGGAACCAGGTTGTCGCCTGAACTGTTGGCTGCGATTGACAAGATACGTTGGGATATGCGGGACCCTGCGCTCTGATTGTTGTGGCGAGCTTACGCGCGGGATAGCGCGCTTCTCGCCCAGCGCCAGCCTATCGAACGAACAAAAACCCGGCGAAAAATACCCGCCATGGCCAAAAAAGAACATGTTTCCGAAACCCCCGCCACTGCCCTGCTGAAAGCCAACAAGGTGGCCTTCACGGAGCACCCTTATGACTACCTGGAGCACGGTGGTGCGCAGCACAGTGCCGAGGTGCTGGGAGTGGACCCATTCACCGTGGTCAAGACACTCATCATGCAGGACCAGGACGCCAAACCGCTGGTGGTGCTGATGCACGGCAACCGCAAGGTCAGCACCAAAAATCTGGCGCGCCAGATTGGGGCCAAGTCGGTGGAGCCCTGCAAGCCCGAGATCGCCAACAGACACAGTGGTTATCTGGTGGGCGGCACATCGCCTTTTGGCACGCGACGGCAGATGCCGGTGTATGTTGAAGGATCGGTGCTGACATTGCCCCGGATTCTGATTAACGGTGGACGTCGCGGTTATCTCGTGGGGCTGGAGCCAGGGGTTTGTGTGCAGTTGCTGGATGCCAAGTCTGTACAGTGTGCGCTGGCAGAATAGGGCGCTCGACGCGGCGCCATAAAAATAACGCAGGAGAACATGTTGGATTCACTACAAGCTTTTTTCCCGATCCTCGCTACGGTGGCTGCCTACCTGGTGGGGTCGCTGTCGTTTGCCGTAATCGTCAGCCGCGTGATGGGGCTGAATGATCCGCGCACTTACGGCAGCAAAAACCCCGGTGCTACCAACGTGCTGCGCTCGGGCAGTAAACCTGCCGCAATCGCGACGCTGTTGCTGGACGCGTTTAAGGGGCTGGTACCCGTTTTACTCATCAAGTTCTTCGGCAAGCCGTACGGGCTGGAAGAGGGCACGGTGGCATTGGTGGGGCTAGCGGCGTTTGTGGGGCATCTGGCGCCGATATTTTTCAAATTTCAGGGCGGCAAGGGCGTAGCCACCGCGTTTGGTGTGTTGTTTGGCGTGAGCTGGGTGCTGGGTCTGGCAACTGGCGCCACCTGGCTGATCATTGCTTATTTCTTTCGTTACTCTTCGCTTGCGTCACTGGTGTCGGCAGTGTTTGCGCCCGTCTTCTACCTGATGGGTGGCGGCGTGGCTTGGTTCATGGACAAGAGCCAGATGCTTGCGCTTTGCGTGATGTCAATGCTGCTTATTTATCGCCACGCTGAAAACATCAGCCGTCTGGTCAAGGGCAACGAATCGAAACTGGGCGCCAAGAAGAAGGCGTGAGCTTGGTTCTGGCGTTGTCCCCCGCTTAGGAATGCCGCGCTGCGTAGGCACCCAGTTGCAGCACCAGATGGTGATTCAGGCGCGATTGCACTGAAGCTGCCGCTAGCGCAGCCTGTATTTTGGGGCTGGCCTCGGACGTACGGTGCAGGCGCGGTTGACTGAGCGTTTCACCCCGATCATCAATCACGATGGCGACATGCGGGTGGTTGGGTTTGCCGCTGCGTCGCAATACGACAGCTATTTCGTTATTGTCCAGTCGCACATAGGTGCCAGGCGGGCACAGGCCCACTGTGCGAACCAGTGCGTGGCCCACTTCTCCCCCTTGTTCGGAAGAGGCGCTGATGATGGCGCGCACCGAATCGGTTGCGCTGCGCCCGGTGCGTGACTTACGTGGACTGATCATCGCGGCATACCGGTCCACAATACGCAGGATACGGGCCAGGCGATTCACCGGCGTAATGGCCCTGAGTTCGCCTTGGTCGGTACTTTCGTCGTGATGGGACGAAACCACCTCTACCCACAATTTATCGACCACGCCTACGGCATTGAGCATCAGGCTGCCCTTGACGGCATGTGCCCGAATGGCGCTTTGCTGCTCGGAGGTGGGCCTTTCCATTTGCCCGGCCAGTTCGTCCTGAAGCGCTGTCATGGCCACGTTCATCGTAAAAGCTGCGTGAACCAGGCTGTCCCGCTCCTTGAGTCCCAGGTTGAGCTCAATGGCAATCAAATGCGAGAGCACGGCACAGATCAGCGCGTGGGATGCGCTGTAACCCACGGGCGAGTTGGTGGCCAGCTGAAAAAGCAGATACAGGCCCACATCGGCATCACGCTGCAGCAACGTCTGCATCCATCGGTCGTATTGCCACACCCGCTGTTCGAACTCCTGAACGCTGCCGGGGCTGCTCAAAATGACGCCCAGGCCAGACTCGAGGTCCGACCACAGGCTCAGCAATTCTTCGTATTCGTTTTCGTTTTGCACGTTCAAAACCGCTTCTCTAGCAGCATCTGGTCGTTGGTCCGAGTCATCTGGAACCGGGTAAGGTAGCTGTTGCCAGCAACACATAGGGCATGCTGCCTGACGACACTACGGCGTCCACTTCATACACCTCTACGTCCCCCAGCTTGACGGATGACAGCTTGATTTTCCATCCGTTGGTGACGCCATTGGCCGTACTCAGACGTGCAGGCTGTCCACTCTTGTAATCCAGTCCCATGCGATCAGCATCTGCTGCACTGATTGAAACCAGCGAGGCGCCAGTGTCTACCACCATTTGGGTGGCCCGGCCATTTATCTGACCTTGTGTCACAAAGTGACCTCCGGTGCCGGCAGTCAACACCACTTTGGTACCGGAAGCACCGCCACCGCCGCTGCCACCTACACTGGCCGGAGCATCACCCACACGCAAAGTGTGCCGTTTGCCGGCGATCTCGATCACTGCAACATCGCCTTGTGTGGACAAAATTTTGACGCCGCGGTGCGTTTCGCCCACGGCCACGCCTTTGGGCGCGCCTCCATCCACAATGACAAGCGCCTTGCTGCCCAGCATGCCAGCAAGCGCGACGGACTGCGCGTGGGCAGATGTTGCGAGCGCCAGCACGCTGGCAACAACAAAAGAGGATAGTCTCATCAATCGGTCAGTCGCGGAAATTGTTGAAGCTGACCGGTACGTCGGTCACGTCCTTGCGGATCAGCGCCATGGCGGCCTGCAGATCATCACGCTTGGCGCCCGTCACACGAATGGCATCGCCCTGAATGGCAGCCTGAACCTTCAGCTTGCTGTCCTTGATCATGCGCTGGATTTTCTTGGCCAGTTCGGACTCGATGCCGTTGCGCACCTTGATGACTTGTTTGACCTTGTCGCCGCCAATCTTCTGAACGTCACCCATGTCCAGAAAGCGCACATCGACACTCCTTTTGGTGAGTTTGTTGCGCAATACATCGTCAATTTGCGTCAACTGGAATTCGGCATCGCCAATCAGCGTGATTTCTTTGTCCTTGAGTTCGATGCTGGCGCTGGTTCCCTTGAAGTCAAAGCGTGTGGCAATTTCCTTGGCGGTGTTTTCCACGCCGTTTTTCACCTCGACCAGGTTGGCTTCGCAGACGGTGTCAAAAGAGGGCATAAAGATACTCAAAAGGCGGTGAGACAATCCTCTCATGTTAGTCGAGAAAAACGTCCCACTCCAGCCTTACAACACCTTTCACATCGTGGCGAAGGCGCATTCGCTGGTCCGCGTGACCAGCGAGGACGATGTGCAGACCGTCATAAGCGACCCGGAACTGGGGCCTGCGCTGAAGTTTGTGCTGGGCGGGGGTAGCAACATTGTGTTGACTGGTGATGTCAAGCCCGTAGTGTTGAAGGTGGAGGTGATGGGTCGGCGGCTGGTGGAGGAAACCACCAGGGCTTTCATTGTGGAGGCCGGCGCGGGTGAAAACTGGCACGACTTTGTCACGTGGACGCTTGAACAAGGCTATCCTGGCCTGGAGAACATGGCCTTGATCCCCGGCACCGTGGGGGCGTCGCCCGTGCAAAACGTTGGTGCCTACGGGGTGGAGCTACAGGACCGGTTCGAGTCGCTGGACGCGGTTGATTTGCGCAATGGGCAGATGTTCACGCTCAATGCAGCCCAATGTGCGTTTGGTTACCGCGACTCGGTTTTCAAACATGCGTCAAGCGGGGCGTCGGAGGATGGGTCGGATCGCCAGGCTTTGGGTTTGAAGGACCGGGCGCTGATCACGCGGGTGCGGTTTCGCTTGCCCAAACCGTGGGTGGCCGTGCTGGGCTACGCCGACCTGGCCCGCAAAATGGCTGAGTCCGGCGTCTCCACGCCGTCGCCTCAGCAGATTTACCAGTGGATTTGTGACATTCGCCGCACCAAACTGCCGGACCCGCAGGTGATCGGCAACGCGGGCAGTTTCTTCAAAAACCCCACTGTGACGCAGGACCAGTGCGACGACATCATCGCCCGCGAACCCAAAATCGTGCATTACCACTTGGCGGACGGCTCGGTGAAGCTGGCGGCCGGCTGGTTAATCGATGCCTGCGGCTGGAAGGGCAAATCGGTCGGGCAGGCAGGTGTTTACGAAAGGCAGGCGCTGGTGCTGGTCAATCGTGGCGTCGGGACCGATGGCAACGGCGCCACTGGCGGCGAAGTGATGACGCTGGCCAAGGCCATTCAGACCAGTGTGTATGAGCGCTTTGGCATCCTATTGGAGCCGGAACCGGTGGTGGTCTAGCCGTCCGACAACAAAAGCTCTCAGAAGCGGGCTTTTCTTCCATCGTGCGAAAGGTCAGTCCCTGCCCAATTTGAGGAAATCCCCGTCCTTGCCCAGTGACAACAGCCCGGCCTGCGCATAAATGCCCAGCTTGGCTCTCGTGTCGGTGATGTCCAGGTTGCGCATGGTCAGCTGACCAATGCGGTCCAGCGGGCTGAACGGCGCGTCTTCCACCTTTTCCATGCTCAAACGTTCGGGCGCGTAGGTCAGGTTGGGGCTCTCGGTGTTGAGCAGCGAGTAGTCATTGCCACGGCGCAGTTCCAGCGTCACGGTGCCAGTCACGGCCCGGGCCACCCAGCGCTGGGCGGTTTCGCGCAGCATGATGGCCTGGCTGTCGAACCAGCGGCCCTGGTACAGCAGGCGGCCGAGCTTGCGGCCGTTATCGCGGTACTGCTCGATGGTGTCTTCATTGTGGATGCCGGTGACCAGGCGCTCATAGGCGATGAACAGCAGCGCGAGGCCCGGGGCTTCGTAGATGCCGCGGCTCTTGGCTTCGATAATGCGATTCTCGATTTGGTCGCTCATGCCCAGGCCGTGGCGTCCACCAATGCGGTTGGCTTCCAAAATCAATGTCACCAAGTCGGAGTATTCGACGCCGTTCAGCGCCACCGGACGGCCTTCTTCAAAGCGCACTGACACCTCTTCGGCCTTGACGACGCAGTCGTCTTTCCAGAACGGCACGCCCATGATGGGGTTGACGATCTTGATGCCGGAGTTCAAAAACTCCAGGTCTTTGGCCTCGTGTGTGGCACCCAGCATGTTGCTGTCGGTGCTGTAGGCCTTTTCAGCCGACATCTTGTAGCCAAAGCCGTTGGCTGTCATGAAAGCCGACATTTCGGAGCGTCCGCCCAGCTCGTCGATAAAAGCCTGATCCAGCCAGGGCTTATAGATCTTCAGTGCGGGGTTGGTCAGCAGGCCGTAGCGGTAAAAGCGCTCGATGTCATTGCCCTTGAAGGTGCTGCCGTCGCCCCAGATGTTCACATCGTCCTGTTTCATCGCCGACACCAGCATGGTGCCAGTCACGGCGCGGCCCAGCGGTGTGGTGTTGAAGTAGGTGGCGCCTGCGGTGGTGATGTGGAAGGCGCCACTTTGCAGCGCGGCAATGCCTTCGGCGGCAAGCTGCGGGCGGCAGTCCACCAATCGGGCCTTTTCCGCGCCGTACTCCATCGCCTTGCGCGGAATTTCGTCGTAATCGGCTTCATCCGGTTGGCCCAGGTTGGCGGTGTAGGCGTAGGGCAGGGCACCTTTCTTCTTCATCCATAGCAGGGCGGCACTGGTGTCCAGTCCGCCCGAAAAGGCGATGCCGACCTTTTGGCCGACGGGAGTGTTTTGCAGGATGGTTTTGGACATTAGTTTGGACCTTAGCCCTCGCCTAATAAGCGTGAGCAGCTATAAAAAGAGTAGCAAATACGAGCGGTGTAGTGAGATGGTTTAACCGAGATGCTCAGCCGAAATGGCAGATGTAGTGGTAAGCGTCAGCCACCCGAATGTCAAACTTCGAATTGCCTGGAACACTGAACTTCTCACCTGTCGAGGATTTGACCCATGCATCAGTGCCTGCCAGTTTGTATTCGCATGAGCCGGCCACACATTCCATGATTTCAGGTGCGCCGGTGTTGAAGGTGAGGGTGGCGGGCAGTACCACGCCGACCGATTTTTTGGTGCCGTCGGCCAGCGTGATGTTGTGGCTCACGCATTTGCCGTCGAAGTAGACGTTGGCTTTGGTCGTGACGGATAGATTGGAGAGGGTGTCGGTAGTCATGGCCCTATTTTAGGCGACCCGCTGCTGCCAGCGCACGGCGTCGAAGCCAACCGTTACGTCGCCGGCCGACCAATCCACCACCGGGCGCTTGATCACGCTGGCCTGCGCCAGCATCAGGGTTTTGGCGCTTGGGGCGTCCACCACGGTGGCTTTGACAGCATCGTCCAGCTTGCGCCAGGTGGTGCCCTGGCGGTTCACCAGTTTTTCCCAGCCCACCGTTTTCAACCAGTTGTCGAGCTGGGGCAGGGGCACGCCCTGCTTTTTTAAGTCGTGAAACTGATAGTCCACGCCGTTGCTGGTTAACCAGGCGCGCGCTTTTTTGACAGTATCGCAATTGGGTATGCCGTAGACCGTGATGGATGTGGATTTCATAGTCGTCATCATGCCGCAATCTGTGGAGCTATCCCGGTACGCGACCCATGTGCGCGACAATTCACCCCTGTATGACAACCGATTTCAAAACACTCGACGAATGGCTCGCCTACTGCGAGCAGTTACACCCCAAAGCTATCGACATGGGGCTGGAACGCGTGCGCTCTGTGGCTACCCGCATGGGCTTGGGTTTCAGCTGCCCGGTCATCACCGTAGCCGGCACCAACGGCAAGGGTTCCACCTGCGCCATGCTGGAGGCCATTCTGGGCCAGGCAGGTTATCGCACTGGGGTGTATACCTCGCCGCATCTGGTGCGGTTTGAGGAGCGGCTGCGTTTGCTAAATGAGGCGGTATTTGCTGCGGAGTTGATAGATGCCTTCGCAGATGTGGAGAGGGCCAGGTGCCAATTTGACCCTGCAATTTCACTCACGTATTTCGAATTCTCCACACTGGCCATTCTGCAGGTGATGGCCCGCTCCAACCTTGACGTGGTCATTCTGGAGGTGGGACTGGGTGGGCGGCTGGACGCCACGAACATCATCGACCCGGATTGCGCCGTGATCACCAGCATCGATCTGGACCACATGGAGCTGCTGGGGCCAGACCGGGAGTCGATTGGCCGTGAAAAGGCCGGCATCATGCGCACCGGGCGCCCGGTGATCGTCAGCGACCCCGTGCCGCCGCAGAGCGTGCTGGACCGCGCGCTGGAGATCGACGCCGATTTGTGGCGCTTCGGTGTGGATTTCAACGTTTCGGGTGACAAACAGCAATGGGCCTGGGCCGGGCGGGACCGTCGTTACAGCGGCCTGGCTTATCCGGCGCTGCGAGGCGCCAACCAGCTGGTCAACGCCTCGGGCGTGCTGGCGGTGTTGACTGCCCTGCGCGAACGCCTGCCGGTGACGGCGCAGGCTATTCGCAACGGTCTGGCCATGGTCGAGCTTCCGGGGCGTTTTCAGATCATTCCGGGCCAGCCCACGCTGGTGCTGGACGTGGCGCACAACCCGCATTCGGTGGCGGCGCTGGCCGCCAATCTGGATGCGATGGGCTATTTCCCGACCACCCACGCGGTTTTCGGCGCCATGGCCGACAAGGACCTGGCGCCTATGCTGGGCAAGGTAGGGCCGTTAATCGACAAATGGTATTTCACCGATTTGCCCACGGCACGGGCTGAATCGGGCATCAAGTTGATGGAAAAATGGCAAACGCAGAACACGCGCAAAGACGCGTCGGCGCTGGCCTTTGCCGACCCCGTGGATGCGCTGCGTGCTGCCGTCGGTGCCGCGGACCCCGCTGATAGAATCGTGGTCTTTGGTTCGTTCTATACCGTGGGCGGCATTTTGAAGGATGGGACCCCGCGCCTTCATGCCAAACACCTGAATCCCTGAGTCTTCCTACATGGCTTTTTTCAAATTCCGGAAAAACGCTGGCGACTCGTCTGCCACGCCCACCCAGCCCGACAGCGTCGAGGTCATGCGTAAGCGTGCCAAACACCGGCTGATTGGCGCCGCCGTGCTGGTTCTGGTGGGTGTGATTGGCTTTCCGTTGCTGTTTGACAACCAGCCACGGCCCATCGCTGTCGATATTCCAATCGAAATCCCGGACAAGAACAAGGTTAAGCCGCTGGTTGTTCCTGCTGTACCCGCACCATCCATTGCGGTAGCTTCTGCGCCAGCAAAGCCGGTGGCTGTGGCCCCGGCCACGGTGCCTGAAGCCGCTGCGCCCGTTGAAAAACCACCTAAACCGGCCGTGGCAGCTTCTGAAGCACCTGTCGTTGCAAAAAAATCTGAGCCCAAGCCAGTCGAAACGCCGGCAGCAGTGAAGCCAACAGAGAGTGCCAAAGCCAAGGCACTTCTGGAAGGCAAGGATGTTGTAGCCAAGGAGCCAGCTGCAGCAGACGGCCGTTTCGTCGTCCAGGTGGGTGCATTTGCCGATGTGGCCAAAGCCCGCGAAGCCCGGCTGAAGGTGGAAAAAGCAGGTCTCAAGACTTATACGCAGGTGGTTGAGACGAAAGATGGTCGACGGATTCGTGTGCGTGTCGGCCCCTTTGCCGGGCGTACAGAGGCTGACCAGGCGGCTGAAAAAATCAAGAAACTGGATCTGTCTGCAGCTGTGTTGACGCTGTGATGGCGGGTGGTTGATGACTGCGCTGGACTGGATTTTTCTGGTGGTGTTGCTGGGTTCCCTGTTACTCGGCGCCTGGCGCGGGCTGGTTTACGAAGTGGTATCGGCGCTTAGCTGGGTGGCTGCATTCGTGGCTGCCCAGTGGTTTGCGCCGGATGTAGCGGAAAAATTACCCATGTCGGGAGCCGGTGAGGCGGTTCGTTACGCAGCGGGTTTTGTGGTGGTGTTTGTGGGCGTGGTGTTTGCTGGTGGGCTGGCGGCATGGTTGATCAAAAAACTGATCGAGTCCGTGGGTATGCGGCCTGCCGATCGTGCGCTGGGGGCTGTGTTTGGTTTGCTGCGCGGTCTGGTGCTGTTGCTGGCAGCGACCGTGGTGGTGCTCATGACGCCGCTGAAAACGGCTGCATGGTGGCAGGAGTCCGTGGGTGCCAATTTGTCCACTATCGCGCTTAAGGGTTTGAAACCGGTGTTGCCTGTTGAATTTGGAAAGTACTTACCATAATGTGTGGAATTGTTGGGGTTGTCAGTAACGTACCCGTCAATCAGCTGATCTACGATGCATTGCTGCTGTTGCAGCATCGCGGGCAGGATGCTGCGGGTATCGTTACGCAGCAGGAACGCAAGTTCTTCATGCACAAGGCGAAGGGGCTTGTGAAGGATGTTTTTCGTACCCGTAACATGCGTGCGCTACCGGGTAACTGTGGGTTGGGCCAGGTGCGTTACCCCACCGCGGGCAATGCCTACAGCGAAGAGGAAGCCCAGCCGTTTTATGTGAATGCGCCGTTTGGCATTGTGCTGGTGCACAACGGTAACCTGACCAATGCGCATTCACTCAAATCCGAGCTGTTCAGCACAGATCACCGTCATATCAACACCGAAAGCGATTCTGAAGTGTTGCTCAACGTGCTAGCGCACGAAATTGAGCGCACCACCCGTGGTCTTCCTCTGCAACCCGATGACCTGTTTGCCGCTGTGCGCAACGTGCATCGGCGCGTCAAGGGCTCCTATTCGGTCATCGCGCTGATTGCCGGGCATGGTGTCTTGGCCTTTCGCGATCCGTTTGGCATTCGCCCGCTGTGCATGGGCCGTGGCGATGGCACGGTGATGCTGGCCAGCGAGTCGGTGGCGCTGGAAGGTACATCGCATACGTTTGAGCGGAACATTTCGCCCGGCGAAGCGGTGTTCGTCGACCTGCAGGGCAAGGTTTACAGCCAGCAATGTGCTGACCACCCTGTGTTGAAACCCTGCATTTTTGAATTTGTGTACCTGGCCCGGCCTGATTCCGTGATGGACACCATTTCGGTCTACCAGGCACGCTTGAATCTGGGTGAAACGCTGGCCAAGCGTGTCATTTCGACGGTGCCACCCAATGAGATTGACGTGGTGATTCCCATCCCCGAGTCCAGCCGCCCCAGCGCTGCGCAACTGGCCCAGTTGCTGGGTTTGCCCTATCGTGAAGGTTTTGTGAAGAACCGCTATGTCGGGCGAACCTTCATCATGCCGGGGCATGCCGTACGAAAGAAATCTGTCCGTCAAAAGCTCAACGTGATTGCCAGCGAGTTCAAAGGTCGCAACGTGCTGCTGGTCGATGATTCCATTGTGCGGGGCACCACCTCTAAGGAGATCGTACAGATGGCTCGGGACGCTGGTGCACGCAAGGTCTATCTGGCTAGCGCCGCACCGCCGGTGCGTTACCCCAACGTATATGGCATCGACATGCCGACCGCTGACGAGTTGGTGGCGCACAACCGCACCGTGGATGAAATTCGCGAAATCATCGGTTGTGATGCGCTGATTTACCAGGATGTGGATGGAATGAAGAAGGCGATTGGCTCGCTCAATACCAAACTGGATGGGTTTGACGCATCCTGCTTTGATGGCGTCTATGTCACCGGCGACATCTCCTTTGATGACATCACGCGGCTGAACGAAAACCGGGTCAATGCCGACGAAAACGAGGAAGACACTTCCCGTCTGGCGCTGCCCAACCACGTTGACTGACACAGCCTTAAAACCATGACTTTGAAGAAATTACCAGACGACCTGCACCGCGACACCCTGGCTGTGCGCGTGGCTGTGGAACGCAGCCAGTACGGCGAAAACTCAGAGGCGCTATACCTCACCAGCGGCTATGTGCAGCCTTCGGCAGAAGCCTCGGCACGGCGCTTTGCCGGTGACGAAGAGGGCTACACCTATGCTCGCTCGGGTAACCCCACGGTTACCAGCTTTGAGATGCGTTTGGCCGCGATGGAAGGCACCGAAGCCGCTATCGCCACGTCGACTGGCATGGCCGCCATCATGCTGATGCTTTTCAGCCTGCTTAAGACGGGCGACCACGTCGTCTACTCGCAAAGCATGTTTGGCTCCACGATCAAGCTCATCGGCACCGAATTTGCGCGCTTTGGTGTGGAGTCATCCATCGTGCCGCAAAGCGACGTGGCGGCATGGAAAGCGGCGATTCGCCCCAATACCAAAATACTGTTTGCTGAAACGCCCACCAACCCGTTGACTGACGTGTGCGACATTGCCGCTCTGGCGGACTTGGCGCACAACGCGGGGGCCCTGTTGGCCGTGGACAACTGCTTCGCCACGCCCATCTTGCAGCGGCCGGTGGCCATGGGTGCCGATATCGTCATGCACTCCGGCACAAAGTATCTGGACGGACAAGGTCGCGTAATGGCTGGGGCACTGTGCGCCAGTGAGAAAATGATTCAGGAAAAGTTTTTGCCCGTGCAAAAAAACGGTGGCATGGTGCTGTCGCCCTTCAATGCCTGGGTCGTCCTCAAGGGCTTGGAGACGCTTGATATTCGCATGCGCGCGCAAAGTGCCAGAGCGCACGAACTGGCCTTGTGGCTGGAGCAGCACCCGAAAGTCTCGCGCGTGTATTACCCCGGGTTGACGAGCCATCCGCAGCATGAGCTGTCCATGAAGCAAATGTCGGGCTTGGGCGGTGCCGTACTGTCATTTGACGTGAAAGCCGATACGCCGCAAGCCGCACGTGCCGGCGCCTTCCATGTTCTGGACAGCTTGCAGACACTGTCACTGTGTACCAATCTGGGGGACACCAAAACCCTGCTCACACATGCTGCCAGCACTTCGCACGGCAAGCTTTCTGAAGACCAGCGACAAGCCGCCGGCATTGGTCAGGGGCTTATCCGTATGGCTGTAGGTCTGGAACATCCCGACGATATGAAGGCGGACTTGTTGCGCGGTCTGGATACGTTGAAATAATTCATGATCAGAACCCGAATTGCCCCCTCGCCGACCGGCTTTTTGCATCTGGGCACTGCCCGCACCGCTTTATATTCCTGGGCCTACGCTCGTCACTATGGCGGACAGTTCGTGCTGCGCATCGAAGATACCGACGTGGCGCGCTCGACTCAGGATTCAGTTGATCAGATTCTGGCGTCCATGAGCTGGCTGGGGCTGGACTACGACGCAGGCCCGATTTACCAGATGCAGCGTCTGGATCGCTATAACGCTGTGGTTGACCGCCTGATTGCTGAGGGCAAGGCATACCATTGCTACAGCACGCCCGAAGAACTGGAGGCGACTAGGGAAGCGAAACGGGCCAAAGGCGAAAAAACACTGTACGACGGTCGCTGGCGGCCCGCGCCAGGCAAGACCCTGCCCCCCGTTCCGCATGGCGTATTGCCAGTAGTCCGGTTTTGCAATCCACCGGATGGCGACGTGACCTGGAACGACTTGGTCAAGGGTCCTATCACCATCAGCAACCGGGAGATTGACGATCTCATCATCGCGCGAACAGATGGTGTTCCCACCTACAACTTTGCGGTGGTGGTGGATGATTGGGACATGCAGATCAGCCATGTGTTTCGTGGCGACGAACATATCAACAACACGCCTTGGCAGATCAACATGTTCAATGCGCTGGGTGCGCCGTTGCCGCAGTTCGGACACTGCCCGGTGATTTTGGGTGACGATGGCCAAAAGCTGTCCAAGCGGCGTGGTGCCGTTAGCGTGACAGCCTATGAGGAGGGCGGTTATCTACCCGAAGCCATGCTCAACTATCTGGCGCGCCTGGGCTGGAGCCATGGTGACGAAGAACTGTTTAATCGCGAGCAGTTGGTGAACTGGTTTGATGGCAGCCATTTGAATAAAAGCCCGGCGCAATGGGACCCGGTCAAACTGTTGTGGGTGAATGCACACTACATCAAACAAGCAGATAACCAACGGCTGGCGCAACTCGTGTCCAGCCAGTTGTCCCGGCAACCTGCCCCTGTGACCGTGGCTGCGGATTCCCGCCTGGAGGCTATCTGTGCACTGTTCAAGGACCGGTGCGATACAACCATTGCTCTGGCCGACTGGGCCGCAAAGTTTTATCAGGACGTAATGCCCAACGCTACAGAAATGACCCAGCATGTGACAGATGTGGTCCGTCCGGCATTGCAGGTGCTGGCGGGAAAACTGCAATCGTGCACATGGGACAAGCCCTCCATCGCGGCTGCAATCAAGGACGCCTTGCTTGCCACCGGTCTTAAAATGCCCCAATTGGCGATGCCAGTGAGGGTTTTGGTGCTGGGCACGCCGCAAACACCGTCGCTTGATGCTGTGCTGGCGTTGTTCGATCGCCAAACGGTAATTGCGCGACTGGGCCGAGTCTGATTTTCAGGCTATAATTGAAGGCTCGGGAATTAAGAATGCTGAAATTGAGATAAGTTGCAGCGTTTCGGGTTTGGGGGTATAGCTCAGCTGGGAGAGCGCTTGCATGGCATGCAAGAGGTCAGCAGTTCGATCCTGCTTACCTCCACCAAGAGTTTTCGGGAACGGATTAGTCCAAGGTTTTGACCCCATCGTCTAGAGGCCTAGGACATCACCCTTTCACGGTGAGTACCGGGGTTCGAATCCCCGTGGGGTCGCCAGGTTTTTGTTGCAAGACAAAACGGCACAAGTTGGTAACAAGGCGGGCACTCCAGGTGCACGCCGCAAGCCTGTAAGGGCATGCAACTTGGCTCGCAAGAGCAAACGTTACCGCTACCAGGAGTGGTAGTTCAGTTGGTTAGAATACCGGCCTGTCACGCCGGGGGTCGCGGGTTCGAGTCCCGTCCGCTCCGCCAGCACATAAGGGTTTGCCGCTA
>Ga0116157_10001698_pt1 | contig 21991 bp, 19 predicted proteins | sample AD_UKC048_MetaG_FD_89882 | JGI IMG/M metagenome (GOLD analysis project Ga0116157, IMG submission 89882) | Active sludge microbial communities of municipal wastewater-treating anaerobic digesters from USA - AD_UKC048_MetaG | ecosystem: Engineered > Bioreactor > Anaerobic > Digestate | place: USA...
CATCTCGCGGTCGTCCGGAATCACGTCGTACGCGGGATCGTCTTCATGCATGACCCGATGCATGCGCTGAACATAGTCGGTCAGGCCGAAGCTCTTTCCCACGACGGGGTCCGTTTCAATTTCTTTTTGCAGGGCGGACACCAGACGCAGTACGTCCGGCTCCTTGAACGCGTCGGCATTCTTCGCGGAAAAAACCACGTTCAATGTGGAAGTGCCGCCGAAGTGCTCGTTCACGAAGGCGTCGGTGCGGACAATGTCGCTGTTCTTCTGAAAGTTCGCGAGGAAGCTCGTATCGATCCAGACCCGTCCCGCGCCCGCCGCGAAAAGAACCAGCAGGAGAAGTCCGGCGACAACGATTACCGTTGCACGGGCAAAGAGAAACGAGGTATATCGGGTTGCCCCGGTAGCCAGCGGGATTCAGGTTTGGCGGAACCGGCGCTTTTCAGTTTCGCGGGTCGGGGTACTCCCAAAAGCCGTATGGATGCGGGAAACAGCAACAGCGCTCCCGCCATTTCCACCAGCACTCCCGCCGCGGTGAACATGCCGAAATACCGGACCGGCAGAACCTCGCTCGTCATGAGCGAAAGGAATCCGACGGCCGTCGTTATGGAGGTCATGATAACCGGTCGGGTCATGTCCTTCATGGTCCGGGAAATGAGCGCCTCGCGGTCAATAGCCGGATCTTCGCGGACAAAGGACTGAATCGTGTTATGGAGATGAATCCCGTCCGCCACACCGATGGCAATGAGCATGACCGGTATCATGATGCTCACGGTATACACCGGTATGCCGAGCCAGGCCATGCCGCCGAACGCCGCCAGCGTACCCATGGTCACAATGATCATGTTGATGGCCGTACTCCGCACCGATCGCATGATGATGAGTAGCAATACAATCATGATGCCGAAGACAAGCGGCGCCATGCGGGCCATGTCTTTCGGGCCGAGGCGGGTCATTTCTCCCTCTACCACCGGGCGCCCGGCGATGTGAATGGTTTCCGGGCCGCTTTGCTCATGCGCGAACTCCTGCAGGCGGCGGTAGAAATCCGGAGAGAATGCGTCGTCGGCAATCTCGGCGATAATGAGGGATGACCGGCCGTCATCGCTTACCAGTTTGCCCTGAATCATCCGGTTCCCCCGGACGGCACGCTCCAGCGCGGACAAGGCCTCGCCGGAAGAAGGCACCTCGTCGTAAAAGGATTCAACGGTCAGACCCCATTCGTCCGCAGTAATGTTCTCGGCGGTATGGAGCGAGGTAATGGCCTCCTCGTCAATTTCGGGAAAACGATCAGCGAGCGATACGGTTATGTCCCGGATTTTTTCGAGCGTGCCGGAATTGTATACCGTGTCGGGGTGCTCAACCGCGATCAGGATCGCGTCTTCAATCCCGAACAGTTCCTCCGCTTCGTCGCTGTAGACAAATGCGGGATGATCCGACGGCATGTATTCGTCAAGATCGGTTTCAAGGCGTGCCCCGGATTTGATTCCAACCATAAAAAACACGGCAAACGCCGCAAAAGCGAACACGACCAGCGCGGCCTGCAGCTTGCTCCATCTTCGATTCAAGATTCTCTCCTCGCGATATAAGTTATCGATCACTAACTTTCATGCTAAAAAAATTATTCTTTCAGCAATGTGGTCAACACTCCGGCCACCCGTTTTTTCTCATCCACGAGCCGTACCGCACCGCCGCTGAGACTGCTACGGGTTATGGTTACCCGGACACAGCCCATGACGACAAGCGAAAGACTTTCCGCGGGTATATCGGCACGGATTGCTCCGCGCTGTTGCTGCGCGCCAATCGCCCGCGCGAGAGTTTTGGCGTTTCGGGTAATCATGTCAAACACGCGGTCTTTCAGCGCGGGCTCCGCGTGGAACGCCTCTTCCGAGAAAAGAAGCGGTGCCAGGGTTTCACGCCTGCCGAGGGTGTCAAACAATTCCCCGATAAAGGTCTCCAGCGGATTCTCACCGGTCATGGTTTCCAGCGCGGTAAAATGCCCGACAACTGCTTCCTGGAAATCATCCAGAAGGCATTCGAGAAGCGCCAGCTTGCTGGAGAAATGACGATACAGAGCCGGTTCGGACACCCCTACTTCCTCTGCAACACGACGAACGGTAAGACCGCTGAATCCGCTTGCTTCAATAACACGTACCGACGCGTCGAGAATTTCCTGTTGCCGGTTTGTCCGTTCCATGCCGTTCCTCCGTACTATGCTGTATGGCCGGTAGTCAGCCAGTCAGTTAGTTATCTATCACTAACATAGCGTACCGGAACCTGATTGACAATATAAAAAGAAAACTTTTCTACCATTCTATCTGGAATGACAAGCCGAACACGAGAGATTTTTCCAGATTCAGCGGTTCGCCGTCAGCGAGTTTCCAGGCTACCCATCCATGGGGGGAAAGGCGCACCGGAAGCATGGGAACCGGAAGAAGGGTAACCACGGCCCCTGCCTTGAGAACGAGGGAGTTTACAAACCGGATACCGGGAGCGATCGGGGTTCCGGGAGGTTCACCGGCGGCATCAGCGTCGTCGCTGTCATGGACCGCGCCCCGCCAGGCAAGAATGCCGAAGAAGCGGTTCCAATACACATGAGACAGGGGTTTTTGAATCTCCGCCGAAAAAAAACAGAATTCCGCTTCTCCGCCGGCGATCCACTGATGATAGCCAGTGTCGTCGTCCGCATATTCCACCGCAGCGGCGGATGCCCAGGGAACGGTATTGAACGCAAATGAAGACCCGTCAATATCCATCCCGGACTCGTCACGGGCGCCGTAGAGCGTCATACGAACCGGGAAGGCCGTTCCCGTCGACGCGCGGAATACCGCGTCGTAGCGGAATTCGTTTTCCGGCAGAGCGGCCTTTGCGGAAACAGTGAGCGACACACCCCGGCCAAACAGTTCCCGGGGAAGCCGGTCCCGATTCATGAGCGAAAGGCTTAATCCGGGTATAAACAGGCCTTCTTCATACGGCCATTCATACGCGCTTGCCGCGCCGGGACGGGGCAACGCCGCCCAAACCGCTTCAAAGGACGGCTCAATCGCATAGCGTATCCGCTCTCCGCCGATACCCCGGACAAAGGACAGCGCGGCGGAACCGCGTGTTTCCCGGTAGGGATACCGGAATGAATCATTGGTGAAAAACTCGATCCCGTCGGTCATCCGGACTGTAAGCGGAGCACCCGGAACAAAGGAGACCCAGGTTGCGTCCACCTCGCCGAAATTCTCGCGGGCGTCGTACGCGGCAAACAGGAGAAAGACATTCATGTCCGTGGGAGTTCCCATATAGGTAACGATACCCCCGCCGTCGAGGCGGAGGGTTGATCCGGTCGACCGGATCAGGGGAACGGGAAACCACAAATCAAGCGGATTGAGCCAGGAACAGGGAGAATAATCTTTTTCCTCAAACCGCACAGGGAACGCGAGGGCATCGCTGGAATCAGGGGTATCTCTGGAAACGGGGGCATCGCGGGAATCGGAAACCGCTGCCTCCCCGTCAGCCGGGCCGACGGTTCTGGAAACAAAGGAAAGCGGATACCGCTCAACCATTTCGCCGGAGTCCGCTTCAGGGTATCCGGCAAGCGCGTCGGTTCCGGAAAACTGCGCCCGGTATACCACACGGGTCCCGCAGCGGACCGGAGAGAAAACCCCGCCGGAATAGTTTGTTCGATCGAGAATAAGTTCGCCCTGTCCATCCTTGCCCAATTCTATCCGGGCGAGTTTGTAGAGCCCTTCGCCGTCATGGTACGAAAAAAGGAGTTCATCCGGCCCGGCGGATAGACCGCGGATGTGGGACCATAGATGGCTGTCCAGGTATTCTCCCGCGGAGACGATCGAAACGCTTTCTGTTTCCGCGTCATAGATCCACAGGGAGCGAATGCCACGTTCCGCCGCGATAACGGCGATACGAGAGGAGTCAAGCGGAACCGGGTTGGAAAAAAGGAGTTCCGGACTTCCGGACAGAAGAACGCGCGGGGTGTCCGGGTCTTCGTAGTACACCAGACGGCTTGCATGCCCGTCATGGGAAAGACCCACAATTCCGTCACGGAAATACGCGGCCGCGGTACTATCGCGCCAAATGCGCCCGGTTTTTTTTCCGGTCTGTACGTCATACTCACGAACTTCCGCGTCAACCAGGGAGCCCCGGGTTCTGAAACCCGAAACAAGAAGCCGGGTCCCGTCCGGAGACAGGGCAATAGTCTCACTTTCAGCGTCAACTTTCAGGACTGTTTCGGAACGACCGGTTTCCGGGTCAAGGGCGTATACCCGCCGCGTATACCGGTCCAGAAAAAAGACGCGGTCAGTTCCTGCGGCAACTGAAAGAATCATGCAATCGTCCCCGGTGAGCATTCCATCGTCATTATCGATTATTCCGGGGATTTTAAAGCTGGCGGCAAAATCGCTCCAGGCCTCAAGAAGCGGCATCTGATAGACCCGTTCAAACGCCGCGTAAAATCCCGAACGCGTATACCACAGTGAAATTCGGGGAGTGGTACCCAGCTCCTGCCAGAGTTTCGCATACAGGGGCATGCCGTATTTTTTTTGCAGCCAGGCGGAAAACATGCCGCCATACTCATAATAGGCGCGTGCAAACGGCGGATGATCCCAGGTGTCGGAGGCCTGCACGGGAGACAAAAACGTGCCCTCGTAGGCCGCCTGGGAAAGACGGTGATGAACCAGCGGATCGTTTGCCCGACCGAAACCGCTGCGGCTTTCAAAACTGACCGTTACCCCCTCCACCATGAACATTGGCGCCGAAAGCGCGGCCGGCATGACCCAGCCGCCGAACAGACGGTTCAGTTTCTTGAAAAAGGACGACCGCGTGGCAAGGGAGACGACATGGACCAGTTCGTGAACAAAAAGACTCTCCAGCGAATTCCGGTAGGCAACAAATTCCACATCGGGTGGAGCATCATACAGGACAATGTGCGAATACGGAAATGAGCTCATGTATCCATTAAACTGGTCGGTGAAGGGCGTAAGGGTAACCGGGATGCGTTCGTCAAAAGGAATACCGAGGAGGGTAGTAATATCCTCAAGATGCTTTTCCGCGATACCGGCGAGGTATTCAGCGCCCGGTCGGGATTCCTCGGGAAAGATGATATCAAAATGGTCTGTCGCGATAACGCGGAGCGAATGCCCGGCAACCAACGTTTGCGCCCCGACAAGCGAACCGCACACCAGAAACAAACCCGCGATGAGCGAACGGAACAGGTTAGAGAATGTATTCACTGAGCAATCCGGTTATGACTGAAACCATGCTGATAACCGCGAGTACCGGAGCGAGAATCCGCACCGGAATCAGCGATGTAATGACGCCAAATCCCGCGGAAACAAGCACGGAGTACACAGGGAAAAGCCAGATAAAAAAAAACGATACTGCAGCACCCGTAAAGTAGAGCAACAGATACAGGGGAATCAACACGAGCTGGGTAAGGCAAATTGCCGCCAGCACCGACCCCGAATCGCCGGTTGTTCCTGACGGAAGGGAAATGAGCAGGTGCCCCGTAAAAAGAAAAACAATCCCCGAGACTATCCACGCCGGATGAAACACACCCAGAAAAACCAGAATTATGGCCGGAACAGCTACAACGGTAAAGGATACCCCGAAGCGGGCGAATGCTCCAAAACCGGGCTTTCCCCGCTTGTTCCGGGCAAGCGCATCAACAAGAAACGCGAGAACAATGGCGCAAAAAAGAAAAAAGGCGCCTCCTGCAAGCCGGCTCCGCAGAAAACAACGGAGCGAAAGCAAACCGGCCGCAAAAACAGGCGCGCCATACAAATACAACATCAAGTCGTACCGGTTCCAACCGTCATGGGTAGTATCGTTCATAATTCCTCCGAAGCTTTTTGTATTCATGGACAATTATACCATCATACCAAAAAAACGGCGACAATCACCACAGGAGTCCTTATTTTCGCACAATTGAGCGCTAGTATATACGTATGACACTTACGCTGACCATTCAACAGGCAATTACCCTTTTTGGCGGATTCTTCGCGCTCGTTATCGCGGTCGGACAGTTGTCAGGTAAAAATAAACAGTTGAACAACTATATTCTTGCCGGTATGCTCCTCTGTTTTTCCTGTACGAGCCTTCTTCGCGGATTTGCGATCCCCCATGGAGGTTCAACCATTTTCCACTTTTTGCGCATTACCAACATCGCAACCTAGGTATTCGTTTTTTCCTCGCCCGAACACGCATCCCCGCCGGTGGTTCCCCTCATGTCGCAAATTTGCGTTGTATGGACCATGGTTTTCGCGGGCATAGTCATATTCCGGACCGTGCGGATTCTCGGGTCCATGAAGCGGGAAAAACGAAAACCCATCCGTTTTGCCCTCGTATTCATCCTTGCCGCATTTTTCCTTTATGGACTCGATACCCTGGATCGCTATTTCAAGATAGATACAAAAGACGAAGTTGTCTCCTTTTCAACCATTCTCATTGTCGGGTTCTTCATACTGAGCAACCGGTACTCGTTTTTTTTGAAAGTATTCACCGAAGAAGCGAAACGGATCAAATACGAAAATTCGTGTATCCGCGGTCTTGATGTGGAAAACCTGGTACGTCACCTGAAAAAACTCATGGAAATTGACAAACTATATCGCAACGAAGAATTGTCTCTCGCGAGCCTTGCCGACGAGCTGTCCATATCTCCGCATCAACTCTCCGAGCTCCTCAACACCCAATGCCGGAAACGCTTCAACGAATACATCAACCAGTACCGGATAGCGGAAATACAAACTCGTCTCATTGAAGAACCCGATCAGCCTGTTCTCAATCTGGCTTTTGACGCCGGATACGACTCGTCATCGACCTTCTATACCGCGTTCCGTAAAATTACCGGACAAACCCCTACCGTGTACCGGAAAAAGCGTCTTCAATAAATTCTTTTTTTGCGCAGAATTCTGGCACCGTCCGAAGGGACAACCGGCCGTACGCGGACGGTCAATCCGTGCCGGACACATGCCCCGGTAATTCCCTGTTCAAGGCGGTCAATATCCCCGGCGCGGGCAAGAACGATGAGACTCCCGCCCCAGCCTCCGCCGGAAAGACGCGCGCCCGGCGCACCGGCTTCCTTCGCCGCCGAAACGGCGAGATCCAGCTCCTCCGCCGAGTTCTCGAACAGGGTTCTGGACGACTCATGCGACTGATACATGAGATCGCCGAAAGCCTCAAGGTCCCCGCTCTTCAGGGCCTGCACACCCCGGGCCACCCGGTCGATTTCACCGATCACATGAGCCGCGCGCTTCGCCGCTTCCGGCGTGAGTTCCCGGCGATGAAGGGCAAATTCCGCGGGAGAAACATCCCGGAGCGACGCGACCGGTTCCGGCAGGGAGGAGGAAAGTTCGCGAACCGCCTGTTCGCAGCTTTCCCGGCGTTCGTTATAGGGAGACTCGGACAGACGATGCGTAACCTGCGGAGTAACGATGAGAAACCGGATATCCTCCGCGAGCGGCACAGCCGTAACCTCAAGCGAGCGAAAGTCGGTATGAATGAGGCTATGACTCTGGCCGAAAATGCTCGAAAACTGGTCCAGAAGTCCACAGTTGCATCCGGCGAACCGGCTTTCGGCGTCCCGGCAGAGCTTGGCGGTTTCTTTTTCATCAAGCCGGGTGCCATAGAGCTCCATCGCGGCAAAAGCCGCCGAAACCTCAAGGGCCGCGGAACTCGACAGACCCGATCCGACCGGAATGTTTCCGAGAAAACTGCAATCAAGATTGTCCACCGGAATACCCCGGCCCGCGAGATTGTAGAACACGCCTTTTACGTACGAGGCCCAGGGCGCTTCAGCGACCGGACCGACCGAATCGAGTGAAAACGGCACCGCCTCGCCTAGATCGCCGGCAAGGAGGCGAAGTCCTTCGCCATTGTTTCGTGAAACGGAAAAACAGTGGCCCATATCCACCGCGGTGGAAAGAACCGTTCCCAGATTGTAGTCGGTATGATTTCCGAGCACCTCCGCGCGACCGGGGGCAAAGGCGACGACCTCCGGCTCCCGACCCCAGCGGGTCTTGTGGAGGGCGGCAAGATTTCGCGACAACTCGTCCAGATTCATCGTACACCTCCAAACAGGGGACTCGGGTACCACCCCTGATCCACCAGCGACTGAATCTTCGCGGTTACCTTCGGCTTGTCGTCGGGGTACGTAACGCCGAACCAGCTTCCGGACGACTCGAGTACGCGTACGCGCGTTTCACCCGAGCGGATCATGTCGTCCACCGTGACCGGAATGAGCCATTCGGATTTCAGCTCCGTTCCGTGCTCTCCCAGAAAGCGGGAAAAATCTTTTTCCAGAAATTTGAATACCGGCGGCGTAAAGCCCCAAAAATTCATGGAACACAACTCGCCGCCGGCGAGCGTACCGGATTCACCGGCGGTTTTATACGCAATTGAACCGTCCGGCGCGTACCCGATTTCCGGGATCTCCGCAATACGTTCGAGATACCCGCCGCTCGTCCGGCATATGCCCCGGGTAACCGTGCCGTGCTCGGAGAGGGTATTTTCTATCCGGTACCCGACCATGGCGGACTCGAACCGGGCCGGATCCGCACTATCAAGAAAATCCGCCATGACGGCGAAAGCCTCGCGGCCGTAGAAGTCGTCGGCATTGAGTACGGCGAACGGAGTTTCAACAATTTTGGTAGCAGCCAATATGGCCTGACTCGTCCCCCAGGGTTTTACCCGTCCTTCGGGAACCGTAAAGCCCGGAGGAAGATCGGTGAGCGACTGGACCGCGTATTTCACGTTGATCCGGGAGGAAAGACGGTTCCCGATTACCTCCGGAAACTGATCGCGCATTGCTTCGGAAATGATGAACACAACCGTATCGAATCCGGCGCGTACCGCGTCGAACACGGAATATTCAAGAAGTATTTCGCCGGACGGACCCATCCCGTCAATTTGTTTGAGCCCGCCGTACCGGCTACCCATGCCCGCGGCCATGATTACCAGTGTCTTTTTCATTATAACCCTCCGACAGCATTGAGTATAAACGGCTTTTCTCCCGCTGCCATGACAAATTGCGTCAAATACATGGACTTTTCATATACCTGCTGATAGTATACATCCATGAATCGATTATCCTGGATTCATATTGACGACGAGATCAAACATATCTTTCAGCAGTACTACCGTCTGCACCGTGTGCGTCTTTCCGTATTCACTCCCGATGGCGAGCGGTTGTATCCCGGCGAGGAACAGCCTGACTGTGCCTATTGCCGACTGGTTCGGCAAACCCTCGGAATGGAGTCCCGATGTGTCGAGCTGGACCGGAGCATGATTGCCCGGAGCATCAGGGAAGGCCGCATGATACGCTATCACTGTCACGGGGGTCTGGAAGAAGCCGCACTCCCGCTGACTGTGGACGGGAATCCAATCGGCTGCATCATGCTCGGCCAGTTTCGCCGTGAGGGCATGGATTCGTCACCCTATGAAGATGAATGGCTTCGCGCGTTCGGCGACACCCGGCTCGAAACCGCGTTTCGTACAACACCCTGCTTCAGCGAGAACCGCATCACTGCGCTCATGGAGACATACCAGTTCTTGCTGGGACTCATTGCCCGGGAACGACTCATCAGAAACAAGGACTACGATCAGCTCATGCCGCTCATGGAGCAAATGAGGCGGAATCCCGCCTGGAACCCGACCCTGAAAGACGCCGCCGCGCTGTGCGCCCGCAGTCCCTCGTCCCTGAACCGTCTGATCCGCATGGCCACCGGACAATCATTCAAGTCCTTTATTATTGAACACAAACTTTCCCGGGCCGAAAGCCGGCTTGTTCGGCATCCGGAAAAAACGATTGCCGAGATCGCCGGCGAATTCGGCTACAGCGATCCCCTCTATTTTTCGCGTATTTACAAGCGTTATCGGGGGATTTCACCCAAAGCGATGCGGGAAAATACCTCAAACAGCTAGATAGAGATACTGCTACCAAAATTGTTGAAAAAATGTGCTATCGTATTGTTCCGCTCACCGTATTCCCCCTGCGGGTTGCACGGTCCGTGTAGGTGAGCGTTGCGTCGCGTCCGTCAAACCTCGTGTTGACCACAAAGGGACCGGCTACCACACCGATGGGGAGAATTTCGACCGCAACATGACTCTCATCTGAATCGATCACCCGGCAGGCGACGAGCGAAGGCTTGTCATCAAACTGATAATGGGTCTCGGGGAAAAAGACGGTGTTCATCCGGTACCGATTGTCGCAGCCCGCTTCGAGCGGCACCGTGACTTCGGGAAGACCCTCTCCGCAGTAGACCAGCTCGAGATGGAGCGTTCCCTCCGGCGAGCGGGCGAATCGAACGCTGCGGATACCGCTGTCATTCATTTCGAATTCCGCCGCTAAACCCGAGTCGTTAATCCGGGATGGAAGCGTATACTGTTTTTCTTCCGGAGGAAGCGAGAGCGCGGCACAGACTTCACGAAGCGCCTGCACGGCCGGTTCGTTTTCGGGGAGAGGCTCGGTAGAAATCATGGACTGCGGAATATCCCGGGCGATCATTGTGTAAAAATCGCGCAGCTTGCGGTAATCGAGGTTCGAGTTCGTCACGATTATGAGATCCGTTTCGGGAAAAACATAGAGATACTGCCCGCCGTACCCATGCGCGGAGTATCCCATTCCTTCCGGATCAAGCCACCACTGATATCCGTAATTCCAGCCCGGGTTGAAGGAAGCGCTAGCGTCCGCCTGTATGGCCGTCGCCTGCTCCGTCCATTTTTCGGAAACGATCCGTTTTCCGTCCCACATGCCACCGTTCAGATAGAGAAATCCGAGCTTTGCAAGATCTCGTGCGCGGAGACTCAGTCCATATCCACCGGCGGGAATTCCTTGGGGATCGTTTTTCCAGGCATACTTCCGGATACCGAGCGGATCAAAGAGGTACTCCCGCGCGAAGGTTTCCGTACCGCCGGTTGTCTTTTGAATAATTGCGGAAATGATGTGCGACGCACCAGTGTTGTAGTCGAAAGCAAGTCCCGGCTCCATCATCATGGGCGTTCCCAAAATGAAATCGAGCCAGTTATCCGAAGCCAGCATCTGCTCGAAAGAATTGTCCATGTTGCTGGTGGTTTCCTCGTTCCAGTTTTGGCCGGTCCGCATCGTCAGAACGTCTTCCACCGTCATGGCGAGCTTTCGCCCGTCAGTTTCCGCAGCCTTGTATTCCGGGAAATAGTCGAGCACCCGGGAGGAAACGTTCTTCACCTTCTTGTGATCGAGCGCGATGCCGTACAAGGTGGAGATAAAACTCTTCGTTACCGAATTGACGTTGTGGAGCGTTTCCGGTCCGTACGGATACCGGTAGGCCTCAAGAATGACAGAGCCGTTTTTGATAACGAGAAGCGAATGGAGGCCGATAGCATCAAAGTTCCGGGACGAAATTGCCGCAAGGAGTTTTTCCGAACTGAATCCGACGCTCTCGGGCGTCGCCCGCTGCCATTCATCGGTCGGCCAGTAGGCCCGCTCAACGTCCTTCGAACAGGACACTCCGAGCACAAGAAGGGTTAAAATACTAACAGTTGCGATTATTTTCTTCATGAGTTGCTCCATACAAATTACTTGATCATCAGCTCTATTCGTTCGATTACGTCATCAATTACACCCGAAGCCGAATTCTCGATGTACTCCACATTGCGAACTGTCCAATCCAGACTTTTGACCTGATCACTCAAAACACAACCGGTAATCTTTTCCCCCGCAATACGTACTTCAAAGGGGTAGGTCGTCTCCCGCGTTGTTCATGCCCTGACTGGGGCGTAAAGTCAAGCCAGACAATATCACCCCTGTTCGGAATATACGGTCTTACCATTCTTCTTTCCCGAGCGATGTACCGGACTCAACAGAAGAATGAATATTTTCTTCTGTCACTTGCGACAATAAATCCCCGAGGGTTTGCTTTCGTGGAACTATGACCAAACTGCCATCGCTCTCAATGATATCCACCGTACTGCCGTTTCTCAGATCAAATTCACGGGCATATACAGCGGGAATCCTGATCCCGAGACTGTTGCCCCATTTTTGGACTACTGTTTGCATGAATACACCTCATCAAATAATATATACCTTGTATATACCATGTATTGTGCCAATTCATCGCCCTTCCCTTAAATCCGGTGACCCTTCGGGAGAATCATGAGCCGGGGAATCCGGATGTAGTCCTTTTTATTGATCACGTCCATGACCGCGTCGGCGATGTCTTCAGGACGAAGCGCGTTGCTGATGTGCAGGAGTTCCTGCGGATGCACCGGCCAGTCGCGGTGGAGATTCGTACGCACCAGGCCGGGCTCGATACAGGTAATCTGGATGTCCGTGTCGGAAAGTTCCATGCGGAGCGATTCGGCAAGCGCCTCGAGCGCGTAATTCGCCGCGGCGTAGGCCCCGGAGTTTTCACGGGTCTTGGTGCCGAGCACACTCGACGTAATAAAGACGTGCCCGCTGCCGGTCTTCTTCATGTGCTTCAAAAACGTGTAGATGAGACGGAACGACGACTCCACCTTGAGACGCATCATGGCGCACATTTTTTCGATATCGATATCGTCGATGGCCGCGGACTCGATGGTCCCCGCGTTCACGAAGAGATAATCAACCCGGCCGAACGAATCGAGCGCGGTGTCAAGAAGCGCGCCCGGCGTATCGGGGAGCAGGAGATCGGCCGTGGAAACCACGGCCGAACCGCCGCGAGGTTCAAGATCAAACCCCGCGCCAGCCTCCAGGGATCGCCCGTTCATGACGACACAAAACCCTTCCCGCACCATCCGTTCGGCGATTGCCTTTCCGATACCGCTCGACGCTCCGGTTACTACCGCGACCTTTTTCATGTTCCATCCTCACTGCTACGAAATTTGTTGCACAATTTCCGAAAATATTTCTTCTATCTTGTCCCCGAGCACGCGAAATTTGTCCGCCTTTTCGATTGACTTGTCAAAAATGAGGCTCATGCGTAAAACCCCGTTCGTCGTGTTGAGTCCGATAACCGTTTCGCCGTTTACGGCGGTGAACACCGGACCAAAAAACTCGCGTACATCCAGGTCATTATACGACGCAGTCACTATGGTGCGGCCCAGATTGGAAAAGGAAAAATCATAGTCTATCGGATCGGGCCCGAAACTCATCATGAGCGACTCGGGGTCGGGAACATCATCAAAGGAATCCCGGAAGTGGAAGTACTCTTCAACATCCTTCATGCCGGCGCGGCTTTCCCGTATACCATCGCGAATCCGCAGGGCCATCTCTTCCACGGGCAGAGTGCAGTCTACCTTCACCTTTACAATACCGTTATAGGTTCCGGCAAGCGTGCGGTAGTCTTCCTTGAGATACTGGCGGAAATCCACCGGACACTGGATAGTCCGCTCATACCCCTCATCCGGTCCAAATATATCCGCCGCCGCTTTAAGAATGAGGGCGCCGAGATAACTGTTCACGGTGAGTCCGGCTTCACGCGCCATGGCGGCGAGCCGGGAAGTTCCATCGCTCTCCAGAGTAAAAAGTCTGAGGTAAAAATCAGGAACCGTGTACGGCGGCATGTCGAAGGGTTCCGGTGCGGGCGGCTCCTCCTTTTTCCAGTCCGGCTCCGGACGGGTCAAGAGCTCGTCACGTACCTCGTCGAGAAGCACATCATAGAGAACAGGCATTTCAGCGCAAGCCGGAAGCGATGGCGTAACCCCGCTATATAATCGTAAAAAATCATGAATTATCCAGGTCGCCGCAATACCGTCCGCAACCCCGTGCTGGAAAACGAAACAGAGTTCTGTCCCCTGGCCGGCCTTCCGCCAGTCAAGGGAAAAAAGCGGCCCGGTAAAGGGATCAAATTTCCGGCTCATGTGCGAAAGCATGAAAGCCTCACGGGAAAGGGACGCTGATTCCGCCGCGGTGTCATGAGAAAGCAGGACCGGAGCAGGTTCCTCGCTCACCATGTCCATCTGTTTTCCTTCGGTGTATTCCTGATGAGCGAACAGGGCAGGATGCCGTTTCGCAAGCGACTCAAGAACCGTCCGCGCACGCGCTTCGTCAAACGCTTTGTCTATCCGCATCAAAAATGCGAAATTGAGCGGATACTGCCGCCCGAAAAAAAGCATGTAGCGCTCCAGACTCGATGTTTTTCTTCTCATGGGTACCTCTCCAACCAGAATTATTCACGGCTGCGCATGCGCCGTGTTCCATGGGGAATGTCGGGAAGTGGAATCAGGAATGAGCTATCGTAACGGGATACATCCTGAAACGCAAGGACTTTTTTTGCTCGATAAAGACCGAGGCACACTACGGGTACCGGCGCGCACTGGCCCGGCTCACAGCCGTTCGAAGAGGTGGCCATGATGGGTGGAACGGGCATTCTCTTCCTGCTGTCGCCATTTTTCTACCTGTAACAGCATCAGGTTCATGATATACTGACCGGGTAATCCACAACGATCCCGGGAGAAAATCATGAATCTTGAAGGAAAACGCGACGCATACTGCGGGCTCTATTGCGGAGCCTGTCCGGTATTTATACAGACGGCGGCAGCTGTTGCAGACGGCAAGTCCGATTTTTCAAATCCCGAGGGGTTCTGTCTCGGCTGCAAGAGTTCGGTCGTTTCCGGCTGGTGCGCGGAATGCACACTGAAAAGCTGCGCTAAAGCCAAGGGCTACGACACCTGTGCGGACTGCGCCGATTACCCCTGTGAGCCCATGAAGGGGTTTATCGAAGCCGGGGACTGGCCCTATCACATCGAGACGCCCTACAACATCGCCCTCATCAAAAAGGAAGGGAAAGCCGCCTGGATGAACCATCAAAAAGAACGCTGGTCGTGTCCCGGCTGCGGCACGGCTCAGGACTGGTACGCGAAAACCTGCGCGTCTTGCGGAAAGGACCAGCGCGGCTACGAAAAAAAAGTGTAACGCCTGCAAACGCACACCCGGTAACACATCCGCGGAGTTTACGTGTTGTATCTGATACAAACCGGCATGACTCTTTTCACATACGGAAACGCTGGCTTTTGTTGCGTATCACGAGTATAAATCGGGTGCTGATACAGTACTGATATAAGGAAGTCGTTACCATAGACGGTGAGTCCGGCTGGAAACTCTCCTGCCGCCTGGTCACCCAGGCCGACGTCGGGACGGACAATGTACAAGCCGACCTCCCCGATCTCCTCATTGTTCCCGCCTCATGCTGGAATACTGCCGTTGAAAGCTATCAGGAAATCCGCATGAATATCGTGTTTTATGTGTGGCACTCACCCGACAACGCAGAGCTCAACATGATCTACCTCTCCGCCGCCGAATATACCGACCTTGCCGGCACAGAGCACAACTACCTTCCGGAAATCCTCCCCGAGCTGGAAGAGATGGCACAGGGCATCACGGTGCGGTAGGGCATACTTGTCTTCCGGGTACGGAATTATACAATGAATAACCAGGAGGCTTGTCATGATCAGATGCCGCATTACGGTATTGAAAAAGGGCTATAACGAAGAGTTCGTCGATCAGTATGTGTGTTCCATCCGGAAACCGCTGGGACCATGCCCGGTTTTCGAAGTTGGGCAGGTGTTCGAGACCGAGCCAATTTGCGAAGGGATGCCGAAAGGATTTTGCGCCTGGGCCTGGGACGACATCTACAAGTCGCTCATCGGACTCGCATCCGGAGGCAACTGGGGCATGTGGTACGAAAAACCCGAACTCATCATCGCCTGCTGCACCGACGGCACCCGTCCCGTCTACTTCAAGATAGAAAAGGTTGAATCATGATGCAGCCGGAAATCAATCGTCAGTCATCAATATTCCAGCCTGCGGCGCACGCGCTGCCTTCCGTGCGGTTTTTATCAGTATGATGAAAGATGCAACCAACAGGGGGAGCGCCGAAAGCAGTAAAATACTGCCCGTAACGTTCCCCGGAGACGGGAAGAACCCGCTCAAGAAGAGCATCCCGGTCAAGTTAATACACCCATGTAAAATCATGGCGACAAGTATCCGCCGGGTATACACAAAGAGCAAGGATACAAACACGCCCAGAAAAAGAATTGTCCAGCTGAAGTTGCCGTTAAAGATATGAGGTAGAAAGAACAGCACTGAACCCAGAATAATGCCTCCGGTCCTGGTCATTCCTCTTTCCATAATTACATGATCAAGCATGATCTCCCGAAAGAACAATTCCTCCATAACCGGAGCGAATACAACCAACGTTCCTCCCAGCAGGGCTATGGCCAAAAAGCTGTTATAGGCAAGTGCCTGAAACGACAGGAACGGGAGCACTCCGAGTTGCAGACAATAAACTGCCACAAGGAACAACACGGACGGAACAATAACCGCACGCACACCAAGAACCGCCGGAACCTTTTTTGGGGCAAATGATTTTGCCCGCCGCAAGACAAGAACTGCTGCCGTAAGTACAACATAAAAAGCAAATTGCAAAAAAATACAGCAATGTTGCTGATGAAAAATCCAGTGTTTGTCCAAGAGCATGAAACGTTTCAGTAGTGGCAAAGTTCTTCATAAAAAGTCCAAACATAAAAAAGAGCGCATACACAAACCAGATAATTTTTTGCTTCATGTGATAATTCCTTTACATACACCATATCATGACTTTCGAATGAGCATAACAAAAAAAACGGCCCTCACCGCTCCGCGTCCAGCCATTCACTGATCGCGCGGAGAAAGACCGGGCCGTAGCCTTCGGCTTTTACTTCACCCACACCGTGGACCTGGCGGAACTGGGAATCGGTCCGGGGAAGTTTTGAGGCCATGTCCTTGAGCGTCTTGTCGCTGAAGATGACGTAGGCCGGAACGGAGTGTTCGTCGGCGAGTTTCTTGCGTATCTCCTTGAGACGTTCCACAAGCGCGGGATCGCCATCATTCGCTGGCGGGGTTTTAGGCTGAACCGCGGCCGCTTTCCTTTCTTCAAAGCTCCGGAACTTCACAAGCGGTACCGCAACCTCGCCCCGGAGTACTGGAGAAGAAAGCGGCGTGAGCTGGAGAGCCATCCCCCGGTCATACGCGACCGACGCGTATCCCGCGTTCACGAGCTGAGCGCCGTACTCCATCCACTCTTCAAAGCGGAGTTCAGCCCCGGCGCCAAACGTTTTCAGTTCATGCCAGAGCGGATCAACGATTTCCTGCGCGTGACTTCCCCGGAGGATGAGGGCGCAGTGACGGAGTGTCGCTCGTTCACCCGTGCGGCAGACGGCGGAAAGGATTTTTTGCGCGACGATGGTGCCGTCGAATGTTTCGGGAGGATTCTCGCACATGTCGCAGTGGCCGCACGGCTCCGGCAAACTCTCGCCGAAATAGGCGAGAAGCACGCGCCGGCGGCACTGCAATGACTCGGCGTACTGCTTCATGCGGTCAAGCTTCGCGGCGAGGAGCTCCCGGCGATCGGGATTTGCATCTTCGAGAAATTTGAGCTGTTGAGCCACGTCGGCATAACTGTAAAAGAGGAGCGTATCGGCCGGGAGCCCATCGCGCCCGGCGCGGCCGATCTCCTGATAAAAGCCTTCAAGATTTTTCGGGAGATTCCAGTGAACCACCCAGCGTACGTTGGACTTGTCGATCCCCATGCCGAAGGCGACGGTCGCGCACATGATCGTCGTCTCGTCCCGGAGAAAGGCGTCCTGAATCCGGTGACGAGCTTCCGCGCTCATGCCCGCGTGATACGCTTCCGCCTTGTACCCGAGCCGGACGAGTTTTTCCGCAAGCGCCTCAGTTCCCGCGCGGGAAAGACAGTACACGATTCCGGCTTCGTTATCATGCCGGCTCAAAAACTCGCGAAGGCGTTCGAATCGTTTTTGTCCCGGGAGCACCGCGAGATGGAGATTGGGCCGGTCAAAGCTGGAGAGAAAGACCGAGTCTTCATCAATGGCGAGCTGGGTGAGAATATCGCGCCGGATGGCAGGGTCCGCCGTAGCCGTAAGCGCGACGAGGGGAACGCCGGGAAGCAGGGTTCGAAGCTCGCCGAGCCGGGTATATTCGGGACGAAAGTCATGACCCCAGAACGAGATGCAGTGCGCTTCGTCCACCGCGACAAGGGAAATGTTCCAGTCCCGGAGCCGGCCGATCACCTGCGGCGAAAAAAGCTTTTCCGGGCTCACGTAGAGAAGCTTTACCGTCCCGTTGGCGATGTCCTGCAGAACCGTCGCGGCCTCGTCCGCGGACTGGGTGCTGTTGAGCACCGCCGCGGCGACTCCGTTTGCCTTGAGCGCTTCCACCTGGTCCCGCTGCAGGGACACGAGCGGAGAGACAACGAGCGTGAGCCCGTCAAGACACAACGCGGGAACCTGAAAACAGATCGACTTGCCCCCGCCCGTGGGCATGAGCACGAGCGCGTCTTTCCCTGAAAGGACATGAGTGATCACCCGTTCCTGCTGGGGATGGAACCGGTCGTATCCGAAAACACGCTGTAATAATTCAAGAGGCTTTGTCATGCGGAGATCATTCTACCGGAAAACGGGAGAAAGGGGAAACCAGCGGCGCGAAAGGCGCCGCCGGCAGTATCAGAAGATAAGATTGTAGACGAAGTTACTCTGAACCTCGGCTATGGTAGCGTCCGGATCATCGGGGAACATGGTCTCGACCATCGTGCCGTATTCAATAGCGCTGTCATACGCTCCTGCAGCAATGGTTTCGAGATCATCCCACATGTCGGTGAAAAGCGAGATTTCCTCGCGCCAGGCAACCTCGCCATCCTTCCCGTACGCGGTAATGGAAGAACAGTTTCCTTCATCGTCATAGAGAATCTGGAATCTTCCATTAATTTCATCGTTTGGCAAGCGGACTTCCACCGTAAGGCCGCCTATCGTGGACGTGGCGGAGAAGGTTTCGATCAACGCACCGTCACCATCGTACTCGGATATGGCCGCGCCCGCGGTAAGCATGTCGCCCAGGAAGGTGAACGGATCCATGCCCCGGATATCGGCCGGAGCGGGAGGATCAACAACCGGTGCGTCATAGTCGTACTCAAAACGTCGAATCCGGGTGTCGCCCGAATAGACAGACACCGAAACGACTTCGTCGTTCTCGCCGTATTCGATGCCGTAATCAAGCGGCATGACCATGGACTTGCCGGATGTTTCAACCCGGACCGGATAGAGCGTATCGCCCTGATACGCGATCGCGATGCCGAGTGCCAGGGTTGAACCGTACCGGGTTTCCTTGCGTACAATGCGGTTTTCGTCGTCGTATTCAAGCTCGACGCTGACCGCGCAATCAAGCCGATCATCGGTGCGGGTGCCGGAAAGCGGGTAGTAATTCTCGTCAAGAGCGACGAGGGTGTTGCCGTGGTCATCATCAAGGGAGAAACGGTATCCTGAAACAGGCAGACCGGATGATGCCGGATCGGGAATCGCGGGAGAAGGCAGGGTGCCGACAACAGGCAGCGTGAGTGAAAGACGAGCCTCCGCGTTGAGGGTCTCTGTATTCACGGCTCCCGCTACCGGGTCATCGACCGTCACGTCGCCCGCGAGATTTCCGGTGTCGGTTCCATAGGCCACTTCCATATTCCAGCCTTCCTGCTTGTCGATATAGAAGTACTGGAGCGCGCCGGTTAACTCTTCAGAACCGTTATAACTCGCCGCGGTTTCGATACCGCCCGCGGAATTGGTTTCGTAGCGGCGGAGCCAGAGAAGCTGACCCGCGGCATCATAGCTGGCCTGGGTCGTTACTACCGCGCCCGAACCGTAAGCATAAGCAAAATACGAAAGGAGATCGCCCGCAGCGTCATAGTAAGCGGTAGTCGTCACGAGTCCTTCTGCATTGTAGCCGTATTTCCAGCTATGCTTCAGCGTCCCGTCAGCCTTGTAGAACTGTTCCTGATCCACCGTTCGCGCCGTAGAATCGGAGATATGGCGGACGACATAACTCGAAAGAACACCGTCCTTGAACGTACTTATCTTCTCGACTGTTTCCGCAGTTTCTGTAGTTGTGGTTATTACTACATCGTCAAGACTGGCGTCATCGTCCGAAAGTTCCCAGTTGCAGGACATAAGCATGATTGCCGCAAAAAGGAGGGCAGGCACTATCTTTTTCATTCCGTTGTACCCCTTTACAAGAAATGGTAAATCAACCTACAGTTACAACGAATCCGTGTGATATACTAGCAAGTATAGCCCCGAAACGAGGAATTTTCCATGCCGAAACGCCGATTTCAGGCTCTGGTCCTGACCTTTTTTCTCGCCGCCTGCATCGGTGTCCCGCTCGAAGCGGAACCCGTTGTCGTTATCGAGTCCCCCATTCTCGAATCAGACATGGCAGGACTTCAGGAAATCCTGGACCAGTCCATCGCCGACTTCGCGGCAGAGATCGACGAACTGACCGGAGAAACCCTTGAAAAACCCGACTTTCTCCGCGGATCATCCTACGCCACATCCCAGGCCATTCTTTCGTCCCTGAGCATACACGACGTAACCCGACCCTTCATCGCGATCGGAAGCTCGGCCGCCTATTACAGCCCCTGGCTCTCGACCGCGGTCGTTTCCGAACTTGACAGTCTCGACGTAACGAGCGACGTGGACGCCGGGGCCTGCGTCCAGCCTCTCGTACTCCGGGGAGGACTCCCGCTCAACTTTTTGCTGGACGGACTATCCGTCATGGGAACGGGTGGCTACATGGACGCGACCACCGGTCCGTTCGGCGTTACCTCGATAACCGCATCCCTCTCGGCCCAGTACGTCGCGTTCCGGCCGAAATCCGGCGCCGTTGCCTGGAACGGCCTCACCTTTTCCCTCGGCGGCGGATTCGCGAGCCAAACCCTGTCCGTGACCATAGAGGCCGACGAGATAACCCAGACCATCCCGATAGATCCCGACGGTCCCGGTCCGCTCGCGCCCTTTGAAGCGCGCGTCTCCGTGGAACCGACGATCAAGGCTTCCATTGAAACCCTGCTCCTTTCCTGCAATGCCGGCGCGATGACCGGCGTTACCTTCCTGAAAGCGTTCACCCTGTTCGCCGGCGGCGGTGTGAGCGCCGGCTGGGGACGCTCCGAAATCGCGATTGACTCGAAAGATCCGATCAACGTATCCGGCTACCTCGGGGACCTCATCGACACGCCCGGGACCATCGGCGTAACCGGTACTGCCGATGAATATGCCGACATCTTCATCCGTCCCTACCTGGCCGGCGGCCTCGCGTTTAGCGTCGGTGCCTTCGAACTTGCCATCCCGATAACCTTCAAGCCCGTCGATGCTATCAGCGTCGCCGTCTTCTTCGGAGTCCGCCTGTGAAAACCCGACCGCACCGCGTACCGCCAACCGCGTTTTTGCTTGCAGCCCTGATCCTGCTCCCGGGAACACCTTGCGTGTCCGCCGAGACACCCGCAGACCTGCCCGTCTGGCCCGGGAAGACCATCATAACCGCCGCCTCGCTGGAAGGATTGTTCACCGTTTCGGAAGAAGCCGGCGATACCGTGACCGGATACGGCGGACGGGCGTCCTTCGGCTGCGTCGGCGCCTTTGTCCGCCAGCTCGCCCTTGACGCGTCGCTCGGCTACCGCTGGCTCAACGGACCCGACGGGCCCATCCCCTTCCCCGGTGTTTCCGCGTCGGGCGGCTGGCTCCTGACCCTGCCCGGTCCGTTCTCTGTAACACCCTTTGGCGGCTTATCGCTTGAGGTCCGGGCGGAGGATTTTTCCCCCGAAACCGTTACCTCCCTCACGGGCGGCGCGCGGCTTGCCATGCTCCTCTCCGGGCGTGACTACCTGACCCTCACCCCGTCGGTCTCCATTCCCCTTTCCGGAGACGCAAGACTCTCACTATCGCTTGCGCTCGGTCTGAGAAGTGAATGGGCCTGGATGCGGCCCGTACCCGACAAACCGCCGAAGATACGCGCGAAGCCGGAACTCTTTTCACCGGACGGAGACGGGACAGACGACGAAACCGTCCTCGCGCTTTCCTGCGCCGATCCCTCGCTCGTCTCACAATGGATGGTCATCATTTATGGAGACAAGGACGCGGTTCTCGTACGCCATGAAGGAACAGGGCGTCCTCCCCGCTCGCTTGTCTGGAGCGGAGAACCCGATCCTGCAGAATTGGAACC
>Ga0116157_10001701_pt1 | contig 21986 bp, 11 predicted proteins | sample AD_UKC048_MetaG_FD_89882 | JGI IMG/M metagenome (GOLD analysis project Ga0116157, IMG submission 89882) | Active sludge microbial communities of municipal wastewater-treating anaerobic digesters from USA - AD_UKC048_MetaG | ecosystem: Engineered > Bioreactor > Anaerobic > Digestate | place: USA...
AAGCAAACCCGGGGAGAAAACCCAGGACCCATAAGAATGGCTTCATCCGGCCTCTTCGTTATTGTATCGATACAAGCGTCAATCTTCCCCCACGATAGACCAAAAAATAAAGGACTGCGGAGGAGCTTTTTGAGCTTAACGCTTCTTTTACGGCCGCGCCGTCGCATTTCTCGCTGTCGCATGCTTGAACGCCTATGGCCGTTATCAGATGCGTCTTCCCCGTCCCTACGGGGCCATACAGGATTAAGTTCTCTTTCCTGTCTATGAAATTTCCGTTTTTTAATCCTTCCGCACTCACTGTGTTCGGCAATTTTAATCGTGAGAAATCGTAGTTTTCGAAAGTCTTCACGATTTCAAAATTCGCTTGTTTCAAGTACCGGTTCTTTCTGGCGAGTTTTCTGTTTTCGGTTTCGATTTTCAGCACTTTTTCGAGGAACTCTTCGTGTGTTTGCGCTTGTATCTTCCCATAGTTTTCCGCTATGGCCTTGCCCAATCTCAGTTCCTTGCACAAGGTTGCGATAGTGTCGTTCATGGCCTGTCTCCGGTTAAGCGGTCATAAGGGCTTAAGTTGACAGCGTAGCTTTCCATTTTCGGCCATTTGTCTCCGGTTTGGTATTCTTCTTCCCCTTTTTGATTCAGCCTTCTGTACGTAAGTCTGATCTCCTGAGAGGTGCAGTATTCGTTTTTCAGGCTTTCCTCCAGGACGGTTTCAGCCATTTCCATGTCTTTTTCTCGCAGGATTTCCGCTAACACTTTGAGACTGTCTTTTTTTTCGTGGTATTCACAGTTTTCGAAATAGCTCCGCCAGTTATCCGGCAGTTCACGGAAAAATCCGCTGTAAGTCAACGCCCGCGGCCTTTGGCATATGAGTTCGAGGTAAGGGTACCAGTTGATCGATTCGCGCTTTTTTCCATACAGCCTTTCATGCTCGGTGATCCTTCGGTACGATTCGTCCTGTATCTCGACTTTGAAGGCGGTTACTTTCAGCCACACTGCCGCTTGTGCGTGTCCGGGGGATACGGAATAGGTGTTGTTTTCAAAATGCACCATCCCGTATTTGTCCGCCTTGGCCTTTTCGAGTTTGAACACCTCGTAAGGGGTTTCGTTGGTTTCTTTCATCTTTCTTTTCTCTTCTTCGAATAAGGTTCTGATCGTCTCCCCTTTCAGATAATGCGCCCTTTCCATGTCTTTTTCGCATAAGACCAGTAATCTCTCGTTGTACGCTTCGATGTCCTCTATCTCCACCAGCGGCACGAAAAGGTTCCGCCGGATATAGCCGACTTTGTTTTCCACATTCCCCTTCTCGTTTCCACTGTTTACATTGCAGAATGTACTTTCAAAGCCGTAATGCATCGAAAAATTCATGAACCTGTCGCTGACTTCCCGCCTTTCTACGTTTAGAATCTTCCGAACCACCGGTTTGAGGTTGTCCATCCAGATCTTTTCCGGCACTTTTTTCGTGTGGATGAAGACGCGTTTCATCCCTTCCAAAAAACATTCGAGGTTTTCTCCCTTGAAGACCTGCGCGTACGCCCCGTTACTGTGCGGGTAGGTCATCACGAGGAATGAAAGCTTTACGGTCTTCCCGTTTTCCAGGAAATCGGCTTGTCCAAAATCTACCTGCGCTTCCCCTCCCGGATGACTCAACTTTATGTATCCGATTTCTGAGTTTATTTCTCTCTTCTTGGCCCGTACGTAACTCCGGACCGTTCTCTCACCTACCGGAAAGTCTTTATAGGCGCTCTTAAGCCTGTTGTATACCTTCACCGCTGTATGTCTCTGCTTCTTTCTGACTTTTGTGTCTTCTTCCAGCCATTTGTCGATTTCAGGCTTATACGGCTCCAGTTTCGATCCTTTTTTCCGCCTCGGTTTTTCTTCCGAAAAATCTTCTTTGTCCGCATACTTCTTTACCGTTTTGAACGCGTATCCCGTTTCCCGGGCGATTTCCCTGAGCCCCTTTCCTTGCTTTTCTCTCATTTCTCGTATGTGGTATACTTCCATTTGCGCCAACACCTCTCTTCCTCCTTTAATCGTTTTGGCTGACAATTAAAGGATAGTTTATTTTGAGGGCTGGCGCTTTTTTTTGTCCTTTTTTGTCTTCTTTCGCTTCCTTTTTATTTTTCCGTTTGCGATACTTTTATTTTACCAAAAACAGGTGTCATCAATCGCGTCAGCGCTGACGGCCTCGATGGCGTCGTTGTCATCGTAGTCGGCGGTGTTTTCAACTTCTTCAATGAACTCCCTTGCCAAATCGATGACCAGGGTGATTCCGCCGTTATAGCGGGAGAGACGTTTTCCTTTCTCTAAAAACGAAATCGCTTCGTTCACCTCTTTTTGGACTTCGTATTGTTTATCATAAACGCTTTTACAAAGCATTCACGTGATCACCGTTTCGGTCGCGGCAAACAAACTCTAAAGCTTGTGAAAAGTCTTGATATCCCACACGAACATCGCCTTCGTCAGGATATCGTCCTGGCTAAGAACGCTAACGAGAAGGCTAAACGGTAGACCTTTAAGAACCCTCTTCGAGGATTTTTCCGCTCTCCTCATGCGGAAGTTCTTGTACGTTTCGGAGCTTTCTTTCTATCGCCCTTGATCGCACACCGGCGGATTCAATGACATCGGTGGCTTTATACGATTCCGATTTATCTATTCTCTAATATCCTCAGGTTTTCCAAACGGTTTCCCGAACTCTTAGGGGAAAGTAAATACTATGATGTTCATGTTAATTTCCTTTCTGCCTATCGATTTTCTCGAGCAGATTTATTATTTCCCCGATTTTTACGTGAGAATTCCTATTTGCTGTTTCTTCTTGATTTTGCGCTAGTGGGGCTTCATTTACCTGTTTCGACTTTTGGTATAATCGGGACTGGATTTTTTTCCCGTCACATTCGAGCCCTAATCGGAGTATACTTTTCAATTCAGTATGCGAGATAAGATTTGCTGTTTTAAAACGCAAAGCGATATCCAAACCACGGGTATCTAGCACTACCTTTTTTAATTCTTTTTGCGCCTTATACAAAGCGATAAATATATTCGATGTCAGGTAAGGATCTTCAATAAAGGCTTTAATAACATCAACAATAAAAACAGTCCCTTGTAGCGTTAGCATTCCCTTAAGGCAAGAATATTGGGTGTACTTTGAATGGATCACATACTTCAATAGTTCGCCATATAGCTTAGGGAACTCGATCTTTAGGTATGTAAGCATCTCGAAACCCAGAATTTCAATGTTCCTTAGAATACTCGGAAATGATAAATTGTGAACGAACATTTTTTTTAGCGTTGGTGTTTTTGCGGCTTTAAAAGTATCCATCGAAAAATCGTTATCCTTGATAAGTTCCAAATTGCTAACGCAATTATCTCCTAATGAGCGGTAGAGCCTAGTCCATTCTCCTATTCGAGAGTGGTTTATTTCCCACTGGGTATAGCGCCTATTCCTATCTTCGATTGATTCGTCGGGAAGTTCTACGAAATGCCCGCGCAGTCCAAGAAGCTCCTCCGGCATAGAGAGGTTTTCGATGAACTCTTCTTCTGTTCTGCCAAAATCCGCTTCAAAAAAAGCACGTCTAGACACGCCTTTCCCTTGTGTAGGAATCAGCATTCTTTGAACTGCTCTGAGATATTTCTTGTTCCAGTGCGTCCCGACAAATGACCTATCGGTAGCATTCAAAGGCATATACTTCATCGGGAAAGAAAAGATATGAACCTTTTCGTTCTTCCCATATTTATCGTTTAACTCATCACAGAAGTCCATCGAAATCTTCATGCGATTGAACAGGTCCTGCGGTGTATCAGCGTGATAATGCTGACCCTTTCCTGTAAAATCTTCACCATTGTAAAGTAAATAGTTTGACAAATAATTAATACCGTTCTTAGCACAAAGTTCAAGCGCTCTTTTATATTGCTCCTCATCTTCAATATGGTCAAACGCTATACGAGCAGGTCTAATCGCCAACTCTCCGAGTCGCTGAGCTTTATGTTCGTCCAGTAGCTTGGCATCCAATCCTTGGTTAAAGTCAATGAAGCGCTGAAGAGGTTTCCCAGTGTGAGGACTTGGATAAGTGCCGCCTTTTCCAAATCCCAATTCTATCAACTCGTCAACAATGCGGTCGAACTGGTTTGAGCGTAGTACATTATTATCCATTAAAAGCAAATTCCGTTTCGCACCGAACAGTCGGTCCACTTCGGCAATCTGCTCCCGGACCGAGATATACGGCACATACTCAGGCTCGAGAGTTTGCACAGCACAGAACTGGCACTTCATTCCGCAACCACGTGTCGTATAGAGAAAGTAAGCGTCATTGGCAGGATATTTATAGTCGATGTCATCCAGAATGTCATAGTCTGGCGTTAGGTGGTCAATACACTGTTCACCTTGTAAACCAAGAGTACCGTTACGATTGAGGAGTCCTTTTACTAGGTTAATTGTAGGGAAAGTACTTAAAAATAGTTCAGGCATAAGAGTAGCCATAATACCTCCCACGAATACCTTGTACCGATCCTTAGCAACTGTTAAAGCATACTCAATACTCTTTCTGGTTTCCTCCCATTCGAAAGTGAACAACGTCGAAACATAGACCCTATCCCATCTTTTCCCCGCCAGTTTCTCAGCTAATTCACCTTTAACGAAAACTACGCAGTCGCCCAATTGCTTATGGAAAGATGAAATCTTCATCAAACCCAAAGGTGGATATTTGTTTGCATAGTTTGGTTCGATTAGTAGAACTTCCTCCATTCATCAAACACTTCTACTTTCTTCAAAATTCAAAACATACAAGTAGAATCGCGCTCTTGTTTGCGCCGTGTAGAGGGTGGCACGCAGGCTTTCGGTTTTCGGCTCGTCCTTGTATGTATGGTTGATATAAATCACGACATCTGATTCAAGCCCCTTGAAACCTTGTATCGTTCTATAGGCTATTGAATCGGTGTTCGGTAAAATACGCGCATCATTGAGGTTTTGACCGCCGACAAAGGTGGTTTCTCGTAAGATAGAGTTCTCTTTTTTTCGGTTGCTCAGGATAACTATCTTCTGAGAATCAATACCTTCTCTATTAACCAACTTGTTTATTACAGAATCGATGAATGACACAGCTTGTGCCTTCCGCGTAAACTTTCGGCAATCAGGTTCTACGCCCTCAATCTGATTAGCGATTGTATCCAGCCCTAAGTTCGTTTGCTCTTGGGCAAACCTATATATGTTAGCCGTGTTCCTGATGTTATAGCGAAGCACAAATGGCGGGTCTTCAATATAAAACTTTTCACCAAAATTTCGTCTGAAGATGTTTTGGCTTTCGTCGTAGAACACATAGAGAGAACCGTGATCTTTTACCATTAAGTTGGCGCAAAAAGCCCAATCCTCCGTAAAGTCTTGCCCCTCGTCAACTATCACCAAGTCATATTTATTTAGATTTGGTAAGTCGCCTATTAATCTACTATATTCTTTACATCCATTTCGCTCAGGTACGGTTGCGACTTTATCCCTGAGAAGCGAATACGCGTATGAATCTATGTTGTGGCAGTCGGCGCGGTTGTTTGAAATAATTACGGACACATTCTCGGCTAATGCTTTGTTATAGCAGAGATACAAGGCATTACCGCCACCTTGAACACAGCGTATGATTTTCTTTATACCAATCCACGTCTTTCCCGTTCCGGCGCCACCGACAATGAAAGCTTTCGGATAGTGAGCCAATAAATCGATAACCGTATCCTGCGTCCGATTGATTTCGAGCAGCTCTCGTTCTTTATCTTGAATGAGTGCTCCCGCTGAAATAGACAAGGCAATGCGTTTGTTGACAATGCTGATAAACTTTTTTTGAGCATCAGGGGACAGAAAAGATGAAGCCCCCCTGCGTTGCGTTCTAAAGTAACGGAATATTTCTGTAACTCGGTTTCGTAAATCATTCATTGCCGAAAGGTCGATGGTGGTTTCCATAGGAGAACCAACTGTAATAGGCGTATTGATTACGTAGTTAGGATAAGCTACAGCACATCCGTATACGCCGGAAAACTGTGCCTCGACCTCTTCCTCGAAATACTTCTTAAAGAAACGCATACTCTGTTCGGCTTGTTCATATGGGGAACGCTTCAGCTTACGTTCTCCGTTGTGGTCAATCAAATACCATACACCATCCTCAACCCTCATTCCTGTGGCGCCTTTAACCTCAATACAAAGAAACCCATAATCAGGGTTAAAAATCAAGAAATCGCACTCGCTGTCCTCTCTGACTCCGTTGTTCGTTGAGTACCACCTGACCGAATAGAAAACGTGGTACTTATCTGACAACTGTTCTTTACAGGCGTTGAAGAATTTCACCTCAGAGTAGGCGTGGTAAACTTCGGGTATTTGAGCAGGGTGCATGATAGCCATAGTCAATCGTCCCAGAAACCAGTTAGTTTCTCTTGTTTCTGCTTGTCAAAATATCCACAGAGATAGCCTCGATCCAAATCCTTATTAAAGTGCTGGCAAGACACTTCGTTTAGAAACAGACACCCCGCACAAGCCTTTTCCTTGTCGATACATATAGGGTCAAAGATGCATTTCTTTGATCGTTCCTTTGCGTGCTTCAACCAACGGTCAAAATGCGACTGGAATGCACTGTACAACGCACCCATATTGAACCCTTGCGAGTTCGAGCAGTATACGAACAGGGCGGGTATATTAGGCAAGATATATTCTGATAGCGAACTCTTTTCCAAACCACATATCTCAGATGCCTCATTTATCAAAGCGTGGGAGATACTATGAATTAGGGTATAAACCCTTTTCGTAATTAATCCATAGGTATCGGTTTCATCGATTGGTGTAAAAGGAGTAATGCGGTCAAGACGAACTCTGTCTAAGAACCACATCTTAATGCCGTTGTCGCTCATATCTTGCGGCAAGTCTTCATTCTGAATCAGTTTATTGTCCAGCAGCCAGTTCAGAATCCTGCGGCGGTCAAGTTCGAACAATACGCCTTCAGTTTCAAGGCGGGTTGCGTATATATTCTTCTTTTCCATTTCTTGCGGAAAACCGTGTAGTTTAACCCCTTCTTGACATTCACGTTCTTTACGGGTATAACCATAAGCCGCAAAGACGATGGGAACGCCAGAGCAGATTTGCACCTTGGAAAATCCCAATGCTTTAGAAATGCCGACATAGTCCGGTTTAATACCGTCATTGACAATTTTCGCGTCGCGTTCCGCCTCTTCAAGTGACAGTATAACTTTCGCGTGTACGAGTTCGTCGTATTCAAGAATCTCCTCGGCGATCAGCTTGATGTCGTCAACACTAACGACCGAGAGGCTTTGCCCGACCCTTTCAATAGCTACAAAAATCTGCCCGCTCGGGTTTACACGACGCTTGGCTTCTAACACCATTGAAATGGTAGTCTCGTCCAAACCGCCAGACCGCAAAATTTCTGCTTCTCTTTGCAGCGCGGTTTCGAACTCGTCTTCTTGAGTGACATTACCCTTGGCGATAATACCAGAGTATTCTTCTTGAGGAATCAATCCTAAATATTGACCGATAACTACTTTTTCGCCGCGGCTTTCTTCTTCATTATCCAAGAACACGTCTTTCCGTTTATCGAGAAGGTCGATAAGGGAAAGTGTGAAAGGGAAATAGTGCGACGAATCAAGCGCCGGTTTGATATCAAGTTTTGAATTACAGTCAGGGCAGTAGAACGGTAGGACCGCCTTTTGTCCACACTTTTTACAAACGAAATCAATTCCACTACCGCGACGAGTCATATATTTCGTACCGTGTTCCCTGTCGTGGCATTTAGGCACGAAAACTCCATCTGCATATCCGCATTTGCAAAAGCGAATCATTTTTAACTGAGTCATATGCTTTCCACATACATCACACGGCTCACGCTCGCGCCGTTTGAATTCCTCATAGCTATGGTATTGCCGCACTCGCCCACAGGAGTTACAGACAAATACCCATGGCTTAACCGATGTAACGATAGCTCGTTCTTTTTCGCTGACCTTTGGGGTCAATACGTAGTAGTTTTCCTCGTTGATTATAGACGAGAAGTTGACAACGGACGCAGCTCCGTCTGGACTCCTACTTTTGAACTCGCTTACGCGCTGATTCACTAACCTAAGTAACCGCTTATTATTGATGCCTGGCAGATTAACGCTATTCCAGCGGTCAACATAAACGGCATAGGTGACACCGCCACCGCTTTGCGTAAAGTCCACCCAACTACCGGGTAAATACTTATACAAGGCTTGGTGAACCCCACGGCGCATTGTATTCTTGTCAGATGGCATCTCTTTTCCCTCCTATTCCATCTCAACAATGAGTTGTTTATCGGTGTCACGAAGGCTCAACATAACTTTAAGATTGCAATGTTCGAAAACCTTGGTAATATATGTATTACGATCAAAGGATCCATTTATCAATTTTTCAACTAACTGGTCTATCAAGCTATCAATCGTTTGCCGATAGAGCTTTCCGGCCGAGCTATCATCATCTGAGCATTTGTAAACGCCATAAGCGTGTTGTTTCAATTCCTCCGGAGATATCTTGCCAGAGGTCAAAGCCGTCTTAAGATTTGAGTACTTGCTAATATCGCTCATGCCCGCCTCAAATTTAAACAAGTAAAGATAGTGATTAAGGATTAAGCTTGACATAACACCCGGTAACGTGTTCTCAACTGCTTTCGTTGCCCATCGATTTATAGATACCGAGTCCACAAGGATGTCTTTGTATTCGTGAAACTTAATAAAGTTCTTAAGGTAACTTTGATCTTTTTCCCGTGAAGGGCGCATAATGTCGATAACCACGCCGGTATGTTTCCTACCGACACGAGAGTAAGCCTGAATATATTCAGCAGTATTGCCGGGAATTCCGTAGAAAAGCATAAGGTTGAACTTGTCAGCATCTACGCCGTGAGAAATCATACTAGTGGCTGCAATCATATTGAAGTCAATGCCGTCTATCATGCTCGCGGCGTGTTCAATGGTCGAAAGCGTAGCCCTAACTTCTTGGAAGGTGTCGTCTCCTGTCATCTTTTTTGCGGTTAGGGGCTGAACTCCGTCGTCAATTAGTTCTGTATTGATAGGATCTTCCAGTGCCTGAAGTACTCGGTTGCTTTCGAGTTTAACATTGTTGTACTCAAGAATTATCCAGTATTCTTCCAGTAACCGTTTGACCTCAGCCAGTTGGGCTTCTTCAGAACCATCGATTTTAATTCCGGTAAAAGCGAGAACCTCTTGCGGGTTGGCATAAAGATTCCATACTACCCGTTTCAGGTATTGTAGCGAGTAAGCAACACTATTCACTATTGCCTTGCCAAAAGGGGCATAACCTACGATAATTCTGCCGATGTCATTCTTATCGACAAACGAATAGAAGTTATAATCGAGGTAGGGAGAAACGGCTGGAAAGCGAATTGCGCCCTTCCAATACAAATGTTTGGCTTGTTCAGCGTAAGCGGAAATCGTAGCGGTTGCTCCAATTACTTTAATACCTCTGTTGCACCCCGACAGATGCCTTATGAAATACTCTATCAAGGTTTCGTAATGGGCGTCATAAGCACCTAACGACTCCCTTATAAGGTGCAACTCATCCTGTATCATCAGAGTCGGTGCAGGGTCTTTCATCGACACTTTTTTGTAGTCGGAAGGGTCACATTGGCAACCGTTTTCCAGGCATTTTGTCTTCGAAGTAAACCCGTGTTTTGGACATTCGAACTCAGCTCCATAAAGGAAGTTGTGAAAGTTCGAGTTGAAGCCGATAGCTGTTATTTTATCCACGGTTGATATGATTACGGACGGTAAGTATCTATATATGTCGTTATCTACTATATAAAGCGGAATAACTCCTCGTGAGACACACTCCGGGTTTCCGCAAATGTGCTTTAAAGAGTTAGCCTCGACGTCATAAATCACATGCACGGTTTCCTGGCCGCAGAAAGGGCAAATGTCGATCAGACGATATTTCTCATCTATCTCGTCTGGAGATATTTCGGACAACGTTTTTTGAAGGTCTTTGTCGATTTTATTAGGAGTGTTGCGGTCACCAACATAATATCCAAGGCTGAACGGACTGCCACCGACTCTCTTAGTTTGCCGGATTATCTCTGCAGCCGCAAGGATATTAGCAACACGTTGAACCTGCTGTACAGACAGCAATCGGAGTGGGTATTTCAGCATTGCGGTGACACCATAGCTCTTTCCGCGCAAACGATCAAAGAACAGGTTGAAAACGAGAATTCCTAAGAACGCCTCTGTTTTACCACCACCGGTCGGAAAATAGAGAATATCAACGTCATCCGTTTTGGCTTTGCTTTTAATGTCGTCGTCGAGCATTAAATCCTGCTCGTGTGCCACGACATCGAGAATTAACGAAACGATAAAAACAACCTGAAACAAACGCCAACTATCATAACCCTTGCTTTTAGCGGAATCTCTGACCGCTTGGTTCATATAGCGAAACGCATCTCCGAGCATATTGTATTTTCCAAGTAATTCGATACCAGTAGCAAATCTCGTTATTTCTATCTTGAATGCAGCAATCTCATTACTGAACTGCCGCACACCATTCGCTGTAAGAGTACTATTACGTTTGTCAAAGTCAGCTTCCCAACGTCCCAGTTCTTTTTGCATCTCAGTGTGGATACGTTTCAGTGTAATAATCGGATTAGTAATCAGGTCTTCAAATTTGATTGCCATTTTGTCATTTGTCTTTAAGCGATGCTGAACAAAATAGGGAACGTGGGTTGTCTGTATCTCGACATTATCTTTGTCGTAGAATACATTGCAATTGTTTCCTAACGCATAGACGAATCGGTCATATTTGTAGTCGTCGGCAAAATAGTCCAGTTCAATCGGAACAAATTCTGTGTCCAGACACTTCACTTTTAACCCTGAATTGAAGAGGGTGCTAATACGGTACTTATCCGTCATAGCAACAACGTGGCCAAAACCCGCGCTTTCGTCTCCCAAAAGGGTCTCGTTGCTAAGTGCGACGGTTACATTAAGATAATCACCGCTGCCTTTCAAATCTACACTCATGGAGTAGTCGAAACGGAGGAACATATCAAATTCCTCCCGAGACTGCTGCTTTCTGATGTATGCATGCCAAGATTCCTTAGTGAGCAAGTCGCTAATATTGAGTTTATCCCTGAACTGGCACGACATAATGTTTGGGTAGGCTTTTGCTTCAGTACAAAGAGCCTCGACCTGCCGTTTTACCTCTTCGAAAAATTGTGACTCCGTTGACACACTTCCGCAGTCGAATTTTGGGTCGTAAATATCCTTGATTTTCACCTCTACAAAGACATTGTCCCGATCGATAGCAATTTTCTCATAAACGGGTAGAAGCTGAACTTTGTGGGCTTGCATCTCAACAGTTAGCTTACCAGCGTTGAATGCCTCAGTAAGCGTAGTGAAGTCCGCGAACCGAGACTCAGTGAACGTAGATAAGAAATTTTTTAAGTAAAACGCCTGTTGCTGGTCAAGCGTTGGCAAAACCCTGAAGAAAAAGTTACCCTGCGGGAAGATCTGCAAAACCGCATCGTCGATGTCCTTTTTAGGAATGCGGAAGTCAACGCTAATTTGCTTAATCAATACACTCGATGAAAAACTGTCCTCAGCACTTTTCGGAGACAGTTTTCCGACATAGATGCGGTCTTCGGGACTATTAAACAACCACTGCTCTTTGTCTGTACCGGAAACCGAAGCTACGAACCTATCAATGATGTTTTTTGCCAGTATCTCTCTGTTATTCGGCATAAGATTCCCAACCCTTTTCATCTAGCCTTTCTGTAACGAACTTCGCCTTTAGTCCAAGATTCGAAACAACGAGTTCGAAAGCGATACCCCAAACAGTTCTGTCGACCAATTCCCTGAAGCGGTTAAGGATTAAAAGAGCACGTAACCAATTTTCGAAGGTATTAATTACACAGCCAACAGCGTTTCTATCCTTTTCGATAAGTGATTTAAAGTGGTTCTGAATAAGGTTAAAACTGCGATTTACTGAAACCCAATTTTTAAAATAATCCGACCCTACTATATCTGCTAACCAGATGATGATGGCGATATCAAGATATCTGCTAATTCCGTTCTGCTTTATTGCTTCGGTTTTGCTAAGGACTTCTTTCCAATGGGCGAATTTTGCCTTACTTTCACCGTCGTAAACTGAAGAGGTCAAAAAATCCAAATAACCGATTGAATCACCTGATGGCGCATACTCTGATTCGCCGCGGGCGATTAAATCTTTCAGTTCTGGTGAAACTATAATCGACTGCGTTGGTTGAGATTGAGGCGTAACTGGTTGATAATAGTTTGGCGATACGACCGCATTTACTCCATCATCCAAATCGAGTGGCTCGCCGGTTATGATTGTATTGGCGGCAACCTTTCCCGTTCCATAAGCTGTTTCACCACAAAGTATTTTTTTGTTGCTCTTTGCAATCTTATCGACCGCGAGTAATCTGCCAACTACAATGCTTCCTTCAGCAAAGATGGTATTTGCTTCGATTTCTTGGGCTACTATCTTATCATGGGATTCAATGCACCGCAACGCTCGGAGGTCATTCACCCAGATTTCATTTTGAACAACGATCGAGCCGCTCACTGTGCATTTACCGAGGCACACAAACCTTCCCTTAACATCGATTTCATTTGCCTCTATATCGCCAAGAACTATAAGGTCAAAGAGCGCGGTAATTTTCCCTTTACACTTGATACCGGGTACTACTATATAGCTGGCCCTGAAAGTAACATCATCGTTTTCATTACATAGCGGCAAAACGAACCTCCCGCCAGATGCGAATATACCTTTCGTTTTATCATCGTACGTAGTCATCGATTGTTAACCTCCGGCATCGATTGCCTTAGCAAATCCATATATATAGATTCACCCTTCGGGGCAGAGAGAATGATGGTCAATTCGTCTTTGGCTCTCGTACATCCCGTGTAGAGAAAATTAATATTCTTTTTAAATGCTTCAAGTTTTTCTGGCAACTGTCTTGGTATTGCCGTTTCGAACTCTGCCATCGTTCGTGCTTTTTCATGAATCCCAAGAGGGCGGAGCCCTGCTAATACAACTGCTCTGAAATCCAGTCCCAGTGAACCTTCTATAGTAGTAATTGTCACACCTCTTCTCGACCCATAGGTAGCGCCTTCGGATTTATCCGGGATCAGAATTGCCGGGTTTTCCCAGTTTTGAGCGGAAAAATATTTTTTGATGGACGGCAATAGCTTATAATCATAGTCTTCCCATCCCTTGATTGCGTATCCTGTTTTGTTGTATAGAATGATTGCAATATCGACCTCGCTAAGACCTTTGTTATCAATGAAATCGCGAACGGCGACTGCGATTGCTTTTCCTTCTCCTTTGTTACTAAGGTCTGATAACTCAATTAACGTAGGCTCGTTGCCGTCGCGGTAAGCTGTTCCACGCAAGAAAAGCTCAGGGTCGGTCGTTAAGTCAACACCAAGAGTTTTCCCAAGCGTTTTAGCAGCATCAACATAACGATCGATCGCTTCGTTAATGGGCTTTGAGTTTCTATAATTCGTTTCTATCGGCAACGTTTTCCCTCTGTATTCTGGGTAGTGCTCTCCACCACCTTGCCACGGTGCCTTGCCGTGTTTAATATTGTTCTTAATGTCTTGTGATTTATCGCCCGCTATAGTAAAGAAGTGGTCGTCGGCATTTTTTCTCTTTAGAAGGTTAAAGCAAAACCTATACCATTCAGGTTTAAAAATCTGAACTTCGTCGATAAAGATGCCATAATAACGCTGGCGAATCCTGCTTTCGGAAAGGGCGTTGTTAGCAGTAAGAAACAGCCGATCGTAATAGTTATCTCGTTTACTTACTGCTGGCATAGCAAGTCCGTTGTCGACTAACAAGAGTTTACAGAGCCCAAAGAACGTGGAACAAAGCACGTTTTTATCCGAGAATCCGGCTTGGGCTATAGCCCACTGGTAATAATTGTTCAAATTTCTGTTGTAGCAGGTGATGAGGAAATTTTCGCTCGGATTAAGACTCGCCAGTTTGAAGCATTTGGAAATTAGCAATACGCTTTTTCCGCTACCCGCGCAAGCAAGGATAAGCTGATTGCCTTTTGCTATCTTGTTTATGATATCTATTTGCTTGCTGTCCAAACGGTAGGACTGTACCGCTCTATCCGTTGTATCCATAGTCCCATCTGTGCCAACTACAGCTCCATTCTCATCAAGAATGTACTTCCTCGGTATTGTGATTTCAGGGCAGAGCCGCTGAAATACGTTATTAATTTGGTCTTCCTGAAGTTCATCACCCTCGCCCAAATATCCCTTAACTGCTTCCGCTCCTTTTTTGCGAATATACGTTAGGGTGTCCTTGAAAATGACGTGGTCAGAACAAAACTGGCGTTCGCTTACGTCAAGTCCAGATGTTACCTGATTCTCGTCAGCGTTCGGGAACACAATGCACACATTGAGGGCGAACCGCAGCTTTCCCGATGTATCGGTAAGGTAACGGCTTTCTTCAAGCCTTTTGGCAATATCGCTCCTGAGGATTTCATAGACAGTAGGGGCGCTAAGAGCCTTGATAGTCATTTGAGCTGCTACGTCCGCCACTTCTATAAAGCGAAATAAGATAATCCCTTTATTGACGAGCAAAAGATTGAACAGTTCGGGTTTACCTTCTCCTGCGTCTTTTTTGCGCGGGTTTATGTGCAACACATAATAGGCCATCTCCTCGTTAGGGAAGGCACGCACAATTGTCCGTAGGAAAGACTTTTCATCAACCGACAGTTCCAATTGCTCGCTTTTTTCGGGATAGACTTGACTCATTACTTCTTACCTCCCGATTTCAACTCCTCTATGAATTCACGATATAGGCTATCGACGGTCTTACGTTCAAAGTTGCGTGATAGCACTTCCATCATCGCCTGAACTACCTTTTTCTCGGCTTTTGAGAAGTCCGAAGGAATGTCCTTCTTTGCCTTAAAATTCTTCGATTCTTCGACTTCATCCCCAAGCGTTTTGAGGCGCTCAATTAAAGCCGTTTTTTGTTCTACGATTTCAACTGGGGCATTTTTGGGAATGGCATAAAGGTCTCGTATCGCGTCGGCAATTCGCGCAGCTACTTGTTTTTTTTCAGTAGAGGAATGAAAACCCGTCTCGAGGACTTGTTTAATATTGGCTACCTCACGTTCCACATTTTTGAACGTCTTTTGCGTCGGGTTGTTTCTTATCTTAGATACTGCACGGATTTTATCGCTGATTTCAGTTCCGATTGTGTCGCGCAATCCGATAGTAAATTCCGAGTACGTGGTATTCTTCTCAAAGTCATCACGACGAGCATTCGGAATCAGATTTGGAGAAATAACGTAAACTTCGCCCACTACCCATCTGTTGAATCGTGGTTCTTTGTAAAAGGGAGCGAGTGTGCTTCCGTCGCCGATTAAAATATTACCTTGTTTCACTCTGATCCCGGAAATACGCTCGTCAACCAGCGTTCCTGAAAAATCTGTATTGGCGTACCAACCGTAGGCGATCATCTTCTGGTTGCCATCATTTATTCTAAAGTAAGAAAGGCTGAGAATATCTTCTTTCGATGTACCTGTACGAGAATTTGCCTCAAATGTCAGCTTATATGGTTTGTACACTTGAGAAAGAGACTCAAATGACTCGCCGATAAATATGGGATATTCCGCAATAGTTATCCCGTTCTCTATCAACTCTTTTTTAATTTCTCTTCCCCAATAAAATCTATCTCTGAAAGGAATCGGTGCAATCTGCGATATGTAATCTTTGACTGTCTCCAAGTCCAAGAGTGATGAAATGTCATCGACACCTTCCATCCTAACGATGAAATAATGAGCTGACGCCTGTTCTTGCATAACCTTGATTTCGGTTACAGCTTCGATGACGCTCTGGAGATTGTGTTCCATGCTTTGCCCAGGGACTAAAAGGGTCTTCAATTTTTCGCAATCAAAAGTAATGAGCGTCTTTTCGTTTTCCCCCACTAAAGTCGTACAAAAACTGAGCTTTTTGCAATACGAGAGACCTCCAAGACGACCTATGCCTCGAAAACCGCGATTAGTTGTATGTAGCTTGGTGGAATTACCGATATCAAGCAACGTCTTCCTAACCAAGTCTTTCTTAATGCCTGTTCCATTGTCGCGGATACTGATTTCCCGCCTTGTTCCATCAACGATAATCTCAATACGGAAGTCCTCTGCCTTCATTAAACCTTCTGAAAGTGCAGTATCGAGCGAATCGACCGCGTTCTGAATATACTCTCGATAACAGGACTCTGGTTCATTATACATACCTGTAGTCAGTGATTCGAGAGTAAATTTTCCTATTTCAATCTCCATTTACAAACCTCCGATCTAATCGTTCACGCCGCTTCTTTCTGTCGGTGTTATCCATTCACTTCCAGTTAATACTTCACTTATCCTTGATCATTAAAAGTGTATCAGTTTATCGTCACACTTACCTTCATTATAATTGTGCCAAATTACGAAATCGAAAATCATACTAAGATATCTTCAGTCTTCGTAAACGGTTTCTCTATTCACAATGTTTGGTAAAGTGGGTATTGAGATGTTCAAAGGTGTGATATAAATGGATTTTGAGATAACGTGGCATCCCCCCCGAGTCCTCCCCCAAGCGGCTTAACCGAAACAGCGCATTTATGATAAAAAACACGTTACATTTCCGAGTTTTATTTCGCACATTCTTTTAAAAGAGTAAAAAGAAAGCGATCGATTATCGCAACCATTGAAAAAAAGTTACGAACAACGTAACAACTCATTCTATTATACCACGAACGCGGTGGCTTCACTCATTTCGAGAGTTATAACTCGGTGAATTTTTACGACTATGGTTAATGCGTAATTATCGATGCCGGGGTAATAAAAAGCGAGAGAGTCTGGTTAACGTTGGGGGCTCCACGAAAGACGTTTGGAATATCGGGTATCAAGGTTAATACGGTAAAAATAAGGAATGCGTTTTTTGAAATGAGAGCGAGTTGCATCGCGGAAAATATTTATAAACCGCGTTATAAGCGGGTTATACTAAGCGCCGACATTAATGTCGGCTTAGTTTGCCGGATTATTTTACGAATGTAGTTTAACACCCGGTTGTTCGAAATGATACTCCGTAAGGAGCCCATGAAGCGAACCTTAAGGTTCGCGCTCCAAACCCCGTATTTCCCACAGTTCTCTTATTTTTATGGCATTAGTATCAGGTTCCGGTATTTTTTGTCAGTAAAATAAACTACGCGGCCCCGTTATTTCTCGAGACCGCGCAATCTCTTAGGACTTGTGGTGATCGATATAAGCGAAATACGGCTACTTTTCGAACACCATTTTATGAAGTCGGGTATCTTGATAGCGTACGGTTCCGTCTACTGAGATCGTATATTGTTTCCCATCCCAGAAGAAGTCCCAATGTTTTCCATCGATGAGGACGTCCTTAACTTCATAAGTGCAACCGAACGGGAAGGGATCGATTTCGACAGTCTTATCGCTAACGGTTAATCCGATTAAGTATCTGAAGTAGAGGTCGACAACCCAGGAATGCTGGTAATCATCGACACCACGGTACACCGACGCTTTTCCATTATAGGGATTATAGTGCTCGAAACAGTTTGGGCGTTCGATATCTCCTTCATAGAACATCATCCCGACGAACTTTTTGATAAATTCGACGGTTTTATCACGTAATTCTTGGTCAGAGAAGCGTCTGGCCGATATTCCGAGAGCGTCAGCAATATGGCTGTTTGTCATCGGCCATACCCTGCCGTTCCACGGACAGCTATGCCGCTTTCCCTTCCACTGAGCCCAGGGATCGAAATACACGTCTCCGACCGCTGTAGAGGGTACAGGATAAGGCGTCCAGAATTCTTTTTCATTGAGCAGGTGTTTTTTAAGACCCGCCAGGTGCTTTTCGGACACGATATCGGTCATATAGGGGTAGAAACAGACAGCGGCTTTTATTTTTGTTCTCGTAAAATCTCTCGGATTCACATCATAGAACATGTCATCTTCTTCGTCCCACATTTTCTCCAAAACGGCACTTCGTATCTTTTCGGCGCCCACTTTCCAGTCCGCCGATTCTTCCGGTAGCGCGATTTTTTCGGAAATCCACGCAAGTGTTTTTTTAAGGTTGTAAATATAAACCGTTGCATCGACGCCCTTCAATCGTATGTTATTGATCCAACCGTAACGGTCTGCCAGCTCATCTACTGCCTGATACCGACTCATAAACTCCTGACCGGTCTCGAACTGGTCGACCACATCGTACAAACCGCACTTTTCCGGATCCCGTACGGTATCGAAATATTCTACATACTTTTTTAATCCCTCATAAACGCTTTTTAGATAGTTAATATCCGGATAGACAGCTTGCACTTCCTGGAGCACGCGTCCCCAGTCCGCATGATAGAACCCGTTTTCCTGTACGCCGTTCAGATAGATGTGCCCAACAAAAGACCCGTCAGCACGCTGGTTTTCTACGAAATTCTTCAAGCTGCCTTTAGCAATGGCGTCGTCATGCATCCAGCGGGTTTCAAGCATATGACACTGCGCACTGTATGTTATAAAAACCCGGAAGTATTCCAATCCTTCCGCAACTGCAGGGTAGTGCATCTTTCCGTCTTGCACGTTTATCGTGAATAAACGTAATCCGTACCAACGATACCAATAGTATTTTTCCAGCCAGGGATCCGAACAAGAAAAAGCAGGAACGGATTCGAAATAAGAATTCCAGTTTTGTTCCGAAACCGCTACGATGTCCGTTTCTAAGGAATCATACATCGTTTTTTCAACCATCTCGGCGCTGCTGCCCATCGTCAATCCACAAAGGAAACTTTTTGTTTCACCCGGTAACAGAGTCAGCGTGTTCTCGATCCCCATATACAGCAACCCGTTCAGGGATATTCCGTCTGTCGTCGCTTCGCCCAACAATCCTTCGGGGGTTAGTTTTTCGTAGAATGGTGTTAATCGCCAGTTCGGAAGATTCCCTGTATTTTCCGAAAAGCTGACGTTGCTGCTTCTTCCGTTTTTAAGAATCAATCCCGCGTACGCGTATACGGGCTTCCGAACGCCTTTTATAAGTCTTTTTTTAACGATGACGCTATCCGAAGTCTTTCGGAGGAATTGAGTGTCCTCCAACTTTTCATCTTCGTTCCGCTTTTGAGAGGTCCAAACGACTGTCTGAAGGTGAACCGTTTTTTCCGTTCTATTCGTTAAGGAAACCCGGATACCTAAAAAGTCGTTCGGATTGATGGTTTTTTCTTCTTTCATCAGCAGACCATCTGCTTCATAGTCGCATGTCCAGCATGCCGGGGTCCATTCTCGTTTGATTTGTTTCCAAGCGTAGGGTACGCCGTTTTCCAGGATATCATAAGTAAACCCCGGATCTACCCTTAAGTCATAATACCCCGCATTATCCCAAAGCCCGGGGTGGTGTAGAAAACTCGGAAACGGCGGTGTCCAGATCAGCTTTTTCCCGCCGCCGATGTACCATTTATCGGTACGTTTTAAGAATTTTAAGATAGATTTTTCCATCGCTTCAGTTTCCCTCCTGATTTATCCTTCTATTTCGATGAAATAAGGACGATACTCACCCGGTATTCCTTCCGTTTGGCTACGCAGCGCACCTTCGTTGTATACGGCTCCTTTGCATCGGTACTTTTTACCTAAGTATCCGTATAGCACTGTCGGTGTGTTTGTAAGCGCTTCGATTTCTAGAAGCCAAAAACGGTTAACTTTTTCCCACCCGATGATTCGCGGTAAACGACTGGGTTCATGTTCGATAAATTCCGGGATAACAGCCATAAATTCAAAAGGTGTTCGGTAATAAATATCGACAATTATCTCATCCGAACACGCACTTTTCGGTAAAGGTATTTTTGCGGAATGAATGCCCATGGACGAATCCGGCAGATCGAAACAGGAAGCATATCGGAATGTTTTTTCAGAGCCGGGGAGAACGTCCTGGTTTTCCGAATTCTTCATACCCATTACGACCCGAATCTCTTCCGCTTGTATAGGAATATAAGGGCGAAAGTCAATGCTAACCATCTGGTTCGAACGTATGCGATACTGTTGATGAACGGTTATCATATCCCCGATTTCCTGTACCCGTTTATAATCCAGTTTTACTTCTGCGTTTCCGCACTTCATTTGAGAAACGGAAACCTGAGAGAGATTAACCGGTATCTGGGGAGACAGTGTTACGGTTCCTTTTAGAGCGTCCGGCGAAAAACCGATGAGTCCTTCAATCAAGGGTTGAACCGCCATACTCTCCGACCATGCCTGGTGCAGGCAAACCCCCGATGACTGATAGAGCTCACCATGAAGGACCTCTCGGATATACCCTTTGGCGTAATAATCAGAATCTTTTAGATTCGAGCATACGTGCGTGAAACCGCTTAGCGTAGCGCCCATTGCGAATTCTGACAACGCTGCCCATCCCGTGAACAGCGGCCAGACAGAACCCTCATGGTATCCTCCGGGATTGTAGACACCGCTGCTTTTTCCGATAATCCTTACTCCCCAATCGGTAGAGTAATCGTATCTCGAAAAGTCACGCGTATGAGCGAGCGCGGCAAAGCCGGCTAAACTGCGCAGGTAAATGCCAACGGCAGGTAAAACTGTAAAATAGTCGATACGGTTTCCTTTCGTATCTATCCCGAGTCCGTAACGCATCTTTTCCTGGTTAAGAAATCTCGGAAGCATCCGCGCTACGTTTTTGCATAAAGATGAGACCTTATTGAGACGAACCGGGTCCTCCTCTATTTGAGGCAGCAGTTCAATCAGTTCTGTGAGAACGGTATGCCAAATGACGTTTAAATATAAACTTGCATGAGAAAGGTAGAGTTTTCCACCTTCGATCCAACCGTGCCCGGCGATAGTGTTTTCGATACACCCGTCTCCGTCGGTGTCTGTCGAAGCACAGTAATCTATCGCTTTAAAAATATTCTCTTTGAAGCGTTGGAACCATTCGATATTCCCGGTATGTTGAATATACCGAATCACTGTTAAAAGAAACAGAGGTGTCGCGTCGGCGGCGTCATAATGAACGAGACCGCTCGTCGATAATTCATGATAGATTTTTCCGGTGATTTCCTGGTATCGTATGAGCAGCTCCAAATTTTCACGTACTGTCTCGGCATCGCCCCAATCGAGCATTGCCAGAGAAACCCACTCGCTGTCTCGACCAAAATACCAGGCGTAACCGGGTCTCGACCGGTTCCATCCCGGACGGCTGTTAGCATACCCTGCGACGAGCCCGGTACCCACAAGCGGCGTATGTACCCTGAATTTCAGCGTCGCTATTTTTGCGCGTTCGATCTGGCGGTCCAGTTCCGGATGATCGGTTCGTATTTTGATCGTCTGTTCGAGATAGTCACGGTAGTAGTGAACGGAACGATGAATCTCTTCCTCGAAGGATATGTTTTCCGGGAATCCCTCTCCTTCAATAGCGGCATAGACAGCAAGGCACAGAGATGTTTGCGTCGACGATGTGAGGGTCCCGCGCAAGGAATTGCCGTCGGATATCACCTCTATCTTCGCAGGATGATTCAACGTCATTTGGCAAGAACACCGGCGGTCTCCCGTCCAAAACGAAAGCGTTCCGGAATTTGCGTCTTTCGAAAAATACCGTTCCCCGTTATAATCATCATCCATCGGCCAGGATATCCGCGTATCGGTTTCGTAGTTTAGAGAGATTTCATGAACAAGTGAATCATGTATTTCGAACTGTACGCAGAGAAACGGCTTATCGATACTTGCGAAAACGATAACGGAAGCGTTTTCTGTTTCATACTGGATGTATGCTGGCTCGATCGTGGTCTTTATCAGAAGCGCGGAAAGTGGAGTACCGTCGATCGAAATATCGAGTTTCTTGAGAATCCGATAGGGATGCGCCCATACCTCCTGGATTCCCGTCGACTCATAACGAGGAAGGCGGGTCAACATTGAGACAGCGATAGATGTCTTTCTGCTTCTCGAGGATTTCGCCCACCCGCATCCTCTGTC
>Ga0116157_10001706_pt1 | contig 21923 bp, 21 predicted proteins | sample AD_UKC048_MetaG_FD_89882 | JGI IMG/M metagenome (GOLD analysis project Ga0116157, IMG submission 89882) | Active sludge microbial communities of municipal wastewater-treating anaerobic digesters from USA - AD_UKC048_MetaG | ecosystem: Engineered > Bioreactor > Anaerobic > Digestate | place: USA...
CATAAGCCAAAATCAATGAATAAAAAATTATTATAAATGTGCTTCTTAAATGCCGTTTTGAAAATAGTCACCAAAGCAATTCATAACGAACATTTTTTATCTTTCTCTTTAACAAATGGAAGTAAATAAGTAATGTGATATACTTTCTTCAAGAGGTATTTTTATGCGAAAACACCATGAAAAATACGATACAATTTTGATCGTTTCTTGGCAAAAGGCACTTTTACACTTGTCCTTTCTTTATTTTCAATTATTTTCATTACCGTCGCATTGATAGGAACAATTATTTTTCTTGTCGAGCCTGATAGTGACATTGGTTTGCTACTTTGGGACGTTTTTAATCAAACACTTGATCTTGGCAATCTCAGCAGTCGTGAGGGTTCCATTTTCTATCTAGGGATGATGGCGTTAGCAACATTGGTTGGAATATTCATTACTAGTTTGTTTATCAGTATCATTCTTGATGGTTTTCAAAGACGTCTCGAATCTTTACGAAGGGGTCGTTCAAAAGTCATAGAAACCAATCACACTTTAATTTTAGGATATGACGATAGTCTCTTTATGATTGTTAAAGAACTCATTGAAGCAAATCGCAGCTTAAGAAAACCAGTAATTGTTATCCTATCAGACAAAGATTCAGTCGAAATGAATCAAAAAATTAAAGAAAATGTTGGTGAATTTGCCAACACGAGAATTATATGTCGCACAGGTTCCATTTATAAGAAACAAGATTTATCTATGTGCAGTATTGAAAACGCTAAGTCAGTTATTATTTTAGAGAGCGATTTCAACACGATAAAATCTCTTCTCGTGGTGACCGACACTGAGTTTTATACTAAGAAAACTGGTCATGTCACAGTTTTGATGCGAGATAAAGAAAATATTGATGTGGCGCGAAGTATTGCTAAGGATAAAATTGAAATTATTTATTTGCGTTCAGCGATTACTCGTATTATCACGCAAACATGTTTACAAACAGGATTATCGCAAGTCTATAACGATTTGTTCGACTATGAAGGCGATGAAATCTATTTCTATCATCAAAAAGATTTGGCTGGTATCCCTTTTTAATATGTAATTCAAATGTTCGATACCTCTGGCGTAATTGGTGTTTTTTCGAATGGAAAAACAATGATTAAGCCGAACTTCGATTATGTGATTAAACCTGAAGATCAAATAATACTTATTGATGCTGATGATAGCACCATCGAAATCACTGGTCAAAAGCAGAGCCCTTACCTTAAGCACATCGTGAAAAATTTACATAAAAGCAATATTCGAGTTGAGACAATTGCGATGGTGGGGTTTAATGAAAATGCTCTTGAAGTGGCAAGCGAATTTGACCATTATTTAGCACCTGGTTCACGTATCGACTTTTTGGCCAACTCTCACTCTCATATTGCCAAGATCTTAGAGCTTCAAAATAAGTTAAAAAATATTCAAGTTAATGTTGTACAAAACGAGACTTATAAACGAAGCAATCTTGAAACGTTTATCGAACCTTCTTGTAGAAGAGTAATACTCTTTGCCAACGATGGTTTATCAAATAGCGAAAAGGATTCACAAACATTATTAACCCTTCTTCATCTCAGAGCCATCGAAGAGACAAGAGGTATCAGCCTTGATGTAATTTCAGAAATTGCAGATGTGAAAAACGCGGACATAATTGATCTTGCTAAGGTTGATGATTTCATTATTAGTGATTTAATGGCGAACCGCATGGTTGCACAGATTTCTGAAAATCGTCATTTAGCTTCAGTATTTGAAGACTTGCTTGATAACGGCGGCTCAGAAATTTACTTAAAGCCGATGGAAGATTATGTCGAACTTGAAGTTGATGTCGATTTTTACGCAGTTACTGCCGCCGCCATCAGCCACAATGAAATTGCGATTGGTTATCAAGTTAGCAAGCAAGCGCACGAAACATTCTTAAAAATTAACCCCGATAAAACCAAAGTCCTTAAATTCAAAAAAGGCGATATGGTTATTGTTATAGCTGAAGACTAAAAGAAAAAAATCACTCTAAATAAAAAAAGGCTTGTCTTTAATGTGCACAGTAAAGTTTATACTGACTTTGCATCGATATGCATTTTGTTTACTTTCATTCTTGAATTTTTAATTTGAGAGTGTCTCAAGTATTCAATATTTAATCCATAGGGGGTAATAAATATGAAAATGATTAACAAAATTGGCTTTTTACTTGCAGGGACCGCCCTTGCGGTAAGCATAAGCATGATTTCCCAGAAAACATTTGGAGTCGCCAATGCCAGTCCAGTTAAATGGCAGCTGATTGATGATATATCAGACATTACAAATGGTAAAAAATATGCCATAACTTTTGATGGCCATTATTTGATACCTGGAGCATATCCCGGAATTAGCCCTCTGAGCGGAACATTTGATAACGAAGCTGCTCTTTGGGAGTCTACTGCTTGGACATTTATCAATGTTGGCGATAACCAGTGGCATATAACTGATGGGACTAACTGGATAAAAAATACCTATAACGGACCTGGTGGATTAAGAACCCAAACCGATGAGCCAACTATGTATTGGACTGCAGCGATGAATGGGGCAAGTATTAACTTGATAAGTAGTTTTGATGGAAACCGTCAAATTTCGTATTATAGTCTGGAAGATGATTGGCGAACGTTTGCAGGAACCAGTGCAGGCAATGAACTCCAATTGTACCAATACATCCCAAGTTTAGAATCAATTGAAGTCAAAACAGCGGCTACTCAACTAACCTTTCCTTTAGATGAAGTATTTAATAATGATGGGCTTGTAATCAACGCTGTCTATGATGATGAAACGGTTTCTGCCATCAATTCAGGTTTCGTTGTTAGTGGCATTGACACATCAGTTCTTGGCTCACAAACAGCAACAATTACATATGAAGGAATAACGGTCGATTATGATGTGCGAGTCACTTTGAATGGGACTCTTACAGCTGATTTAGATCAAGCTACGGCTTTTGCTACTGCTGTTATGACTGGTGTTGGAAACAACGCTGCAGGTCATTGCACAGCCGTCTTGGATGAGCTTAATGAAGAATATGGATATTTGTCTTCCGAAGCAAAAGGACTGTTTAATACGAGCGAGGATGAGCTCTTTGTTAATGCCCGCCTTCGTTTTGCTTATTTAACGAGTTGGGTGGGCTCAAGTTCAGGTAGTGGACAATTACTTTCGTTCCATTCGGCGAGCAATGTTTCACTAGTTGTTGTGTTCATCGCTCTTGGTTGTTCAATATTATTAGGCGGTTACTTCTTATTAAATAAGAAAAGAAAAGAAAAACACCATTGATTTGAAATACAAAAATTCTAATTCTGAAATGGCAAAATAATACTGGTTAATAGACTATGTTCATCGTGGACAGCGAAACTAGATCGAAAATAGTTTTCAATCGCGTTGCCTTTTAGATTAAGATTATGTTCTTTGGCATAATCGAGCAATGCCTGATAGGCATTAACTATGTTTTGATATGTGCCGCGATGATAGGTTTGAATTCCATGGATCGATGGAAATACGCTACATTCTGGTGTTGGTTCTTTCACCATTATCAGCATTTTAATATTTATATTTTCAAATTGGGGAATCAGAGTGTCGAACTCGATAAATGAAACGAAATCGCTTTCGAGGACATAACCCTTCTTTAAGGTTTCTAACAAAAAGAAGGACAATTGATTTTCTACATCGGCCACATCTTTCGCTACTGATTCCCTTATTAAGCAATAAACTGGTTTTGTTTTGATTTCACTGATTGAATAATTACTGGTATCAAGGAAACGGAGTTCGCTTATTCTTATTTGTTTATCAAGGAGAGCCCTTTTAGCCTTTAAATCGCTGATATATGATCGAATATCAAAGTCGCTATCGAAATATTTTTGTATTTGCTGCATACTAAGTCCTGCTTTTCGCATATCAATAATATGAGTAATCTCGCTGATATTCTTCACGTCATAATAACGATAACCAGTCATATCATCAATTTTGGCAGGCTTGATAAAACCATATTGTTCGTAATAACGAAGTGTGGTGGTGCTGACTCCTAAGAATTTCGCGACCTCGGCGATTTTAAATAAATCATTTTTGTTCATATATTAAATAAGGTATTGCCTTTAATGTGCGCATCAAAGTTTACAATAATTATATATAAAAAGAAAGTTTAATCAAACTTAAACCTAGGAGGAATGACTAAAAATGAAAAAACATCTTAAACCAAATACCTTACTTACTATTTTTGTGAACTCGTTATTAATTGTTTCAGGAGGCATCACTTTTTTAGGTAATGGTCCTACTTTAAACCTAACAAACGGTTCAACTGAAAATTATTCTATTCCCGAACTCATAAAGCACGAAGTTGCTACAACTTACAACATCAGTTTGCCAGGCAACCAAGAGGGCTATTCTCTAGTAGCCAAAAATGGTAGTAATACAACTGTTAGTTATGGGGGGTCTTTTACTTTCATTTTTACCTTGTTTGCTTCTCATTCGAAGTCCTCTCCACTTGTAAAAATCAACGGGTCGCAAGTTAATGTTACCAGTGGGGAGGAATATTCGATTTGGAATATTAATCAAAACATTAACATCACAGTCGAGAATGTCATCATCAATACTTACACAATTACATGGGACGTTGAAGGTGATACCTCGACAACCGAGGTGACTCATGGAGATCTTCCTGCTTTCGATGGAACTCCAAGTAAAGCATTGATAGAGACCGAAATGTTTATATTTAGCGGTTGGACTCCAGAAATTATTGCCGCAACTAAAGATACGACTTACACCGCGATTTTTGAGACCAAATCGATAAAAATTGAGTCTCCTGAGCCAAATGAAAGCAATGGTGAAGTGGCTGCAGAATTAATTGTTCCCGAAGGTGTCGTACTTGATGCTGTTCTCGTCGTGAAAATATTAGAAGGAGCCAGCGAAAACATTTCCATTCCAGATAAAAAAGTAATTTTTAAAATATACAATGTTGCCCTTCTCGATGAAGAAAACAACGATATCAGTGAGTCCGTTTCTTCAGAGATGACGTTGAGGTTTGCAGCTCCTGATAAGCTAAATCAGCGCGAGGGAATTCAAATTATTTTAGAGGGAGAGAGCGAGCCTCTTTCCTGCTCTCTGCGAGAGAATTTTGTAGAGTTTGATACTGATAAACTTGGCAATTTCGCCGTAATTGTCGATGTTAAACCTAGCTCAAACTTTGCTATTGCTATTACGATAAGCATTATTAGTGCTTTCTTATTAGTATTTATTAGCTACCTCCTCTTTGCAATGATTCGAAAAAGACAAAAAGAAGAAAAAGATAAACAGAAAAGTAATATCTAGATAGAATCCTGATTTGTATTTACTAGATATGCAAAAGCATGCTTGAATACTGAAACAATAATTTGACTACGATAAAAAACCGATTCTGAATTATTTGCCTATAATGTCAATCTTGGTTTTATTTTGTTACTTTTGAGTACCTAAATTCCATAAATTGTTTTGATTTTCAATGATGTATCTTCAAATAAGTTTCTCTTCGAATGAAAGAGGTGATTGTTTTACCACTAATGATGCTACCTTAAAAGTTTTTTAGAGTATAATCTAAATAAATAGGAGGACATGGAAATATGATCTTATATCAGAAAATAGAAAGTAAATTAGCGATTGAGAGAGACTTTGATATTAGAAGTAACGAGATACCTGCTTCATCGTGGTTGGATGTCGTTAATCCTAGTAGTGAAGATTTGGAATTAATTGTTAAGAGAACTGGGATACCTTTAGATTTTTTATTGCCCTCTTTAGACCCTGCTGAATCGGCTCGTGTCGATTTAGAAGATGACAACACCTTGATTGTTTTAGATGTCCCTATCGAGTTAATAACAGAAGAGGATAAGAAATCAAAAAAGAAAGTCGATTACAAAGTCTCATATGAGACGATTCCTTTGGTTGTTGTTTCAAATTCAAATTATATTGTCACTATTTCAAAAGTTGATACTGGTCTTCCTGGCTTTGTTGCAAATAAGACCAAAATTGTTGAACCTAACAAACATGTACGCTTATCTCTTCAAATTTTATTCCGATTAGCCCAACAATTTATTACCTTCTTAAAAAGAATGGATTACGAGTCAAAAGTCATTGAGAAAAAGCTTCGATCCTCTTTAAAAAATAAAGAGATCTTTGAATTGATGTCATTGAATGAAATGCTTGTCTATTTTTCTACCGCTTTAAATGGCAACAAGAATGTCCTAGAAAAGCTAAAAAGATTACCTCAATACAAACAATATGAAGATGATTACGATTTGATTGAGGATGTGCAAGTTGAATTTAACCAAGCTATTGAAATGTGCTCTGTGTTCCGCGACATTTTGAGTGGAATGATGGATGCTTTCGCTTCAATTATCTCCAACAACTTAAACATTGTGATGAAGACCCTTTCTATTATCACTATTGTCATTTCTATTCCAACTCTTATCGCTTCTTTATTTGGCATGAATTTTGCCGCCATGCCTTTTTATAACTCAGAAAATGCTTTCTGGATTGTAGTGGCTGTTTCTGCCGGTATAGCGACAATCGGAGCCATTGCCTTAGCTTTTCTTGACAAATTCAGAAGAAAATAGCGTTATTGGAAAAGTAAAGTCTTGTTACTATTAATTATTTGAGAAGGGTTCGCCCTTCTTTTTAATAAAAAACGTGCCCCTAAAAGAGACACATTTTAGATTACTTTGGCAAAAGAATAGCTTATAAAATTGTGATACTGATATTTCCAGTAGAAGTATGGGCATTAAATATTCCTACTCCAGTTTCAGATGGAACATGAACACTTCCGGTTGACGATGAACAATGGAACGTCTTTGCTGTAAGCAATGTTCCAGTTATGTTGCCGGTTGAACTATTGACATCAATGTTGATAGCATCGGAAGCTTCAAATTTTACATCACCAGTAGAAGTATCTAAATCCATATCACCGGAACAAACAACGCTCTTTAATGTGACACTGCCCGTAGAAGTATGGGCGTTCAAGGATAAACAGGTGACTTCTTCGAGATAAACATTGCCGGTTTCAGTATCCATTTCCATTGGGTTTCCCGACCCGTTTTTTAGAACAATGTTTCCTGTATCAGAGGTAATTTTCACATCATCGGAGACAAAATCTTGAAACAATATATCTCCAGTATTAGTTACTATATCAACATTGCTGATGGTAAATCCATTCGTGAACACGATATCTCCAGTATTATTTGAAATAGAAATTTCAGAATAGGATACATTTGGTAAACTAATAGTGATAGAAGTATTGTTTAGAATCGGACCATTTTTAAACCAATCCCACCAGCCGATATATTGGTATGTTGATTTGATGGATAAAGTTCCATCTACGATAACGACTGTATGAGGAGCGTTTTTCAACTCTTCACAGATGACAGTAATTTCTGCATCTTCAGAATACTTGAATTCGATATCGGCAATATTTTCATCGATATCGATTTTTGTTACCGTTTCATTGGACGAAAACGGACTTTCTAGATATTCATGACGGTCTAATGAAGCGAAGTTGCCATGAAAAGCGTTAACTCCAATGACTCCAACAATGATTCCTGTAACGACTAAAGCTCCAGCAATTGATAATGCGATGATTGCACCTTTTTTCATAGTTATTTCCCCTTTCCAACAAAGATTTTTTTGATTCCGGTAATAATCTTTGCCCCTAGTTGTGCGATTAATTTTGTTAAGGCCACGAAGGCAAATCCTAAGACGATGGATAAGCCGATACCCACTAAGCCAGCTCCTAAAAAGAATGTGGCTTGTGGTGCTGCTCCGACAGCGAAGGTGGTGAAAGATCCAATTACAGCGGCAATGCCCCCTACCATGAAAGCCAAATCTGCAGCCCATAACGCGACGATTGTTGACCAGAATCCGACATAAAGAGAGAAACACACAGATAGTAGCGCTATTCCTAGTGAAACCCAAATCGGTGAACCTAAGATAATTAAGACAATTTCCCAACTCTTAAGTTTTCTTTTTGGTGTTACCTTCTCTTTAACTAACTTGGAAATAGATACTTCTTTTAGCAATGCATTTACAATACTTTCCACTGATCCAAATGATTCAATGGTGGCTTCTTCGGATTTGCCATCTTCGATAGCATCATCAATCAATTCATCGTAATAACTAATGGTGCTTTCAATTGTTTGAGAAGGAAAACCCGACATTTCCTCTCTTAATTGTTTAAAAAACTCTTCGCGTTTCATTCATCTTTCCCCCTCGTGATAAACTTATAAATTGTTAATATTTCTTTCCAATCTTCTGAAAAATCATCGATTCTTTTTAACCCATCTTTTGTAATGTGATAGTATTTTCGTAATCTTCCATTATGTTCGAAAGAGCGAACGGTTAACATGTGTGATTCTTCCAGTCTTCTTAAGATTGGATAGAGTGTTGACTCTGATATTTCAATCAGTGGTGACAAATCTTTAATAATTTGGTACCCATACGAATCATCATCTTTTATGGCGGCTAGAACGCAGACATCGAGCAAGCCTCTTTTGGTCTGATTATCCATAATTTACCTCCTGACGAGATATACTATACAACACATAGTATTATGCAATCAACAGTATTTTAATAATTTCTTTTTAAAGTAGTGACGTGGGCATAAATAATTACGATTATGTTATTAGACAAAAAGCTAAGCTATTTTGGAGAAGACACCTTTTAAAATATTTGCAAATTATCATAAACATTTCACCAAAAATAATATAAACTGGTACCGGTAAAGGAGAAGTTATGAATAAGTCATTATTATTAGTTGCCCGTATCCTATCTTTAATTAGCGGAATTGTTTACTGCATTTCCATCATCTTAATCCCTCTTGGTGTTCTGAATATTATTGCTTCCAATAAATTCGCTCAAGCTGAAAAAGATGAAGTAAGCCGTGAAACTGTTCGCAATTGGAGTATCTACCTAATCTTCACTGATATGATTTCTGGAATATTAGGGCTAGTCGCTTCTGAAAGCAATAAAGACGATAATGTTTTCGAAAATGATAACAATAAGACATCATCCACTGTCGAACAACGCCTAAATAAGCTTTCTCGTTTATATGAATCAGGCGCTATTTCTCGTGAAGAATACGAAGCAAGACGTCGTGAAATCATTGAAGAAATTTAATTAAGAGCACAAAAAAAGAGGAATATGTAATCACAAATCCTCTTTTTTATTTTTGCTATTCGGCGATTTTGTTCGCTTGATTTTGCATGAGGAATGGGTTTAACCAGCCAAATGCCAATAAGCTTAAAATTAAGTACAAGATTGAATGATCTTCAACACCTTGCTTTGCCAAGCGTTTGCCTGCTGCGTATTGCCAATATAAGGCGTAAATGCCAAATGTAAAAATGATCATTAAGAAGTGACCAAGACCTCCAAAACCATCTCCTGTTTTAGCTTTCAATTCCATTTGAAACTTAATTGTCCAAATAATTGGATAAATTCCAAAAGTAACTAAAAAGAGCAGTATCATCACTCCAATCGAACGTCTTTTCATTATTCTGTGTTCCTTTCCGGCTTTCGCCATTATTTAATATCATAATAAGATTAAATGTGATTGTATGCAAACAAAACAAACTCATTTAAATATTAAAATCTCTCTTTCGAAATAGTTGATACAATGTAATATAAAGAAAAAGTATTATTTTTAATAAAGGAAAAAGCAAGGCATCAATATGATTAAAGAAATAGTTATCGCGGGAGGATGTTTTTGGGGAATGGAAGCTTTCTATTCTCAAATGGATGGCGTGCTTGATGTGGTAAGTGGTTATGCCAACTCCAACATCGATAGCCCTTCATATTCTGAAGTTAAAAAACATCTCACCACCTCAGTAGAAGCAATTAAGATTACCTATGATTCCTCTACAATTGATTTGCCTTTAATTTTTTACTATCTTTTCCAAATTATTGATGTGACTGCGATAGACCATCAAGGGGGAGATTATGGACATCAATATCGCAGTGGAATCTATTACAAAAAAGAGGAAGAAAAAGAGCTAGCTTTATCAATGGTTAAAGAATTACAAAAAAATTATGTAGATAAAATAGCCATTGAAATATTACCTCTTAATAATTTTTTCTTAGCGGAAGAATATCATCAAGATTATTTATCTAAAAATCCAGATGGATACTGCCATATTCATCTTCAACAGCTTCAAGATAAACATAAAAAATTGAATAAAAAATCTCTTTATCAAGAAGCAATTTTAAATCTCAAAGGGTTATTAGATTCATCAATGGGCCAAACAACAAATCTAGCCAATGCTTCTGCCCTACTAAAAGAAAAATTTCCCTATTATTCATGGATTGGTTTTTATCTTTGCAATGACAAACACCTATATCTAGGCCCTTTTCAAGGGAAACCCGCTTGTGTGAAAATTGATTTTCATAAAGGAGTATGCGGAACGAGCTACACCAATAAAGAAACCCTTATAGTACAAGATGTGCATGCCTTTCCAGGCCACATCGCATGTGATAGTGGTTCTAATAGTGAAATAGTTGTTCCATTGCTCAATAAAAAAGATGATATTATTGGCGTTTTGGATGCTGATTCATATCGTTATGGAGCGTTCGATTTAGATGATAAAATTGGTCTAGAAGCAATTGTGGACATCCTGAAAAAAATTCTTGATTAACTTATATCTTCGATTGATAAAAATTGATAATTTTTTTACTGCCTGCTTTTTTTATTTCTAAAAATGATTGAAAATAGTGGGTTATTTAGCATAAATAATAAAATTGTAATATAATATAAATGGTACATTTATGATTTATGGAAAGAAATATTCATCTTTATTTAAAAAACTCGCTGCGATGGATAAAAGAAGCGGTTCAATTGATGATTTTGTCGAAAACGAATACATCGATGAAAATGGAACGGCAGTTATCAACATCCAGTTGAGCAATACTGATAACTTATTTTCTCCGTATTCAGAAAAGAAAGTTTTAAATCAAGACTTAATGAATTATATTGATTCACAAGCTGATCCTATCTCCCCTGAAATACCGATTATCATTAATTTTATTGTTGATGATGTCAATAAAGTTGATGAAGTATATATAAAAAGAGCCATTAAAAGGTATTATTGGCTTTCTTATAGATCAAAGAAAAAAGAACTGAGAAGGTTGACAATTACTTCCGCGATCCTATTTCTCATTGGAATTGGAATTACCATTGTTTACCAAATATTATATCGTTTAAACGTTGACTTATTTGCTAATGAAATCATACTCATTGCTTCTTGGGTTTTCATTTGGGAAGCTGTTAGCCGTTTTACTTTCAACCGTCGGGCCAAACAAATTGATCTTCTTAACGAAGGACAAATGGCAGTGGCGTCGGTGAGGTTTGAGAATATAAAAGATGTCGGATCAACTAATGATTATTCTGAGCCAGACAATTAATGCCTAAACTTAGTTCATTTAAAAAAACACAATATTTTGTTGACTAGTTTTATTCGTTGTGAGATATTGTTTGAAGTTCAAACTAATTTAGGAGGAACTATGAATTCAAGCAAAGAACAACTCAACCATTTTCTAGTAGTAACTTTTAACACTATTTTGCGTTTAGAAGAAAAAACGCTGGAAAATTTAACAAATAATCATCTCTCAATCAGCGAAGTTCATCTTTTAGAAACTATTTTCGAAACGATGAAAAAAGCTGAGAACACTGCCACAAACATCGCTCATGCGGCGGGAATTACCCTCGGTTCATTGACCACTGCAGTAAAAACTCTTGAGAAGAAGGGCTATGTAATTCGAGAAAGAGATAAGAAAGACAAACGTATTATCCATATCCTTCCAACACCAATTGCTACCTTTGTGAATGAACAGCATAAAGTATTTCATGAAAGAATGGTGGAAGAAATCGTTTCCAATCTATCTATTCAAGAAGAAGAAATATTGATAAACGCTCTATCCAAAGTACAAAGCTACTTCGGCAATCAAACATCAACCAATTAAACTGAAAGGAACAAAAATATGTCAATTCATATTGTTACCGATTCAACATCGGAAATATCTCAAGCTCAAGCCAAGGAGTTTAACATCGATATCATCCCCATGACGATATCCTTTGGGGATGAAAATTTCATAGATGGTATCGATATAACCAACAAAGAATTCTATCTACGCTTAAGAGAGGCCGCACAGTTGCCAAAGACAAGCCTCATTAATAGCGAGACTTTTATCGCTGCCTTTAAAAAATACCCAGATGAGGATGAAATTATTGGAATTTTTATTTCTAGTGATTTAAGTGGTTCATTACAATCTGCTCATATTGCAAAAGATGACTTACCAAGTAAAAAGATTCACCTTATTGATTCTCTTCAAGTTTCTTTTGGACTAACCGCTCTTGTCTTATACGCGATTCGCCTAAGAGATGAAGGAAGAACAGCTGAAGAAATAGTTCAACTTGTTGAAAATGCCAAAAAAAGATTTGTTGTCCTCGCTCTTATTGATGACTTAAAGTATCTTCGTCTTGGTGGACGACTTTCCAGTTCATCAGCCTTTATCGGAACAATTATTAAATTAAAGCCTGTCGTTCGCATCATAGAAGGAAAAGTCCTCCCCGTTCATAAGGCACTTGGTATTCATCGCGCTTTTGCTTGGTTGGTCGATCAATATAAGGAAGCTGATGTCGATACCACAATGCCGCGAATATTTGGTCATTCTGATGCAGAAGAGACATTGGAACAATTTAAGGAATATGTCAAAAAAAGATGTGACTTTCCTATGGATACAGTTTATCCGATAGGTCCAACTGTTGGAGTTCACACTGGACCTGGAGCTGTTGGATTTTGCTTCTTCACAAAGAAGTAAAAGAAAAATTCTTCTTTTTAATTAGAAAATATACTAAAACCAATTATCGATTGTTGATTGCATCAATTGGTTTTTTTCTTGCGATGTTCAGCACGGGAAGAATACTGGCTATCAAAGCACTTCCCACTGCAATTAATACTATTAGAGCAAATTGACGGAAAGTAAATCCTAAAAATACAATGTTCATCTCAAGAGCACTTGCTATTTGCTGATTGATTAGGTATATCGCTGGAATAGTTGTTGCAATGGCTAATAAAATGTTTATCGTGGCGATAATAAGACTTTCGAAAGTGAATATCTTCACAACATCAATTCGCCTAGCCCCTAAGCCTCTTAATATGCCTATATCGTGCTTCTTGTAAGAAATACTTGTTGCGATAAAATTCATCATTAATAAAGCACTAAAAACTGCTAAGATACTGCCGAGAATCAAAAAGATTACACGCAACCCAACAACTAACGAATCAAAAACGCTAAAGATAGAACTGAATTCACTATGTATTTCAATAGAAAAAGGACTGTCATAATGGTAAATTTTCATGTATTGATCATACAAATTTGTGCCATCATTCACAATAAATACGAGATTGTCAATAAATGCTAAATTGTATTTTTCACCATTAAAATCATTGAGGGTCATCGAAAGAACATTCATATTAAATGGATAAAATGTTTCATCAAATTCATCGACCAAATATGTGTGGCTTCGAGGAAAATATAAACCAGCTAATTTATAACTGCTTACCTCTTCTTTAAGATTATAATTGGTAATTTCTATATCGTCTTCCAAAGAAAATAGATTAACTAAACGTTGATGATTAAGTGGATCTGCTTGATCCCAATCCATTATTCCATTAATTGTGTTAAAAGAAATTTGATCAGTTCCGCCAAAATCTATAACTAAAAGTTGTTCATATGTATCCATGTCATAGGTAAAACGTATAACGTCTTCATAAGAAAATAACTGGGTTAAAATATTAACTGAGACAATTATTTCATCGTTTTTAAGTGGCTCATTGGTAAATTTGATTAACTGTTCAGAGTTAAGATCATCTTCCTTTACGAAAAAGTCAATATAATTAGTATAATTTTGACCTACTCCATAGGAAGCTATAAAACTAGCGCCGGAATCGTAAGCATGATTTGAAAGACCTTCAATAGGATTTTTTATCGCGTCAAAAGCTTCCTCTCTTAAAAAATGAGCACCCAAATAATGTTTCTCTATATATTGGTTGAACTCTTGTCTTAAAACATAATCGTCATTAGCTTCCTCCAAAAATGTTTCAGAAAGGTAATTGCTATCATAAGAAATATCAATTACACCGCTTATTTTTCGATTTTTAGCATTTGCATCAACAGATTTTCCAATAATGAGATTAGCGTTATCTTCTTCATTAGTGGTGAATTGGTTTGGAAGAATATATTTAGCAGTTGCTACATTAAGTTCATTAAAATCAAAATAAGGGAAACTAAAACGTTTGTATAATTGCATCTCAAAGGATGTGATCATGAATTCCTCATCATTTGGGGGGAAATTACCTGCTAATAAATCAATTTGTTGATTTTCCAAATAATCATCGGAAATAAACAATTTGATTCCTTGATAACTTAGTAAAAAATTATAAAGGATTAGGTCGTTTGCTGATAAAGAACTGATTGTTTCATAATCAAAAAGTAATTCAAGATTTTCCTCAATTGTTGGCATTATTGAAGCATTTGGAAAATCATCAACCATATTATTTATTTGTTCTTTTGAAAAACTCATTGTTTGATCATAATAATAACCAGAATCCTGTATTCGGTAGTACTGACTTAATGTGACAGAGTTGATATTGTTTGATTGCAAGGTCCGGGCATGAGATTCTTCACCATTAAAAGCACTCAAAGTATCGGTCAAAGCAAAAAATGACACAGCAATAAAAGACAATAGAATTGTAAAAAATAATCTAACTTTTTTATATTTTAACCCACTCGCTCCTATTTTTAATGAGTCAGTATTTTTTAGTTTGCTGCTAATGAATTTAAGCTTGCTTCCATCATATTTTCGAGTGTCAATGGTTTCTTGGTCGGTCTGTTTAAAAACATGATTTGACAACAATTTTTCATCATTCGTTATAATGACAGAAAGATTGTTTTTTTGAAGATTTTTAATTAAATCAAAATCTTTTATCGAAAATTGATGATCGTTTGCAAAATGGACCATATTTTTATTAACTAAAACGCCAGGCATTATTTCTTCGGATTTAATAATTGCTTTAGAAGTATCACTGGAAACCATGCCATCTTTCATTTCAACAATTCGATCAGCGTATTCTTCGGCGGTTTCACGATCATGGCTGACAACGATAACAAGTTTTTCTTTTCCTAATTTTTTTAAAATTTCAAACACTTGTCGCCCGGTTACTGAGTCCAGAGCTCCAGTTGGTTCATCAGCCAAGATAATTTCAGGTTGTTTAATTAATGCTCTTGCGATAGCGACGCGTTGTTTTTGTCCGCCAGATAACTCGTTTACTTTTCGATTTTCATAGCCAAGTAAATCGACTTTCGAAAGAATATCATCTACGGATGCTTTATCAGATTTTTTTCCTTGAAGTTCAAGTGCAAGGGCTATATTTTTCCCAATATTAAAATCATTAAGCAAATTGTATTCTTGAAAAACAAATCCAACAAAAGTATTGCGATAATTGTCAAAATCGTTGCTTTTGAATTGACTGCTCGATTTCCCTTTAATAATTATGTCACCTTGATCAGCTTTGTCTAAACCTCCGATGATGTTAAGCATAGTTGACTTTCCAGAGCCACTTTTTCCTAAGATGAAAATCAAACCTTTCTCTTGAAAATCGATGATAACATTTACTAAAGCTTTGACAGGAACACCCTTTTTTGGATGATAGGTCTTATAAACGCCATTTATTTTTAACATAAAAATTAATCCCCAACCTAAAGACTATTATACCATTTTAAGTCATTTTATTACGTTTAAAGCGATTAAAGTTCAAAGTAACTGATTTGGAGCAAGAGTTCAAAATCAAAAATTCTTCTAAATCAGAATTATTTTATTAAGCAATACATTATTAGAAATTAATCATTTGAATCAAGAATAAATATAAAATACTTTAAACATTAATCATGATTCTTATATGGGGTTTTTCATAGCCCTACTATTGATATAAGCGTTTTCTTGCTGATTAGTGCTTAATAATCTCGCATTTTTATAGCGGAAGAGTATAATTCTTATCGAATTATGCTAATTCCTCTATTAATTATTGTTGTTATCTCTATCATATCAATGGTCTTATTGATTATATTGAAACCCCAAATTAAGGTGTTTCGCTTTAACTTACAAACTTTCTATTGGCCAATTTTAATAGGGGCTATGCTAATATTAATATTTAGTTTGTTGGATCCTCAAATTGCTTTTCAATCTTTGACAAATAATTCTGCGATTAATCCTTTGAAGTTATTAATTATTTTTCTATCTCTTTCTTTTATATCCATTATTCTTGATGAAACAGGTTTTTTTGCGTTTTTGGCAAGCTTTGCTGTTAATAAATCCAAAGGTTCGCAAATTAAACTCTTCATTATTTTGTACTCATTGGTGTCATTTTTGACGGTTTTTACGAGTAATGACATTATTATTTTGACATTTACCCCTTTTATCATTTTCTTTTGTAAAAGAGCTAATATAAATCCTATTCCTTTCCTAGTTAGCGAGTTTATTGCTGCCAATACTTGGTCTTTATTTTTGATTATTGGAAACCCAACAAACATTTATTTAGGGCAATCATTCGGAATATCATTTTTTGAATACGTAAAAGTAATGGCACTTCCTACTTTTTTTGTTGGAACAGTGTCATTTATTATCCTCTTTTTATTATTTTATCGTCAACTTAAGGTCAAAATGCCAGCTGTTGACATGCCAATAGAGAAAGTGAAAACACCTTTGCCTATGTATGTTGCTTTATTCATCCTTATTGCTAGCATGGTTTTAATGGCGGTTTCCAACTATGCAAATCTTGAAATGTACCTCATTACTATATGCTGTTCGGTTACCTTAGCAATCTTTGTCATCATCTATTGCATTAGTAAACATAAGAGTTTTCTCTTAACAAATACCTTAAAGAGAATTCCCTACAGTCTCATTCCTTTTGTCCTTTCTATGTTTTTAATTGTCCTTGCTCTTCATGAACAGGGTGTCACGACCATATTGGCCAACTTCTTGGGCGATAAAATGCCTATTTTTACTTATGGTTTCTCTTCTTTATTCGCTTCCAATTTAATTAACAATATTCCCATGACTGTTCTTTACCAGCAAATCATTAACGCTGGATCAACAAGCATAGTTCCAGAATCAATTTATGCTAGTATCGTAGCTTCAAACATTGGGGCATTCATCACTCCAATTGGAAGTTTGGCTGGCCTGATGTGGATGTCATTGTTGAAGACCTATAATGTTAAATTTTCGTTTCTAAGATTTACTCTTTATGGCCTCACCATTGGTATCCCGAGCATTGCGTTCGGATTGATAGGGTTATTTATTGAAATGATTTAATAATATGTTAATATTAATTAATAATTAAAAAGGAAGGAGAAATGCATGAAATTATTACGTTACCTACGTGAAGTTTTCTTATCCTCTCTTCCTCTATTAGCTATCATCATTATTGTTACTGCTGTATTCCCCTTTAATGGTGGAAACATCGTTTATGACTATCTAAAAATTGGCATTGGCTATGTAATGGTTTTAGTCGGACAAGCTGTTTTTTTAACTGGCTTAGACAGCAGTATTTTGCCTGTTGGAAAACTTGTTGGTGGCAGCATTACTAAACTTAACAAAATTGTTTTTATTCTCCTCTTTGGTTTTCTATTTGGCCTTGTAGTGACGATGGCAGAACCTGCCATTCAAGTTATGGCGAAGCAGGTGGAACAAATCGCTGAGCCAATCAACAATATTTTATTTCTATTTGTCGTTGGTTTTGGCACAGGAATTTCTATTGCTTTTGCCATTTATCGCATTATCAGAAATATAAATATAAAAATTGTCTTCCTCATCTTGTATTTAGCAATTTTTGCTCTTGTATTTTTTATCCCTTCACAATATCAAGCCCTTGCCTTTGATGCGAGTGGAGCGACGACTGGCGATGTCTCTGTTCCCTTTATTCTGGCCCTAGGCATGGGTATAAGTAAAACGGTAAGTAAAAACAAAACGACTGACGAGAGTTTTGGCATTCTTGGTATAGCAAGTGTGGGATCGATTATTACTGTTTTCATCTACGGATTAATTCTCCAAACAGTGGCGACAGTTCCTTATGCCCCTGAAGCAACTAAAGGAATTTGGGATACTATTGGAACAAATATATTGTCAGTCACCCTAGCCCTGGCTCCGATTATCGTAATTTTTCTCTTTTTCCAATTTTTCTTTATTAAATTACCTAAGAGAAAGATTGTTGGCATTCTTTTAAGCACTTTGGTTGTATTTGCTGGCCTGTTCATTTTCTTATTTGGAATTGATTTTGGCTTCGCGTTTGCAGGGAACTATATTGGCAAGGTATTTATTGAAAATGAAGCTTATAAATGGTTCCTCATTCCAATTAGTTTTGTGCTTGGCTTTGCCATCACCTTAACTGAACCTGCTGTTGTGGTTTTAGGCGAACAAGTCGAAGAAATTACCAACGGATTCTTAAAGAAGAGAGTTATCAAACTCAGTTTAGCTTTGTCAATTGGGCTAGCTAGCATTATGTGCATGTGCAAAGTGTTATTTGAAATCCCCTTTTTATACTTCATCATCCCTCTATATGCGATTGCATTAGCGCTTTTATTTTTCACACCCAAGCTCTTCGTTGGATTGGCTTTTGATTCTGGAGGCGTTACTGGTGGAGCGATTACAAGCGCTTTTCTTACCCCTTTAACTCTTGGCGTTAGTCAAGCATTAAATCAAGATATATTAGAGCAGGGTTTTGGGATGATTGCCTTCATCTCCGTCACCCCCTTAATAATCATCCAAATTTTAGGTATAATGTATGAACAGAGAATTAAGAAAGTTCAAGCTCTTGACAATCAAGCCTACGAAGATGAAATTAATCCATTGTTAGCTCAGAACAACCCAATAGAAAGCGAGAAGAAGAAATGATGAATGACCAAGTAGTGTTTCTAATGGTTATCGCCCCGCGTGAACAAAAAGACAAATTAGTCAGCGAATTGCATGACAATAACGCGAACTATTTGAATGTTATGTTTGGGCATGGCTCTTTGGATGGCAGCAAACTCGCCACATTATTTCCCTTTGCAACTGAGCCAAGAAAAGTTGTTATTACCGCCTTCGTTCGCTCTTCACAAGTAACGGATTTATTGATGCTGTTAGAAGAGAAATTTATGTTCAATCAAGCCAATACAGGCTTTGCCTTCACCATACCAATTGAAAGTATTTATCACTAAGGAGACTTATTATGGACAAGTATCAAAACATGAAAGCTTTATTAATCATTGTTAATGCTGGCTTTGCTAACCAAGCTGTTGAAGTAGCTCAGAATTGTGGAGCTACAGGAGCAACTATCCTTTCAGCGCGTGGATCAGGAGCTAAATACTCTTCTTTTTTAGGCATCCATTATGAACCTGAACGTGAAATTATCATCAGCGTGGTCTCTCAAGAAGTGGCCAAAAGCATCATCGATGCGATTGATAATTCGTTAGGCAAAAATACTCCAATGAATGGAATTTGTTTCACCATGCCTGTCGATCACATGACAAGCTTGAAAAAAGAATAAATAATAATAAAAGATGTCAGCTTTTGATGGCTGACATTTTTTTATACATTTTCGATTATGTTATCGAGGATTGGATAATCCGTTAGTTTGAGGGCGGATTTTATCGTGAGAGATAGTGGGTCAATCGTGCAATTCGATAACTCACCAATGTATTTCTTCATCAATTCTTTGGCTTGAGGAGCCCAGCTGCCATTTTCAATTAAGTAGAAATGTTTATTTTGTACACCATGTTCAATTAACGTACGGAGATATATTTCCATTTTGGGATAAAGACCGACATTAAAGGTTGGGGCCAATAATATTATTTTTGAATAGATGAATGAATCGGATAAGGCATAACTGACATCAACAAGATTAAGTGTGCGAGTCGTGGTTTTGATGCCTCTAGCGTGTAAGCCTTTTTCAAGATACAACGCAGCTTCTTTGGTGTGCCCGTAAATGCTAGCGTATAAAATCAAAACGCCATCCTCTTCTGGAGTGTAGGTACACCATTTTCCATACCATGAGAATAAGGTAGGAATGTTTTGTTGATGAATTAAGCCATGTAAGGATAAAATCATTTTGATTGGAAGAGTTTTAATTTTCGTAACGAGATTGAGAACACTTGATGTGTATTTCGAAATGACATTAGTAAAATAACGTCGGGATTCGCTGAGCAACAAAGCTTTGTTTTCATAATTGCGTTCATAAGGATTGGAAGAAGTGACAAAAGAACCAAAGGCATCAGCAGAAAACAAAATTTGGTTATTCTCTTCATAACTCATCATGACTTCTGGCCAGTGAACCATGGGAGCAGAAATAAAGCGAAGGGTGTGACTTCCTAAAGGAAGAGTGTCACCTTCTTTAATAATATTGAATTTTAAATGACATAAATCAGGGAAGAAGTTTTTGAAGAAAGTAGAACCGATCATCGAAATATAGATTTGGGCTTTGGGGTATTTCTTCATGACATCTCTAATTGAAGCAGTGTGATCGGGTTCTATATGGTGAATAACGATGTAATCAAGTTCTCTCCCATCGAGGGATTCGTTCAGCTCTTCAAAAAATGTCTCTTTTACTTCGCGAGCTGAAGTATCGAGCAAACAAGTCTTTTCATCTAAAAAAAGATAAGAGTTGTAGGACATGCCATGTTCAAGAGGAATCTCTCCTTCAAATAGTTTTTGATTGAAGTCTGTTTCGTGAAACATGACCAGTTTTTCTTTGATATTAACAATCATAAATTTTCTCCCGCGATTATTATAATGGAAAAATGTCATTACATGAAACTATTACGCGTTTGAAAAATGCATTTCTATCAAGTGAAAAACAATCGTTATTTCTTTATTAAATTCCCTCATATCATCTTTCTTATTGCATTAAAGCCCCTTCCTGCTCTAAACTTTTTTCATAATAGAGGACGATTATATGAACAAATACACACGAGAAGATATCCTTGAGATGGCAAAAAGGGAAGATGTTCGCTATATCCGTTTACAATTTACTGATATTTTGGGAACAATCAAAGCTGTTGAAATTCCAGCCAGTAAATTGAAAGAAGCTCTCGATGGTGAAATCATGTTTGATGGATCCTCCATTGAAGGTTTTGTTCGTATTAAAGAAGCTGATATGTATCTTCGCCCTGATTTGAATTCTTGGATGATTCTTACATTTGAAGATATTCAATATGGAAAAGCGGCGCGTTTGATTTGTGACGTCTACACTCCTAAAGGCGAACCTTTCATCGGAGATCCCCGCTATGTGTTAAAAAGGACTATTCAAAAAATGAAAGAAGCCGGAATTGAAACTTTCAATGTTGGTTTTGAACCCGAATTCTACCTCTTTAAACTTGGCCCTGATGGCAAACCCGATATTAGCGCTTCCATTGATAAGGCTTCTTATTTTGATTTAGCCCCTCTTGATGGAGCGGAATATGTCAGAAGAGATATCGCTCTAGAATTAGAAAAGCTTGGCTTTGTTGTTCAAACTTGTCACCACGAAGTTGGCTTCGGACAAAACGAGATCAATTTTAAATACGATGATGTTCTAACAACATGTGATCGAGTTCAAACCTTTAAACAAGTGGTCAAAGTCATCGCTCGAAAACATGGCTATTTTGCCACCTTTATGCCTAAACCAGTCGAAGGCATCGCTGGTAGCGGAATGCACACGAACTGTTCCTTAGCGGACGGCAAAGGTAATAACCTCTTCGCTGATGTTGTCGATCCTAGCAAGCTTTCCATGCTCTGTTTAAAATGGATTACTGGCATAATTAAACATATTCGCCCTTTAACATTTATCCTTAATCCTACTGTTAATTCATATAAGCGC
>Ga0116157_10001715_pt1 | contig 21864 bp, 14 predicted proteins | sample AD_UKC048_MetaG_FD_89882 | JGI IMG/M metagenome (GOLD analysis project Ga0116157, IMG submission 89882) | Active sludge microbial communities of municipal wastewater-treating anaerobic digesters from USA - AD_UKC048_MetaG | ecosystem: Engineered > Bioreactor > Anaerobic > Digestate | place: USA...
AGGGAGGTTTTTGACAGGGAGTCTCAGAAAGCCTCATGAAAGGCGGGTGTTCTAAACTCATGCTTCCCTTTTCAGCGTTTATCGATGTTTCAAGCCAGAATTCGGCTTATCCGAATACACATGCGTTGCGGTTGAATCCGCGGGATCATCATCCCCCTCATTTCCACCTGATTCTGCGGGATGGGAGAATGTTTTTCCGTCGATCTCGGATCGTTCGAAATACTTGGCGATGTCGAGCGGCGGGAGATCGCGGAAGCGTTGAACTGGGCTCGTGAAAACCGTGAACGGCTTCTGAGGGCGTTCGAGGAGTTGAAGGGATGAGTCAGGAACATTTCAGGATCACTAGGGTCGAGGTTCGCGATGAATCTTGCCTGTACCTCACGTTTCATGACGGTGCGTCATTTGACGTTCGCCTTCGGGAATGGATCGAGACCACGCCGGCTCTCGAACCTCTAAAGAATGCCGCTTTTTTTGCACGGGCCGGAATCGGCGAACATGGGTGGTGCGTGACGTGGGATGATGAGGAGACGATCGCCCTGGCGGGGGACAACTTGCGCAACTTGGGTGTCGAACAAGCAGGTGGCATCGGCCACGAGCGCATCTGGGAATGGATGCATCGGCATGGCCTCACCGTCGATGCAGCGAGTGAAGCGCTGGGCCTCAGCCCGCGGATGATCGCGTATTACCGGAGCGGCCAGAAGCCGATTCCCCGTCATGTCTGGCTTGCCTGCCTCGGCTGGGAATCTCTTCAGAAAGGCCATCGCAAGGCCGCGTAACCCACGACCCCTTGGAGCGGGCGCTTTCTTCCTGCATGATGGGAAGAGGCGCCCGCGGCGTTTTGCGGGCGGTTCAATTTTCAGCTCACGAGATCGGGATGTCGGACTCACGAAACTGGTGCAGAGTGCCGATAACATAGCGGGAATCTCTCTACATTCGGCCGAAACCTGATCAGGTGCTGACATGAAACAAACGAAACGCAGACTACTCGGAGGCACGGCGCTGATCGCGCTGCTGGGACTGTTCCTGGCGGCGGCGACGGGGACCGCGGCGGCTTCTCCCATCAATGCCTCGATCCGCTCGGCGGCGATGGCCCAGGCGATGGCAGCGAAAAAGACCGGCGGCGAAGCCTGTCTCAGCACGCTGCTCAACCGGAACCTGCCTGCCGTGCAGGTGAAAGGGCTTCGTGCCTCGGGATACGAGGGCGTCGTCGGCAACATCAGCCGCATCGTCGGTGGTCGCAACTACACCGCGGCCGACCTCGACCTGGCTGAAGTGCCCTTCTACACCGTCAACGGCCCCGGCCTGTCGGCGCTCCTGCACGACGGCGGCGAGTGGCCGGGCACCGGCGGCGACACGGCGAAAGACGACGGCCGGGCCAGCTTCGGCACCGAGTGGGCCGGCGAATTCTACGATCTCGACAAGAACGGGCACTACCCGAAAGCGGTTCTACGCTATATCGGAAGCCACTGTTACATTTTCGTGCCCCCGATGTTCTTCCCGACCCTGCCCCGCGGCATCTCCTCGACGGAAGACACGACCCCCGCTCCCGACAGCGCCTGGGGCCTCTACTGGCCCGACACCGCGGGCTGGGGAAGCGACATGCTGTATTTCGCCCCCGCCACCGGCGCCAAGACGCTCGATCCGCGCTTCGTGTTCGGCAACGACAAGAACTCGGCCCGTTCCAGCCTGAAGGCGTTCGCCGACGAGTTCGACAGCGTCATCTACCCGAAGATGCGGGAATACTTCGGCACCGAGCCGGATGTCGACCAGGACTCCAAGATCTTCATTATCCTCGACGACATCCGCGACGGCGTCGGCTCGTTCCGCGGCTACTTCTGGGCGGTGAACGAGTTCCCGCGCACGCAGATTCCCTACAGCAACGAAAAGGAACTGCTGCACATCGACCTGTTCCCGACCTTCCTGACCGAACCGAAGCAGGCCTACCGCACGACCGCCCACGAGTTCGTCCACATGATCCACTTCAACGAGGGCACCCAGGTCGTCAACGGAACCCTCCAAGAAGAGGAGCGGTGGCTCGAGGAAGGCTTCACCCAGTATGGCCAGTATGTCTACGACAAGAGCCACACGACCAACCTCGACGAGTTCATCAAGAAGCCCGACACGATTCTCGTCGAGCCCCGAACCAGCGTCTGGCTTGGCTCGAGCCCGTTCGCGAACTACGGAGCAAGCTATCTGTTCATGTTCTATCTCGCCGAGAAATATGGCGGCGTGAACGGCCCGAACTTCATCCGGAATCTTGTGCGCGACAAGGCGGCCGGTGTCACCTCGGTGAACAACGCCCTGCTCGGCTACGGCACGACGATGGAAAACGTGTTCGCCGACTTCGCGATCGCCAACTTCCTCGACAAGACCCGCAAACTCGACATGAGCACGCTCAACGACGGCAAGTGGGGCTACAACAACGACAACGATTACGACACCACCAATAACATGGGGGTGAACCAGACTCTCCCGGTCAAATACTCGGAGCGGGTCATCCTGTCGCCGGCCGGAACGGTGCGCTCGTCGAACGTGAAGCCCTGGGCGGCCGACTACATCGGCATCTCGGGCAGCAGCGGCAACCTGAACGTCGGCTTCGACGGGGACGACTCGACCCTGTTCAAGGCGGCCGTCATCAAGCGCGGTGAGGATATCGATCCCTCCGTCGAGTATGTCTACCTGAACGAAAAACAGGCCGGGAACCTGATCATCCAGAATTACGGTGTCGGCAACCCGTATGACAACCTGGTCCTGGTTCCGATGATCACCGCGGCCGGCAACTACGAGCCGATGAACTACGTCTTCTCGGGCACGTTCTCGGATCTGAAGGTCGCCGTGTTCCCGAACCCGGTCTACGAGAACAACCTGCACATCATCGTCCGCACCAGCGACAAGTTCGCCTCGACCCCGCGCCTGCAGATGACCTACAACGCGCAGCAGGGCTACCTGACGATGACCGCGATCAGCGACAATACCTATATCACAAACTATACTCTGAAAGAATCCGGCGAAGGGACCGTCGAGGCTTACGGCACCAACAGCAACGGCCAGATCCTCACGAACACCCTCAAGTTCAGCGCCGTCTACTATCCGGCGAAGAGCCAGGGCCTCCTGACGGCCTCCTACGGCCGGGTCAACGTGCCCTCGGGCGCGCTGCGAAAAGCCGGGTATCTCGTCGTCGCCAACTCGACCGAGCAGCACTCGTATGCCGGCCTGACCCGCATCACGCCGATGCTCGATGTGGCGCTGCCGGGCGACGCGACGAACGCTCCCGTCACGGTGAGCCTGCCGCTGAGCGGCCCGTGGGCGGAGACCCTGCCGATCGGCCTGTTCGCGGCCTCCGACAAGGGGCCCCAGTGGCTCGGTCGGGCCGATCTGGTCGGAAGCGAGGCTTCCGGTCTCATCAGCCGGTCCGGCACGATCTTTGCCGCGGCCGACCGGGTCGCGCCGGTGATCGCCGGGGAAGCCGTGGCGGATGCCAACGGCCAGGTGTCGATCGGAATCGGGGATGCCGGCTCGGGGGTCGACCCCGACAGCATCGTCGTGCGCTGCGGCAGCGAGCGGGTCATGGCCCGCTGGGATGCCGCTTCCGGGAAGCTCGTCGCCAACCTGGGCGGCCGGCTCGACGGACGGTATGACCTCGATGTCGAGGTGGCCGACCGGCTCGGGAATGTCGCGAAGGCGAGTGTTTCGGCCGATCTGGCCGGGGTGTTTGGGATGTCGCAGGCGATCGTGTATCCGAGCCCGGCCAAGACGTTCACGGTGCTGCGCATGTCCTTCAGGGGCGGCGCGGCCGTGGCTGCCCAGCTCCAGGCCCGCATCTACGACGCCTCGGGCGACGATGTCTGGGAAACCCCGCTCGTCCACAAGGGCGGCGGTGTCTACGAGGCGCGCTGGGAGCTGAGAAACAGGCGCGGCAAGCCCGTTTCCAACGGTGCCTACTACGTCGAGTTCGAGGCCGAGGCGAACGGTGAGACCTGGACCGAACGCCGGAAGATGGCCGTGGTGCGGTGAGGCGGAACAGATGATGACGCGAAAAACCGGAAACCAGATCATGAACAAGGGCAAACTGGCGATTCTGCTGCTGGTGCTGATGACCTTCCCGATGATCCAGAACTGCGGCGGCAGCGACAACGGCGGCGGAACCGCCGATGCCGTGGTCGCGCAGCAGCTGATCAACGACGGCTGGGCGAACGTCGAGACGGGCGCCTACATCACCGCCGAATCCAGCTTCAAACAGGCCATCGCCGAACCCCTGACGGATGCGCAGCGGATCGATGCCTACAACGGCCTCGGCTGGGCCGTCTCGAAGAACGACCGGGTTCTCGAGGCGATCCCCTTCTTCGAAATCGCGGCCCAGAGCAGCATGGAAGCCAAGGTCGGCCTCGCTGCCGCCCTCATCTTCCGGCACCAGACGACCGACGATTACCGGCGCGCCGCCGAGCTGCTCGGGAACATGCCGCCCGAAAAGTTCGTCGGCCAGCATGCCGGCCTCGCCCTGAGCACGGCCAAAGTGCACGCCCTCACCGCCCTGGCGTATGCCTTCGCCGGCGAGCCCGAAGAGGCCAAGCGCCACATCAACAAGGCCGCCGCCGCCGATTCGATGATGGTCGGAACCACCGTCGACCGCATCGACGACGCCTTCCGCCTCCTGGGCTGGAACGAGTGAGTGACGAGGAACGCACCACAGAGGCACAGAGACACCGAGAATTTTTTGCCACGAAGACACCACCGCCACGAAGAATGACGATAGACCTGTAACAATAGATATATAGCTTTACGACTAAAATATCCGGGCACATCGCGATGCCCCCCTGCCGTAGGGAGCGCTTCGAGCTCTGTGTCCCGGTGTCTCCATGGTCCGTCTTCGTTGTGCCCTCGTGTCTTTGTGATGAAACGCTTCTTGCCTCTGTGTCTCGGTGTCTCCGTGGTTCGTCTTCTTTGTGCCTTTGTGTCTTCGTGGTGAAACGCGTTGATTCTGGGGCGCGTTTCGCGGGGAGGGGTTTTCTGGTATCATGCCACCCGTCATGAACGGGCATCGTATGGGCGTTTCAGGCTTCCGGGCGGCGGTATTGGCGTGCGGCCTGGCGGTCTGTTCCGTCTTTTCGGCCGATGCCGCGCCGCGCCGTCAGACCGCGTCTGCGCCGGCGATCGTCGCGCGCGAGCAGGACGAGACGATCAAACGCGAGGTGCTCTCGTTCCTGCGCGAACACCCGTCGCGGCGGCCCGGGGAAGGCTGGCTGTTCCTTTCCCGGCAGTATCGCGAGCTTGCCCAGCCCGAGCCTGCGCTCGAGCTGATCCGCTCGATTGTCCGGTCCGAGCCGGTGCCCCTCGATCTGAAGTGCGAAGCTCAGCTGCTGCTGGCCGAGATCCTCACCGACCAGAAGAACGAGGATGGCGCCCTGCGCGAACTCGAGCGCATGCTCTCCTGGAACCCCGCCCGGGAATACCTGGTCCGGGGAAAGATTGCCCGGGCGCGCCTGCTGGGCCGCAGCCTGACGCGCATCGACGACCTGTACAAGGCGTTCAGACGATACTACTCGGCCTTCCCCGAGCTGAACGAGATCGAGGAGATGCCGTATCTGATGGGCTTTGCCCGGGGCTACGATCTCGAGATCGGCATGAAGGCCCTCGAGGCCTGGGAAGAGATCGCCGGCTTCCGCGAACGGGAGGCTTCCGACCTCGCCCGCCTGCACATCGGCCTCTTCTACGCCTACGATCTTTCGAAGGCCGAGCGGGCCGACCCCTTCCTGCGGGCGATCAAGCCGCCGTTCCAGACGAAGGCGGCCATCCAGGCCCTGTTCGTCCGGGGCGCGCTGCGCCAGTTCCATCTGCCGCTTGCCGAGCCGAAAGACGCGCTGGCGGATTACCGTGCGTTCCGCGATGCGACGAAGGATCCGCTCGAATACCGCACCTGCACGATGCTGCTCGGTCACCTGCTTTCCGACCGGCTCTCCGACCCCGGCGCGGCGGTCACCGTGTTCGAGGAGATGGCGAGCCTGCCGCCGCACCTCGCCGTGGCGACGCCCTCCGTTTCCCTGCAGAAGCGGCTCGAGCTCGAAGAAGAGGACCGCTGGTGGGCCGTTCTGGGTCTCAAGATGGCGGGATACACCGCCGAATTCAAGCTGAACAACCCGGATCGGGCGCGCACCTGCTACGAGCGTGCGCTCGAGATGCACCGCCGTCGCCGGGATGTGGCGGCCGATGTCTGGCTGATCCAGGCCCTGGCACGCACCGAGCCGAAAGTGTCGAAGGCCCAGATGCTGTTCAATATGGCCTACGAGAAGTACCGCGGCCGCGACATCCGGGCCGCTCTCAAACTGTACGAGCAGTTTCTCACCGACCACCCGGGTCATGATCTCGAACGCGAGGTGCTGTTCCGCACCGCCGTCATCACCGACAGCGACCTGCGCGACTACGACACGGCACTCGATCTGTATCACCGGTATCTGGTCAAGGCCGTTCCGCGGCAGTCGACCTGGAAACTCGATGCCATCTACGACTGGGGCCGCCTCGACGAGGTGCGCTACCGGATCGGCAACCTGCTCGCGCTGCACCGGAAGGATCCCGTCGGCGCGCTGAAGGCCTGGAGCGATCTTTCCGCCGCCTACCCCGAGAGCTACTGGGCCCAGCAGGGGATGAAGGACAGCATCCGGATCTACCGCGAATCGCTGGGCGACGAGAACACGGCCCAGCAGAAGATGCGCGAGTTCATCGCGAAATACGCCGACTCGAAGGATGCCCAGGCCTTCCGGAAAGACCTTGCGGAACGGCTTCTCGCGCAGCAGGAGTATGTCGGGGCCCTCGAGATGCTGCGCGCCTTTCTCGACCACAGCCTGCCTTCCGACGAGGGGTATCTCGAGACGAAGGCCCAGTGGCGCGACCTGCTGTTCCGATCGCGCGAGGCCGAGCTGCGCGAGCGGCTGAAGACGGCCGGGCTGCGCGACCGGTTCGAGCTGTACGGCAATCTGGTCGACGTGCTGACGCTCGCCAGCTCCAGCGGCCCGCTCGAGCAGCTCGCCCAGGAGCTCACCGAGGCCGAGATGCCCGACGAGGTGCGGTGGGGGCTCACCTACGACATCGGGGGGGCTCTGTACCGGGAGTTCCCCGCGAAAGCCCGCGGCGTGTTCGAGCAGCTCTCGAAAACCTCTTCGGGAACGACCCGGCTTGCCTGCCTGCTGACGCTGGGCAATATTGCCTACCGGGTCGACAAGGCGATTCCGCAGGCGGTTTCCCTGTATCAGGCCGCCGCCTCCCTGACCGAACCGCTCGATCCGAATATCGAAACCCCGCTGTACCGGCTCGGGCGGCTGTATCTGGCTTCGGGCGATGCCGCGCGCGGCCTCGAAATCCTCCAGACGTTCACCCGGCGCTTTCCGCGCAGCCGGCATGTCGCGAAGGCCTATCTCGCGCTTGGACAGGCGTTCCTGGCGCTGCATCACCCGATTCCCGCGATCCGGTTCTTCCGGCGTGTTTCCCGGCTTTCTCCGGCCCTGGCCGAGGAGGCACGCAAAGGGATCGAACTTGCGGGTGCCGAGGCCGGCCCCGAAGCCTGGCTGCATGCCCAGGCCGAGGAACGCCGGAAGAAGCGTGAGGCTGACGAGCTGGCCGCCGCCTCGGACACCGAGCGCCTCGAGGGGGACGCCGCATCCCGCGCGACCGCCTCGGGAAGCGGGGATCTCGGCAACCTCGCTCCGGAAGAACTCTACGAACGGTATCTGGCCCTGCTCGATGCCTCGAAACCGGACGGGAAAAAGGCTGTCGAGCTGCTGCTCGAGCTCCTGACACGGCGAACGGTTGCGCCCGGACTGTATGACAAAACATTGAGACATTATATATCGTGGAGAATGTTTCGAGAGCCGGACGCCGAGTCTTTCGTCAAAGAGTCGCAGAAGCTGCTCTCCGATCGAAACTACCCCGAGGCTCTTTCCGAGCTGCTGTATCGCATGGCGATGGCCATGGACCGGATGCTTCAGGCACACGAAAGCGCCAACAAGGCGTATTTCGAGTATCTCTCGTTCTTCCCGAAGGGCCCGCGCCTGCTCGCGATCCGGCAGCGGATCCCCCAGGTGTACGAGGCAGCCGGCGACAAGAAGAACGCCCTCCGGTTCTATGCCAAGCTGATCGACGACACTGCCCTCGCAGCCGAAATCCGGGTCGATGCCTCGATCCGCAAGGCGGCGATGAACGAGAAGGATGAGCAGAAGGAAGAGGCGGTGCAGACCCTCGAGGCCGCGCTTGCCTTCGACTCGCCGCGCAAAGGCGAGATCTGTCTCCGACTCGAGAAGCTGACCGACAACTTCGATTACGTGCGCCAGGCCCTCGATGCCCCGGGTGAGGAATCGTTCCGGTTCGCCGCCCTGAAGCGGCTCGTGGAAAAAGCCCGCGAGGACAAGGATGAAAAAGAGGTCCGGCGGCTGCTCGAAGCCTACGGGGACGTCTGGACGCTTCCCGAAGCCCAGCTTTGGGTCGAGAAAAAGCGGGACGACCTGACCAAGCAGGGAGCCATCGAGGAGATCGAGCAGAAGATCGAATTGTTTCCCGAGGAACCAGAAACTCCCGCGCGCCTGTTCAAGCTCGCCCGGCTCGTCGAGGGGCGCGAGGACGCGAAATACCGAGCCCAGGACCTGTTCTACGAGATCACCCTCGTGTATCCGAACTCCGAGTTTTTCCGGGAAAGCAAGATCCGGGCGGACAACACCCGTGCCGTCAAAGCCATATCTGAGCTCGGCGATCTGCTGAAGAAGGGCACGAAAGGCTCGGATGGCGAGGAGATCCTGCTCGAACGGGCGCGGATCTACACCGATGCCCTCAAGGATCCCTCCCGGGCCCGGGAAGACTACGAGGCCCTGCTGAAGCTGTATCCGAATTCGCCGCGGAGAGACGAGGCGTGGCTTGGTCTGGGCGAGATCGCCCTGAGTCAGGATCGCGATGCGTCGGAGGCGCTGCGTCTCTGGGAAGCAGGGTTGACGGCGTGCACCGACCCCGCGGCCCGCACCGCGCTCACGAAGCGCATCAACAGCCTCGGCCAGTTCCGCGAGCGGGTGCTGTATTCCGAGCGCCGTGCCGATCATGATGCCGCGGAGCAGCAGATCTGGCGTATCTGGCGTATCGAACGCGATCCGGACTACGCTCTCGGGCTGCTTCAGGAGGCCCTCGGGCGGATCGAGAACCGGCCGCATGCCGCGCGGCTGCAGTATCTTGCCGGCCGCCTGCTCGAACAGTCCGGCAATGATGCCGGGGCACTGGAGATGTACAAGAAAGCCCACGAAAGCCTGTTCCACCCGGGCTGCCGGAAAGACCGGGTGCTGTACCGCATGGCGCGGGTCCAGGTGCGCCGGGGCCAGGCGGAAGAGGCGTATCGGCTGTATGCGGCGCTCGTGAACCGGTATCCGAAGAGCCGGCTCAGTCGTTCGGGTTTCTACTGGCTTTACAAGCAGGATCTGGCCGCCGGCCGTCTGGCCCAGGCCCACGACCGGATCGCGCGGTTGCTGCTGATCCGTAATCTGCACCCCAGCCATCGCACGGCGATCCAGGCGCTGGAAAAGAACGTCGCGGCACGCCTCGATATCCAGCAGATGGAGCGGCTGCGCGGGCTTTCCAAACAGGGCGGATCGGAGTTCCCGTATTACATCGGCAAGGTGCTCGAGAACGACCTGCGCGACATCGACCGGGCGATCGCCCAGTATGAATCGTATCTGAAAACCCACCCGAATTTTTCCCGGTCCCGCGATCTGATGCTGAAGATCGCGTCGTTGTACGAGCGCAAGGGAAACGCCGTGAAGGCCGTCAGCGTGCTCGACGATTATCTCAAGACCGTCGAACCGACCTCGAAGAATCTCGACCTGCTGATCCGCATCGGGGATCTCGTCGAAACCGGCATGTCGAACCAGGAGCTTGCTCGCGTCTTCTGGGAATCGGTCGAGGACGAGTACCGCAACGTGCCCGACGTGCGCGAGTTCGCGAAAGCCAAGTTGCGCCGCCTGGTCGAGAAGCGCATGGCGAAAGCCGAGAAGCCGGCCCGCCGGGCCGTGAAACGCGTATACAGCGATGACGACAAAGAGATCCTCGAGATCATCAAGGATATCAAGGAGCGACTGATCGACGATCTGGGCGATTTCACCAAAGCCGAACGCGAGCTCGTCCAGTTGTGGGACGACAGCATGGACTCCCCGGCGACGCTCGACATCCTCAAGGAGCTCGTGTCGCTGTGCGAAAACCAGCTCATGGACCCCGACAAGGCCGCGGAGTATTACGAGCGGTGGCTGTCCGAGAACACCGCCGATCCGCTGTATGGCGAATACGTGATGAAGCTGTACGACCTCTACATGGAAAAACTGCGCGACGGCCAGAAGGCGCTGCGACTCCTCGAAGCCTTCACCCGCGAGTTCCCGAACTCGCCGTATGCCGACGAGGCGAACCTCAAGCTCGGCCTGGCGAACGAGATGCTCGTCATGAACTGGGACGAAGCTCGGCGCATCTACCAGCGCATCATCGACACGAAGAAGAACGATCCGGTCGTGCACGAGGCGTATTTCCGCATGGGCAACGTGCTGCGCGAGGGGTTCGCGAACTACACCGAAGCGATCCGGTATTGGGAGGAGCTGAACGGCCAGTATTACAACAACACCTTTGCCGCCGACGCCCAGTTCGCGATCGCCTACACTTACGAGGTGTACCAGCGTGACTACACGAAGGCGCGCGCCGCCTACGAAAAGATTCTCAATCTGTATCCCAACTCGCCGCTGCAGAACCAGGTGCGTGACGCCCTGCTGCGCATCAGCGGCAAATGACGCTGCAATGAGGTGCCGTGATGCTGAAAATTCCTGAACTGACGGAACTGGTGGGGCGCTACGACCGGTTTCTCACCTGGTTCGCCGTTTCGGTGCTGCGCCAGCTCGGCGACACCCGCCCGAACGTCGAGGCCAAGCTGGTGGCGGTCATCAAGGGGACCGTCATCCCCGTCCCGTTCGATCTGCTGTGCCGGCATCTCGAGCGCGTCAATGACCCTGAGATCGCCCGTGTGAAAGCTATCGAGGCGCTCTGGGAGCGCCATCGGCTGCTCGGGGAGATCGCCGAGTTCCTCGGTCACGAGGTCGGCAAGGAGTTTGCCAACAAGCCTCTGCTCGAGTTCATGCAGCGGGGCGACGACATCGAGCGAGCCTTCGCGACCACGGCCCTGGCCGTGTTTGGCCATGCCAAGGCCCGTGAGCAGCTCCAGCAGGGATTCGGCAGCTTCCCGAAACTTCTGCGGTGGGGAATTCTCGCCCTTCTGGAAGCCGGCGGCGATGCCCAGTGGATGCCCCTGTTCATGTCGGCGCTCGGCGATCCCGAGCCGGATATCATGCGCGTGGCGATCCAGGCCCTCGGCAAAAGCGGGACGCCAGGCGCTTCGGCGCGGCTTCATCCGCTGCTGCGCAACGAATCCGAGCAGATCGTCATCGCGGCCATCCAGGCCGTTGCCGCCCTCCGGGAACCAGGGTCGATCGGCCCTCTCCTGGAGCTGGCTGCCGAAACATCGTCGGACCGCGTGAGATCGACCGTCGTTTCCGCTCTCGGAGAGTTCCCCGGCGGCGCAACCCAGCAGTATCTCGGCGAGGCCCTGGCCCACAGCGATCCGCGAACCCGGGCCAATGCCGCCGTCGCCCTGAAGAAACAGTTCCTCACCGGCGACCGGCGCGACGAGAGCCTGATCGACCGCATTGCCCAACTGCTTGGCGATACCGACCATCGGGTGCGCGCCGACGCGATCCAGACGCTCTGGGAGCTGGGCCGGGTCGAGAGCATGGCCGAGATCGAACGCCTGCTCGGGAGCCCCGACGAAGGCAGCCGGGCTTCCGGTGCCTACCTGTGCGGAAAGCTGCGGCTGATCCAGTTCCGTGATCACCTCACCTCACTGACCGACGACACTGCCTGGAATGTGCGCAAGACAGCCGCGATCGCTCTTCTCGGCCTCGGGGAAAGTGGCCGCGGTGTTCTGCAGCAGCTCGTGACCGCGGGCACGCCCGACCAGCAGGTGTGCGCGGCGTATGCCGTCGGCCTCGCCGACGACCCGCAGGGGGTCGATCTGCTCCTGACCGCGAGCCGGTCCGACACCGAACTCGGGGAACGGGCGACGGATCTGCTGATGCGTCTTTCCAAACCGGCCGACATGTGATACTTTGAGCCGCGCCGAAGCCACAGAGAACGGCTTCGGCGCGGCTTCATTTTTGCGTATCTGGAGGATTCCATGAGCCAGCCCGGAGCGGCTTCCGTCCCATCGGCGGAACAGCACAAACCCTACATCTCCGCCGGGACGATCATTCCCGAGTTTTCCTTCCTGCCGGTTCTGGTGGGAGCACTGCTCGGTATCGTGTTTGGTGCCTCGTCGGTGTACCTGGTGCTCAAAGTCGGCATGACGATCAGCGCCTCGATTCCGGTCGCCGTCATCTCGATCACGCTGTTTCGGCTGTTCGCCCGTATCTTCAAGATCCGGCAGGCCACGATCCTCGAAAATAACATCGTCCAGACGACCGGCTCGGCCGGCGAATCGATCGCCTTCGGCGTCGGCGTGACGATGCCCGCCCTCATGATCCTCGGCTATGACATGGAAGTGACGCGCGTCATGACCGTCTCGTGTCTCGGCGGCCTGCTCGGCATCCTCATGATGATCCCCCTGCGGCGCGGCCTCATCGTCGCCCAGCACGGCAAGCTGACCTACCCCGAGGGAACCGCCTGCGCCGAGGTGCTCATGGTCGGCGAACAGGGCGGCACCAACGCCAAGACCGTGTTCACCGGCTTCGGAATCGGCTTCATCTATAAACTGCTGATGGCCGGCCTCAAGCTGTGGAAAGATATTCCTTCGTATATCATGCGCTGGTACAAGGGCGTCGAGGTCGCGGGAGAGTTCTCGCCCGAACTGATGGGCGTCGGCTACATCATCGGCCCGGCCACCGGCTGCATCATGCTCGCGGGCGGCATTCTCGCGACCCTCGTCCTGACGCCGCTGATCAAAATGTTTGGCGAGCTCCTCAATGATCCGGTCTTCCCCGGAACGCTCCCCATCTCGGCGATGACCACCTCCGACATCCGCAGTGCCTACGTGCTCTACATCGGTGCCGGCGCCGTCGCAACGGGCGGCATCATCAGCATGATCACCTCGCTGCCACTGATCTTCGGAGCCTTCAAATCCGGCGTGCAGGACATCTTCTCGGGCTCGAAGAACGGTAACGGGGCGGAAGCGCAGCTCCGCACCGAACGGGACATGCCGATGAGCGTCGTCGTGATCGGCTCTCTCGCCCTCGTGCTCGCGATCTGGGCCTCGCCGTCCCTGCAGGTCAACCCGCTCGGCGCCGTGCTGATCGTCATGTTCGGCTTCCTGTTCGTCACCGTCAGCTCGCGCCTGACCGGCGAGATCGGCTCCTCCTCGAACCCGATCTCGGGCATGACCGTTTCGACGCTGCTTCTGACCTGCCTCATCTTCCTCGCCATGGGCTGGACGGGCGCCGGATACCGACTCACCGCCCTCTCGATCGCTGCGGTCGTCTGCATCGCGGCCTCGAACGGAGGCACCACCTCCCAGGATCTGAAGACCGGCTGGCTCATCGGTGCGACGCCCTACTACCAGCAGATCGCCATTCTCGTCGGAGCCCTCTCCTCGGCCGTCGTCATCGGCGTCATCCTGCTCGCCCTCGACTCGGCATCGACCGTCTACGCGAAACCCCCGGTCCCCTTCAAATACCGCATCGCCGCCGAAGAGGTCGCCAAGCTCGAGCCGGCGGCCCTTCCCGAAGCCGAACGGCGCACCGACCCCGCCGAATACCGCCTGCTGCGTGTCCACGAAGCCGTCAACGACGTCCTGCCCGGTCGCTATCTTGTCGATGCGAAGGGTGAAATAGCTTATATTATAGATCCTGGCATCAACGGCACGATCGCGCACCGCGACTCGGATATCGTCTACGAGGATGTCGCGGCGAAGGGCATGAAGGTCGATGCGGCGAAACTCGCGGCCCGCGAACGCCGCCGCGGCCCGACCGCCGGCGGCGACCAGGCGATGTATCTCGTCCTGCAGCTCGACCAGGAGACGGAAGGGATTCCCGAGGGCCGGTACCTGGTGCTCGACGACGGCACGGTGAAATATAAAGTGAACTATACCGGCTCGGTGCCGAAATACGGCGCGCCGCAGGCGAAGCTGATGTCGGTCATCATCGACGGCATCCTCACCCAGAAGCTGCCCTGGATCCTCGTGTTCATCGGCGCCTTCATTGCCCTGATCATGGAACTGTGCCAGGTCTCGGCGCTGCCCTTCGCCGTCGGCGTCTACCTGCCCCTCTCGTCTTCGCTGCCGATCTTCATCGGCGGCGCGATCCGCTGGTTCGTCGACCGCTCGACGAAAAACCAGTCGATCGCCGACACCGAGTCGAGTCCGGGCATGCTGCTGTCGTCCGGCCTGATCGCGGGCGGCGCCATCGCCGGCATCTTCATCGCCTTCCTCGGCGCCAGCGAAGAGATGTCCCGGGCGCTCGACATGCACGAAAAGGTCGGCGCGTTCGCCAGCTCCGACCTGTATCCGACGCTGATCTTCCTCGGCCTCGGTGCCTTCCTCTTCGCCGTCGGCCGCCAGTGGCTGCTCGCTCCGGCGGCAACGGAAAAACCCAGGGAGTGATATGAGGGAACTGCTCTTCTGCGGCTGGTTCCTCCTGGCATCCCTGCTCGGGGTGTCGCCTGCCCCTTGCCCCAGCCAGGCCTCCTGCGATGCCCGGGAAGCCGCTCTGGCCGGTCTGGGGTGCCGGGCCGGCCTGGTGGCCCGACGCCAGGCCGAAACCTGCGCGGAACGCTGCGGGAAAACCGTGACCGGACGCGTTGCGGCCCTCGAACGCCTCCGCAGGGAATTGTCCCGGCTTCAGACCGAACTGTTCGCCCTCCTGGACAAGCCTCCATACTCCGACAACGTGAAAACCACCGTCCGGAATATCGATCTCCTGTTCAACGCCCTGAACGCAGAGTTCTCGCAAACTCTCGCCGGGGTCGAGCGCGATACCTTGCTCCTGTCAGCGTTCGGGGTCGGAACCGGTCTCCAGGAGGGGCGGGCCGGAACCCGTCTTGCCGGGCTCCGCTCGGCCGGAGAGGAACTCGCCTCGGGCGCAAAGCGGGTTGCTGAGCTGATTTCTGCCATGGAGAAAGAGCCCGTCCGACTGGGCGATCTGAATGGCGACGGGGTCATCACCGCGCAGGACCTCCTGCTGCTGGTCAAGCCCCTGGGCCGGAAAGCCGCCGTGGCTGCCAACGCCGATCTGGACGGCAACGGACGGATCGATTCGAGCGACTTCCGGTTCCTGCAGCAGGCCGTGTATGGCCATCGGACCCGGTTTCCCGCCGATGCGGCCCTGCAGCCCGGGGATCTGAACGGCGACGGCCTCCTCGACTGGATGGACCTGTTCGATCTCGCCGGGGTCGTGCGCAAGAACCGCCGGAATCCCCCCCCGATCACAAGCCCCTGGGATGGCCAGTATGACATCAACGCGGATGGCCGGGTCGATGAGGCGGATTTCCAGATGCTGGTCAGATCCATTGCCGCCCAACTGCCGGCCGGCGAATCGGCGCAGCCGGAAACGGCGTCGGGGCCGGTTGCCCGCTAGAGACGCCCCGGAAGTCTCAGTCCGGGAAGGCCCGCAGCAGCTTCTTGACGCGGGCGGCCCGCGCTTTCGAGATGTCTCCCACGAGGGTGACGCCGAGATTGCGCCGGCGCACCAGGCGCGCGGCGATCGCGTGCAGGTCGGCGGGGCGCGTTTTCTGGGTCGCGGCAAACTCCGCCGCGAAATCCATGGGTGACGGGTAAAGCGCCCGGAACGCATACCGGCCCGAGAAATCCCAGACATCGGTCGAGGCGAACCGTTTGGCTTTCACATACTGATACAGCATGTGCTCGACGTCTTCGTCCGGAAGTGGCGTTTTCGCGAGCTTGGCCATGATGCGCAGGCAGACGCCGACGGCATCCTCGAGCACGTCGGGGTTCACCGAAAAATCGATGTGAATCGCTCCCGCCCGCTCGTAAGCGTCGGTGCCGACACTGAGGGAATAACAGAATCCCCGGCTGTCCTGCATCGCCTGCCGCAGCGGCGAACCCGAGCCCGCGTCGAGAATCCGCACGAGCGACTTCTGAAGATGGAATTCGGGATCCCCGAACGCCAATGCGCGAAATGAAATCCGCACCTGAACCTGACTGCGCGGGGAATCAACAGCCAGCAGGCGGGGCCCGTTGAGCTCGGCGACGGGGCCCGGCCGGGCCGGCTCGCGATCATCCTCCGTTCCGCGCCAGCTTCCCAGAACCCGCCGGACGGCCGAAAGGGCTTTCTTCGGGTCGAATCCCCCGGCAAGCGCCACGACCGTCGACTCGGGCCGGAAATGCGCATGCAGATGCGCTTCCAGATGGCGCCGCTGGATCTGGCGCACCGAGTCGGGCATCCCGAGAATCGAAAGCGCATACGGGTGGTCGCCGTACAGCAGTTGCGACGAAAGCTGGTCGATGGCCGTCAGTTGCCCGTCTTCATCCTGGTCCTCCAGGCACTCTTCGAGAATGATGTGCCGCTCGGCCGTCAGACCGCTGAAGGTCGGGGCCGTCATCATCCGGTGCAGCAGCTGCAAACCCTCGCCGAGCGACTCGGGAAGCATCTTGCACGAAAGGATCGTCATGTCGGAAAACGTGGCCGCGTTCGCTTCCGAGCCGACCCGGTCGAGCGCCCGGCAGAGAAGCGACGAGGTCGGATACTCCGGAGTGCCCCGGAACAGCATGTGCTCGAGAAAGTGTGAAATCCCGTTCCGATCGGGGGCTTCGAAAATCGGGCCGGATCTGATCAGGCAGGCCACCCCCACGGAGGGGGAGGCAAACGGGTGTAGAACGAGTTTCACACCATTCGGGAGGGCGATCGTCTCGATCGGTGCGGAAAGGCGGCTGAAGGGAAAGAGCATCTGACTCCCGGGGTGTTCGGCAAATGTCGGCAGCGGCCTGGAAAAGCCGCCGTCTGGAAGGTTACTCCTGCGCGGGAGGTTCGGCGGGCGTGGCCGGATCGAGCTCCTCGATCTCGCGGCTCACGGGAAGAGCGAGCTCGTTCTTGTTGCCGGCCGGCGGAAAATACTTGGGCTTTCCGTCTTTGCGCGGATCGATCTTGCCGCCGGAGCGGGCCCAGATCGTGTACCACATGAGCACGACATCGTTCACAGCCCGGGAATAACACGTGGCCGACACCATTCTGCCGCGCTTCTTGTCCTGGTTGCCGGGAGTGTAATACTGGATCAGCGCATCGTAATACTTGTTCGCCCACAACGACCAGTAGACCATCAGCGCGCTCACGCGATCGACGCTGCGGCAGCCTTCGAACGAAACGCCGAACAGATGCACGTTGTCGTTGATGTCCTTTTCGCAGGCCGCATGATACGGCTTTTCCTCGATCCCGTCGACGACGACGATGCCGGTATGAAGCGGCTGGACGAGATCGGCCGTATAGTGGCAGATCCAGCCGAGTTTGCGCACGATCGACGCGCGGGATTTCTTCGCCTTGATGTCCTCGACGACTTCCTTGACCAGCTCTTCGACCTTGAAGGGGCCGTTGCCCATGTCGCTGCCGTGGATGTGGAATACGTGGTTCCGGAAGTCTTTCAGGGTGGTGTCGGGCTCGATCGATGCCTCGAGAAGGGCCTTGAATGCGGGGTGCTTGGCGCTCGGCCCCGTGCCGGTCGCTCCCAGGAATTCGCGGAAGGCGGACGGCATGATGAAGTACGCATCCGAGGTGATTTTCTTATGCGTTCTGCCGCCCCAGGCTTCGGCCGAGGTCGCCGCAAGCAGCAGGGGTACCAGCAGAAGAGCGGCAAGAGCGATGGTTCGTGTGCGCATGACAGGTCCTTTGCGAGCCTGATTTCTTTCAACTATACGTACCGGTTCCAGGGGTGTCAAGAAGAGCACATGAACCGTCGCGGGGTTTTCGGGCGGATAAAAAAGGAAACCCCCGGTGTCATGCCGGGGGAGGGACAGATCGTGTACGGTCAGGATGCGCGGGTGTCGGGCTTTTGCTCGGTCTCTTCCGGGGCTTCGGCGGCTTCGGAAAGACTTGCCTCACTGAAGTCGACTTCCTCGGGATTGTCGGCCTCGATGCCGGCTTCGGCATCAGCGGGAAGCTCGCGCTTGGGATGTTTCTTCTTTTTCGGGCTGCCGGTTCGCTCTTTTTCGGCGGGAGGATTGCTCCGGGCGAACTCGGCGAAATCGACCACGACCTTCTTCTCGAACTGGCCGGAAAGATCCTTCAGTTTGTCGGAGAGCACCGCGAACCGGTCCATGACGAACTTGCGCTGGTGTTTCGATTCTTCCTTCAGGACCGAAATCTCGTCCTGGAGCTCGAGGAGAACGATGAGAATCGGCAGGATGATCAGGGCGACCACCATGTAGGTGTCGATCTTCCATTTCAGAAGCATCGAAAGAACCATCGCTCCCCAGAGTGCCCAGAGCCAGTGATGGATCTTCATGCTTTCTCCTTGCCCGGCTTCGGTTCCGGGACCGCCGTCCTGAGAATCGTTTCCGCCGCCTCCGTCGTGACGCCGGCCAGCAGAAAGGTCTTCTGCTTTCCCTGGGCTCCGTGATCGAGCGTCACCTGTTTCTTGGTCACGCCAAACGTTTTTGCAAGGAGGGCAACCAGGGCCTCGTTGGCTTCGCCTTCGACGGGCGCGGCTTTCACCCTTATTCTACAACGATCCCCGCTGATGTCAACAATCTCCGAACGCGAAGCCCGCGGCACCGCCTGAACATTCAGGAGCGTGCCGCGGGCGTGGGCTCGGATACAGGAAAGGCTCATCGGAAGACGGGATCAGGCCGCTTCCGCGAACGGTCCCTTCGCCGCGACGGGAACCGGCTTGAGGGAAATGGGACCGTCGTCGGTCAGCATGGCCATGTACGACTCGAGAACCGTCTTGAGCTCGACCTTCAGCATCCGCTTCTGGCGCTTGAGTTCGCGGATCTCCTTGCCGACCGTCTCTGCCTCGGTGCGCGCCTCGTCGAGAATCCGCTCGGCCTGGATCTCTGCTTCCTTCACGATCAGTTCGGCTTCCTTCTCGGCGTTGTTCTTCATGTCGCCCGAGGTCTTCTGTGCCGAAATGAGCGTCTGCTTGAGCGTCTTCTCGAGCTCGAGATAATCCTTCATCTGGGCCGTCAGGCGCTCGACCTGATCCTTCAGATCCTTGCTTTCGGCGTAGACGGCCTCGTACTCGCGGCCGACCTTCTTCAGGAAGTCGTAGACCTCGTTCTCGTCGAGGCCGCCGATCTTCTTGCGCGAGAACTCCCGCTGGTAGATATCGAGTGGCGTAAGTCTCATGATTGTGCCTCCTAGATGTTTTCCATCAGAACGATGCGATTCGTGTTGGTGCCCAGCATGTTGTTGGTCACTTTGAAGCAGTTGGCCAGCTTGGTGAACTCCTGGCTCTGCACGTAGACCTCGACGACCTTGAACTGGCCGCCGTTGTAGCGCTTGCTGCACGTCAGGCTCACGACGGCTTCGTCGAGATTGATCAGTTCGCCCTGATACCGCACTTCGCCGACCTCCATCGCGACCAGACCGCCCTTTTTCACGACCCGGTGCAGCTCGGCCAGCGTGTCGGAGATGAACTGCATCCACTCCTCGAGATCCGGGGTCTGGACGACGGACTTCTCGAGCTTCTGTGCGTCGATGCCGCAGAACCAGGTCTCGAGCCACGTGTCCTGAACGTAATCGACGGTGTTGAGGAACGGCGGCGAGGTGATGATCAGATCGACGCTGTTGTCCGGCCAGCCCTTCAGGTTCCGGGAATCGCCCGTCGTGATGACGGTGTTGCGCCCGTTGCGCGCGATCTCCTCCAACTGTCCGTCCTTGAGCGCGGTTTTCGCCTTCTTCACGATGCGCGAGGCGATGTCCCGGTACTCCGGCTCGGCCCCGCGGGTGCGGTTGATCTTGGCCTGGTTCGCCTTGGGAATCGAGATCTGGGGGAAGGAATACGCCGAGAAGAAGCCCGGCGAATGCCCGTGAAGCCGGGAAAGGGCCAGCATCTCGATGAACCGGTCGACCGGGTCGCGGTGTGTTTTCAGGTAGTCCCGCAGATTCAGAAGCTCGGTGTAGGTCTGCGGATGGTAGAACATGCTCAGGTCCTCTTCCCGGCTCAGGTCGCGCGGCGCATCCAGAGGAATTTCGGCAAGTCTCCGCTCGACGGTTTCAACCGGAACGGGATGGACTTTTGGCCAGGCGATGCGTTCGGAAAGAGGATTCACATCATTGCTGAAGCCGCGCCGGCCCAGCAGATTGGCTTGCAGCAGCGTCGTGCCGCGGCCCCCGAACGGGTCTCCGACCGCCCCTCCGTCTTTCGTGAAGCGCCGGATGAAGTAATCCGGCAGTTCGGGTTTGAATGAAGCCCGATAGGAAAGCGCATAATGCAGCGAGTGCATCTGGCGCTGTTTCGCCGTCCAGAACTCGTCGTAAATGCGCGGGATCGTTCCGGACGGGGTCTGGATGATGCCCGCATTGCCGGGAAGAGGACGGACGGATTCAGCGTACGCAGGAAGGGGTTGCGCGGTCATGATGCCTCCGAATGCGAATTCTCCTGTTCAGGGAATCTATCGGCGCGCCGGAGGGATTTCTTGACAGGTATCGGTGCCCCCTTCGTTCGGGTGAAATTGTATACTGTCTGATATTATTGTGGCGGCTTCGCTATCTGCCGCGCGCGAGGGTGAGGGAAAGTGGAAAACGGATGCGGCACCGGGTAGAATGCCGGCGAAGAATTTCTGTGAACGCGAAAGGGATGACAGGCATGGCGACGGAACTGTTCCAGGAGCTGCGGGAGGCATTCAACGGCGGGAAGCCCTTCGTCCTCTGCACGGTCGTCGAGGTAGACGGCAGCAGCCCGGGCAAGGCGGGGCAGCGGATGATCGTCTTCGAGGACGGCCGGACGCAGGGCACGGTCGGAGGCGGGATCAACGAGGAACGTACCAGAAAAGCGGCGTTGGCCCTGTTCCCGGAGCGGGGGGGCGCCGAGCTGCTGTCCTACGATCTCGCGAACGAGATCGATACCGGCGAGCCGGTATGCGGTGGCAACGTGAAGGTGTTCATCGAATACATGGCCGACCGTAACCGTATCCTCATCTTCGGGGGCGGTCACATCGGCTGCGCTCTTGCCCGACTGGCGGGACAGATGCGCTTCCACGTGACCCTCCTCGATGACCGTTCCGAATACGCCGATCCCGAGAAGTTTCCTGGGATAGAGAGCGTCTTGTGCCGGCCGTATGCGGGATGCCTGGCCGAGCTCGAAATCGAGGCCTCGGATGCGATCGTCATCGTCACGCCGGGGCATCTGCATGACCGGGAGGTTCTCGAGCAGGCGATCGCTTCTCCCGCCGAGTATGTCGGGATGATCGGGTCGGCGCGCAAGGTGGTGGAGATGAAAAAGAGCCTTCAGATGGCCGGGACGGATCCGAAGCGTCTGGAACGCGTGTTTGCCCCGATCGGTATCCACCTGGGGAGCAACACCCCCGAGGAGATCGCCCTCGAGATTCTCGCCCAGATCGTGGCGTTCCGGAACGGAATCACCTTGCGGTATTCTCGCGCGCCAGGGAAATAATCCGGCGCCCGAGCAGCGGGATGGTACTGAAGATCCGACGGCGGTGAAGGTGGGGTGGCCCTCTGAGGGAGTCGAGACGTTTCCTCAGCACTGAATGAACAGTATGGTGGTACATCATGAAAGAGCTTCCGGAGGCGGAAAAAATTCAAAAAAAGGGTGTTGACTCCGGGGACGAAGGCTGGTAATATAGACCCTACCAACGAGGTCACAAACCTCCGCGGAACCGATCGAAAGACCGGTGCTCATTGAGAACAAGAT
>Ga0116157_10001724_pt1 | contig 21822 bp, 20 predicted proteins | sample AD_UKC048_MetaG_FD_89882 | JGI IMG/M metagenome (GOLD analysis project Ga0116157, IMG submission 89882) | Active sludge microbial communities of municipal wastewater-treating anaerobic digesters from USA - AD_UKC048_MetaG | ecosystem: Engineered > Bioreactor > Anaerobic > Digestate | place: USA...
GAGTCTTTGTCGGTTATTATTCAAATTTTGTCTAGGAAAATTAGAAAAAAAAGAGTTTTTTTATCAGCTCCTATTCATCATCATTTCCAAGCCCAAAATTGGCCAGAAAGCAAAATTGTTATGAGGTTTTGGTTAGTATCAGGGGTGATGGCTTTATTAGGTCTTTTAATATTTTTTGCTGATAAAACTTTTAATTAAAATAAGATGTTTAAAAGAGAAGAAACAAGGAGGTTAGAGAATCCCAAAGAAAGGAAAGTTAATAATGGCCCTAAAGTTAAATTATTTTTTTCCAGTGGTTTAATTGATAAGCCTTTTGTTATCACGATACTCTTGTTAGTGGTCTTTGGTTTAGTAATTTTGTTTAGCGCCTCTTTAGTAACGGCTCATTCTAATACTGGGGATGCTTATTATTATATAAAAAAACAATTATTTGGTTTATCTCTGGGTTTAATATCTTTTTTTGTCTTAGCCAAGATTGATTATCATTTTTTAAAAAAATATTCTTTATTCTTTTTATTTTTGGCTATTTCTTTATTAATATTAGTTTTTGTTCCAGGCGTTAGAGCCAATTTTGGTACTTCTTATAGTTGGATTGTTATTTTTGGACAGTCATTTCAAGTAGCTGAAGCTGTAAAGTTATTACTTATTTTTTATCTTTCTGCTTGGGTTGAAATTCGTCAGGATGATTTGAAACAATTTTCTACTGGATTATTGCCTTTTATGTCCGTTGTTTCTCTAATTGGAATATTGCTAATAGCCCAGCCAGATTTGGGGACTTTTATATTAGTTTTTTCGATTGCTTTGTCAATCTATTTTGTGGCTGAGGGTAATATGAAACAATTAATAATTTTATTTTTGATTTTTGTTTTTTCGTCTTTAATTTTTTTATCAAATTTAAATAATCCGGATTCCGATGGTTTGATGAGGAGCTATCAGATTAATAGAATAAGATGTTTGCAAAATCCAGAATTTGATAGAGATATTTGTTATCAGGTGAATCAATCTCTAATTGCTGTAGGTTCTGGAGGTCTTTGGGGACGTGGTTTTGGCAATAGTATTCAGAAATTCAATTATTTACCAGAGGTTTGGGCTGATTCTATTTTTCCTGTTATTGCTGAAGAAATTGGTTTCATTGGATCTTTATTGTTATTATTGGTGTATATTTTTATTTTTTATAAAGGCATGATGATTGCCAAGAGAGCCCCTGATATGTATGGAAGATCTATGGCGGTTGGAATCTCTGTTTGGATATTTTTTCAAGCTTTCTTAAATATTGGTGGAATGATAAACCTTATTCCAATGACTGGGGTACCGCTTCCTTTCGTTAGTGCTGGAGGAACATCCCTTTGGTTTCTATTGGCTTCTTGCGGAATATTAGTTAGCATTGGTCGACAAAAGATAGAAAAAAATAAATAATAATTTATGAAAAAAAATAAAAAAATAATTTTAAGTGGTGGTGGTACCGGTGGGTCAGTTACTCCGCTTTTTCAAATTTATAAGGATTTAAAACATAAATTTGATTTTGTTTTTGTGGGAACTTATTCCGGTATAGAAATAGAAATGGTGAAAAGAGAAGGTATTATTTACAAACCAATTTTAAGCGGTAAGTGGCGTCGTTATTTTTCTTTTAAAAATATTTTTGATTTATTTAAAATTTTTTTAGCATTTTGGCAATCCTTTTTTCTGTTGTTAAAAGAGAGTCCTAATTTGGTTATTAGTGCTGGAGGTTTTGTGGCTGTGCCATTATCTTGGGCAGCTTGGGTATTAAAGATTCCAGTTATTATACATCAACAAGATGTTGTTCCGGGATTGGCCAACAAAATTATGTCCAAGGTTGCTAAAATAATTACAGTTACTTTTTCAACATCCCTAAAGGCTTATGGTAAAAATGCTAGGTTAATTGGTAATTTGGGGCCAGATTTTAGCAAAATGAATTTATCTTGTGGCGAAATTTTGGGCAAATATAAAATAAAAGATTCTTCTTTACCATTAATACTTGTTTTAGGTGGGGGAACGGGGTCCTTGTCTTTAAACAAGTTAATGAAAGATTCCCTAGAAGGTTTATTAAAGTTTTCTAGGGTTGTTCACATTATTGGCTCATCTTTACGTGATATTAAAAATGACTTCAATCATGATAATTATTTAAAGATAGAATTTGTTCCTCATCAAGATTTGCTGGCCTTAATGTCTTTATCTAATTTGGTAATTTCTCGTTGTGGTTTGGCTACTTTAACAGAATTATCTTTTTTGGCAAAACCAAGCCTTCTTATACCAATGCCTAATTCTCATCAAGAGTTTAATGCGGCTGAGTTTTTGAATAAGAGGGCGGCTGTTGTTTTGTCAGAAAAAAATTTGACTCCAGATTTTTTTATCAAGGAAGTAAAAGATGTTCTAATGAATGATGATTTAAAAAAGGAATTGTCTAAAAATATTTCTCAGGTAATCAAAAATGGCAATCAAGAGATGATTGCCATTATTGATGATATAATATAATTTTTGCTAAGCCACTAATTCTTTGGCTAATTCTTCCTTAAATTTTTCTATTTTTTTAGTAAAAGGATGTAAATAATTTTGAATAAATTTTACTGAGAAAATATAGGGTGCTAAATTTTTGTAATTATTTTCAGATATATCAATGTTTTTATAATCGCTTAAAAGAATTTTGGCGATTTTTTCTTTTTCTTGAATTATTCCTTCGATCTTGTTATAAAGATCTTCTCTAAGCTCATTGTTTTCGTCTATATTTTCTAATTCTTGTTTGATGTTTTTATAGGTTGATATTAGATTTTTTATTTCTGGAGCGATTGTTTCCTTTAGCTTTTCTACGGAGTCTTGAATATCCTTGTTGCCTAAAACTTCTAAGACATTTTTTTCAATTTCTTTACCTTCTTTGGTGTCGTTTTCAAAATTGTCAAAATCTCCTAATTCAATGTTTTCCGAAAAACTATTTGATAGATTTAAAAATTCTTTTAATAATTTTTTCTTTTCTAAATCTTTGTCACTAATTCTCGCAGCTTTAATAATTATTTCTCTAGCATTATTATTATTTAGTTCGAAAAGATTGGCTAAGCGATTAATAAATTTTCCGGCTTTATCTCTAGAATAATATTCTTCTCCAAATTTTTCATAATTTTCTAGGGAAGCTTCAAAATTAAAGTGCTTTATTTCTTCGGCTAAGTTTTTAAAATATAATTCTATTTGTCCCTCTCTATCTAAAACATTAAAATCTTCTAAAGGATTATCTGACAGGGAATTCTTAATGATATTATAGTTAGTATTTATTGCCCCTGGATTAATTAATCCGTTGGGAGTGTCGGTTTTTTGTCCAAAAGCTTCCATTTCTATTTCTTTAAACTCTTCAACTCCTTGTTCGTTTTTAATTAAAACTTTTATTTTTCCTTTAACATATGGACAGCCCGTATTTTGAGCTATTCCACTCTCAAAGCCAAGTTTACTAAATTCTTCTTTTATCTTTGTAAAATCTTTTTCATGAAATATTATATCAATATCGTCCGGTTGTTTTTTGCTTTCATTAGCATTAATTAAAAAGGCAATAGACCCTATTGTGTACCAAGGGTGATTACACTCCTTATTAAAAATCTTAGCACATATTTTGAGAGCTTCTTTTTGAGGGGTGGGGACTCTATTATTTAATTTTTCTTTTTCTTCAGCAGTAGCTTCTCTGAAATTAAGATTTCCAGGCATTTCTTTGTCTAGTCTATTTTTTTTCTCATCTTGAGATAGGGCATCCTCAGCAACAATTTCAGTATCTTTCTTAATTTTTCCTAATATGTCTTTTTGTTTTATTTCCTCCATATTATTTATTAATTTATTATTTAATTTGACTATATTATAACATTTTTAACGATTTTTGTCAAAGTTTCTTAGTTTAGACTTCTTTATAAATGTTTTTACTATATTTTTATTATATGATATAATTATTTTACTGTAAAGCAAAATAACAATAAAAACATGAATTTTGGAGATAAAAAAAATATTTATATGATCGGAATCAAGGGGGTTGGTATGGCCATGTTGGCACAATTCCTCAAGGGGAGAGGGGCTATAATAAGTGGATCAGATGTTTCCGATATCTTTCCAACTGATAAAACTTTGGCCAATTCTAAAATTACGGTCAAGCAGGGATTTTCTTTAAAAAATTTTCCTGCCAAAATTGACATGATTATTCATTCTTCTGCTTTTACTTCTGAGAATAATACTGAGATGAAATATTTTGCTGATAAAAATATTTTAACTTATTCTTATGCAGAAGCTCTAGGATTTTTATTTGATGATTATTTTGGGATTTCAGTTTGCGGTAGCCATGGTAAAACAACTGTTACTTCTTGGTTGGGGTATGTTTTATACAAAAGCAAAGTATCGCCCAATGTTTTGACGGGTTCTTATGTTAAGCAATTTAAGGGGAGTGCTTTGGTGGGGAAATCGAAATATTTTTTAGCTGAATCTGATGAATATCAAAATAAATTAAAATATTTTAATCCTAAAGCCGTTGTTTTAAATAATATTGATTTTGATCATCCCGATTATTTTAAAAATGACCAAGATTATATAAAAGTTTTTTCCGAATTTATTAAAAAGATACCTAAATCTGGTTTTTTAATTACTAACATGGAAGACAAAAAATCTTCTCAGATTTTACATAAATGTTCTGGTAAAATTATTGGTTATTATATCGATAATTCATTTTTAAATAAAAAAATTAAATATAAAAAAATATATCAAGCCAAGGATATTAGAATTAAAAATAATTATCAATATTTTAATCTTTTTTGTGGAAAAAAATTGGTAGGAAAATTTAAAATTTCTTTACCAGGTCATCATAATATTTTGAATGCTTTGGCAGTTATTAGCACTTCATTAGAGTTAGGTGTTTCTGTTAAGGAAATTAAAAAAAATTTAGCTACTTTTACCGGGGCGGCCAGAAGATTTGATGTTTTGGGTAATTATAATGAGGCTGTTATTATCGATGACTATGCTCATCATCCCAATGAGATAAAGGCTTCTCTTGAGGCGGTTAAACAGAGATATCCAAACAAAAAGATAATTACAGTTTTTCATCCCCACACTTTTAGTAGAACTAAATTTTTGCTAGATGATTTTTCTAAGAGTTTTATTTTAAGTGATGATTTATATTTGATAGAAATATATTCTTCGGCCAGAGAAAAAAAAGACAATATTTCTAGTCTTGATTTAATAAAAAAAATTAGGCAATATAATAAAAATATAAATAATCGACAGAAGGTTAATTATTTAAAAAATATTAAGGTAGCTGAGAAGGAATTAAAAAGTAAGGTTGGACCGGGAGATGTTGTCTTATTTTTAGGGGCTGGAGACATTTTTAAAGTGGCCTATAATTGGCTTAATATAAAATCATAATTAAATGGAAATTTTGAAAGATATAAAATTAAATAATTATTCAACTTTTAAGATTGGTGGGCCAGCTGATTTTTTTGTTATTATCGAAAAAAAGTCAGAATTATTGGAAGTAATTAATTGGGCTAATAAAAACAAAAAGGAAATATTTGTTTTAGGTGGAGGATCTAACGTTCTGTTTTCTGACATGGGTTTTTCTGGAATAGTTATAAAAAATGAAATGAAGGGAATAGAAATTGTTTCAGAAAATGAGCAGGAGGTTATTGTTCGTTCTTATAGTGGGGAGTTGTGGTCAAAATTAGTTTATTTTACTATTGAAAAAAATTTGTATGGGCTGGAAAATACTTTTTATATTCCCGGTACGGTTGGAGCCTCACCGGTGCAAAATATTGGAGCCTATGGAGTAGAACTAAAAGATGTTTTTTATAATTTAGCGGCTATTAATTTAGAGACTGGCCAGGAAGAATATTTTAACCTAAGAGATTGTCAATTTGGTTATCGGGATAGTATTTTTAAGCGAGTATTAAAGGGAAAATATTTTATTCTCTGGGTGGAAATGAAATTAAAGCGAAAAGGGGAATTAAAACTAGACTATTCTGATATTCAAAGAACTTTAAATGAGAGAGATTTGGTTGAACCAAACCTAAAACAATTAATTGAAATTATTAGAGAAATAAGAGATCAAAAATTACCTAATCCGGCGGTCTTGCCTAATGCTGGTTCTTTTTTTAAAAATCCTATTATTAAAGCCGATTTGTTTGAAGAGTTGAAAAATCAATATCCTGATTTAAAATATTTCGTAAATAATGATGAGATAAAAATACCAGCGGGCTGGTTGATTGAAAAATGTGGTTTTAAGGGAAGACGTTTTGGCGCGGTCGGTGTCTATGAAAAACAAGCCTTAATTATTGTAAACCATGGTGGTGCTACTCAAAAAGATGTTTTAGAATTAGTGGAACAAATTAAATCAGAAGTTAAAGATAATTTTAAAATTGATTTAGAGGAGGAAGTTAATATTTTATAAATTTATTTTATTCTTATGACTACTAAAGAAATACGACAGAAATATTTAGATTTTTTTAAGAGCAAGGGGCATAGTGTGATTTCCAGCGCTTCTTTAATTCCGGAAAATGATTCTACTCTATTATTTGTAAATGCTGGAATGTCTCCCTTGGTTTCTTATTTATTGGGAGAAAAACATCCAGCTGGAATTCGCTTAGTAAATAGTCAAAAATGTTTTCGCAGTGAAGATATTGATGATGTTGGCGACGGTCGTCATAATACTTTTTTTGAAATGTTGGGAAATTGGAGTTTGGGCGATTATTTTAAAGAAGATCAACTCAATTGGTGGTATGAATTTTTAATTGAAGAGTTGGGCTTAGATATAAATAAAATTTATCAAACAATTTATGTTGGCGATGGTTTAAAGATAAAAAAAGACGATGAATCCATAAATATCATGAAAAAGATCTATAGTAAGTATGGTATTTTAGCGGAAGAGGGCCCGGAAACTATTGGCAAAGGGGACAATGGGTCTGGCCAAGAAATAGATTTTTCTAAACAAAAAATATTTGCCTATAGAGATAAAAATTGGTGGCAAAGAGGTGATGCTATTGGAGAATTAGGTGGTCCTGATAGTGAAACTTTTTATGACACTGGAAAAGAGCATGATTTAAAATTTGGACCCCATTGCCATGTTAATTGTGATTGTGGTCGTTTTGTAGAAATTGGAAATTCGGTATTTATGCAATATCAAAAAACTGTAGACGGCTGGGAAGAGTTAAAAAATAAAAATGTTGATTTTGGAGGGGGACTGGAAAGAATCGTTATGGCTGTTAATAATTTAGATAATATTTTTAAAATTGATTCGTTATTCAATGTTATTTTAAAAATTGAAGAATTGTCTGGAAAAAGATATGAGGATAATAAAAGATATTTTGAAATAATTTCTGATCATATTAAATCCTCTGTTTTTTTGTTGGGGGATGACAAGAAGATGAATCCCTCTAATACAGATCAGGGCTATATTATTAGACGTTTAATTAGGAGAGCTTTGCGTTCGGCTCGACAATTAGGTATTACTCAAGATGGATTTATTGTAGAAGCCGCTAAGATGATTATTGATTTTTATAGAGAAGATTATCAGGAATTGGATAGAAATAAAGATTTTATTTTAAATAGCTTGTTAGAAGAGGAAAAGAAATTTTCTAAAATGATTGAAAGAGGTGAAAAGATTTTAAATTCTTTAGCCAATTCTTCTTCTGAGATTAATGGGCAAATGGCCTTTGATTTGTTTCAATCTCATGGCTATCCTTTAGAAATGACAGAGGAAATAATTTTAGAAAAAGATATTAAAAAGACTCCAAAATTTAGAGAGGAGTATCAAAAAGAATTTTCTCAACATCAAGAATTGTCTAAAACTGCCAGTTCTGGAAAATTTAAAGGCGGATTAGCTGATCAAAGTGAGGCTACTACTAAATTACATACTGCGGCTCATTTATTATTGGAAGCCTTAAGAAGGGTTTTAGGTCCGCACGTCGAACAGCGGGGAAGCAATATTACTGCCGAAAGATTACGTTTTGATTTTTCTCATCCTGAGAAAATGACTGATGAACAAAAAAAAGAAGTAGAAGAAATGGTTAATAATATTATTTCTCATGGACATCAAGTTGATTGTCGGGAAATGACCCTAAAAGAAGCTAAAGATATGGGCGCGACTGGAATTTTTGAATCAAAATATGGAGAAAGAGTTAAGGTTTATACTGTGGGAGATTTTTCTAAAGAAATTTGTGGAGGTCCTCATGTAGATAATTCAAAAAAATTGGGTGTTTTTAAGATACAAAAAGAGGAGAGTTCTAGTTCTGGGGTTAGAAGAATTAAAGCCGTTTTAACACCTCTTGACAATAATAGTAAATAACTATATAATTGCTTTATAAATATTTTAAAAATATTAATTTTTGTATTTTTAAGGGATTTTGATAAAGAAGTTTTCTTTGTCAAGATTTTTTGTGTTAATGGACAATCAAAATAATCCAACAATAGATTCTAAGGATTTCATTGAATTAAAAGGAGAAATTTTAGAGTTAATGCCAGCAGCTAATTTTAAAATAAAATTAGAAAATGGTCATGAGATACTGGGACATCTATCTGGTAAAATGAGGATGAACAAAATTAGATTATTGCCAGGCGATAAGGTTAGAGTTCAGATGAGCCCCTATGATCTAAGTAAAGGCAGAATAGTTTTCCGTCTTTAATTTTCCTCTTTTGATAAAATGTTTTTTATTTGGTAATTAAGAAAAGCAGATTAAAATAATTTTTTAACTGTTTTAAATATTTATGAAAGTTAGAGCTAGTGCAAAAAAAATTTGTAAAGATTGTAAAATAGTTCGTCGTAAGGGGCGAGTTTATGTAATTTGTAAAAATCCTAAACACAAGCAACGTCAGGGTTAATTATTTATTTTTTAAATTAAGATATAAAATAAAACTATGGCAGTAAGAATTTCTGGAATAACAATTCCTAGTGAAAAAAAAATTGAGGTAGCCTTAACCTATATTTATGGAATCGGCCCAAAATTTTCTAAAGATATTTTAAAGATGGCTAATATTGATCCTTCTATTAGGGTTAAAGACTTAAAAGAAGCCGAAGCTAATAATTTACGTGATATTATTGAAAAAAAGTTTTTAACTGAAGGTGATTTACGTAGAGAAGTGGCTAGTAATATTAAAAGACTTAAGGAGGTCGGTTCTAGAGTTGGTATTTGTCATACTAGGCATTTGCCAGTTCATGGACAGAGAACTAAAACCAATAGTCGAACAGTGAGAGGTAACAAGAGATCTACCATGGGATCAGGTAAGAGTAAGGCTGGTAGCCAAAAGACTTAGTCTGTTTTTTAAATTTTAATATATATCAAATAATAAATAAAATATGACCGAAGAAAAAAAAGACAAAAATGAAAAAGAATTATTACCAGAGGTTAATTCTTCAGAATCTTCAGAATTAAAAATGGAAGATGAGGATTTATTTTCTAGTGATGATTTATTTTCTGATGATGAAGAATTAAAATCTGATAATAAAAATGAGATTGAAGATTTACCTGAGGAAATTAAGCAGAAATTAGAAAAAAATAAACAAGCCAGAAGTAAGAAAAAATTAATCAAAAAGAAAAAAAAGAAAGAAAATGTTAAAGTAAAATCTGGAAATGCTTATATTAGTGCTACTTATAATAATACTATAATTTCTTTGACCGATAAAACTGGTAATGTTATTTCTTGGGCTAGTGCTGGTATGGCTGGTTTTAAGGGGGCTAAAAAGGCTACCCCTTATGCCGCTCAAATTATTGCTAAAATTGCTGTTCTTAAAGCTAAGGAAGAATATGGATTAGAAGAAGTTAGGGTTTTTGTTTCTGGTGTTGGTACAGGAAGGGAGGCCGCTATTAGATCTTTAAATGCTAATGGTTTAGAAATCTCTACTATTAAGGATACTACTTCGGTTCCTCATAATGGTTGTCGTCCAAAAAAACCACGTCGAGTTTAATTAATCAAACATAAATAATATAAATATGGGAAAAAATTTAGATTCAAAATGCAAACAATGCCGACGTATCGGAGAAAAATTGTTTTTAAAAGGTGAAAGATGTTCTTCTCCTAAATGTGCTATGGTGAAAAGAAATTATCCACCTGGTTTTCATGGTCCTAAGGGTAAAAAAAGATCTAGTGATTATGGCTTACAATTGAATGAGAAACAAAAAGCTAAAAAAATGTATGGTCTAAGTGAGGATCAATTTAAATTAACCTTTAATAAAGTTCAGACTAAGGGTGGTGATGTCGGAAATAATTTTTTGAAAGCCTTAGAAATGCGTTTAGATAATGTTATTTATAGATCTGGAATAGGTTCTTCTAGAACTCAGGCTAGACAGATAGTTAATCATGGTCATATTGCCGTCAATGATAGAAAAGTTAATATTCCTTCTTATCAAGTTAAAGTTGGACAAGTTATAAAGGTTAAAAAGAGTTGTCAAAAGAACAAATATTTTAGAGATTTACCGGAGAAATTAAAAAATTTATCTCCAGAGCAAAAAAGTTGGTTAGCAGTTGATGCTAAAGAGCTATCTTTGAAGGTTTTACATGAGCCAAAACAACAAGATATACCTTCAAATATTAAAACTCATATGATTATTGAGTTCTATTCAAAATAATTTTTATTAATTTTAAAAAATAATATGGAAAAAATCGCTTTACCAAAAAAAATTGAGTTCAAGCAGGATGTTAATAGTAATGATGGCTCAATTATTATTGAACCTTTGTTTCCTGGTTATGGGAATACTATTGGTAATTCTTTGCGTAGAGTATTATTGTCTTCTTTACCGGGGGCCGCTGTTGTTGGCGTAAAGATAAAAGGAGCAAAACATGAATTCATGGCAATGCCAGGAATTAAAGAAGATGTTATCGATATTATTTTAAATTTGAAGCAGTTAAGATTAAAAATTTTAACAGAGACAGATGAAGTTATTAAGCTGGAACTAAATGCTCAGGGGAAAAAACAAATAACAGCTAAAGATATTAAAAAAAATAGTTTAGTTGAGATAGTTAATCCAGAATTATTATTGGCAAATATTACCGATACTACTGGAAATTTGAGCATGGAGATTTATGTTTCCAGCGGTATGGGATATTTTATTGCTGAGAAAGACAAAAAAGAAAGTAAAGAGGTTGACTACATGGAAATTGATTCAGTTTTCTCTCCAGTTTTTGGAGTTAACTATAAGGTTGAAAATGTTCGTGTTGGTAAAATGACTAATTGGGATAAATTGGTGTTAGAAGTAAAAACTGATGGAACTATTTCTATTGAAGATGCTTTTAATAAATCAGTAAAAATTTTAGTTGATCAGTTTAATGCTTTGTTAGGTATTGAGAATGACAAAAAGGTAGAAGAAGTTTTAACAATCGAAAAAGATGATGTAGCCGTGGATGAAGTAGAAGAGGAAAAACCAGCTAAAGCTAAAAAAACTTCAGAAAAGGTGGCAAAAACAAAAAAGACAAAATAATAATTTTTTTTAATCAATAATATGAGACACAAGAATAAAGTTAAAACATTAGATAGAACTAAAGAAGCTCGAGGATTAATGCTTAGGAATTTGGCTTCTAGTATAATTATTTATGAAAAAGTTAAAACTTCTAAGGCTAAAGCCAAAGTGGTTAAACCTTTAGTTGAAAAGATTGTAACTATTGCTAAAAAGGGAGATCTATCATCTAGAAGAAATTTATTAAAAATAATTTTACAACCGAAGGCTGTAAATAAGGCTATGGAAATTTTAGCCGATAGATATAAAGATAGAACTGGAGGATATTGTCGTATTATAAAAATCGGTAATCGACAAGGTGACGGAGCCGAAATGGTACAAATTGAGTTAGTATAGCTAGTTTAAATAATATAAATTATAAAAAATATGGAAAGAAAGACACATAAAATTGATGCTGAAGGTCAATCTATCGGCAGAATAGCTACTCAAGCGGCCAATATTTTAAGAGGTAAAACCAAACCAGAATTTCAACCCCATTTAGATTTGGGTGATGTTGTTGAGGTTATAAATATTAAAAAAGCCAAATTTACTGGTAAGAAATTAGATCAAAAAAAATATTTTAGTTATTCTGGTTATTTAGGGGGATTAAAAGAAAAAAAGATGAAAGATGTATTTACTTCTGATCCAGGTGATGTTTTGCGAAGAGCTGTTCGTGATATGTTAGCTCCAACTAGAATGAGAAATGATCTAATGAAAAGATTGATTGTTAGATAAATTGATTATTATATTAGTTATTCATTAATTTTTAAATAAAATGAGCGATATTAAAAAAACTAAAAAGACTACTCCAGTAAAAAAGGAGGCAGTTAAAAAGACTTCTGAAAAGAAGGAGATTGTCAAAGATTCTGCTGTTAAAGAAAAAAAGGTTAAGGTAGATATTTCTGGCAAATATATCAAGGCTATTGGTCGTCGTAAAACTTCCGTAGCTCAAGTTAGAATGTATGAGAAAGGTGATGGTGAAATCATTGTTAATGATGGTCCAGCTATCGATTATTTCAAAAAAGAAGAAAATTTAAATATTATTTTGCAACCCTTGAAACTTGTTTCAAAGGTTAAGGATTTTAATTTTTCTATTATTGTTAAGGGTGGTGGAACTTTAGGTCAATTAGAAGCAGTAAGACATGGTATTGCCAGAGCTTTAGTTAAATATGATCCAGAATTTAAAACTATTTTAAAAACTAGTGGTTATATAACCAGAGATCCGAGACAAAAGGAAAGAAAGAAGCCCGGTCTTAAAAAGGCTCGTAAGGCCCCTCAATGGTCAAAACGTTAATTACTTCAAGATAAACAACAAAGCGCTCCGGCGCTTTATTGTTTATTTATTAATAAAATGAAAATAAGTATTGGCTTTATAACCTATAATAACTCAACCTATAAATATCTAAAGTTTTTTATTACCAGTTTAGAGGAATCTATTAAAGAAGCTAAAAAATATTTAACTGATTTAAGCTTTAATTTTTTAATAGTTGATAATAGTGACCATGATTACTTAAGTAATTATAGTTATTTGATTGATCATTTCAAGACACAAGATAATTACAAAATTTTTAGATCAGAAAGTAATTTAGGTTTTGCTAAAGCTTATAATAAGATGATCAATTGGTCAATTGAAAAAGGTGATGATCTTTTTTTAATGCTTAATCCTGATGTATTATTAGATATAAATTTTATTAAAAAAATTATTTTAGCCTTTAAAGATAGTCCAGAGGCCAGTGTTTTAGCACCAAAAATACTATATTGGGATTTTAAAAACAATATAAAAACTAATATAATTGATAGTTACGGATTAGGATTGACTAGGTCTCATTATTTTTTTGACATTAATCAAGGGCGAGAGGATTTCCTTCAGAAAAAAGAAGAGATTAGAGAGATATTTGGTTTTACTGGGGCTGGGGCTTTATTAAACTTAAAAAGACTAGTTAAAGTCGCCTACAAAGGTGAAAATTATTTGGAGTTTTTCGATGAGCTAATGTTTATGTATAAGGAGGATGTTGATCTTTCTTATCGACTCCAGATTCTAGGGGAAAAAATATTTTTTATTCCTGAAGCGATTATGTATCATGATAGGACTTTATCTAAAAATAAATATTTAAATTTATTATCTTTTAGAGGGAGGGACATTTCTCGAAGTAGATCTTTTTTAAATCAATTGATTATTTTATATAAAATAAGAAAGATACCTTTTTCTTGTAAGATTAGATTGTTTACCTTTATTAGATCGGCTATAATTCTTCTTTATGGCTTAATTTTTGAAAATAAACAAATTAAAAAGTTTAAGGAAATTCATTTAGAAATAGAGAAAAAACACCAGTATTCATCAATTAATCCTGGAGAAATCAAAAAGATAGAAGGTTTTATGAAGGGCTTGACTTATTAATTAAAATATGTTTAAATAGCTATATTAGTATTTAATATTTTTATATATGGAAAATTTATTGAAAACACTGTTAAAAGAGCAAAAAAACAAAGAATTAATTAAACTTAACGCTGTTGAAATCGTTGAGGGTCTTTTTAATGAATTACAGGAAAGAGAGAGGGATATTTTATCTCGTCGCTTTGCCTTGAAAGATGAAGGTCGCCAAACTTTAGATGAAATTGGTAAACTGCATAATCTGACCAGAGAAAGAGTCAGGCAAATCGAAAGAGCTAGTCTTAAAAAAATTAAAAAGATAGACGACCTGGATAGTCATTTGGAGTCAGTTAAGGTGGCGGTTAGCAAATTGATAGAAGAGCATGGTGGAATTATGGAGAAGGATTTTTTGCTAGATATTTTGGCGGTTATGTCTTATCGAATGGATGCAAATCTTAGTTATGATAAAAATATTTATAAAAATTATTTAGAATTTATTTTATCAGAATTATTAAACGAAGATATTGAGAGGGTTGATAAATCTGATAAATTTGATTCATTTTTCAAATTGAAAAATGAAGCAGTTGATTATTTGGAAAATTTGGTTGTAGAATTAAAAGAAAAATTAAATGGCGTTAAAAAAACTTTACTTTTTGAGGAGTTAGTTGAAGTCTTAAAAGGACTGGGATCATTTTCCTCTTTTAAAGAAAAGATATTATCTAAGAACGAATTAAATTTAAAAGATATTTTTAAAGATGATGTTTTTCCAGAGTGGGCTGATATTATTGATAAAAATAAACCTCTTTATTCTCTAATGCAGGCTGCCAAGGGCATTAAAGCTAATAAATTTGGAGCTTGGGGAAGCGAAGATTGGTCAGAGGTTAAACCAAAAAGAATAGCTGACAAAATATTTTTAGTTTTAAAAAATGAAAATAATCCTTTACATTTTTCAGATATTGCCAAGAAGATTAATGAAGTTGGATTTGATCATAAAAAGGTTAGTCCTGGGTCAGTTCATAATGAGTTAATATTAGATGATAGATATATATTGGTTGATCGAGGTGTTTATGCTCTAAAAGAGTGGCAAAAATAATAATCGCAAGCATTTTATTACTTTCAAATATTCTAAAATACCACTATATTTAATATAGCGGTATTTTTTTTGATTTTGCTAGAAAATTATGTTAAAATATATTATGTTAAATTTATCTTTGTTTTTATGAATATTATTATAGATTTTACTTCAGTCCAAGAGTTTTTTAATCTTCCTCCTGATGTTATGCTTTGGCGCTTCTTAGCCAATTTTGGCTGGGTTATTTTTGGAATACTTTTTTTATTGGCTGCTAGAATTCTGTGGTTAAATTACATCAGAGGCAAGTGGGCAGCTACTAATAAGTTTATTTTTTTGGCCATTGATATTCCCAAAGGAAATTTACAATCTCCCTTGGCAGTGGAAAATTTGTTTTCTTATTTAGGTGGTGCTCATGGAACTCAAAACTTTTTTGATACCTGGTTTGGCGGGGAATTTCAATTATCTTTTAGTTTTGAGATAGTTAGTTTAGAGGGCTATACCCAATTTATAATTAGAACACCTATTCAATTTAGAAATTTAGTAGAATCAGCTGTTTATTCTCAATATCCAGATGCCGAAATTATTGAAGTAGATGATTATTGTGAAAATTTTCCTAAGAAATTTCCAGATGATGAATATGATATTTGGGGGTCAGAATTTATTCAATCAGCTCACTATATGTATCCCATTAAAACTTATCAAGAGTTTGAGCATCGTTTTGGTCCAGACGAAACAGTTTTTAGGGATCCTATGGCCGAATTAATGGAACTTTGTAGCAGCCTTCGTCGTGGAGAAAATCTAATGTATCAAATAATAGTTATACCAACTGGTTTTGATTGGGTTGATGATGGTCAGGGTGAAATTGATAAAATTTTAGGTAAAAAACCAAAAACTAGTTTTTTAAATAAAATTATTGATGGAATTGTGGAGATAATTTCTGATTTAAGCGAAGCTGTTTATTCTCTTTGGGGCGATGTAGGAAGTGACAAAAAAGATGATTTTAAAAAATTATCGATGATGGAATTAACCCCCAAACAGAAGAAAAAAATAGAGGCTATCGAAAATAAGTCGGCCAAAATTGGATTTCTTTGTAAAATTAGAGTTGTTTATTTGGCAAAAAAAGAAGTTATGAACAAAGCTAAGGTGGTCAATGGTTTTGTTGGATATATTAAACAGTTTTCCGCTCTGGATTTAAATAGTTTTAAGCCCGACATGAAAAGAACCGCTACCAAGACAGTTTATTTTAATAAAGGAAGTCGATTGGTAAAAAAGAAAAATAATATAATAACTAATTATATAAATAGAGATGATTGGGCTGGTTGTACTCCTTATTTATTAAATATAGAGGAATTAGCTACTATTTGGCATTTCCCAATAGAGGCCACTGCTAACGCTCCATTAATTCAAAAGACTTCTTCTAAGAGATATAAACCACCAGCAAATTTAGCCTTGGATGACTCTATTAAGGTTGATACGGAATCATTGGAAGAAGAATTATTGCAAGGAGACTTTTCTTCTAAAAACAAAAAAATTATTAAGGAGGAAAATATTTATACCGAGGATCGAGATGATCAATTGATTGATATTCCAAGCGATAAAAAGCCAGAAATAAGTTCTAAATCAACCAAAAAAAATCCTCCAAGCAATTTACCTTTTGGATAAAAAATAAATGAATAATAAAAATAAAAAAACAATTGGTATTGATGCTCGTTTTTATGGTCCGATAGGCAAGGGGTTGGGTCGCTATACTCAAGAAATAGTTGATAATATTTTAAAGTTAGATCCTAATAATAATTATGTTATTTTTTTAAGAAGAGATAATTTTGATGAATTGATTATCGACAAATATCAAAATGTTAAGAAGGTTTTGGTTGAAGTTCGTTGGTATACTCTAAGAGAACAATTATTAATGCCTTTTTATATTTGGCGGGAAAGATTAGATTTAATTCATTTTTGCCATTTTAATGTTCCTTTTTTTGTGCCCACTAAGTTTGTTGTGACTATTCATGATTTAATTCTGACTAAATTTAAAACAACTAGAGCTACTACTTTGAGTCCTTTTATTTATTATTTAAAAGATTTGTTCTATAGGATAATTATTAAAAGGGCCTTGAATGGATCTCGCAAGATTATTACAGTTTCAAATTTTACTAAAAATGACATAATTGAACAATTCAAAATTAAGCCAGAAAAGATTGAAGTTATTTATGAGGGCGTGGCAAATCTAGCCAGAGGAACAGATTCCTTATTTGTGGCTAAGCTTGATAATAGCGAAGTTCTAAAAGATTATAGTATCGAAAAGCCTTTTCTTTTATATGTTGGAAATGCTTATCCTCATAAAAATTTAGATTTTTTAATAAAAAATTTTTTTGAAATTTATAATAAGAACAATGAGCTTAGATTAGTTTTAGTCGGAAAAGAGGATTATTTTTATAAGGGTTTAAAGGATTTTGCCGAAGAGCTTTTCTCCTCTCAAAAAATTAATCCAGTAATATTTGCTGGTTATGTGCCAGATGATAAATTAGAGATTTTTTATAAAAAGGCCTTGGTCTATGTTTTTCCTTCTTTATACGAAGGTTTCGGGTTGCCTCCGCTTGAGGCTATGGCCAAGGGTTGTCCAGTTTTGAGTTCTGGGGCTGGAAGCATGCCAGAAATACTGGGAGATTCAGCTATTTTTTTTAATCCACAAAGCAAAGAGGATTTTTTTGATAAACTTAATCTAGTTTTGTCTGATAGTAGCTTGAGGCAAGAAATGATTGAGAGAGGAAGGGAGCAATGTAAAAAATATAATTGGTGGGATTGTGCTTTTGCTACTTGGAAAATTTATTTACAGTAATTAAATATGGAAATAAAAAAACATAAAATTGATATTTTGCAGGATGATCGAAGATCTAGTTTTGTGGTTGATTTAAGAAACGATAAAAAAGAAAAAATATTAGAAGAATATCAACCTAATATAAATCAGAGAGGAGCTAACGAGTCTAGTGATTTTTTAAAAAGAGAAAAGAGTTTTAATAAATTTAAGAAAATTATTTTTAAGGTTCCTTTTAATTCTTCTAAATTTAAAAAAACTAGCTTTTACCCAGTTTTATTTTTTATTTATAAAATTATCAGAGCTGTTGTTGTTTTTTTTGTAGATTGGATTAAGGATATATTGGGCTTTATTAAAAAGATTTTAAAATTAACCCTTAAGATTAATCAGAGAACGAAAAAAAATATTGACAAGAAAATAAAAAAAGAAATTAAAAAAGAAATAATTAGAGAAAAGAAAATCGTTAATAAAATAAAAAATATTCCAATAATAAATTTTGACATTAGTAGGACTTATTCTTCTCCTCCAAAAAAATCCATTTGGTTTTTTGTTTTGTTCCTTTTTTTATTAATTGTCCCGTTCAAATTATTTAGTTATTACAAATTGGTTTCAGAAAATAAAACTCAAAATAATTTGATGAATTATTCTTTTGAAGCCTTGTCTAATCTAAATGACGCTTCTTCAGGATTTTCTCAATTAAATTTAAACTTAGCTCAGGAGAATTTTTTTCAAGCCGGTGAAAATTTTTTGTTGATTAATCAAGAATTAAATAAAATTGATGAATTTATTATCTTTTTAGCTTCATTCTCTAGAGATGATAAGATAAAATTAGCCTCTGAGTCTAAAGACATAGCCAAAGTTGGTTTATATATTTCTTCGGCTGGAGATAATTTTAGTTTAGCGGTGGATTCTTTGTTGAGGTCTTTATCCGATTCTAAAGTCGACAATCAGGATTATTTTTCTGATTTTTATTTTTATAGCAAAAAAACTGAAGATGATATAAAGAAGATTAACAAATATCTTAAGAGAATAAAGGCATCATCAATACCAGAAGATTATAGGGATCAATTTGTTGACATTAGAGAAAAATCTCTTATTTTGGAGAAAAATTTTAATGTTTTTTTAAATTTAATTCCCGGTATTAAGGATTTCTTAGGAATTGATTCGGATAGGAGATATTTAATTGTGTTTCAAAATAACTCTGAGATTAGAGCAACTGGTGGATTCATTGGTAGTTATGCTATCGTTGATTTAAAAAGAGGGAAAATAGCAAATATTGAAATCCCAGCTGGAGGTTCTTATGATACTGAAGGTGGAATGAGAGTTTTAGTGGAAGCTCCTAAACCGCTCCACCTAGTTAAGTCTGTCTGGTATTTTTGGGATGCCAATTGGTGGCCAGATTGGAAAATGTCAGCCAAAAATTTAATGTGGTTTTATGAGAAGAGCGGTGGATCCAGTGTCGACGGGGTTATTAGTATTACGCCAGATATTTTGGGCGATATTTTGAAGATTATTGGACCAGTTGATTTGACCGAAAAATATGGAGTAATAATTGGCGAAGATAATTATTGGGATATTATACAGGAAGTGGTTGAGGTTATTGGACAACCAGAAGTTTATCAAGACAAAGATTTAAAAACAGATATTTTGGATCGAGTAGCCACTAGTAGCGATATTTATAGTTCTGAAATATCTTCTTCTACTATAGAATCCAAGGAGGGTTTAGTTCGAAACGAACCAAAAAAGATAATTGGGGATTTGATGTTGGAAATTATGGCAAGATTTTCAGAGAGATTTGATAAAGATTTATTAATAAAAAGCTTAGGAATCATAGAAAAAAATTTATCTCAGAAAAATATTTTACTTTATTTTACAAATAAAGATATTCAGAATGAAGTAGAAAATAGGTCTTGGGCTGGTCAAGTAAAAGAAGCCCCTCTTGATTATTTGATGATAATCAATTCCAATATTGCTGGTGGCAAGACAGATAAAGTTATTGATAATAATTATTCTTTATCAACCAAAATAGATGCTGACGGGTCAATAATAAATAAATTAACGATAATTAGAAAACACACTGGTAATAAGAGTGACTTATTTTACGGAGTAAGAAATGTTAATTGGTTGAGGGTTTATGTCCCTATGGGCAGTAGCTTGCTCGGCGCTAAAGGCTTTTCTTCTCCGGATAAAAATTATTTTAAAGATTCTGAAGATTTTTATGAAAAAAACCCTATTTTAGAGAGTGGAGAAAATCGAGCCGAAATAGATTTATCTAGTGGGACAAAAATTTATCAAGAATCTGAAAAAACAGTCTTTGCTAATTGGACCATGTTAGATCCTGGACAGGAACAAATAATAGAAATAGAATATCGATTGCCTCATAATTTTTATGGAGCTAATCTAAAAAATTATTCCTTATTGTGGCAAAAGCAGCCAGGATCTGGCAATATTAATTTTAATTTTGATTTTTTAAATAATACCGACTTGAGACCTATTTGGACTTATCCGCAAAACATCAACAGCAATAATTTGATTAAATTTTCTGGAGATTTGGGCTCTGATCGTTATTTAGTTATTATGTTTGAATAATTATTAATTTAAAATATATGGGTAAAAAAAATAAAAATGACAATTTTCTTTTTACTAGGCACAAGATTGATAATGAGATAAAAAAGAATGATATTAAAAAAGAAAATATTGAGAAGGAGAATGTTAAGGAGGATCTAGTTCATGATCCTGAGGAAACATCGGAAAAAGATTTAAAATTAACTTCAAAAGATTTGCCAAAAAATTCTCGTTTTTCTGAAAGTGAAATTGAAAGTAATTTAATGGATATATATAGTGATGATGGTGATTTGCCAGATTTTAAAACTATTAAAATAAAGAAAAAGAGGGGGTTTTGGGTTTCTTTATTTTATTTTGTTTTGTTTTTTTCTTTAGTAGCGGGGGCTTCTTTTTGGGCTTTTAATTATTTTAGGGGTGAGCAGAATAACTCTTCGGTCTTGGACATTTCTATAATTTCTCCAGAAAAAATATCTTTAGGGGAGGAGTTTTATTATGAAATAGAATATAAAAACTCTAGTAATTATAATTTAAATAATGTTAATTTGAGCATTACTTATCCTGACAATTTTATCTTGTTAGAGGTTTACTCAATTGATAAAACTGAAGATAATAAGAATTGGGTAATAGAAAGCCTTGGCGCTAAAATAGGGGGAAAAATAAAAATTCGTGGCAAGATGATTAACAAAGAGGGGATTAACAATCTGTTCTCTATAAAAAGTAGTTATGAGATTAGTGGTATTTCCTCTAATTTTGGAAAAGAGAGCTTTAATTCTGTTATGGTTAGTTCTTTGCCGTTTCAATTTCAGGAAGATTATTTTTCAACAGTCTTGGTTGGAGAGGAATATCCTTTAAAAATTACTTTAAAAGATTTTCCTTTCGATAAAATAAAAGATTTTGTTATTTCCTTTGATGGGCCCGAAGAAATCTTCTCGGTTAAAAATATAGAAAACAAAGATTTTTCCGAAGTTATTATTATTGAAAAAATAAATGATAATAATTTTAAAATAACTCCTAAAACGGAAGATATTTCTGTCGAAAAAATGGAGTTTGATTTTAAATATAAAATAAGTGAGAAGAGAAATGATCAAGAAAGTTTTAGTTGGAATTTAAAATATATTGATGAGAGTCAAAAAGAGTTTGTGTTTTTAGAGAAGCCTATAAATTTGGAAATAATCAAGAGTGATTTGCATCTAAGCTTGTCACAGAATGATAGTTCTACTGATTTCCCAATAAATTTTGGTGACAATATTGATTATGTTATTAAATATTCAAATAAGGGTGATAAAAACATGAAAGATTTGGTGATTATGGCTGTTTTGGATAGCAATTTTCTTGATTGGTCGAGCTTAAAGGATTCTAATAATGGAAAGATTAGTCGAAAAACTATTAGTTGGAGTTCTCAAGAAATTCCTGGCTTAAAGGAATTGGCTCCTGGAGAAGGTGGGGAAATAAAATTCTCTATTAAAGTATCCGATTTTGATAAAATAGACTTTGGGCAAAACTTAGAAATAAAAAATTATGCTCAATTTAGTATTGGTAATATTGAAGA
>Ga0116157_10001725_pt1 | contig 21815 bp, 23 predicted proteins | sample AD_UKC048_MetaG_FD_89882 | JGI IMG/M metagenome (GOLD analysis project Ga0116157, IMG submission 89882) | Active sludge microbial communities of municipal wastewater-treating anaerobic digesters from USA - AD_UKC048_MetaG | ecosystem: Engineered > Bioreactor > Anaerobic > Digestate | place: USA...
AACCACTCTTTTAAAATATCACCGACTATTGGTGCCGCCACATCGCTCCCTTCTCCCCCTCTTTCAACCAGCACTGTAATTGAAATTTCCGGATTATCGGCCGGGGCAAAGGCGGTTAACCAAGCATGAGTATCATTGGTGCCATCTCCAAGCTCCGCCGTGCCAGTTTTACAGGCAATTTCTGTTTTAAAATTAAACAATGGCCAGGCCGTACCCCCGCTGTCACAGGCCTCTCTCATTCCCTCAATCACCGCCATCCAATTTTCTTCTTTTGCCTGTATTTCAGTACATTTTACTGGCTTATTTTTAAGTAAGGACATTTGACATTTTTGCCCTTTACTAGCAATAATATTAGTCATTTGATTAATTTGTAGCGGGGTTACCGTTAAATATCCCTGACCAATTGACAAATGGTAAGTATCTCCTAGATACCATCTCTCTCCCAAATTTTTCCTCTTCCACCCATCGTCAGGTATCAAACCAGCCACTTCCCCCGGTAACTCTATTCCTGTTACTTGTCCAAAACCAAATCTCTCAGCCCAATTTTTTATTCTATCCACCCCCATTGCCTCCCCCAGTTTATAAAAGAAAATATCATTTGATCTCTTTAGAGCTTTGACCACATTCACCATCCCATCTGTGGTTCCTCTTTTTGTCCAAAGCCAGTTATTATAAGCATAATCGCCAATCTTAATTACTCCCGTATCTTGAATCAGTGTTTCTCTACTTATCACCCCCTCTTCGAGAGCCCCTAGAGCCTCAACTGGTTTAAACACACTCCCAGGATGATATTTAGCTGCAATCGTCCGATTCAGCATCGGTAAATTTACCGTATCTTCAAGATAAGTTCTGACAGTCTCCTTGTCATAACTATAATTAAAATCATTGGCATCATAGTTTGGTGAAGAAACTAGAGTAATAATTTTTCCCGTTTTCGGTTCACTCATAATTACCACTGCCTTTTTATTCTCGAGCATTTTATAAATTTTGTCCTGCCAAAAAGCATCGATACTTAGAGCAACTTCTTTTCCTGGCACTGGATCAAGTTGCCCAAGATCCCGATTGCTGTTACCCACCGCATCAACCTCAACCAAGCGATAACCGTCACTTCCCAAAAGATCACAGTCCATTTCCTTTTCTATTCCCGCTCGGCCTACCACACTCAAATTACCAAGTTGCTGGCCGCATTTTCCATTTTTTAACTCATCTTCGTTGACCTTTCCAAGATACCCCGTTACATTTGACATTGAAGCCCCATAAACATAAAAACGCTTCATTTCTCCGTTAAAATCGATATTTTCCGCTATTTTTCTTCCTTTCCGGTCAATGATTTCTCCCCTTTTTGCCGGCAAAATTATTTTTGTAACCCGATTATTTAATGCCAAATTACGATAATAAGGGCCCTTAATAATGTTCAGTTTAATCACAGTTACAAAGATTATTCCAAAACTTAAAAACAGGGCTGCCTTAAACCACCAAAATTTCATTTTAAGATAAATTTGATACTAATTTTATTCTTTCAAGCCACTCTTTATTTTCCAGTAGCTCCCCCTCCCCTTTAACCACTCCAAATGCAGGGTTGGGCAACACCGAGGCGTTTATTTTTACCTCTTCTTCAATTAAAGTGTCAATTCCTGGAAATTGAGATCCACCCCCCGACATTAAGACCCCTCTTTTTAAAACATCATCCGTCATTTCGGTTGGCATTTCATCAAGGACAATTTTTACTAAATTGATTATTCTTTTTACATTTAAAGCTGTCGCCTCATTAATCTCCTCGGCTCGAAGCCGAATACTCTTTGGTAAATTTGTTTCAAGATCTCTCCCTCTAATCACTCCCCCCATTTCAATTTTTACCCTTTCAGCTGTATTTTTTCCAATAAAAATCCCGTACTTCATCCGAACATATCCAACAATCGACTCATCAAAATCATCGCCTCCCATTTCAAGGCCTCGACTAATCACCACCCCTCCCATTGACACCAGGGAGGCTTCAGTTTTTCCCCCACCAATATCCAAAAAGAGCACCCCCCCACTCTCATCCATTTTAAAACCACTCCCAAGGACTCCGAGAATACTACTTTCGACCATAATCACTTTTGGGATTCCCACCTGTGCCAGTATTGCTCGAAAAGCCCTCCTTTGGACATTACTGATAGTTCCCGGTACTCCCACAATCACCCTCGGTTTTAATATTTTTGGATAGGAGCTCGGAATTTCATTAATCAGTTTCATAAAATAAGCGAGCAGCGCTTCAGCACTAACCAGATCAGCGATTGCCCCGCGCTTTATCGGGGCCACCACTTCAATTTGTTTTGGTTCCCGATTGACCATCTCCTTAGCTTTTTGACCAAAGACCAGCATTTTTTGAATTCCATTTTTCTTTTTTTTGAGTCGCGCTATCATCGAAGCCTCATCAACCACTATCCCCCGATCTTTAACATAAATTTTTACATTACTGCTCCCCAGATCCAAACCTATCTCCCAATAAAAATTAGAAAAAAGCTTCATTTCATCAGTATAACAATTACTGCTAAAATAATCAGGTGACTTCTATTATTCAATTTTTAATTTCGATTCTCTTTTTTTCTACTCCTCTCATTTTTACTTCCATCTCCTCTGAGCTGTTTGAAGTCCCAAAAATATATTTTGTTTATTTATCAACTCTCTTAATTACTTTATTTCATTTACTTAATTATTTAAAAGGCAAAACTGTCTTATTTTCAAAAAATAACCTAACTATTCCTCTACTTATCTTTTTTTCTACTCAATTAATTTCTACCATTTTTTCCGTCGATATTCACACCTCAATCTTTGGTTATTATTCACGCCTTAATGGTGGCCTACTTTCTCTCAGTGTCTATTTATTACTATTTCTTATTCTGCCCCTTTATTTCACCCCCAAATTTCGTGACAAAATCGTTAATCTTATTTTAATATCTGGTTTTCTGGTCTCAACTTTTGGTATTTTGGAGCACTTTGGCATTGATAAGCATCTTTGGGTTCAGGATGTTCAATCCCGGGTTTTTTCCACTCTCGGCCAGCCAAACTGGCTCGCCGCCTATCTCTGCATTCTTCTTCCCTTTGCCCTTCATAAATTTCTTTTTGCCAAAACCTTTCTCCAAAAATTTAGTTTCTTGTTTCTCGTTTCTAATTTCTACATTTGTCTTCTCTTTACCAAATCCAAATCGGGACTCATCGCTGCCATCATTTCTCTGGCAGTTTATTTTATTATCAACCTTTTCCAAAAAACCAATTTCTGGCTTCTCGTTTCTAGTTTCTCGTTTCTAGTTATTCTTTCTCTAACTATAAATAATCCTATCAAAGACTTTTTTATTAAACCAAACATATCCCAGCCAGTCTCTCAAAATACCTCATTAAACATCACCCCGAGTGAAGACATTCGTAAAATTGTTTGGCAAGGTAGTCTCGACTTATGGAGGGCTTTCCCCCTCTTTGGCACCGGCCCCGAAACTTTTGGCTTTACTTATTACTGGACCCGTCCCGCCTCTCACAACCTCACTTCTGAGTGGGATTTTCTCTACAATAAAGCCCATAACGAATATTTAAATTATCTTGCCACTACCGGCACCTTCGGCTTTTTAAGTTATCTCTTTTTGATTATTTCTTTTCTGGTTTCTTGTTTCTCGTCTCCGTTTATTTTTACTGCCTTTATTTCTATTTTAATCACTAATTTTGCCGGATTTTCGGTGGTCATCACCTCCCTTTTCTTTTTCCTTCTCCCCATCTTTGTCTCGCCGAAGCCTTTAGCGAAGGCGGATCATAAACCAAAATCAAAAATATTTTATTTCATTTTTATCCCTCTTTTCTTATTTCTAATTTCTAAAATCTTATCCTTTTTTCTCGCCGATATTGCCTATAATCAATCCCAAATTGCTTACAACCGCGGCCTCTACGATTCAAGCCAAAAATATATCGACACGGCTCTTTCCCTTCGACCCAAAGAGGCTCTTTATCATAGTCAAGCCGCGTTAAACGCCGCTAAATTAAAAGATGCCCCTCGCGCCATCACCCATTCTAATTTAGCCCTCTCCCTCTCCACTGTTTCCACTAACCTATGGAAAGAAAGAGCTCAGGTTTTTTCCGAATTATCCCAGATTAATCCAGACTATTTTTCTCTAGCCATTGAAGCTCTAAAAAATACTGTTCGCCTAGCTCCCACCGATGCCAAAAGCTTTTATCTACTCGGTAAATTTTATGAAGCCGCCTCCAAAACCGATTTAGCCATCGATAATTATAAGCAAGCACTTACACTTAAAGCAAATTATGATCATGCCTCATTCGCCCTCGGCGAATTATATTTTAATCAAAAAAACTACCCCGAGGCCAAAAAATACTTCGATATTACCCTACAGTATGCCCCCACAAATTCCGAAGCAAAAGAATATTTAGAGAAAATTATTTCTCTTTAACCAGAATCTCATTAACATCCATCGGCACTTTTTTCTCTTCTTTCCACAAATAAAACTTACCCCCTTCCTTTTTTACCCTATCCACAAATAATACTCCGTCCAGATGATCGCTTTCATGCTGCCAAACAATCGCCTCAAATCCCTCTAGAATCTCGTTTCTAGTTTCAAGTTTCTGTCCCACTATTTCTTCCCAGACCACCTCAATCTTTAAATACCTTTTCACAGTTCCGAAAAGATCCGGAAAAGATAAACATCCCTCCAAAAAATCACTTTCCTTATTTTCCTCATCAAAAACTTTAGGATAAGTTTTTTCACCAAAGCTCGCCGTCATTCTCGGATTTATAAAAATTTTTACCCCTTCTTTGTTTTTAATCCCCAAAAATCTTTTTGAAATTCCAATTTGAGGTGCGGCGAGGCCTGCTCCGTTTTCCGACGCCACCAGTATTTCTCTCAGTTCTTCCATTTCTTTTAATAGCGTCTCATCAACCCTTTCAATTTTTTCACTTTTTTTTCTTAAAACTTTATTTGGAAATTTGACTATCTCTCTCATATCCTAATTTTATCAAAATTTAGTTATAATCCATACTGTGACCAAAATTATCTTCTTTGGCGCCTCAATCTATTCTTTGCCAATTTTGGAAAAATTACTCGAGCTACCCAACTTTGAGCTCCAGATTGTCGTTTCCAAAATCGACAAAGCCTTTGGCCGGAGTCAAAAAATTACTCCTAATCCTGTAGCTAAATATTGCCTCGATCACCATCTCCCCCTTCTTCAAATTGAGACATTTTCTGAAGATTGTAAATTGAAGATTAAAGATTTTAAAGCGGATCTCGGCCTCTGTGTGGCCTTTGGTCCACCATTTTTTGATGAAGATATTATCAATAGCTTTTCCTACAAAATAATCAACATTCACCCGAGTCCTCTGCCAAAATATCGTGGCGCCACTCCCGGTCCCTGGCAAATTATTAATGGTGAAACCAAAAGTGCCGTTACTTTTTTCCAAATCGACCCCCTGCCTGACCATGGACCTATCATTACCACTCTTCCTTTTGATATTTCTCCGACTGAAACCGCCCAATCTTTTTATCAAAAAGCCTTTTCTCTTGCCGCTGACAACCTTCAATTGGTTCTAGAATCTTATCTCTCGAATCCCGAATCTCTTCTTCCACAAGACCATTCTCAAAAAAGTTATTTTCCAAAATTAACTAAAGATACGGCAAAAATAGATTGGAGCTGGAATCTAAATAAAATTGAAGCTTTTATTCGCGCCTTAAATCCCTGGCCAATTGCCTGGACCTTTGTGGAAAATCTAAATCACGACATTTTTAAAATGAAAATATTTTCCGCTTTCATTAATCAAAATAAATCAGATCTCATCCCAGAAACAGTCCAAATTGAGGGAAAAAACAAAACCGAGTGGAATGAGATTAAAAAATATTATTCTCTAATTAGAAAAAACTGATATTAAATTATCCCGGTAAAACACGAAATTTTTTATTGTTAATTTAAATAAATTTTTTAAAATATTTATGATATTTTATTCTTAAATTATTTAAATTTATCGATATAATAGGTAAATTTTATCTTGACAAAATACTAAAAATCCTCTTTAATTTTATAAAGGAGGAACAAAAAATGCCCGTCAAAAAAGCCAAGAAAAAAGTCGTCAAGAAAAAAGTGAAGAAGGTTGTCAAGAAGAAAGTTGCTAAAAAAGCTAAGAAAAAAGCTAAAAAATAAACTTCCTTTTTCTCTTAAAGAAACGGTACTTATTTAAGTGCCGTTTTTTTAATTTCTCCCTTTATCTTTTTTAAACACTTACCACAATAAACCCCACTTATTTCTCCCTCACCTACTTTTAGAGAAACTTTTTGCACGTTGGCTTTAAAGGTTCTTGAAGTCCGATTTTGAGCGTGGGAACGATTTCGACCAATAGCAGTTCCTTTTCCACACAAACTACATTTTCTCATAGGGTATACTATACCAAAAGCAACTCCCAAATAAAATATGGAAATCATCATTGCCCTTTTATCAGTTTTTTCATTAGTCATTGTTATTTCAATGCATGAATTTTGTCATGCCCTGGCCGCCGATAAGCTAGGCGACCCCACCCCCCGGGCTTATGGCCGACTCACTTTAAATCCAATCGCTCATGTCGACCCTATAGGTACCATTTTGCTTCCCCTTTTTGGCGCCCTCAGTGGCTTTCCCGTTATTGGCTGGGCAAAACCTACTCCTATCGATCCTTATAATTTCAAAAATCCCCGTCGTGACGAAACCATTGTTGCTTTTGCCGGGCCCCTCAGTAATTTTATCCTGGCTTTCCTCCTCTCTCTGTTTCATTCTAGTTTTGCCACCTATGTTGGAAACATAAGCCTATTTTTAGGTATTTTCAATCTCCTTCCCATTCCCCCCTTAGACGGATCTAAAATTCTTTTAAATCTTCTCCCGGTGGACGAGGCTGCCAAAATCGAAGCTTCTTTTGAGCATTATGGCTATCTTCTCATCGCCCTTCTTTTAATTTCCGGCCTTCTTGGCAAAATTATTTACCCGATTTTTTACTTCGTTTCAAATCTCCTCTACTAGCCTCTTTATTTAATTCTAGTACCATCTTTTCAATTTCTTTTTTACTCATTCCATGACCCATGGCTCCCTCTTCCAGAGTTTCTACCACCGACATACTGCACCCAAGACAATGGAGTCCATATTTTTCCACTAAAAGTTCAACCAGCTTTGGATACCTCTCTGCAATTTCCAATATCAGCGTATTTTTGGTAATTTTTTGTTTTATTTTCTTATCTATCATAGTTTTTTTAGATTTTAGATTTTAGATTTTAGATTTTAGACTTTATGCTTTAGTCTTTTTTTTATTTTAAATTTCTCCCAATTTTATCTTTTTTAGCTCCAAAAACCAACTCTTCTCTATCTTCTCCCAAATTTTTTTCATTTTACAGTTTTTAACCCTCAAACAACCTTTATCGCCCAAACAAGTAACTATCGCCTTATTCTCGCCCAAAGCTTCAAATAAATCAAACAAAGTTTTCTTTTTCCAGCTTTTAATCAATCTATACCCTCCACTTTTCCCCTCAGAAGCCTCAATAATTCCTCCAGATTTTAAATTTACTGCTACCTGCCCCAAAAAACTGTAAGGCAGTTTTAAAATCTTGGCCGCCTGACTAATAGTAATATTTTTACCCTTATTATGCGACAAATATGAAATAAATACGATGCTGTATTCAACTTTCTTTGAGACTACCATCATGGTACAATTATACAACCTGCCAAAAAGCGATCTTTGAGAAGGTGTTTTTTCTAGCTAACCTAAAAAAAAGGAGGACGCGTGTTGGTATTGGCTTTGCCTTTACTAACCAGTTTTCCCCACGTGTTTTATTATGCGTGGAAAAGCCACTATCGAAGTAATCACTTTTGGCAGGCTTTTTTGTTTTTTAGACTTTAGATTTTAGTCTTTTTCTATTATTTCCTCTTTTATCCTCTTCCAAACCCTCTCCATTGTCATCTGATTATTTTTTGCTTCCTTCTCAATATTTTTAGAAAATATTTTTTCGTAATATTTTGGTTTTTCTAAGTATTCAAGCAAAAAAGACGCCGATTCTCCTGGTTTTTCTTTTACCCAGCCTAATTTTTTCTTTTTTATAATTTCAATATTTCCATCCTCCTGCCCCCCAATATGAGTTATCGCCACTATCGGTTTTTGACAGGCGACCACGTCAAACAAAAAATTTGGTCCCGCTTTTCCAAAAACAATATCACAAGCTTTAAGCACCTCCGCCATGTTCTCTATCCACCCTAGATTCTTGACAATAATTTGCTTTCCTAGCCTTAATTTTTTCAGTAGTTCTACATACTGATCAATGGTGGAGTGGAGCATCTTGTCAGTTCCGGTATTAAAAATAAAAGCGCATTTTGTCTCAATCGTCATTAAAACCGGGAGTAGTCGAGTCAAGGAATTGGTCCCCAGACTCCCCCCACCAATAAAAACAACCGGCCGGCCGTCCATAATTCCCAGTTTTTTTCTTATTAACTTTCTGTCGACCTTTTGATACATTTCTTTTCTCACCCACCAGCCACTTTGTAATATTTTTCCTTTCAGCCCATGTTTGGTTACCTCTCTCTCTGCCACCTCGTCATAGACCAAGGTCAAATCCACTCCGGGCACCACTGTCACGGGAGTAATCGTCCAGGGATCGGCAATCACTGACCACAGTTTAAAATTTACCTTTTCATTTTTTCGCCAGAGTTGCAATGAATGACTGTGATACCAGTAGCAGGAAATAATTAAATCAGGTTTATAGCTCGAAACAAATTTTTTAATTCTGGGTAAATTTAACTCCGACAATCTATGAACTACTTTTCTTAATCTCCCCTTCTCTGACAATTTCGTCATCATCTTGTTTGACCTCGGGAAAAAACGATACATAAAAGTATAAAAATCATTGGAAATTCCAACTTCCGCCTTAATCTCAGCATATTTAACCTCAACCCTACCTTCTTTTTCCTTTTCTTTAAGTGATCCGTATATGGCTTTAGCAATCGAACGGTGTCCCCAGGGCAAATCATCAGTCAGAATTAAAATTTTCTTTTTCACCATATCCTATTCTATAATACTCTATCTACGCCCTCCTAGCTCAATGGTAGAGCAGTGGTTTTGTAAACCATCGACGCAAGTTCGATTCTCGCGGAGGGCTCAGTTTAAAAATCCTTTAATTATTTCCTCTTCTGCTTTTTTCTGATCAAGCCCAAGTGACATCAGTTTTACCAGCTGCTCTCCTGCAATTTTGCCAATGCTTGCTTCATGCACCAAGTGCGCCTCAACATGATTAGCTTTTATTTTTGGAATTGCCGCCACTTTACCCCTATCTTTGATAATCGAATCACAGGCAATATGCGCAAAACATTTCTCATTCCCGATTATATTTGAAATAAATTTTTGCCCCGATTTTTCTGTCGCCACCGCCCTCGAAGTAACTCGGCAACTCGAATCTTTATCATTGAGTTTCACTTCAAATCGAGTCGTCGCTTTTTGATTGCCACTGGTCATTATTTTTTCTGCAACTATTAAACTAGTTCCCTCCCCCAAAACTGCTTTAGTCACTCTATTTGTATCATCAATTCCTTCAATTTGGGTCGTTTCTATTTCCATTTTGGCACCTTTTTGAAGCAATATTTCCGTTATTGGATTAATCACTTTTTTACTGTTGATCTCTCCCTCTCCATAATGTTTTTCAATGTATTTTACCGATGAATTTTCGCCTATATAGAAATAATGTTGACCACTATGAAATGACTCTTTTTTCCCACAATTATTGATCCCACAACCAGCGTAGATCGTCACTTTGGCATTTTTACCGATATAAAAATCATTTCTGACTGTATCTTTTAACCCGCTCTCAGTAATCAAAACTGGTATATCCACTAGAGCAAAAGGACAATTATCTTTAACTCTAACTTCAATTCCCCGACCATCTTTTCGATCTCCAATGGTCACATATTTAGTACTTTTTCTTCGCCATAATTTGCCATTTTTTCTTATGTTAATCGCTCCCGTCATTGACGAATCGTTTACTTTTTTTAATAAATTTTTTTCTAAATTATTCATTTACAACCCTCCCGACAATTAAGTTTTCTATTTATCACTAAATTTACTATTTTATTTTTTTCTATTTTTTTAATCTTGCCGCTTTTTACCAATAAAATTTCATCGGCTATTTCAATAATTTTTTCCTGATGAGAAATTACCAAAATCGTTCCAGCATAATTTTTTTGCAAATCTCTAAATACTTCAATTAAATTTTTAAAACTCCACAAATCTATTCCCGCCTCAGGTTCATCAAAAATCGCTAATTTAGGTTTTTGCAATAAGACTGTGGCTATTTCAATTCTCTTTAGCTCTCCCCCAGACAAGCTGGCATCCACTTCTCTCTCTAGATATTCTCTCGGGCAAAGTCCTACTTGCCTCAACACTCCACAGCCTCTTATTTTTTTATTTTCTGAAGCTAGTTCCAATAATCTTTTTATTTTTATACCTCTAAATTTCACCGGTTGTTGAAAGGAAAACCCAATCCCCATCCTCGATCTGACATCCACACTTTTTTGACTTATCTCTTCCTTATTCCAATAAATCTGACCTTCAGTTGGAGTCTCAATCCCCATAATTACCTTTGCCAAACTAGATTTTCCCCCACCATTAGGACCGGTCATTACATAAAATTTGTTTTCCTCAAGTCGGAGATTAATTTTATTTAATATCTTTTTTCCCTCTTTTTCGAGAGTAATATTCTTTAGTTCCAACATAAACTCACACCATTTTAGTAGGAGTTGAAATAAAAAGCAATAGATTAATAAAATTGTCTTTAGATTTGATAAAATAACCTGCACGCCCGGATAGCTCAGTTGGTAGAGCATCCCCTTGGTAAGGGGAAGGTCATGAATTCAAATTTCATTCCGGGCTCTAAAAATATCCTTTTTCTATGCGGAGCATGTAGGTCTGGAACCTTTGTATCCCTATAACACCCACTGTCTTATTCTACTCTCCTTTTGTGCCTAAATGAGACAAATGAGACAGTACAAAGGGTATATTGGAACTATGATGTAGTTTGATATATAAACAATTAAAATATAAATCAATTGACGCTTAACTATATAAATTCAGTACTAAATGCTATTTATTGTCTGTAGAGTTATTGACTGCACACATATTACTCTAATGAAGAGTAATATGTCAAATTTCAATATCCGAAAAAAATTTGGTAAGAGGGTCAGATTCTTAAGGAATTTAATAAAACTTTCTCAAGAAGAACTTGGGTTTAAATCTGATATTCATCGAACCTATATTGGTGCTGTAGAAAGGGGAGAACAAAATATTTCTCTAGATAATATCTATAAACTTTCTAAAGCACTCAAAGTCAGCATAAAGGATCTTTTTGAGTTTTAATCAGAGTTAAGAAAGAGAAGTTGATTTTTCACTTCTTGTGCCAGTTTGTAACTATTACAATGGGATAAATATCCCAAATATGATTGAACAGATTCATTTAAAGTATGGGTATCACTTTCTCCTTTTCTAATTAAATCAGCTTTTTTCTTAAGTTTTCGAAAAATGCGTTTCTTTGTTTTTGTTCTTGGAATAATATATTTAGGAAAAATAACATAACCTAAAAAATCAGTTCCGAGATAATAGTCTCTTATCTCAATTTTTTTAGGATGTAAGGAAAGTTTTAAATTATTTTTCAAAAAATCATCTATTTTCTCTAAAAAATTAATTAATATTTCTCGATTATGAGACATTAAAACAAAATCATCAGCATATCTAATATAATATTTAACTTTCAGTTCATTTTTAATAAATTTATCGAGAGGATCCATATAAATATTAGCAAATAATTGTGATGTTAAATTGCCTATAGGCATCCCTTCCCCGTCATGATTTTTAGTGTTGAAACTTTGAATTATTACATCAAGTAGCCAAATAAAATCAGGATCAACAATCTTTTTTGAGAGCAAATTTATTAAAACATTATGGTTAACACTGGCAAAAAATTTTCTAATATCACATTTTAGAATAAACAATTTTGATGAATTATTATGACTTGCCTGTCTTGTCAATTTAACAAAAGCCTTAATGGCTTTATGAGTTCCTTTCATTTTTCTGCAAGAATAAGAATGGGCAAAAAATGTTGGCTCAAAAATTTCTTCTAAAACTTTACTGACCAAGTGGTGGACTACTCTATCTTTTACACAGGCTTTATGGATATCTCTAATTTTTGGATCTCTAACATAAAACTCTTGATAACCATCGTGTTTATATGTTTTATTCTTAAGTAATTCATAAAGATCAAATAAATTTTCTTCTAAAAAACGGCTAAAAATCAAAACATCCGTCTTTTTTCTTTTACCTTTAACGAATCCATCCCAAGCCTGAAAAATATTTTCTAATGTTATAATTTGACTATAAATATTATGACAGGCATTCATAGTGATATTGACTCAGTAAAATTAAATTTGGACATACCTGTATTTCAAAAACTTTATGATCTATATAAGTTATTTTATTTAACAATTTTAGATTTTCCCAAAAAAGATAGATATACTCTTGGACAAAGGGTTGAAAATACAACCTTAGCTTTATTGGAAGATATAATTATGGCCAGCCAATCATCTAAATTGGAGAAATTACCAATTTTACAAAAGGCGAGTGTTAAACTGGATGTATTAAAAGTTCTAGTTAGGTGTTGTAAAGATTTAAAAATCATTGACAATAAAAAATATCTTATTTTCGAATCCCAAATAATTGAAATAGGAAGAATGCTTGGAGGTTGGATTAAGGCTTCCAGCTTTCATTTGTAGAGATAAAACTACCGCAAGACGAAAACCTAAGTTGTCGTTCGAGTTCTCAGGACTGTTCCAATTGGCGTTAGCAGCACCACCATTGTCGGAGTTACCAACAATGATACGGTTAGAATCGCCGTCATCACGTTCCGCATTGCTCATTTTCTTTCCTGAGTAAAAATATTTTTTACTCATTATTACCACCGATCTTAAAAACTTATTTAAAATAGTTATCCTTAATCAAGGATTATCTAAAAAGATTCTCCCCTGAATTTTAATTGGCTTAATCTATTAAGATTGAGACCTTCAAAAATGAGCAAGTAGTTTTATCTCCCCTTAAATGACATTCTTCTTACAGCCTTAACCATAAGAACTCTAGCCAGCTCTTCAAGAAGAGCGATTCTGTGAAATATAAGTTTACCTATATTTTCATTAACATAATCTAGTGATTAGTATAACTAAGAATATGGTTAATTATCAAATATAAATGCTATTTAATGTCATCACTTAAGTAAATGAATATTTTTTTAAAAAATTGGCCGCTTCGCGGGTCAAGAAACCAAGAAACAAAAACCAAAAGAATCAAGATTCAAAAATTCAAGTACCTAAAAAACTACCGCAAGACGAAAACCTAAGTAGCCGCGCGAGTACTCAGGACTGCGCCAATTGGCGTTAGCAGCACCACCACAGTCGGAGTAACCAACAATGATACGGTAAGAATCGCCGTCATCACGTGCCGCGGTGTTTGTCCATTCATAGGTGTTAGTTTTTCCCCAACCCTCACGGTTAGCTAACAAATTCCATTCCAAGGCTTCTAACATTCTAACTTTTGAAGTAGTTACAGGTAATCCTGTTGCTGATAAAATGTTTCCTTCTGTTGAATTGATCGCTTCATTAATGCTGTTCCAAGCTACATTAAAACGATCTTCTAAACCTAATTCATCAGTAATCTTTGAGGATGAATATTTATCTCCATATTGTGGTTTTGGTATAGTCTCAACTGCTATCCATTTACCTGACAAACTAGGAAAAGGAACTTTTTCGTCTTTTACTAAACCCCAATACCATTGTTCAATATTACGCGTTACTGAATGATCACTTTTTTGGGTGTCTGTTAATGTCTCATATTTATGCCAATTCGGATAGCGTTTTTGAAGATTATTTATATATTCATCAACACCACCTCTTTTAATTTCTGCCAATGTACCTAAATCAAGATTGGGAATAAATCTTAATTCCATACCTAAATTTTTTAATTTTTCTTTAACATCAGGAGTAATAGAATCTGGTAATGGCGGGATATCTATATCCACTCCCAGAACATTTTTCCAAGCTTCCTGTTCAGTTTTTAGAGACTCAGAAGAGACTAACGGTCTTGATTCAGCAGGAGAAGTTATGCCTCTATCAATACCTCTTCTTTGAGATGTATTCTGTGGAGCGACATATTCCACATGTCTAATAAGTTCATTTAGCTTTTGTCTGTCAATATCAGAATCTAACTTGTTTACATAATAATATTTAAGGGCTGACTGGAATGTTTCATTTATATCCCCATTATAAAAAGCCAAAACAAAATCTCTAACCCTTTTTGGTTCCATTCGGTCATCATAAATAAATGGTTGGGGCTGATCTGCAGCCACTTTTCTTTCTCTGACTAGTTTCTTGGCCGCACTATGAAATTCTTTATACTTACCAAGAATCTCTCCTATTCCGGGAATTTCTGAAAGTTGTTCTGGTAAAAGGGATGATTCACGAGATGGTAAAGTTTTAATATCTAAACCCTCTTGCTGTTGAGGTACTAAAGAAAATAAGGCGTCAGTAGAGTATGAAAAAGTCTCTTCTGGTAAATCACTTGGGGCTTTCAAATAAACCCATCTTCGAAGTTGAGCTGGATCGAGAGGTTCTCGACCAAAATAGCCTTTACCCGGAGGATTCATTAAAGCAATTATTTTAGTATTAGTTTTATTTACCGGAATACTTTCAGAAGCATCTTCTGACAAAACTACGTTTTCTCCTCTTTGTAATGAATCAAGAACTTCATGTAGACGAATTAAAATATTTGGAGCTGCCGAGTTAAATTCATCTAATATTATAACTTTTGTCTTCCCTTCTTCTTGTCTCAAGCCTGAAGTTACTTTTCCATCAACAAAAATATATTCAGGATCTTGTGGGCTTTTTTTATTTGGATTAGGAATATATCTTCCCATCAAATCTTCCACGTCAGTAGCTCCGTTTAAATTGGCATAATGAACCTCCCAACCTAAATCTGAGGCCATTTTTCTGACAGTGGTTGTTTTTCCGATACTTGTACCTCCCTCTATCAATAAAGGGTCACCTTGAAGCAGACTTATCGCAATGTCTTTTTGTAGACCTAAAGAAAATTTGTCTTCTATAAAATCTTGATATTGCTCACGTTTAGGAACAAAAGCACTTTCTTGGTTATGAGCTTTCGGCAGACGAACCCCCATGTAAGAAATTGAATCAGGAGTTTCTTTTATTGGCATCTCTCTTGGAGGGGTTATTGCTTGTTCGGAAACCGATCTGTCTACTGTCATAAATTACTCCTATAAGTTAAACCAATTTTTTCTAATATCGAGAATTGGGATTTATTAATTATATTTTCATCAGCTATTAAAATGACTGATACGTCTTTATAAATTGGTGTCACTATTTCTGATTTTAGTTTGTCTTGGTCATAAATTTCTATTTGACCAGTAGGGTATTGAATAATAAAATCATAAATATCTTTTGAAATATTTTCCTTAAAAATAATAAAAATCTTTGATGGTTGAGAAACAGCTTTAATTATTTCTAAAGTATTGTATTTTCCATTATAGCCATATTTTTCAAGTGTTTTAGCAACTTCTTGAATTTCTGTTTCACTTTTAACGATGACTAAAGAAACTTCTTTTTGGGAAATCGAGCATTTAATGAATTTAATAAGATCATCACTCATAAGCCAAGTATACTAGAAAGTATTATAATTTGCGATAGCTTCTCTGATAACATCTGCCAACTTCTCCGACATTTCAGATACCCCGATATTGGCAACACTGTTAGGGTAATAACGTTCTACATGATCTGTACCAGATCCTATTCCCAAACCAATTAATTTTTGGTCAGTACTTTTTGAAATTCCATTTATTATCTTTTCTAAATCATATTTAGATCTGGAATGTTTATCAGATTCTTCTGGTAAACCATCAGAAAGTACAAACAAGAATTTTTCAACTGCTTTTTGGCGGGATAGCCTTTCAGAGGCTTGTTGTACTGCCCAACCATCGTCATTATAACAAGCAGCAGAAGTATTGACTTCATTTAACATATTACCCATATTCTCTCTCGTATTTTCACCTATGTTTTGGCCAAATTCCTGATATTGATATAATCTATCATTAAACCCTAGTATTTCAGTATTAATTGAAAGTCTGTTTAAAACCTCAGTTAACACAATTACTGCTTTGAAAGTCTCTTCAATCTTCTCTCCTTGCATTGATCCAGAAAGGTCAACCAAAAGACTAATAGCATAATCTTTTTCTTGAGGCAGTTCTCGTTTTTGCCAAGCTTTACTTTCAACAGCAGACAAGCCCTTAGCTTTTTCTTGAATTCTTCTTTTGATATCAATTTTTCTCCCCGATCTAAAACCACTTTCCCATTTTTGGGATCTTCGTTGGACAAAAATTTCTCTTAGATCATTTTCCAAATTATCAATCAAAGGTAAAACTTCACGACGCATCTGTTCATATACATTTTCATCACCGTTAAGTGCCTGTTCAATTAAATCTTTAAATTTTTTCTGATCTTCAGAATCAGGAGGAGTATATGTTTTTTTAGATTCACCATCAACTTGGGGTTTATCAGATAATGGAGTCTTAGTTTCTCTTTCTGCTTTTTTGTCAGGATTATCAGATAATTTTCCCTCAAATTCTTCATTAATAGCTTTTTCAAAATTACCCAATGATTGTTGTGCCTTTTTAGCCAATTCTTTTTTAATATCATCAGGTAAGGAATCTATATAATCTTTAATTTTTTGCTTTAAATCTTCAGAAAGAGAATCTAGATCTATTGGATGTGAATCTTGAGATGAATTACCTTCACCAGGCTTTAGTTGTCCATTTTTAATGGCTTCCTCTAATTGTTGTTGTTCTTCTTCTGACAAACTTTCTTTCAACTCTTGTGGTAAACCTTGTTGTCCCTCGCCATTTTCACCACCTTTTTGCATATCTCTCAACATTTCCTGAACTTTTTGATCTTCCATATCTGCATCTACTAATTTTTTAAACTCTGGCCAGATTTCATCACGATTTATTTCGTAACTTACGTTTGCATATTTTCGAATAGGAATTTCTCCTTGATCTGCTTCTTGTTTTGATGGATATCTTAGCCAAGAATCTCGGGCTGAATCTAATGTTTTTGTCACCACATTTTTTACATCTTCTGGAAGATCGGGACTAATTGTTGGTGCAGTCACTCCTGTGGTTTCTTGATACCATTGTTTAATATATTCCAATCCTGCTTGCATAAAACGGGGAGTATAACCTAAAGTCTTTTTTGCTTTTTCTTTTGTTTTTCCTTCAAAATCTAAGTCCATTTGGTAGGCGACATTCATTTGATCTCTAAATCTCGGATAGGCTTCGGCCACAAAATTATTTGTTCTTGGATCTTCAACAGCATTCATCATAAAAGAAAAACCTGGTTGTCTCCAAATTTCTTTTGGAATATCATCTGTTCTAGAAATTCTTCTGTGTCCGCCTTCATGGGAAATAACAAAACGAAGATAATCCATTGGCTTTTCTACCAGATCTTTTGGGTCTATTCTAATTTTATTTTCTGCAAAATCCCAATGCCAACCAGCTCCAGGCTCATTTAGTTCAACAGGGATTCGAAAATCCTTACCAATAAAATAAGCCAAAGATGAAAGAATTTGCTGTTTCTGTCGAATTTCAGACTGTTGAGATGGTTCAAATTTACTAATTATTTCAGTTTGCGGACTTATTTTTGCAAATTTCTCTGATGACCCGTATTCCATATTAATTATCACTATTTTAACTTAATTTATCCGATAATAATACTTAGCTGTAAAATATGACAAAAGGATAAAAATATGAAATATAGTGAAGCAAGGAAACTAATGATTAACGCTAGAGAAAAAGAAGTAATTCTTGGTATTGTAAAATCAGCCCAGGAACAAATCGATAAAATTCCACTTTCGGTTTTTCAACCGAGTATTGATATTTTTAATGCTTATCAGTCCCAAATAGAAAGTCTAAATAAAATTTCAGGAATGTTTAACCCTGAGTTTATTCAAAATATATATAAAATAGCCCAGAAACAAACGGAAGTTCTTAAATCATTTAATGAAAACCGTTTGTATATAAATAAACCTGAAAGATACAGAATACCTATTCCTACAATGATTGATCAAAGGACGGAAGAAATCGGTGAGCTAAGGAGTGAAATTGATGTTTTAAAAAAAGAAATTGAGAAATATAAATTTAAAGAGGATAGTTCTTTATTAGAAATAAATTCTTTTGGCATTTTTTTATATAAAGGAAAATTTTTAAAAACATCTACCGATAGTAATTCAGGAAAATTCCTTAAAAAAATTCTTGAGGACAAAAATCACTTTATCTCAGATGAATATTGTCAAAGCGAATTTAAATGTTCGTCTTCAAAAGAAATTACCTACATTATTAGAGACCTTAACAAAATTTATTTAAGTAAAGATAATCTTAAGGCTAGACTAAGACGTTGTCGGGATGCAAAAGGCTATATTCTAGAGGGTATAGTTGAGCTTAAATCGTAAATTACTCGTAATTATCTCGTATTTTTCTCGCATACAAAAACATACCTTAACTTCAAAATAAGGCATGGAATCAAATCAAAACTTAACTCAAACCGTTCAAGTCAGTATTAACGACTTAATCTCTCCTAATTACAATCCTCGTAAATGGTCTCAAGACCAAATCAAAAGTCTTAAAGAGAGTATTAAACGATTTGGTTTAGTCGATCCAATAATAGTAAACTCGGCACCAGAAAGAAAAAATATTGTCATTGGCGGTAACTTCAGACTGAATATTGCTAAGCAATTAGGTTTTAAAGAAGTTCCAGTTATTTACTTAAATATTCCCGATATTGAAAAAGAAAAGGAATTGAATTTGAGATTAAATCGAAATACTGGTGAATGGGACTTTGAACTTCTTAAAAACTTCGACATTGAAATGCTTATAGATGTCGGTTTTGATAATGATGATTTATCTAAAATCTGGGATGAAAATTTAGAAACTGAGGATGATAATTTTGATACTCAAAAAGAATTAGAAAAAATTAAAGAACCAAAAACTAAAGTAGGCGACATCATTAAATTAGGAAATCATTTGCTTGTTTGTGGAGATAGTACTGATCCAAAAGTCATTGAAAAGTTATCCAAAGAAAAAACTGTAGATATGATTTATTCAGATCCTCCTTACAATATTAATCTCGATTACAACAAAGGTATTGGTGGCAAGAAAAACTATGGTGGTCAAACCAATGATAATAAAAGTGGAACTGAATATTTGGAATTCTTAAGAAAAACTCTTCAAAACGGGTTATCCATTTCAAAACCAGATTGTCATGTTTTTTATTGGAATGATGAAAATCACATTGGCTTAATTCAATCACTGTTTAAAGAAATTGGAATTGAAAATAAAAGAACTTGTCTTTGGATTAAAAATGGTTTTTCTCCCACACCTAATATTGCTTTCAATAAATCTTATGAAGCATGTATTTATGGCACTATTGGGAAACCGTTTATCTCTGATTCCTTAAAAAATCTTAACGAAATTATGAACAAAGAAATCGGCTCAGGAAATCGAACCATTGATGACATTTTAGATTTATTAAACATCTGGTTAGTCAAAAGATTACCTAGTGGTGATTATGAACATCCAACCGAAAAGAGTCCAACACTTCATGAAAAAGCCCTAAGAAGATGCACCAAAATTGGCGACATAGTTTTAGATTTATTTGGCGGTTCTGGTTCCACCTTAATTGCCTGTGAACAACTAAAACGAAAATGTTTAACCATAGAAATTGAGCCAATATTTTGTGACTTAATAATTTCCCGATATAAAAAATTAACAAATAAGGAGGTTATCTATGTCAATTAATAGAGGAGACCTTATTAATCTTGGAGATCACTTGTTGTTATGTGGCGACTCAACAAATAAGGAAGAAATCCATAAGATTTTACAAGACAAAAAAGTTAGTTTAATACTCAGTGATCCACCTTATGGTGTCGCTTATGTTGAGAGTAAAAACGGGCTAAATAATGTTAGTAAAATTCATAAAGAAATTGCCAACGATCAAATACAATCAGAACAATCGTATCAATCTTTTACTCAAAGTTGGTTAGAGGTTGTTAAACCATTTTTAACTTCTAAAAACTCCTTCTATATTTTCAATTCTGACAAAATGTTATTCGCCCTTAAAAATAGTTTAGATAATAGTAATTTTAAGTTTTGCCAATTATTAATTTGGATAAAGAACCATAGTGTAATTGGTCGCTTAGATTATTTACCTCAACACGAATTAATCGCTTATGGTTGGTATGGCAGTCATAAGTTTTTCAAAAGCAAAGATAAAAGTATTTTGGTTTTTCCCAAACCTCAAAAAAGCACTCTACATCCAACCATGAAACCAATTTCTCTTTTAAGACACCTTATTCTTAACAGCACCCAAATCGGTGATTATGTTTATGATCCTTTTGGTGGTTCAGGTTCCACTCTAATTGCCTGTGAACAAACCAAAAGAAAATGTTTAATGGTGGAACTTGATCCTAAATATTGCCAAGTAATTGTTAATCGATATCAAAAAATGAACAAATTATGAAAACTGACAAAAATAAACAATTACTAATTGAACAATTAAGAAAGACTCCGATTGTTTTAGTGGCTTGCGAAAAAACCAGTATTAGTCGGGCGACTTTTTATCGATGGTTTAAAGAAGATGAAAAATTTAATGAATTGGCTCAAGAGGCATTGGATGAAGGTAAAAAATTAGTTAATGATGTAGCTGAATCCCAGTTGATTTCATTGGTTAAAGACAAAAATTTTCCCGCTATTTCTTATTGGTTAAAACATAATCATCCAAACTACAACAATAGACTTGAGTTGTCAGGTAAAATTTCCACCCAAAATGAAAAGTTAACCCCAGAGCAAGAGGAAATTGTAAAAATAGCCTTGCGAAATGCAGGATTAATTGAGGAGGAAAATCGTGAACTATCCTGAGATTTTTGATCCAAAACTTTGGGAGCAAATAAGAAACAATAGGGCTTTAAGAGTAAAACTTGCTCAAGAAAGTCTGTATTGGTTCTTCCATCTATATTTTAGTGATCATGCCAAATTCCCAACTGCTGAATTTCAAAAGGAAATGTATGGACTTCTTGAAAATCCAACAGTCAAACAACTAGTTATAGTTGCTTTTAGAAGTTCTGGTAAATCAACTATTGCTACTTTGGCTTATCCTATTTGGGCAATTCTCGGGAAACCACAAACCAAATTTGCTTTGATTTTAAGTCAGACTCAACCATTAGCTAAATTACATCTTCAAAATATTAAAAGAACTTTTGAATCCAATGAATTGTTAAGGTCAGATTTTGGTCCTCTTAATGAAATGAGCGATGAATGGGGATCAATGTCCTTAACTTTACCAAAATTTGATGCTCGTATTAGTGCTGCCTCCTCTGATCAAAGTATCCGTGGATTAAAATATGGCTCGCATCGACCTGATTTAATTATTGCGGACGACGTTGAAGATATGCAGTCGGTGCAAACCCAAGAGAGTCGTGACCGAACTTTTAATTGGTTTGTTTCTGAAGTAATCCCCGCCGGTGATCAAAATGCCAAAATTGTAAACATTGGTAATCTTCTTCATGAAGACTCATTATTAATGCGTCTTAAAGAAAGGATTGAAAATAAATCTTTGAAAGGTGAGTATAGGGAATATCCAATTATTGATTCGGAAGGAAAAATCCTTTGGGAGGGAAAGTATCCAAATCA
>Ga0116157_10001729_pt1 | contig 21803 bp, 20 predicted proteins | sample AD_UKC048_MetaG_FD_89882 | JGI IMG/M metagenome (GOLD analysis project Ga0116157, IMG submission 89882) | Active sludge microbial communities of municipal wastewater-treating anaerobic digesters from USA - AD_UKC048_MetaG | ecosystem: Engineered > Bioreactor > Anaerobic > Digestate | place: USA...
ATTTCAAGTGCTACCACTGCGCAGCATAGCCCGAGAGCGCAAGATACGCCTAAAGCCTAAGCTCCTAGCCATTGTCGATAATTTTTTAAGGTAATAGCCGCTATGCGCATTAAAAGGCGACACCAGAAGAAAGAAGATGCCGAACTCGATATCACGTCCTTTATGAATTTAATGATCATATTGGTGCCGGTATTGTTGATGGGCATGGTGCTTTCGCGCACTACTGTATTGGATTTGAAATTGCCAGATCTGAGTGCGAATGCAACTGCAGAACAGGAAGAGTTGCCGCAAATATTGGAGTTGGTAATTCGCCCTGACTATTTGGATATTAATTTTCCGGCAGGCGTGCAATTAAAACGAATTGAAAAAACAGCTGAAGGTAAGTACGACTATGCGTTGTTGTCTATTACCTTGCAGGAAATAAAACGTTTACTAGAAAACCAAGGTAAGCCAAAAAAAGATATTTTTATTCTTTCAGAAAAAGATACGCCTTATCAAACAATAGTGACGGCAATGGATACTGCACGCTCATTTAAAGCAGTAGTGGCTGCGTCAGTCGTGAATGCGGAGCTGTTCCCAGAAGTGTCTTTAGGTGATGCGCCACCGGCAGGAGAGCAAACGCAAGCGGTTGGCGTTGCTTCAGGAGGCCAACTATGAAGCAATCTATTCGCGCGAAGCGCATGGCACGCCATCACAGTCGTTTGAAAAAAATGCCGACCCTAAGCTTGGTTTCGCTTATGGATATTTTTACCATTTTGGTTTTTTTCTTATTGGTAAATTCATCGGATGTAGAAGTTATTGAAGCGGATAAAGGCATTACCTTGCCTGTATCAGCTGCCGATGCAAAACCCAGCCCTGCGCTAATTATGAAAATCAGTGCGAGCGATATTATGATCGATGGTCAGCGTATTGCGAGTGTTGCCGATTTTATGGCGAGCAAAGATGAAAAATTTGCACCTATTGCCGACGAGTTGCGCTATCAAGCTAATAAGGCGGGTGCACTGACCGATGCGGAGCTACAAAATGGCCGCCGAATCATTGTAATGGGCGATCAAACCATACCTTATGAAGTTTTGAAAAAGGTTATGTTGCATTGTGTAACTGCTGAATTTCGCAATATTTCGCTAGCGGTTACAGAACAAGAAACCAACGCCAAAGCGGGAGGTGGTTAATATGACTTCTCATGTTTACCACACTGAATTACCGTGGAGTTCATCGCGCGATGAAGATCAGCGCTTTAATAAAATTCTAGGTGTTTTGGCGGTTGTTTTTTTGGTGTTGAGCGTGGTGGTTACTGTGCTAAAAGTACCTGCTTTAACTCGTGCAGAAAAAGAACAACTGCCACCGCAGTTGGCGCGCGTTATGTTGCAAAAACAAGAGCTGCCACCACCTAAAGTGGTTGAACCACCAAAAGTTGAAGAGAAAAAGCCTGAAGAAAAAAAGCCTGAGAAAAAAATAGAAGCTATTAAACCTATTGAGAAAGTTCAAACGCCACCCTCTAAAAAAGAAGTTATTGATAAAGCAAAAGAGCAAGCGCAAGCGCAAATCTCAACCTTTAAAGATGATTTGATGGAAATGCGTGAGATGGCTCAAACCACTATGGTTGAAACCGCTTCGGCCACTATTAATGATGCTGCAGCCAAAGCCACACAAGTTGATCGCTCTATGATTAACAGTGGGCAAACCAAAGGCAGTGGCGGTATTAATGTCGGCGCTTATGCAAGTCGCGATACTGGTGGTGTCGCGCTTTCTGGGCGTGAAACCACCAAAGTTAAAAGTGGTTTAGCAGAGGCCAGCAAAAAAGCTGCAGGCGCTACCGGAAATGGTGGCGGCAATAGCGATGGTGCAGGCGGTGCTGCGCGCAGTGAAGAAGATATGCGCAAAGTTATGGAGCAACACAAGAGTTCGATTTTTTCTATTTACAATCGTGCACTGCGTGATAACGCGGCGCTACAAGGTAAAGTGAAATTCAAAATTGTGATTGATCCATCGGGGCAAGTGGTTGAAGTGAGTATTGAGTTTAGCGAACTGAAAGAGCCAGCTTTGGAAGCTAAATTAGTATCTAAACTTAAATCAATTAGCTTTCCTGCTGCGGCAGTATTGCGAACGACGTTTTATCAAACATTGGATTTTTTACCGCAGTAATTTAATGCTTGAACCCCCACCCAACCTCCCCCTTGAAAAGCGGGGAGGGGCTAAAGCTCGCTCAGTTTTAAAATGGAGTGATCTTTAGCATCTCTTTCGCAATAGCGAATAACTAAAAGTGCCCTCAGTTCACGAGCAGAGTGAAATTCAGCTCCTCCGCGCTTTTCAAGGGGCTGGGATGACTGCATGGATGCAGTTACCGAGCGGGGTTAGTTTTAATAAATAGCTAGTGATAGTTCTTGTAATGCCACCCATTATTCAAGGCGCGATCTAAACCAATAACACACCCATTTGCACCCATTATGGTTTCTGCTCGGCATCAAATACTACTAAATGGGTGTTATTGGGTGTAATATTGGTTGTATGTTTATAGCTGACTCACTTCAAATCACCCCTGAGATTCTAAGCATCATCGCTCGAATCGACGAATTCAAAGGCGCTTGGCGCTCTTTGGGAACACTTGCGCCCGATAGATTATTGGCATTGCGCCGTGTCGCCACCATCGAAAGTATCGGTTCATCCACTCGTATCGAAGGCAGCAAGCTTTCAGACAGAGATGTAGAAAAGCTGCTCTCAAATCTCGCCATCCAATCCTTTGAAACCCGCGATGAGCAGGAGGTTGCCGGTTATGCCGAGCTGATGGATTTAATATTTAATTCATGGCAGGACATTCCGTTTGCAGAGAATTACATTCAGCAATTGCACCAAATTCTGCTGCGGCACAGCGAGAAAGATCTGTGGCATAGAGGTAAATACAAAACCAATTCCAACAGCGTGGCCGCCTTTGATGAAAATGGGGTACAGCTCGGAATAGTGTTTGAAACAGCATCCCCCTTCGATACCCCGCGTCTTATGGCAGAGCTGGTGGCATGGACTTCGGCTGAGCGTGAAAAAGCGCTATTGCACCCATTACTTATCACCGCAATCTTTACCGTAGTTTTTCTTGAGATCCATCCATTTCAAGATGGTAACGGGCGCTTAAGCCGTGTGTTAACAACCTTGCTTTTAATTCAAGCTGGTTATGCCTATGTGCCTTACAGTTCGTTAGAAAGCGTCATTGAAATAAATAAGGAAGCTTATTATTTAGCGTTGCGACAAACCCAGGGATCAATCCGCACGGACTCACCCAATTGGCAACCTTGGTTGGTATTTTTTCTGCGCTCATTGGCGGAGCAGGTTCGTCGATTAGAAAAGAAAGTGGAGAGAGAAAAACTTGTACTGGCGACTTTGCCAGATCTATCGCTGCAAATTGTCGAGTTTGCGAGAGAGCATGGGCGCATCACTATTGGTGATGCAATTAGGCTCACTGGAGTCAGCCGCAATACGCTGAAACAACATTTTCGTAACTTGGTTGAGCGTAATCATCTACACCAGCAAGGCAGTGGGCGTGGTGTTTGGTATGAGATTAAATAATTTAATTCCCGATGTGGTGTTGGCCAACGCGGGGCGGTTGTTAAGGTTTCAGGAGTTGTTGCCGATGTTGTAGCTTTGCTGCTTTTGTAGGTTGGCGCTGAGCTTGCGAAGCCCAACATTTTCGGAGTGAGTGTGTTCGTTAATTGGGTCAGGAGTTGTGGCCGAAGTTGGAGTAGTTGTAGATAGATAATTCGCCCCTTTCACTCCTTGTTAAAGCTTGACAATGGTTTTTATACGGCTATATTGGGTACTTTCTACAGGTTTCGATAAGGAAACTTACTATGAGTACCGAAATTAGTATTAAGGAAGCCGCTTTGCAACTGGATATTAGCGAGCAGAGAGTTAGAACCTTATGCCGTCAAGGCGACCTTAAGTCAAGAAAAGTTGGCAATACTTGGCTTATAGCTCCAGATAGCATCAACAGATACGGGCTTAAGACCGCTCACACCATTGCTGAGGATCACCCTGCCTATAATGTTTCCAGTATCAGTTCGCAGAAACCGATAGCCTTGAGTTTTTTTTCGGGCGCTATGGGTCTTGATCTTGGCATGGAAAAGGCTGGGTTTCATGTAAGGCTTGCATGTGAAGTTGATAAATATTGCAGACAGACCATCGCCTTAAACCGACCCAACACAGCCTTGCTTGGCGATATAAACGAATACAGTGCAAAAGATATATTAAGAGAAGCTGGGCTTAATAAGAACGATGATATTGACTTGATTATCGGAGGGCCTCCATGCCAAGCATTTAGTACTGCTGGAAAACGCCAAGGATTTAATGATGATAGAGGAAATGTGTTTCTCAAATATCTTGATCTGGCCTTAGAGCTTCGCCCAAAGTTTTTGGTTATTGAAAATGTCAGGGGATTACTTTCTTGCCCTATGGAACACAGGCCACATGAGCTTAGAGGGGAAGGATTTCCTGATTTGTCAGAAGATGAATTAAAAGGTGGCGCATTAAATTTTATTATTAAAAGATTAGAAAACTCTGGCTACGGTTATTCTTTTAACCTATACAACTCAGCAAATTTTGGAACGCCACAAATAAGAGAGAGGGTAATAATAATTTGCTCTAGAGATGGCATAAGGCCGCCATTTCTAGTTCCCACTCACTCAGAAAATGGCGAATATGGATTGCAAAAATGGAGATCACTTAAGTCATGTATTCAAAATATTGACGAACACCACAATCTAACTTTCCCTGAAAAGCGCCTTAAATATTATCGGATGCTTAAACCCGGTCAAAACTGGAAAAATTTGCCAGTGGAGCTTCAGAAGGAAGCAATGGGTCAGTCATTTTATGCGGGAGGTGGCAAGACTGGCTTTTTGAGAAGGCTGGCTTGGAACAAGCCAGCACCTACACTTGTTACACATCCCGCCATGCCAGCTACGGATCTTGCTCACCCCGAAGAAGATAGGCCGCTTTCGATTGAGGAATACAAAAGAATACAAGAGTTTCCAGATGATTTTGTACTTGCTGGCCCATTAATACAGCAGTACAAACAGGTAGGAAATGCCGTTCCTTTGAGCTTGGGATGTGCTGTAGGAAATTTAATAAAAGACCTTTTGTTTCGTAGAAATGTTGAGAGCATTTCAAACTTTCAATATTCGCGATACAAAAATACATCTCATGACGAATGGAAAACACAGTTCGCTCAAGAAGTCGTAAAACACAAGGCCGATTACAAACAACAAGAACTGAGTTTTGGCTAAAAACCAAAACTCAGTTCTTTTGCTGTTGCCATGGGTTATTTTCTTCTACGGCTAAACAGTTTGGATTGCTTTTGATTGTTGATGTCACGAAAGAAACAAAATCTTCCTCACTAAGGTGTGAAGTTCCGCATATGCGATTTAGTGACGTCCACATATACTCGATACGATCAGCCTTAATTCGGTACCACTTTTCAACCTCTGTTCCATCTCGAACTGCGCTGCTGGAGCTGTTTTCAGAATTACTTCTATTTTTAATTTGCAACAGGCTGCCATCTTCATTTACAAAATCCACGGATTTAACTGTTTCTCCCCAAGCGCAATGCCAGCCATGCGCTTGCAGGTTTATTGCAAGGTACTCCTCTAGCATAAGGCCAAGAATATTTTCTGCTGACATACCAAGCCTATGAGCGTATGTAACTTTATTCAATTCTTCACTTGTTAAATTAGTAAGCCTAGCCCCAATAATTTCCTCAATAATCGGGTCAGCTACAGTACCGGGTGGGTTTGAAACTCTTTTACTGGCACAACCTTCCTTTCCTGTCTGGTACTTTTGGAGCCATTTTTTAATGGCTGTGTGCTCATCATCATTTACTCCCCCAATATTTCCAGGTACACGGTTAGGATCATTTGTAATTACTTTAAAGACAAAGCATGCGCCAGCTTCCCAATCAACATTCATTTCATTTGATAATTTATGCGCGATAGCTGTGGCCTTTGTTTGGCCAAGATTTTGAATTGCGTCTTTAAGTTTCAAAACATTCTCCGGTTCATGATTCGGTAAAGAAAATTAGGGGCTGAGTAAAAAAATTAAACATATAGCAGCATTCAAGTTGAGCAAAAATTATTCAACAATAAATCAATAAGATGCCGAGCCTACCAGACGACTTAGCGCATGTCACTTACACTGAATTACACGCTTTCTCCATCCACTCAAAAATCAATTCCTCTCGCCCAAGATCACCATGCCCGTAAACCACAATGAGAATGTCTTCCGCATAAAAAAGGCGAACCGTAAGGTTCGCCTTTTTTACCTAGAATATCGCTAGCGGCGGTTCTTGCAGAGCCGCCAATTGCTCCCGCAATTCCAAAATGTGTTGTGACCAATAATGTTCGGTATTAAACCACGGGAAATAGCGTGGGAATGCGGGGTCTGTCCAGCGCCGTGCGAGCCATGCGCTGTAATGCATTATGCGCATGCTGCGCAGTGCTTCTATCAGTTGTAATTCTGCTAAATCAAAATCGCAAAACTCTTGGTAACCATCCAACATTTCACTCAATTGCAAACGCTGATTATCGCGCTCGCCGGTGAGTAGCATCCATAGATCTTGAACCGCTGGGCCGGTGCGCGCATCGTCAAAGTCTACGAAGTGCGGCACGCCTTCACGCCACAATACATTGCCCGGGTGGCAATCACCGTGTAAACGAATGGGGTTGTATTTCACGCGATCAAAGAGTGCGTCACATTGAATAATAATGTCGGCACCAACGCGTTTATAATTTTCCAATTGATTCGCGGGAATGAAATTGTTGTTGAGTAAAAACTCATAAGATTCACGCGCAAAATTTTGTACCGTCATAGCTGGGCGATACTGAAACGCTTGCGCTTGCCCCATGGCGTGAATGCGGCCAAGGCAGCGGCCAATCATCAACAGCGAATCAAAATCATCTAGGTTGGGTGCGTGGCCACCTTGGCGAGCAAAGAGTGCAAAATCAAAACCTTTGTAATGATGCAGCGTGTTGCCTGCCTCATCAATAATCGGCGCAACCACGGAAATTTCTAATTCTTTTAAGGCTTGCGTGAAGCTATGTTCTTCTAAAATTTGTTCGCGAGTCCAACGTTCGGGGCGATAAAACTTTGCAATGATCGGGCTGCCGCCTTCAATGCCAACTTGGTATACGCGATTTTCATAGCTGTTTAGGGCAAGGATGCGTGCATCGGTTAAGTAACCATTTGCTTCTACCGCATCCATCACCAAATCGGGACTGAGTTTTTCGTAGGGGTGTGATTGTGGGGTGTGTACGATGGGAGGAGCTTCTGATTCGATTTTGTTGCTCATGGGGCTGTCTGCGAAAGGGTTGTTTAAATCTCCCCCAGCCCCTCTTTTTCAAAGAGGGGGGCGAAGCCGCGCTTCGTACAATTCCCCCACTTTGAAAAAGGGGGGCTAGGGGGGATTTGCTTTTACTGTTTCACACAATCCACAAAATACCCACGCTTACCATCCACTTCGCGTTTCACTAAACCGTGAACGTCAGTTTCAAAGCCGGGGAATTTCTCGTTGAAGTCGCGTGCGAAACGCAAATAATCCACGATGGTTTTATTGAATCGTTCGCCCGGAATTAACAACGGAATACCTGGTGGGTATGGCGTCAACAAAATTGAGGTAATGCGACCTTCCAACTCATCAATGGGTACACGTTCAATTTCACGGTGCGCCATTTTTGCGAAAGCATCTGACGGTTTCATCGCCGGTTGCATATCGCTCAAATACATTTCAGTCGTCAAGCGCGCAACATCATAAGCCTTGTAGAAATCGTGAATTTGCTGACATAAATCTTTTAAGCCCATGCGCTCGTAACGTGGGTTCGCTTGCGCAAATTCCGGCATGATGCGCCACATAGGTTGGTTTTTGTCGTAGTCATCTTTGAATTGTTGCAGTGCAGTCAGCAATGTATTCCAGCGGCCTTTGGTGATGCCGATGGTGAACATAATGAAGAACGAATAGAGGCCGCACTTCTCGATAATTACGCCGTTTTCTGCCAAGTATTTGGTGACGATCGACGCTGGAATACCGGTTTCGCTGAAGTCGCCTTTTACCGATAATCCAGGGTTAACAATGGTGGCTTTAATCGGGTCGAGCATGTTGAAGCCGGTCGCCAATTTGCCGAAGCCGTGCCAGTTGTCATCGCTGCGCAGAATCCAGTCGTCGCGCTCGCCAATGCCGTCGGCAGAGAATTCATCGGGCCCCCACACTTGGAACCACCAATCTTGCCCCCACTCTTCGTCCACTTTTTTCATGGCGCGGCGGAAATCGAGGGCTTCCAAGATGGATTCTTCTACCAGTGAGGTTCCACCCGGTGCTTCCATCATGGCCGCAGCTACATCGCAAGACGCAATAATGGAGTATTGCGGCGAGGTAGAGGTGTGCATCAAGTAGGCTTCGTTAAACGCATCTTGATCGAGTTTTACAGTTTCAGATTCACGCACCAATACTTGCGATGCCTGTGAAATACCGGCGAGCAATTTGTGAGTGGATTGGGTGGAGAAAATCATCGACTCTTTGGCGCGCGGGCGGTCTTTGCCAATCGCGTGCATATCTTTGTAGAAGTCGTGGAAGGTGGCGTGCGGCAACCAAGCTTCGTCGAAGTGCAAGGTATCGATCTTGCCATCCAACATATCTTTCAGGGTTTCTACGTTGTAGATAACACCGTCGTAGGTGGATTGGGTGATGGTCAGAATACGCGGTTTTTTGTTCACGGCAGCGCGCGCGAAGGGGTTAGCTTCAATTTTTCGTGCGATGCTTTCTGGGGTGAATTCTTCCAGCGGAATAGGGCCGATAATACCGAGGTGGTTGCGCGTCGGCATTAAGAACACGGGAATCGCGCCGCACATAATGATTGAGTGCAGAATCGATTTATGGCAGTTGCGGTCAACCACCACGATATCGCCCGGTGCCACGGTGGAGTGCCATACCATCTTGTTGGAGGTAGACGTACCGTTGGTCACAAAGTAACAGTGGTCAGCATTAAAAATACGTGCAGCATTGCGCTCAGACGCAGCGATGGGGCCGGTGTGATCGAGCAATTGGCCAAGTTCTTCTACCGCGTTACATACGTCCGCACGCAACATGTTCTCGCCAAAGAACTGGTGGAACATTTGGCCGATGGGCGATTTCAAAAAGGCTACGCCGCCGGAGTGACCGGGGCAGTGCCATGAGTAAGAACCATCGTTCGCGTAGTGAACCAAGGCGCGGAAAAATGGTGGTGCAAGACCGTCTAAATAAGATTTCGCTTCGCGGATAATATGGCGCGCCACGAACTCTGGGGTATCTTCAAACATATGAATGAAGCCGTGTAGCTCGCGCAAAATATCGTTTGGGATATGGCGTGAGGTGCGGGTTTCACCGTAGAGATAAATTGGGATATCGGCGTTTTTGTAGCGAATCTCTTCCACGAAGGCGCGCAAAGACTTGAGCGCGTGGTCGGTTTCTTCCAGCGAACCTTCGCCAAATTCTTCGTCATCAATCGACAAAATAAACGCGGAAGCGCGCGATTGCTGCTGCGCAAACTGCGATAGATCGCCGTAGCTGGTTACGCCCAGTACTTCCATACCCTCTTTTTCCATGGCATCCGCAAGTGCGCGAATCCCAAGGCCGGAGGTGTTTTCGGAGCGGAAATCTTCATCGATGATGACAATAGGAAAACGAAACTTCATGGTGGTCTCCAAATAGAGCTAAGTGCATAGAGACGCTTGGGCAAGGTTGGCCTTAAGAAGGCTGACAGTACCACCGCTTGCGCGCCGAAAAACAGGATGCGGATTTTCGCAGAAATAAATGACCAGTGGGGAAAAAATACGCCCTAAAGTCGGTTTAGGGCGAATTAATTTGAACGGGGTTGCCCCCATGTCATCCAGCTGCTTGATTAGCTCAATATCACAAGATTGTTAAGGCTTTGCTGCTTTCGCAAAATAATCCTTGGTCAGCGCTACCACTACCGAACTCAATAGCAGTAGCGAGATTAAATTGGGGATCGCCATAAGTCCGTTGAGTACATCGGCCATAAGCCATACAAATTCTAATTTGGCGACGGCACCGATCATAACCGCAGCAACCCAGAGGATGCGGTAGGGGATTACGGTTTTTTTGCCGAGCAGGTAAATCCAGCATTTTTCGCCGTAGTAGCTCCAGCCGAGGATGGTGGTGAAGGCGAAAACCACCAAGCTAATACTGAGAATATAGCTGCCAAAACCGGGCATGGCCTGCTCGAAAGCAGCGGCGGAAAGGCTTGCGCCTTTGGCGCCGGATGTCCACACGCCGGTGCAGACAATCGCCAAGCCGGTCATGGTGCATACGATCAAGGTATCGATAAAAGTACCGAGCATACCAATCATGCCGGAGCGGACAGCGCAGTTGGTGGTACCTGCAGCTTGGGCGATACCGGCCGTACCTAAGCCTGCTTCGTTGGAAAATACACCGCGCGCTACGCCAAACTGCATGGCGAGCATCATGGTTGAACCGGCAAAGCCACCTACAGCAGCGCTGCCAGTGAAAGCCTCGCGAAAAATAGTGGCAAAGGCGGCGGGGATTTCAGTCACATTAAGCGCGAGCACCACCAAGGCGGCGGAAACATAAATAACACACATAAAGGGCACGAGCGCGGTCGCAAATAGGCTAATACGCCTTACGCCGCCAAGGATCACTATGCCTACAATTGCCGTAGTCACCGCACCCGTCAACCAAAAGGGGATGGCGAAACTGCCGTTAAGTGCCTGCGCCATGGAGTTAACCTGCACCATATTGCCAATGCCAAAACCTGCCAGACCGCCGAATAGCGCAAATAAAAAGCCGAGCCATGCGTAGCGCTTACCTAAGCCATTTTTAATGGCATACATAGGCCCACCGATGGATTCGCCGTGGCTGTCTTTTTCGCGATAGTGAACGGACAATACCACCTCGGAATATTTGGTGGCCATGCCGACCAATGCGGTACACCACATCCAAAACAAGGCGCCCGGGCCGCCGATAAAAATGGCGGTGGCAACTCCTGCGATATTGCCAATGCCGATGGTGGCAGAGAGGCAGGTCATTAAGGCTTGTAAGGGGCTGACTTCGCCATCGTGATCTGGGTGTTTGTTGCGCTCTTGCCATAAGTGTTTAAAGCCGCGGCCAATATTGAGCAGTGGCATAGCTCTGAGGCGATACATTAAAAACAGGCCGGTGCCAAAAATTAAAATCAGCATCGGTGGGCCCCAAATATAACCATTTAGGGCATCAAAAAACTGGGTGAGTGTGGTCATGGGCGGGCTCGTTATTCTAGGTGTTGGTTATTTTGAGGGTCGCAGGAGCGATGCAGTTTAAAAGAAAATCAGGAGGAAAGGAAAAATGTCTTCAATCACATGGTTCGCGCCAAAGCCCACACCTGAACTTCTTTGGCTCCGGCCTTGATCAACAACTGGCTCAGCTCGCGCACCGTAGCGGTGGTGGTCACAACATCGTCAATAATTGCAATCCGTTTGCCTTTTATGTGTATGCGATTTTTTTCAGAAAGAGCAAAAGCTTTGCGCAAATTTTGTTGGCGTTCGGCGCGGGTGAGTTCTTTTTGGGCGGGTGTTTTGTGGGTGCGCTTAACAATCTTGGTGGCCAGCGGAATATGTAACTCGCGCGCGACATGCTGCGCTAAAAACTCCGCTTGATTAAAACCGCGCTGCCAGCGTTTAAGCCAATGCATGGGCGCTGGGATAAGTAGATCAGGTGTGTGCCAAGCGTTATCGTCTTGCGCGCAATGTTTAAGATGCTCGGCGAGCATTTGCCCCAATAATTTTCCGCAGGTTAGATGGCGGCGATATTTGAATTGATGAATTAATCCATTCAAGGGATATTCGTACGCGAAGGGAATAATACTGCGTTCAAATAGAGGTGGCTGGCGTACGCAATGGCCGCAAAAATTGCTGAGGCTTTCTATCTGCAGGCCGCATTGTTGGCAAAGGTTTTTATGGGAGAGGTGCGGTAAATCCAGTTGGCAGCCCAAGCACAACAACCCGTTGGGCAGAGTGCTGGCGCAGAGCAGACATCTGCGGGGTAAAAAATTCTGGCTTAGGCTTCGCAGGCGCGCGAGTGCTGTAGTGAGCTGTAACATTCTCCAAACATCCTTTTGGCTGATTTATAACCGCCAGTCTAGCAATTTTCACGGAATATCCAAGAGCGCATTGAATTTGTTTGGGCTTCTTCTAGGCTTAGAGAAGCTTTCGTTGTAAATAATTTGATTTGTTTAAGGATGTACCTTGTGGATGTGGTTAACAGCAGTGATTACGCCGGTTACAAAAGCGCAGTAGCTCGACTATTGAATGATCAGGAGCATCTGCCGCTCTTGCCAAGTATCACCCAAGATATCCGCCACGCGTTAATTCGGTCAGACAGTTGCGCTCATACGCTCAGCAAAGTGATTGAGCGCGATGCTGATCTCAGCCATCTTCTCTTGCGTTACGCCTCCAGTGTAATGATGCATAGCCATATGCCACCGCAAACGGTGTTTGATGTGGTGCGAATTTTGGGTATGTCGCAGGTGGAGCGAGTCACCATGCTGCACGCCATAAAATCCCTCTTTAGCGGCAATACTCAGGCCTATACCCGCATCTTCGCCGCCTCCTGGGATCGGCTGATCACCAAGGCCAGTATGAGTGCGCTTATCGCCAAGAAAGTGGGCCGTGTCGCGCCGGATTATGCGTTATTGGGTAGTTTGTTGAGCGAGGTTGGTACGCTGGCTGTTTTGTCGGTATTTAAATCGGGCGATCTTCCGGTTCCCGATCGCGAGACTTATGTTGCACTATGCCGTGAATTTGCCAAAAGCTTGGGGATCGCGCTCTTGCAGAAATGGGAGATGGATGAAGAATACATCCAGCTAGTGCGCCAGGTAGGCAACTGGCAGGCGGCAGAGCATGATTCCTTCGGCTTGATTGATGTGATTAACCTCGGCCTTTACCACTCGCTAAAAGCGCGCATGACGGCCAATCGCCTACCGCCTATCAGTCATTTGGCGGCTTTTCAAAAACTCTCTGAGAAGCACAATGCGATTACCGATACCAATGAGTTGGAGTTGGTGGTAATGCACAGAGATGATATACGCGCGATTGCAGATAGCCTGTATTAGAATCCTACTCCCCTAAAGGCTGTCAACCTGAAAATCATTTTTAGGTTGACAGCTTTGTCCTTACCGTTAATATGGCTTTAACTCGTATTAATGGATTCCCGCTATGAACGCTTTCACCAAGCCTCTTATTCGTCACGACTGGACTCGCGCTGAGATTCAAGCGCTGTTCGATCTGCCTTTTAGTGATCTGATGTTTCAAGCGCAAACGGTTCACCGCGCGCACTTCAACCCCAACGAAGTTCAAGTCAGCACGCTCTGTTCCATTAAAACCGGCGCCTGCCCAGAAGATTGCGCTTATTGCCCGCAATCTGCTCGTTACGATACTGGCCTTGAGCGCGAAAAGCTCATGGCGGTAGAAAAAGTCATCGAAGAAGCCAAAGCCGCTAAAGCCAGCGGTGCAACTCGGTTTTGCATGGGCGCCGCTTGGCGCTCGCCCAAAAATAAAGATATGCCCTACGTGACTACCATGGTTCAAGGCGTAAAAGCGCTGGGTTTAGAAACCTGTATGACCTTAGGGATGTTGGATGAAGCTCAAGCGCAAGAACTCTCTGACGCCGGTCTCGACTATTACAATCACAATCTTGATACCTCTCCCGAGTACTACGGTGAAATTATTACTACTCGTACTTATCAAGATCGTTTAGATACTCTCGCCAATGTGCGTAAAGCCGGTATGAAAGTCTGCTGCGGCGGTATTGTTGGTATGGGCGAAGATGAAACGGATCGCGCTGGTTTGCTACAGCAATTGGTGAATATGCCTGAGCATCCTGAATCTGTGCCCATCAATATGTTGGTAAAGGTGGGTGGCACACCGCTGGAAAACGAAGCCGATTTAGATCCCTTCGATTTTATTCGCACCATCGCCGTCGCCAGAATTTTAATGCCGCAATCTCATGTGCGTTTGTCGGCGGGCCGCGAGCAAATGAATGAGCAGACGCAAGCTATGGCATTTTTAGCGGGCGCGAATTCTATTTTCTACGGCGAAAAATTATTGACCACGCCGAACCCCGAAGCTAACAAAGATATGCAATTGTTTAAGCGTTTAGGTATTAAACCTGAAGCTTATGAAGTGCATGAAGATGAAAGCGAGCAGGAAGCAGCGATTGTGCACAAACTACAAGAAGTGCAGATGGATTCAATGTTTTACAACGCAGCAAAGTAAATTTGCTGTAAGTGCAATGCCATAAGCAAGGTTGTTCAGTTTTGATTAATGCGAGCTTTTTACAATCGCCAGCCTCGTATTAATCATTTTGAAAATAACGACTGCTTAGGAATTGCACATGGAAAAAATATTTGCCGGTTTATGTTTCTTGTTGGTCGCTCCAGCACTTTGGGCGGATACCTATGGTGGCGTTGGTGTTGGTTTAACAGAGGCGTGCCGCACTAAATACCAGCCGAGTTTTTCCGGTGGTGATTGCATTTCCCCCAACCTTGATTTTCGCGGATTGGTGGGGAAACAAGTCAATGAATACTTTTCGCTTGAAGCTAGTTTAGATGTCGCAATCGACCCCGGCACAGTGCTGGAAGTTGTAATTGGGACGCACGACGAAGAAAGTTTTTTCTATGATCCTGAAGTGACCAGTAATCGCTGGTCGATTGTCACGCTCGGGTTACATGCTTTTGGTCATTTACCGCTTACAGATTCGTTGAGTCTATTCGCGGGGCCAAGTTTGGCGGGTTCCATGGTCAACTTTGATTACGATGTCACTTATTTTGGCAATGGCGAGTACGATTCCCATTCTGCGACCGAGTTTGGATTAAATTACGGTTGGGCAGCGGGTGTAGATTTTTTCAAGAGTCACAATGGCTTTGTGCGCTTGCAGTGGCAGAATTGGCGTTCGTTAGATGCGAATGTTGCCTACGATGGTGAATTCAATAGCAATAGTTTATCGCTCAATTGGGTCGCTTATTTTTAATTTAATGTGTGTGTTTGTGTGAATCCAAAATTTGCCATCGATAATGTTCTCTCCTTTGCGCTCACGGAACGCCGTGCCGCGAAACTCTATCGCTCGCGCCGCGTGCTTGAATCGCCGCAAACACCGCAAGTGGTAGTCGATGGCAAACAATACACCGCATTTTGCAGTAACGATTATTTAGGCCTTGCTAATCACCCCGATGTAATAGCCGCATTTCAAAGTGCTGCAAATAGTTTTGGTGTGGGCAGCGGTGCATCGCATTTGGTTGCAGGCCACTCCAGCCAACATCATGCCTTAGAAGAAGAGCTTGCGGCATTTACGGGTCGCGAACGTACGTTGCTATTTTCCACGGGTTACATGGCCAATATGGGCGCGATCACTGCGTTAGTTGGTCAGGGTGACGCGATTTTCGAAGACCGTTTAAATCACGCCAGTTTGTTAGATGGTGGTCTCTTAAGCGGTGCGCGATTTCAGCGCTTTTTGCACAATGATTTAACCAATCTCCAAAGTCGTTTAGACAAAACTGAGGCCGAGCGCAAACTGATTGTGGTCGATGGCGTGTTCAGTATGGATGGTGATTGCGCGCCCTTACCGGAGCTTGCCGCGCTCGCACAAAAAAACAATGCGTGGCTGATGGTAGATGATGCACACGGTTTTGGCTGCTTGGGAAAAGCCGGCGGCGGCAGTGCAGAGCGCTTCGGCTTAACACAAGACGAATTACCTATTTTAATGGGCACCCTCGGCAAAGCCTTCGGTACCTTCGGTGCGTTTATTGCGGGCAGTGAAAATTTAATCGAAACCCTGATTCAATTTTCGCGCTCTTATATTTACACCACGGCTATGCCGCCAGCCGTTGCTGCTGCAACGCGCGTTAGTTTGCACCTCCTGCAAGCAGAGCATTGGCGTCGCCAACACCTACAAGAATTAATTGCGCGATTCCGTGTTGGCGCGCAGCAACTCGGTTTGCAGTTACTGGATTCTTTTTCACCGATTCAACCGATTATTATTGGCGATGAGGCGCGCGCCTTAATGATTGCAGAACAATTAGCAGAGCGCGGTATTTTAATTATTGCCATTCGCCCTCCCACAGTCGCACCCGGCAGTTCGCGTTTGCGCGTCACCTTTTCTGCCGAACACACGCTTGCGCAAGTTGATCAATTACTAAATGCCTTGAGCGATATTCTCGGCAATACTCATGTTGGCGATTGTGGGCATGAGTGAAAAAAGTTACACGCTAGCAGCTCATTATTATCCTTGCCTGCAAAATCCCTCTCTGCAACAACAAGCCTTATCCGATGATATTGTGTTGCTGCACGGCTGGGGCAGCGGCAGTCAATCATGGCAGCCGTTAATTGCTGGGCTACAAAATATTGCCAATGTGATTGCGCTGGATTTACCAGGCTTTGGTGAAAGTGAATCCATTCCTGAATTTACGCTGGAAGCAGTTGTACAATTAATTGCAGCGCAACTGCCAGAAAAATGCGTGCTGATCGGTTGGTCGCTCGGTGGCATGTTGGCGGTACAAATCGCAGCGCGCTATCCACAGAAAATATCACACCTTATCACGCTTGCTGCTAATACCAAATTTGTCGCCAGTCGCGATTATGAAACCGCTATGCCGCTTGCGGTGAATCGTCAATTCAATAAAAGCTTTGCAGCTGATCCACAATCAACACTGAAGTTATTTAGTGGTTTGTTAGCGCAAGGCGATACCAATGAGCGTGCTCTGTTAAAGCAAATTCGCGCGCTGGCCGAGCTAGATAAAATTAATCCGAACTGGTTGCAAGCTTTAGAACTGTTATCGCAATTAGATAATCGCGAAGCTTTTGCGGAACTAACCCAGCCGGGTTTGCATGTGCTTGCGGAGAAGGATGTATTGGTTCCTGTCGCAGCGGCGCAAGCGCTTGAGCAATTAAACCCGCATCAGTATGTGCAAGTTATTGCTGGCGCAGCGCATGCATTGCACTGGAGTCAGCAGGAAGTGGTAGTGCAAGCTATTCAAGATTTTATTCAGCCGGTTGCGCTGGATAAAAAGCAAGTTGCACACTCATTTAGTCGCGCTGCCGCTACCTATGATTCGGTGGCCAATTTGCAGCGTAAGGTGGGCGACGTATTGTTGCAAAAGCTGACCCCGAATCTTGAGGCGCAAGTCGTTTTGGATTTGGGGTGCGGTACGGGTTATTTTACGCCGCGGTTGCAATCCAAATACCCACAAGCATTGGTGGTGGGTGTGGATATTGCGGAGGGAATGTTGCGCTTTGCGCGCGAACATCACTGGCTAAAAAACGGATTGTGTGCTGATGCAGAATATTTGCCTTTTGCTGATCAATCTGTCGATATTATCTATTCCAATTTCGCGTTGCAGTGGTGCGCTAATTTGCAGCACTTATTAGCGGAGTTGCAGAGAGTTTTGAAACCGGGTGGAGAGATTATATTTACCACGCTCGGGCCTGCAACATTACGCGAGTTAAGATCGGCATGGGAGCAAGTGGATGCACTTGTGCACGTTAATCAATTCCATGAGCGCGAGCAGTTAGAACATCATCTGCAGGTTAATGCCTTACAGGTCATTGAGTTTGAGCATGCGCCGGAAGTAATGCAGTTTGAGCGGTTGTCGGATTTAACGCGCAGCTTGAAAGCCTTGGGCGCACAAAATATGAATCGCGGTCGCGCAACGGGTTTAACTGGGCGCAAAAAAATACAGGCATTTAAACAAGCCTACGAAAATTTCCGCAGCAATAATGTATTGCCTGCGACCTATGATGTGTTTTACGTAAAAGTGAAAACTCCATGATCTCAAAAACAACGGCCAAGAAAGCACTTTTTATCACGGGTACCGATACCAACGTGGGAAAAACATTAATTGCTGCAGGGTTATTAATGGCTGCAAAGAATAAAGGTTTAACGACGGCGGCCTTAAAGCCTGTTGCTGCTGGCTGTGAAAAAACCGAGAAAGGTTTGCGCAATGCCGATGCGCTTTTGTTGCAATCTGTCATCACTCAGCCGTTGGTTTATGATCAAATAAATCCCTATGCTTTGGAAGCTGCTATAGCGCCGCACATAGCCGCGCAACAAGAAAAACGTAGTTTATCGGTAGATCGCTTATCAGGCTTTTGTCGCGGCGTTTTAGGCTCGGCAGATTTTACTTTGCTAGAAGGTGCGGGCGGTTGGCGCGTGCCGCTCAATGCGCGCGAAACCCTGGCGGATCTTGTTAAAAATTTGCAGCTGCCAGTGATTATGGTGGTGGGCATTCGTTTGGGCTGTATCAATCATGCACTTTTAACTTTTGAAGCTATAGTTCGTGACGGTGTTCCGGTGGTGGGTTGGGTTGCCAATTGTGTGGATGCCGATATGCCAGTACTGCAAGAAAATATCGACAGTTTGTGTGCGCGCTTGCCAGTGCCCTGTTTGGGTGTGGTGCCCTTTTTGGTGGATCAGTCGCCAAGTCTGGTTGCCACTTATTTTGATGACGCTGAACTTCAAAAAATAATTTAGTAATCCGTATGAAACTCTGTTCAAAAATAATTCTCGTAATTGCTAGTCTCTTGATGAGTTTATTGCTCGCGGGTTGCGCCTCTATGCCGCGCACCCAAGATATTCCTGCGGCCAATACCAAGCACACCATTTATTTTATTTACAAAGGTTTTCACACCAGTATTTTATTGGATGCCAAAGCTGTAGTGGCGCAAAACCCGCAGCTGGCCGGTGACTTGGCAGGACAAACCTATGCGCGTATTGGCTGGGGCGATGGCGATTACTTCACGGGCAAAAGTAAATCGGTGGGTACGGCCACCAAGGCCTTGATTGCCTCTGGTTACTCGGCAGTGCAGTTATTGCCTTACGACTACGAGCCCTTTGATGAAATACCACCTGAAACTCTAGTCCCACTTGCGATAACAGACGAAGGCCTGCGCCAGCTGGCCGTTTATTTGGGTAAGTCCATCGCGGTAGATGCGCAGGGCAAGTTGATGCGTTTACCAGCCTTTGGCGATGCTATGGGTTCTTTTTTTCAATCCCGTTATCACTACAGTGTGTTCAGTAATTGCAATACGTGGAGTGGCAAGGCGCTGCGCAGTGCGGGCTTGCCGGTGGCAAATCGCTTGACGGCAAAGGGGTTATTTAAACAGGCGCAATTTATATCCCAGCGTCAGGCGGAACAAAGGTTGTTCAAAAAGCAGCCGTAAGTTGTTGCTGGTTATATTCTTTTTATTCTTAATCCAAACTTGTCTTAAAATTCCCAGCAAAGCGGCAAGTTCGGCTGTTTTTTAGTCAGTTCTGGGCGTAAACTTAGTCTGTGTGAAGTCTTTCTACCACTTTTTTGAGGGCAGTAGTAATGGACGTAGGTTCAGCAACAAGCGGTTCAGCCGTAACCCAAGGCCTGATTGGTATGCAGCGCAGCCAAGCCGAGATATCCAAATCGGCGCAGCAAATTGTGAGTGCTGGAACCACTCAGCGCGATAATCCGGCGCAGAATGATATTGTTGAGTCTTTAGTGAATATTAAGGCTCAAACTCAGGTTTTTGATGCATCTGCCAAAATTGTAAAAGCGGCGGACGAAACTATAGGTACCCTGCTTAACGCTAAAGCGTGAGTGGGCTCAAAACCACGGCATAAGTGCTTTTTGAAATCATGTCATTCTCTTTAAAAAGGTAAGGTGATTCAAGTGATTAACTCAATTCCATCTGTCAGTGCCAATACGGTCGCGCCCTTCGCGCCGCTTGGGCGTCAGCCGGTTGGATTGGAATCGGCTGAATTAAAAAGTTCTAGCGTTAAAGCGTTGGAACAATCCTCTAATACTGCGCGCAGCGAAAATCGTCGCGGGCCTGACTATCGCCCTAATGAAGATATAGAGCGTGAGCGAGTCTCTCCGCAGGAGCGTCAAAGCGCCGAACCTAAAGATCCTGCACCGCAGAAACAGCAAGAGCAAAAGGCCGTGATTGCGGAGTTGGTTGCGCGCGACCGCGAAGTGCGCTCCCATGAGCAGGCGCATGCGGCTGCGGGTGGGCAATATGCGGGTTCTCCTACGTATTCGTTTGTTAAAGGGCCTGATGGCCTGAATTACGCTGTGGGTGGTGAGGTCTCTATAGATACCGCTCCCGTCTCTGGCGACCCTGAGGCAACTATTCGCAAGGCCCAGATTATTCGTGCTGCGGCGAGCGCGCCAGCTGAGCCATCGCCACAAGATCGGCGTGTAGCTGCGCAGGCGGCGACCTTAGAGTCTGATGCGCGCATAGAGTTGGCCGCCAAAGACACCTCTGAGGTTCAGCAGCCAGGTGTGCAATCAGAAGAAGAAATTAAGGCGCGTAAACTTGAGGCACGTCAGCAGGCTGAGCAAGAGGAAGAGTTGCGCAAAGAGATTCGTCGCGAGCTGGATAAACAACAAGCTGATTTGAATCGTAGCAATCAAGAGCGCGCCGCCATATTGGCAAAATCAGCGCAGGCTACCTTTGATATCACCCGTCGTTTAGTTGAAATTGGCGCTGTAAAAAGCGCTCCCAGTGTGGGTAGCCTTCTAAACAGCGTAGTTTAATCGAGCCTGCCATCTCGCTGTCATTTACGGCTGCTAAGCTGCTCCGTATAAACTAAGTGATTGAGTTGTAAAGTTTTACTTGACCACCTAGGGGTAGATCCCTATACTGCGCGACCTCAGTTAGGCGTAAGCAAAACTGAGTTACGGACGCGGGGTGGAGCAGCTTGGTAGCTCGTCGGGCTCATAACCCGAAGGTCGTAGGTTCAAATCCTGCCCCCGCAACCAAATTTAGATTTATAGCTTGTTGTTAGAGCTGTAAATAAAGTGTGAGATTCCATTTGAGTTTCCACTAAAAGATTTTCTGAGTTGGCCAACGTAGCCTCTCAGCTAAAAAAAGCCCCTTTATGGGGTTTTTTTGTATGTGTCGTTTGTGCAGGTCTTTGCCTTATCGACGGGTTGTTTTCTTAACTGATTGTTGAGTTAGTTAACAACCACATATGCAGTATCGATCGAATGGGCCTTGTGCCCATTTTTGTTTTCTGGCTTTTTGCTCGTTCAGGTGAATGGCTCAGGGTATTTTATATCCCGTAGGGGAAGGTTTTAAGGCATGGCATCAAAGCAAGAAATTTTGCACAACATGATCACCCCAATTGTGGCGTCATTAGGTTGTGAGCTCTGGGGGTTAGAATATTTAACGCAGGGTCGCTATACGACGTTGCGCATTTTTATTGATGCACCTGCGGGCGTGTCATTAGAAGACTGCGAAAAAGTGAGCCGTCAGGTGAGTAGTGTGATGGACGTAGAAGACCCTATCGACGGTGAATACACCCTCGAAGTTTCTTCGCCGGGAATGGATCGCCCGCTCTACAGTGTTGCGCACTATGCACGCTATGTGGGCGAAACAGTAAATGTGCGCCTGCGTATGGCGCGCGATGGTCGTCGTCGTTTCAAAGGTAAGATTGTAAAAGTTGAAAATGAAGATGTGTTGATTGAAGTTGAAGGCAAAGAAATTCTGATGCCTGTTGATGCAATCGATAAGGCCAATATAGTGCCGAATTTTGATTCTATCGTTTCACGCCTTGATGGTATGAAAGACGAATAGAAAGCTGGAAAGTCGAACAGAAAGTTCGAAAGAAAATAATTGAAAGCAGATAGAAAAACAGAAACAAATTAAGTGATTTTTAAAAGCGGATATGTAAGTTCAGCTCAGAAATTTACGTATATTTTCAGCCACCCGTTATCTAATCGCGTTGCGATTAGTGTCAGGAGTTAACAGAGGTTAAA
>Ga0116157_10001733_pt1 | contig 21791 bp, 16 predicted proteins | sample AD_UKC048_MetaG_FD_89882 | JGI IMG/M metagenome (GOLD analysis project Ga0116157, IMG submission 89882) | Active sludge microbial communities of municipal wastewater-treating anaerobic digesters from USA - AD_UKC048_MetaG | ecosystem: Engineered > Bioreactor > Anaerobic > Digestate | place: USA...
CGGTACCGAAGATCACGTGTGCGTCTTCCGCAGCGTAGCGGCGGATGGTGTTCATCGCGTTCTTGCTTTCCGACAGCTTCAGCGTGCTGCGGTTCGCGGCGATCAGCACCAGCACGCCCTTCGCGCCCGACAGGTCGATTCCCTCGAGCAGCGGGCACGCCACGGCAGCGTCGGCTGCCTTCGTGGCGCGATCCGGGCCGCTCGCCTGCGCGGTGCCCATCATGGCCTTGCCTGGCTCGCTCATCACCGTCTTCACGTCCTCGAAGTCGACGTTGACCATGCCGTGCATGTGAATGATGTCGCTGATGCCGCCGACGGCGTTCTTCAGAACGTCATTGGCCTCGGCGAAGGCCTGATCCTGCGTCACATCGTCGCCCAGCACCTCGAGCAGCTTCTCGTTGAGCACCACGATCAGCGAATCGACATTGGCTTCCAGCTCTGCCAGACCTGCGTCGGCGGCCTTCATCCGGCGGTTGCCTTCGAAGTCGAACGGCTTGGTCACCACGCCGACGGTCAGGATGCCCATTTCCTTCGCGATGCGGGCAATCACAGGTGCAGCGCCGGTGCCGGTGCCGCCGCCCATGCCGGCGGTGATGAACAGCATGTGCGCACCACTGATGGCCTGGCGGATGCGCTCGTCGGCTTCCAGAGCGGCGGCCTTGCCGGCCTCGGGCTTGGCACCCGCACCCAGCCCGGTGGTGCCGAGCTGGATCAGGTGGTGCGCGGTGGAACGGTTCAGGGCCTGGGCGTCGGTGTTCGCGTTGACGAACTCCACGCCCTGAACGCCCTGCGCAATCATGTGGTCGACCGCGTTGCCGCCGCCGCCGCCGACGCCGATCACCTTGATCTGGGTGCCGAGGTCAAATTCTTCGATCATTTCGATGGCCATGTGATGCTCCAGTGCTTGTCTGCAGTTGCCGTGTTGAATAGAGAACCGGGATGGATCCCGTGTTTGCCGTGCGTCTTGTCTTCTTGATGTCAGGGTCGCATTCGTGTCGTGCCGGGAGGCGGTCGCGCCGGGGGAGCACGGTTGCCGCCCGGATGGCAACCGCGTTCGGTCTGGTCGTCGATGGTGGGGTGATTCATCGGGGGTCCGTGTGCTGCGTGTTCAGAAGTTGCCGAGGAACCAGTCGCGGGCGCGCCCCAGCACGGTCTTCACCGAGCCGGCCTGCTGGGCGGCGCGCAGGCCGCGCGAGCGAGCAATGCGGCCCTCCTCGAGCAGGCCCATCACGGTGGCCGAACGGGTGTTCGCGACCATGTCCTGCAGGGCACCGTGGTACAGCGGGATGCCCTTGCGCACCGGCTTGAGGAAGATGTCCTCGCCGAGCTCGACCATGCCGGGCATCACCGCTGCGCCACCGCAGATCACGATGCCTGACGACAGCAGCTCCTCGTAGCCGGACTCGCGGATGACCTGGTGCACCAGCGAGTAGATCTCCTCGATGCGGGGCTCGATCACGCCGGCCAGCGCCTGGCGGCTCAACATGCGTGGCGCGCGATCGCCGAGTCCGGGAACCTCGAGCTGGTCGCTCGGATCGGCCAGCAGTTGCTTGGCCACCCCGAACTCGACCTTGATCTCCTCGGCGTCCTTCGTTGGCGTTCGCAGCGCCATCGCGATGTCGCTGGTGATCAGGTCGCCGGCGATCGGGATCACCGCCGTGTGGCGGATCGCGCCGTCGGTGAAGATCGCCACATCGGTGGTGCCGGCACCGATGTCGACCAGGGCAACGCCGAGGTCCTTCTCGTCTTCAGTCAGCACGGCGTGGCTGCTGGCGCTCGGGTTCAGCACCAGCTGATCGACCTCGAGACCGCAGCGGCGCACGCACTTGACGATGTTCTCGGCGGCGCTCTGCGCGCCGGTGACGATGTGCACCTTCACCTCGAGGCGACCGCCGCTCATGCCTATCGGCTCCTTCACCTCGTGGCCGTCGATGACGAATTCCTGCGGCTCGACCAGCAGCAGCCGCTGGTCGTTCGGAATGTTGATCGCCTTGGCGGTCTCGACGACGCGCGCCACGTCGACCGGAGTGACCTCCTTGTCGCGCACGATCACCATGCCGGTGCTGTTCTGGCCGCGGATGTGGCTGCCAGTGATGCCGGTGTACACGCGGGTGATCTTGCAGTCGGCCATCATCTCGGCCTCCTTCAAGGCCTGCTGGATGCTCTGCACGGTGGCGTCGATGTTCACCACGACGCCGCGCTTGAGCCCGTGCGTCGGTGCACTGCCAAGACCGGCGATGCGCAGCTCGCCGCCGGGCAGCAGTTCGGCCACGACCACCATCACCTTCGCAGTGCCGATGTCGAGACCAACCACCAGATCCTTCAATTCCTTGGCCATCCGATCCTCTCGCTCAATTCCGGTTGCCCGCGCCTGGTCCGGTGCCAGGGTTCAGCGTTGTCGTGATTCCCCGCAAGCGCAGGGCGTAGCCGTCGCGGTGCCGCAGATCGGCATACACGAGCGGTGCTTGAAACTGTTCGGTCACCTGGCTGACCGTGCCGACGAAGCGCTCGGCCCGCGCCACCACCTCGTCCTCGCTGCCCCGGCCCAGTTCGACCTTGGCGCCACTGTCGAGCTCGGCACGCCACGATGCACGACTCGACAGTCGCAGCGACTCGACACGGCGGTCCAGCCGCCCGAAAACCGACTGCAGGCGGGACAGCATCGCGAGCATCCCGGCTGAACTGCCTTCGGGACCCTCGAGCACAGGCAGTCCTTCTTCCTCGACATCGCCGACGCTCGCCTCGAACACCTCGCCCATCGTGTTGACGAGCTGGTCGGTCGCACCGCCGCCACGCCACAGGGCGGCCGGCCGGTGCTCCTCGAGGCGCACCTTCAATCGGTTGGGCCACACGCGCTGCACCACGGCGCGACGCACCCATGGCACGGACTCGAAGGCACGCTGGTCGACCTGCAGGTCGGTGGTGAAGAAGTTGCCCCGCAGCTTCGGAACCGCATTGACACGGATCGTCGCCACGGTATTGCGACTCAGGTCGCCTTCGATGCCGATCGAACGCAGCGCGAACACGGGCTGGCGGGTCAGCAGGTGCAGCGCGGTGGCGCCCAGCAGCAAGGCGGCCAGCACGAACAAGCCGTTCGCGGTGTATCGCATCCACCGAACGTCGGCCGGCAACGCAGGTACCGACGCGCGGTCTCGCGCGGCTGACATCGATCGGACGAAGGGGGTGCTGGACATGGAGCGTTCAGGCCTTCACGTCTGTCGCAGCCGACACCGGAGCCGCCGGCCCATCAAGCCTGGCCTGGCTGAGAATCAGAAGGCAGAGCTGGTCGTATCCGATGCCGACGGACCGCGCCGACATGGGCACCAGCGAGTGCGACGTCATGCCTGGCGAGGTGTTCATCTCGAGCAGGAACGGCTGACGGTCAGCCGCACGGATCATCAGGTCCGCGCGGCCCCAGCCGCGGCAGCCGAGCGTCCGGTACGAAGCGAGCGCCAGACGCTGGATCTCGCGCTCCTCGGACTCGGGAAGCCCGCTCGGGCACATGTACTGGACGGCGTCGGTGAAGTACTTGTTCTGATAGTCGTAGGCGCCTTCCGGCGCCCGGATGCGGATCACCGGCAGCGCGTGCGCATCGGCGCCTTCGCCGATCACCGGGCAGGTGACTTCCTCGCCGTCGATGAACTCCTCGCAGAGCACATCGGCGTCGTATTTCGCGGCGAGCACCACCGCATCCAGCATCTGACGATCCACGTCTCCGCCACCGGTCACTTTCGTGACGCCGATCGATGAACCCTCGCGCGGCGGCTTGACGATCAGCGGCAGGCCCAGCTGGCCGGGCACGCGGCGCACCTGCTCGATGTCGTGCTCGCCTGGCGGCAGCCACACATGGCGCGGCGTGGGCAGTCCCTCGGACAGCCAGATGCGCTTGGTCATGACCTTGTCCATCGCCACCGCCGACGCCATCACGCCCGAGCCGGTGTACGGGATGCCCATCAGCTCGAGCGCGCCCTGGACCGTGCCGTCCTCTCCATGGCGGCCATGCAGTGCGATGAAGCAGCGGGCGATGCCGAGCTTCTTCAGATCGGAGAGGTCGCGCTCGGACGGGTCGAAAGACTGCGCGTCGACGCCCAGCGACTGCAGCGCAGACAGCACACCGTGGCCCGACATCAGCGAGATGGCTCGCTCGGCCGAGGTACCGCCCATCAGCACCGCGACCTTTCCGAGGGCTTTCGGATCCACGTTCATCGGCTGCCCTCCATCGTGACCGCAGCGGCCGCATCCGTCCGGCGCTGCAGATCGAGCACCTGCGCGGGCACGCCACCTATCGATCCCGCCCCCATCGAGACGACGACATCGCCAGCCCGCGCGTGATCGAGGATCGCCTGCGGCATCGCGGCGACGTCGTCGACGAACACCGGATCAACCTTGCCGGCCACGCGCAGCGCGCGGGCCAGCGCGCGGCCGTCGGCGGCGACGATCGGCGGCTCGCCGGCGGCGTAGACCTCGGTCAGCAGCACCGCATCGGCACTGCCGATGACCTTGACGAAGTCCTCGAAGCAGTCGCGGGTGCGGGTGTAGCGATGAGGCTGGAAGGCCAGCACCAGGCGGCGCCCGGGGAATGCGCCCCGTGCCGCCGACAGGGTGGCTGCCATCTCGACCGGGTGGTGACCGTAGTCGTCGATCAGCGTGAAGCTGCCAGCGGATTCGTCAGCCGCCGCGGTCGCCCGAACCTCGCCATAGCGCTGGAAGCGCCGATCGACACCGCGGAAGTCGGCCAGACCCTGCACCATCGCCGCATCGGGAAGTTCCAGCTCGGTGGCCACCGCAATCGCGGCCAGCGCGTTCAGCACGTTGTGGTCGCCCGGCAGGTTCAGGGTGACATCGAGGTCGGGCATCGCGATGCCGTTGCGACGCTGTACCGTGAAGCGCATGCGACCGGCACGCGCCTGCACGTCGACCGCGCGCACCATCGCATCGGCACCGAAGCCGTAGGTCACGACCGGGCGCGACAGCATCGGCATGATCGAGCGCACGCCCGGGTCATCGCTGCACACGATGGCCGCGCCATAGAACGGCATGCGGTGGACGAACTCGACAAAGGCCTGCTTCAGCCGCGCGAAGTCGTGGCCGTAGGTGTCCATGTGATCGGCGTCGATGTTGGTCACCACCGCCATCACCGGCAGCAGGTTCAGGAACGACGCGTCGGATTCGTCGGCCTCGACGACGATGTGGTCGCCCGAGCCCAGCCGCGAGTTCGCACCGGCTGCATTGAGCCGCCCGCCAATCACGAAGGTCGGGTCCAGCCCGGCCTCGGCCAGAACGCTCGTGACGAGACTGGTGGTGGTGGTCTTGCCGTGCGTTCCAGCGATCGCGATGCCCTTCTTCAGGCGCATCAGTTCGGCCAGCATCACGGCCCGAGGCACGACCGGCACGCGACGAGCACGTGCCGCAGTCACCTCGGGGTTGTCGGCCTTGACCGCGGTCGAGGTGACGACCGCCTCCGCGCCGTCGATGTTCGATGCATCGTGACCCACGGCCACGCGGATGCCCAGCGATGCGAGCCGGCGGGAGGTGGCGCTGTCGCTCTGGTCCGAGCCGGACACCCGGTATCCCAGGTTGTGGAGGATCTCGGCGATGCCGCTCATGCCGGCGCCGCCGATACCGACGAAGTGGATGTGCTTGACGGCGTGTTTCATGCTGCGATCAAACCTTCGAGTTCGTCAGCCACACGCGATGCAGCCCTGGGACGGGCCAGCGCTCGCGCCCTGCTGGCCATCGCGAGCAGCGAGTCGCGCGTCAGCCCGGCCAGCACATCGGCCAGATGGCGCGGCGTCAGTTCGTTCTGCGGCAATTGCAAGGCCGCACCGTGCGACGCCATCCACTGCGCGTTGTCGCGCTGGTGCGACGTGGTGCTCACCACCAGCGGTACGAGCACGCTGGCTACGCCGGCGGCGCACAGTTCGCTCACGGTGATCGCGCCGGCGCGGCAGACGATCAGGTCGCAGTCGGCGAGGCGCCCGGCCATGTCGTCGATGAACGGCAGCACCTCGGCGTCCACCGTGGCGCCTGCGTATTCGGCCTGCACCGACTCCGCATGCGCAGCGCCCGTCTGATGCGTGACCCGGGGCCGCTGCGCCGGAGGCATCAGCGCCAGCGCCTGCGGCAGGCACCGATTGAGCACCTGGGCACCCAGGCTGCCACCGACGACCAGCAGACGAAGCGGGCCGTCGCGGCCTGCGAAGCGCGTGGTCGGCGCGGGCAGGCTCTCGATCTCGGCGCGCACCGGGTTGCCCGTGACAACGCCGTGGCGTGCGCCTTGCGCTGCCGGTCCGTCGAACCCGAAGGCCACACGGTCGGCCACCGGCAGCAGCGCGCGGTTGCTCATCAGCAGCGCCGCATCGGCGTTGACCAGCATCAGCGGCTTGCCGAGCAGCGATGCCATCAGGCCGGCGGGAAAGCAGAGATAGCCGCCCATGCCGAGCACCACCTGCGCGCGGCGGCGGCGGATGATGCCGAGGCAGGCCCAGAAGGCGCCGAGCATCCGGATTCCGCCGGTCAGCGTGTGGAACAGTCCTTTTCCGCGCACCCCGGTGAAGGCGACGGTATCGAGCGGAATGCGGGTGGGCGGGACCAGCCTGTTTTCCATGCCGGTGGGTGTGCCCAGCCAGCTCACGGTCCAGCCGCGCTGCTGCATTTCCTTCGCCACGGCGAGGCCGGGGATGACGTGACCGCCGGTGCCGGCTGCGACCACGATCAAATGTTTGCCCTGGGTCATGCTTGACCTCTCGGCATGGTTTGCATTGCTCGGTCAGACCGCGCCGGGCCGAAACCCCGGCGCGGTTCATCGCACCGGCGCGCTGCAGCGAAAGGCAAACGAACCATCATGCCCGCCCTCCCCGCATCAACTGCCGGTTCTCGATATCGACCCGCGCCACGATCGCCAGCGCGATCATGTTCATCAGGATCGCCGATCCCCCGTAGCTCATCAACGGCAACGTCAGTCCCTTGGTGGGCAGCACGCCCAGGTTGACCCCCATGTTGATGAAGGCCTGACCGCCCATCCAGATGCCGATGCCCTGCGCATAGAGCCCCGCATAGACCCGGTCCAGCGCGATCGCCTGGCGGCCGATGTGGAACACGCGCCGCGACAGCCAGAAGAAGGCGACGATCACGCAGGCCACGCCGACGAAGCCCAGTTCCTCGCCGATGACTGCGAGTAGGAAGTCGGTGTGTGCCTCGGGCAGGTAGTGCAGCTTCTCGACGCTGGCCCCCAGGCCCTGCCCGAAGAACTCGCCGCGTCCGAACGCGATGAGCGAATGCGACAGCTGGTAGGCCTTGCCCAGCGTGTACTTCTCGTCCCAGGGGTTCAGGTACGCGAAGATCCGCTCGCGACGCCAGTCACTCAGCGTGATCATCAGCACGAAGGCACCGATCAGTACCGAGGTGATCAGCAGGAACATGCGGCCGTTGACGCCCCCCAGGAACAGGATGCCCATCGCGATCATCGCGATGACCAGGAACGCACCCATGTCCGGTTCTGCCAGCAGCAGCAGTCCGACCACCGCCACGGCGAATGCCATCGGCAGCACCGCCTGCCAGAAGTTCTCGCGTGCGTCCATCTTGCGCACCATGTAGCCGGCGGCGTACATCGCCATCGCCAGCTTGGCGAGTTCGGAGGGCTGGAAGTTCAGGAAGCCCAGCGGAATCCATCGGCGTGCGCCATTGACTCCCTTGCCGATGAACGGGACGAGCACGAGCAGCAGCAGGATCAGTGCCCCGACGAAGATCCATGGAGCCGACTTCTCCCAGAAACTCACCGGGACCTGCACCGCGACCAGCGCAGCCAGCACCGCGATCAGCAGCGAGACCAGATGGCGCACCAGGAAATGCGTCGGCGAATACAGCGTGAACTTCGGGTTGTCCGGCATCGCGATCGATGCGCTGTAGACCATGACCAGGCCAAGTGCCAGCAGCGCCAGCACGATGCACAGGAGCGCCTGGTCGAATGCAAGCAGGCGAGCAGGCGCCCCGGACGACACATTGATCCAGTCGCGCACCGGGATGGCCGTGCTCTCGCTGGCGTCGGAGCGCCACAGGCCGGAAACGCGGGCCCTCAGGGAACCGAACCGCGGCAGGCGCAAGGTCGTCATGCGGCCACCCCCGCATCCGCCGCGATCGCGTGGACCTCGTCGACGAACACCTCGGCGCGGTGCGCGTAGTTGCGGAACATGTCCAGGCTCGCGCAGGCCGGGCTGAGCAGAACCGCATCTCCGGACTTCGCCTGCTCATGGGCCCAGCGCGTGGCAGCCTCGAGCGTGGCGTGGCGCTTCAGCACGAGGCCGTCGATTCCGGACAGCGCCGCCTCGATCAGCGCGGCGTCGCGCCCGAGTGTCGCGACGGCGCGCGCATGACGGCGCACCGGCTCTGCCAGCGGCGTGAAATCCTGGCCCTTGCCGTCGCCGCCGAGGATCACGACGATCCGGGACGGCGCGCGGTCGGCGCCCAGCCCTTCGAGCGCCGCGACGGTCGCGCCGACGTTGGTGCCCTTGCTGTCGTCGTAGGCGTCGACACCCTCGATGGTGGCAACGTGCGCGACGCGGTGCGGCTCACCGGCGTACTCGCGCAATCCGTGCAGCATCGGCGCCAGCGGACAGTCGATCGCGGTGGCGAGTGCGAGTGCAGCCATCGCGTTGGCGGCGTTGTGACGCCCCCGCACCCGCAGCGCATCGGCCGGCATCAGGCGCTGGATGTGCAGTTCCTCTGCTTCGACTTCGGTGCCGGCACGCACCCGCTTGCGCGGAAAGCTGTCGTCGGATTCAAGGGCACGCACCAGCCAAGCCATGCCGTTCTCGCTGACCAGACCGAAGTCGCCCGGGCACTGCGGTGCGTCGAGGCCGAAGCGGACGATCTGGCGCTCGGCGGGCTTGGGCGCGCGGGACCTGACGGTGCCCTTGGCCGGGATGTCCGCCGGCTGAACCGATCGCGCCAGCGCTTCGACCCGCGGATCATCGCGATTGACCACCATCACCGCCTCGCGGCCCCAGACACGCGCCTTGGCGGCGGCGTAGTTCTCCATCGATCCGTGCCAGTCGAGGTGGTCCTCGGTGAGGTTGAGCACAGCCGCGGCGTCGGGTTCGAAGCCCTTCGCTTCATCGAGCTGGAAACTGCTGAGCTCCAGCACCCAGACCTGAGGCAGGCTGTCGCCGTCGATCGCATCGGCGAGCGTCTGCAGCATCGTCGGCCCGATGTTGCCGGCCACGGCCACCGGCCTGCCGGCGCGCTCGACCAGCAGCGCGGTCATCGCGGTGGTCGTGGTCTTGCCGTTGGTGCCGGTGATCGCGAGCACCCGGGGCGCGTAGCCCCGGTCGGCCTTCAGGTCGGCCAGGGCGCGCGCGAACAATTCGAGCTCGCCCTGCACCAGCAGACCGCGCTCGACGAACCGCGCGAGTGGTGGAGCGATCCGGGCATCGGTCGGCGACAACCCGGGACTCTTCAGAACCAGTCGAACGCCTTCGAATGCGGCATCGGCCAGTTCGCCGCCCAGCACGGTGGCCTGAGGCACGTGCTCTGCAAGCGCCTGGGCATTCGGCGCAACGGCGCGGGAATCCCAGACGCGCACGGTTGCGCCGCAGCGCGCGCACCAGCGCGCCATCGCCAGACCCGAGTCGCCGAGTCCGAGCACGAGCACCACGAGACCCTGGAGGTGATTCATGTGCGTGCCCCGCTCATCGCAGCTTCAGGCTGGCCAGCCCGACCAGGCACAACAGCATCGTGACGATCCAGAAGCGCACGACGACCTGCGTCTCCTTCCAGCCCGATTTCTCGAAGTGATGGTGCAGGCGCGCCATCTTCAGGATGCGCTGGCCGGTGCCGTAGCGCTTGCGGGTGTACTTGAACCAGCTCACCTGCATCATGACCGAGAGCGCCTCGACGACGAACACGCCGCCCATCACGCCGAGGACGATTTCCTGCCTCGTGATCACGGCGATGGTGCCGAGTGCCCCGCCCAGCGAGAGCGCGCCGACATCGCCCATGAACACCTGCGCGGGATAGGTGTTGAACCACAGGAAGGCCAGCCCCGCACCGGCCATCGCGGCACAGAACACCAGCAATTCGCCGGCGCCCGGGATGTGGGGGAACAGCAGGTACTTGCTGAAGTAGGCATTGCCGATGACGTACGCAAAGACGCCCAGCGCCGAGCCCACCATCACCACCGGCATGATCGCCAGTCCGTCGAGGCCGTCGGTCAGGTTGACCGCGTTGCTCGCGCCGACGATCACGAACCAGGTCAGCACGATGAAGCCGTAGACGCCCAGCGGATAGCTGATGGTCTTGAAGAAGGGCACGATCAGGTCCGCAGTCGGCGGCAGATCGTTCGAGAAGCCGCTCTGTACCCAGCGAACGAACAGTTCGAGGACCCGCAGGTTCGATGTCTCGCTGACGCTGAACGCCAGGTAGAACGCAGCCACCAGCCCGATCAGCGACTGCCAGAAGAACTTGTCTCGCGAGCTCATGCCCTCGGGGTTCTTGTCGACGACCTTGCGCCAGTCATCGACCCAGCCGATGGCGCCGAATCCGAGCGTCACCAGCAGCACGATCCAGACGAAGCGGTTGGACCAGTCGAACCACAGCAGCGTCGACACCGTGATGCCGATCAGGATCAGCACGCCGCCCATCGTCGGCGTACCGGACTTGCTGAGGTGTTCCTTGATGCCGTACTCGCGTATCGGCTGGCCGATCTTCAGCGCAGTCAGCCGGCGGATCACCCAGGGGCCGAAGGCCAGGCCGATCAACAGCGCGGTCATCGCGGCCATCACAGCGCGGAAGGTGATGTACTGGAAGACCCGGAAGAAGCCCAGCTCTGGGTAGATCGTCTGCATCCACTGCGCGAGGCTAAGCAGCATGCGAGCCTCCCGTCGACGGCGCGGCGGCGCTTTTCAGCGCGGCGACGATGCGCTCCATCTTCATGAAGCGCGATCCCTTGACCAGCACCGATGTGGCGACCGGAGCCTGGGGCAGTGCGGCCAGCAGGTCGTCGACCGAATCGAAATGCCGCGCCGCGCCAAAGGCCGCCGCGGCGTGCGCACACAGGGATCCGGCGGTCCACAGCGCATCCATGCCGGCGTCGCGCGCAAACCCGCCGACCTCGCGGTGAAACGCCGGCCCCTGGTCGCCCACCTCGCCCATGTCGCCGAGCACCAGCCAGCGCGGGCCGGGCAACCCCGCCAGCACCTCGATCGCTGCGCGCACCGAATCGGGATTGGCGTTGTAGCTGTCGTCGATCAGCGTGACCTGACGGCCGTCTCGCACGAAGCTGCCTGCCTGCGAGCGCCCCTGGACCGCCTTGAAGGCTTCGAGGCCGCGCACTGCCGCATCGAGCGGGCATCCGGCCGCCAGAGCGCAGGCCGTGGCAGCAAGCGCGTTCTTGACGTTGTGCAGTCCGGCGATGTGAAGTTTCAGCCGGCGGCTGCCCGCGGCTGCATGCAGCGCCACCAGCCAGTGATCGGCGGACCACGACGCAGTCGCGGAGACATCGGCCGCAACGTCGCCCAGCGCGAAGGTCAGCACGCGCCTGTCGCCTGCCAGCGCGCGCCACAGCGGCGTGAATTCCTCGTCGGCCGGAAACACCGCGACGCCATCGGCGCCCAGGGCCTCGATGACGCTGCCGTTCTCGCGCGCCACCGCTTCGACGCCGGACATGAACTCCTGATGCTCGCGCTGCGCGTTGTTGACCAGAGCGACCGTGGGTGCGGCCATTGCAGCCAGCTGCGCGATTTCCCCGGGATGATTCATGCCGAGCTCGACAACGCCGGCTCTATGAAAGGTGGTGTCATCCTGCCGCAGGCGCAGCAGCGTCAATGGCACGCCGATGTCGTTGTTGAAGTTGCCCTCGGTCGAGAACGCGCCTTCGCCCTGCCAGGCCCGAAGGATCGCGGCGATCATCTGCGTGACCGTGGTCTTGCCGTTGCTGCCGGTGACCGCGATCAACGGAATGTCGAAGCCGCGCCGCCAGCCTGCCGCCAACGCACCGAGCGCCAGGCGGCTGTCGCCGACCTGCAGACCGGGCAGACCGGCTTGCGCGACATCCCGTTCAGCCAGCACCGCGGCTGCACCGGCCGCCCGGGCCTGGGGCAGGAAGTCATGGGCATCGAAGCGCTCGCCGCGCAGCGCGACGAAGAGATCCCCCGCGCGCAGGCTGCGCGAGTCGGTGTGAACCCGCTTCAGCGGCGTGGCGCCGTCGCCGAACAGGCACGATCCCGGCAGCAGATCGTGTGCGTGCGCAAGCGTCATCACGGCTGCTTCTCCGCAACGCTTGCACGCGCCTGCAGTTCGGCGCGGGCTGCGCTTGCGTCGTCGAAAGGATGACTGACACCGGCGATGTCCTGATGAGCCTCGTGACCCTTGCCTGCGATCAGGACCACGTCGCTCGAACCCGCCCGAGCCACCGCATGGGCGATCGCTGCACGGCGGTCCTCGATCACTTGCGGCTGGGGCTGCCCGCCCATGCCCGAGACGATCGCCGAGATGATCGAGCCCGGCACTTCGTCCCTGGGGTTGTCGCTGGTCACGACGACGTGCCCTGCCAGCCGCTGGGCGAGCGCGCCCATCAGCGGCCGCTTGCCCGCATCGCGATTTCCACCGCAGCCGAACACGCACCACAACGCACCTCCGCGCGCGGCAGCCACCGGCTGCAGCGCGCGCAATGCCTTGTCGAGCGCATCGGGCGTGTGCGCGTAGTCGACCAGCACCTCGGGCAGTTCCTGGTCGGCCTGCAACCCCAGCGTGACCCTCTGCATGCGGCCCGGTACCGGTGCCAGCGTCGAGCAGGCTCGCGCCGCATCGTGCAGTGGGACGCCCAGCGCGCGCAGGGAGGCGACCACCTCGAGCAGGTTGGAGACGTTGTAGTCGCCGATCAGCGCGGTGCGCACCGGCACGGACGGTTCGCCGGACTCGACCAGGTCGAATGCCAATCCACCGTCGACGTAGCGCACCGATCGGGCAGCCAGGCGCGCCGAATCGCTTGCCGCTGCCGGGCCCGCCAAGGCGCAGGTCCAGACGTCGAGCCCGCTGCCATCGAGCGCCTGCTGCAGCGCCGCACCCTGCGGGTCGTCGACGTTGAGCACGACGGCGCGCAGTCCGGGCCAGCGGAACAGGTCGGCCTTGGCCTGCCAGTAGGCATCCATCGATCCGTGGTAGTCGAGATGGTCCTGCGTGAAATTGGTGAACACCGCGACATCGATGTGCGTGCCCGACAGTCGCTGCTCGGCCAGACCGATCGACGAAGCCTCGATCGCACAGGCGCTGAACCCGTCGTCGGCAAAGCGCCGGAAGGCCCGCTGCAGGGTGACCGGATCGGGGGTCGTCAAGCCGGTCGCCTGCAACGCCGGCGCGGCGGCAGCACCAGGGTTGACGGGCGCCGCACCGATGCCCAGCGTGCCGATCACGCCGCAGCGCAGGCCCAGCACGGACAAGGCCTGCGCCGTCCACCATGCGGTCGAGGTCTTGCCGTTGGTGCCGGTGATGGCGATCACGGACAGGCGGCGGCTCGGCGCTCCATAGAACGCGCTTGCCAGCACGCCGGTGGTGGCCTTCAGGCCGTCCATCGCGGCGACCCGCGCATCGTCGAAGCCGTAGGCTTCGGCTCCCTCGGCCTCGACCAGACACGCCGGCGCGCCGGCTGCGAGCGCGGGCTGGACATGGCGCCGTCCGTCCTGCGCCTGACCGGGCCAGGCGATGAAAGCGTCGCCGGGTTCGAGCCGGCGACTGTCGGTGGCCAGACCGCGCGCACCTTGCTGCGCGAGCCAGGACAGCGCAGCCGGGACCGAGCCGAGTGTCTGCAGCGCCATCAGAAGCTCTCGTCCTCACCGGGCACGTCGCGCGCGACGATCTGCGTCTTCACGTCGAGGTCAGGCTGCACGCCGAGCGTGCGCAGCGTGTTCTGGACCAGGTCGCTGAAGACCGGCGCCGCGACGTCACCGCCGTACCACTTTCCGGCGGTCGGCTGGTCGACCATCACCGCGACGATGATGCGGGGGTTCTTGATCGGCGCGAGGCCGACGAACCACGAGCGGTACTTCTTGTTGTCGTAGCTCTTGCCCTCGTGGCTGTAGGCCGTACCCGACTTTCCGCCGACCGAGTAGCCGACGGTCTGCGCCTTCGGCGCCGTACCGCCGGGCCCGGTGACCAGCGCAAGCATCTGCCGCACGGCCAGCGCCGTCTGAGGCGAGATCACACGCAATCCGGGCACCCTGGCCTCGGCCCCCTGCGCCTCGCTCTTCATCAGCGTGACGGGGATCATCTCGCCGTCGTGCGCGAACACGGTGTAGGCGTGAGCGATCTGGAACAGCGAGGCCGACAGCCCGTACCCGTAGCACATCGTCGCGTGCATGGTCTCGTCCTTGGCGATCGCCTTGGCCGAGGGCAGCCGACCCCGGACGGACCCCGGGAAGCCGATCTGCGGCTTCTGCCCGAAGCCCACCGCCGTGTACAGGTCCCACATCTCGCGCGGCTGGAACATCAGTCCCATGCGCATCGAGCCGATGTTGCTGGACTTCTGGATCACCTCGGCCACCGTCAGGTCGCCGTGCGGGTGGGCATCGCTGATGATGAATCCACCCATCGCGATGCGCCCGGGCGCGGTATGGATGATGGTGTCGGGCCTGACCCGGCCGGTCTCGAGCGCCCAGGCCGCGATGAACGGCTTGACCGTCGAGCCCGGTTCGAACGTGTCGGTCATCGCCCGGTTGCGCAACTGCTCGCCGGTCAGGTTGCGGCGGTCCGACGGCGCGTAGCTCGGGTAGTTCGCAAGCGCCAGCACTTCGCCGGACTGCGCATCGAGAACCACCACGCTGCCGGCCTTGGCCTTGTTCTCGGCGACCGCATCACGCACCCGCCGGTAGGCGAAGTACTGGATCTTCGAGTCGATCGACAACTGGATGTCACGGCCGTCGACCGGTGCGACGCTGTCGCCGATGTCCTCGACGACCTTGCCAAGACGGTCCTTGATGACGCGCCGCGTCCCGTTGCGACCGGTCAGCTCCTTCTGGAAAGCGAGCTCCATGCCCTCCTGGCCGCGATTTTCGGCATCGGTGAAGCCCACCACGTGTGCAGCGGCCTCGCCCTCCGGATACTTGCGCTTGACCTCGCGCAACTGGTGCACCCCCGGCAGGCCGAGCGCCAGCGCGTCCTTGGCCTGCGTCTCGTCGACCTGGCGCTTCAGCCAGACGAAATTGGGGTTGTCGTCGAGCCGATCGTCGAGGGCCTTCGGCGTCATGCCCAGGAGGCGTGCGAGCTGTCGACGCTCACGGCTGTCGGCCGCGAAGTCCTTCGGGATGGCCCACAGCGAGGGCGCCGGCACGCTGGATGCCATCAGTTGCCCGTTTCGGTCGAAGATGCGCCCGCGATTCGCCGACAGGTCGAGCGTGCGCGCATAGCGGGCCTCGCCCTGCTTCAGATAGAACGACGAACCGATGACCTGGACGTACAACGCCCGGCCGAGCAGCACGCAGAAGCCGAGACCGACCAGCGCGACCAGCACCTTGGAGCGGGACGCGGGCGTGCGAGAGGCCAGCAGCGGGCTGCTCGCGTAGTTGATGCTGCGCGCATGGCCGGCCACCGGCTTGGCGACGGCTCCTGCCCGGGCGTTCCAGCCCCCCTGCCTCATGGCTGCCCCCGCGACGACGCGGCCAGCCCGGGCCCGACGGCGGACGAGGCGCGACCGGCATCCGCCGTGACCGTCACCTGCTTCATGATTGCCGGCGTGGCCTGCACCATGCGCAGCTTGTCGCGCGCGGTCTTCTCGACCCTCGCGGGTGCAGCCTGCGTCTGCCGCTCGGCCTGCAGGCGACCGTATTCGGTCTCGAACTGGCGCTGCTGGTTGCGTGCGCGATCGAGCTCGCCGTACAGGTGGTGCGCGTCGTAGGAGACACGCACCAGATAGACGCTGCTGACGAGCAGCACGAGGAGCAGCAGCAGGTTGAGGCGCGTCACGCGTGCCCCCTTCGCGATGCACGCTGCACCACCCATCGGCGGCATGTGCAATCCGGTCGCATCGCCGACATCACCTGCGACTCCGGGCCGGCGGCGGCGGCGCAGACGCGGCGTCAGTGCGCTCGGCCACGCGCATCACCGCCGAGCGCGCGCGCGGGTTGGCGCGCAGCTCGGTCTCGCCGGGCTTGATGCGACCCAGCGCCGTCAGCCGCATCGCCACCTCGGGCGCGAACGGTGCCCGGCGATCGAACACCGCCTTGCTCTCGCGCGCGATGAATGTCTTGACGATGCGGTCTTCCAGCGAGTGGAAACTGATCACCACGAGACGACCACCGGGAGCCAGCAATTCGAGCGCCGCGCTCAGCCCCTGTTCGAGCTCCTCAAGCTCGGCGTTGACGAAAATCCGAAGAGCTTGAAACGTGCGCGTTGCAGGGTTCTGGCCCGGCTCGCGGGTCTTGACTGCACCAGCCACGACTTCGGAAAGCTCCCGCGTGGTTCGAACAGGGTTCCCGCCTTCGCGCCGAGCAACAAGCGCCTTTGCAACCTGTACAGCAAACCGTTCTTCCCCATAGTCCCGAATCACCTCCGCAATGTGGCGCTCGTCGGCGCGGGCCAGAAAATCCGCAGCGCTTTCGCCCCGGGTCGTGTCCATCCGCATGTCGAGCGGACCGTCGAAACGAAAACTGAATCCACGCTCGGGGCTGTCGATCTGCGGCGACGACACGCCCAGGTCGAGAAGCAGACCATCGATGCGCGAGACCCCGGCCGCGGCCAGCGTCGGCACCATCTGGCCGAAGCTCGTGTGGTGGATCGAGAAGCGCGGGTCGGCGAAGTCCGGATCGCCGGCGGCCGCAGCCACCGCCTCCGGATCGCGATCGATCGCCAGCAGGCGCGCACGCGCCCCCAGGCGCTGCAGCAGCAGGCGTGAATGCCCACCGCGCCCGAAGGTGCCATCGACATAGACGCCGTCGGCCGCTCGCGCAAGCTGCTCATCGTCCGCCGCACCCGGGGGAGCGGCGTGCAGCAGCGCATCGACGGCTTCGTCGAGCAGGACGGTGGTGTGGGCACTGGCAGGTGCGGTCGTCATCGCACAGCGCTCAGAAAGTGAATCCCTTGAGCGCTTCGGGCATGTCGCCCTTCACCACCTCGGCTTCGTGCGAAGCGTGCTGCACGGCATCCCACAGTTCGAGGTGGCTGCCCATGCCGATCAACATCACGTCGCGGTCGAGCCCGGCGGATTTGCGCAGTTCGGGGGCGATGAGCACGCGCGACGAGCCATCGAGATCGACGTCCATCGCATTGCCGAGAAACATCCGCTTCCAGCGGACCGCCTCCATCGGCAACGCGTTGATGCGGTCGCGGAATTCCTCCCAGGTCGGGCGAGGAAACACCATCAACGGACCGTCGGGGTGCCTGGTGATCGTGAGCTCGGTGACTTCCAGTGCGCGCAACACGGACAGGTGGCGGGCAGGCATGGTGAGCCGCCCCTTGCTATCCAAGGTCAGCGCCGCAGGCCCCTGAAACACCAGATTTGCCACAAAAACCCAGAAAAGTGCACCAAGTCCCACTGTATCGCATCGCATCTGCCTGGGTCAACGCAGATGTAAAAGAAAATCCAATTAAATCAATCACTTAGCGGGCATTCTGAAGGCGCCGAACAGCCAAAATCCTTAAAAAACAAGCAGTTGAGAAGCGCTTTGAAAGTGATGGGTGAGAAGTCGCCGGCAGGCATCGACGCGCCAGCCCCGACAACGAAGCTGGGTCAACGAGCGCCCGCCCGCCGTCGGGCGGCGGCATGAGTCGGATCAGCGCGGGGACACGCCGATCAGCCACAGGTGCACCGCACCGATGAAGGCTGCATACAAACACAGGCCAACGGTGAGCGCAATGGCGTCGTTGTAGCGCCCGGGCGGGGCTCCGGGCACGCTGCGCGCGACGCGGTGCTTCAGCGAAATCCGGTCGGCCACGGCCCACGCCAGGAAGGCACCGAACAGCACGGTGGACGCAAGGGTGCCGTTGGCGAGCAGGTGGGCGAGCGCCCACAGCTTGGTAGCGACCAGCATCGGGTGCCGGGTGATGGCCGAGATGCGCCCGGGCAGGTACGAGGCCAGCAGCAGCGGAAACACCGGCAGCATCAGCAACCACGCCACATGCCGAAGTGCGGCGGGCGGCTGGTACAGAAGGACCGGTGCGCCACGCGCCTGCCCGTATCCATGAAGGATCAGCGCAAATCCGACCAGCGACAGGAGCGCGTAGATGCCCTTCCAGGCGATGTCGCCGAGTGCGGCAGCCTGACGGTTGCGCCAGGCCGGCGCGAAGATCGACGTCGAGTGCACACCGAGAAAGATGACCAGACCCAGGATCAGCATGGACATGTCGTTCGCCTTCGCAAAGCGATCAGTCTATGCCGCGTTCGCATCGCGGGCCGACCCGAGGGCGACCCGCTGCGGGCTCAGGACATCAGTGCGGCGGCCTGTGACAGGGGATCGTCCTTCGCGTCGCTGTCGGGTTGCGCGTTCGGCGCAACCGCAGTGACCGTCGTCGTGCGGGGCATCGATCCCAGCCGGGTGCGCGCAGGTGCGGGAGGCACCAGCGGCCGGCCCTGCAGCCAGTCCTCGATCTGTGCGGGCGGCATCGGCTTGCTGAACAAGTAGCCTTGAAGTTCGTCGCAGCCTGCATCGCGCAGCCAGTTCGCCTCTTCAAGACGCTCGACGCCTTCGGCGACCACGCGCAGACCGAGCGTGTGGCCGAGCCCGATGATGGCCTTGGTGATGGCCCAGTCGGCCGGATCTTCAAGGATGTCGCGCACGAAGCTCTGATCGATCTTCAGCTTGTCGATCGGGAACTGGTGCAGGTAGTTCAGGCTGGAGTAGCCGGTACCGAAGTCATCGATCGACAAGGTCACGCCGATGTCCTTCAGCCGTTCCAGGCTCTCGACCGTCGCGATCGCGTTCTCCATCAGGAAGGTCTCGGTCAGCTCGATCTCGATGGCCGAGGGATCGACGCCGTGCGTGCCGAGCGCTTCGCGCAATTGCGCTGGCAGGGACGAGTCCCGCAGCTGGATGGCCGACACGTTGACCGAGATCGGGATCACGCCGAGACCGGCATCGCGCCAGGCCGCGTGCTGGCGGCAGGCCTCGCCGAGGATCCACGCACCGATCGGCACGATCAGGCCGGTCTCTTCGGCGATCGGAATGAAAGTCGCCGGCGAGACCATGCCGTGCTCCGGACGCTGCCAGCGCACCAGGGCCTCAAGGCCGACGACTCCGCCGCTCGCTGCGTCGACCCGCGGCTGGAAATGCAGCAGCAACTCGCCCCTCGCGGTGACCTCGCGCAGCTCGTTCTCGATCGCGAGGCGCTCCTGCGCCTGGATATGGAACTCGGGGGTGAAGAAGAGCGCCTGATTGCGGCCGCCCGACTTGGCCCGGTACATGGCGGCATCGGCGTGGCGCATCAGGTGGTCGATGTCGCGACCGTCCTGCGGGTAGACAGCCATGCCGGCGCTGCACGACACATGGAGCTGGACGCCTTCGACGGTGTGGGCTTCGCGCACCAGGGGCAGCATGCGCTCATGGACGATGCTGGCGACCTCTTCGGCGCTGCTCACGCCATTGAGCACCACGACGAATTCGTCGCCGCCAAGGCGGCTCACCGTGTCTCCCGCGCGCACCGCCTGGATCAGTCGCCTGGATACCGAGCGCAGCAGGGCATCGCCGACATGGTGCCCCATCGAGTCGTTGATGTTCTTGAAACGATCGAGGTCGATGAAGACGACCCCCACATGCTGACCGGTTCGGCCGGCCTGTTCGACCGCCATGCGCAGCCGCTCGAGGCACAGCGACCGGTTGGGCAGATCGGTCAGCACGTCGTGGTGGGCGAGGTGGTGGATGCGCTCCTCGCTCGCCTTGTGTTCGGTGATGTCGGCACCCGCTGCAACGAAATGCGTGATCCGGCCATCGCTGTCGCGCACCGCGTTGGCAACCAGCCAGGTCGGATAGGCCTCACCTGTCTTGCGCTTGAGCCAGACCTCGCCCTGCCACATGCCGCGGATGACAGCCGACTGCCAGAGCGTCTCGTAGAAATCGGCATCGTGTCGCGACGAGTAGAGGAATTCGGGCGTCTGCCCCACCACTTCTTCAGCGCCCCAACCCGAATCGCGGCTGAAGGCCGTGTTGGCGGTCAGGATGCGACGTTCGACGTCGAAGATCACGATGCTTTCTGATGAGGCCTCGAACACCTTGGCCCACAGCTTCAGGCGCTGCTCGAGCATCTTGATCTGGCCGATCGGGGTGAAGACCGTCAGCAACGCCGGCTGCCCCTGGTAGGTCAGGCGCCTGGCGGAAAGCAACGCCCACGAGGCGCGGGAGCCACCAGCACTGGCTTCGCCCGACTGCCACTGCACCTCGAAGCCATCGACACGGTCGGTGTCGCTCAGACGCGAGAAGAAACGGGCGCGAGCATGCGGTTCGAGGCGCAGGCTCCATGGATCGGTCGTCACGCCCTGGAGCCAGGGCTGCGCCGGCTGGTTGGCATGAAGCACGCGGTGCTCCGGGATCGAGGTCACGATCAACGGCATCGGGAAGGATTCGAGCAGCGCACGCTGAGCTTCCTCGGCGCGGCTGGTGGCGGCCAGGTCTTCGCGCACGACGCGCTCGCGGTCCAGGTCGCCAAGCATGCCGTTGAAGGCCTGCACCAGTTGCCCGATCTCGTCGCGACTTTCATGGGCGGCGCGCATCGTGTAGTCGCCGGTGGCGCTGACGCGCCCGGCGACATCGGCCAGCCGCTGCAGGGGCTGCGCGATCTGGCGAGCCACGAAGTAGACGATGCTGAGGATCAGCATCAACAGTGCCACGGCCGTGCCCAGGTGCGTCCACATTCGCACGAACAGTCCCTGGATGCGGGCATCGAGCAGACCTTCGAGCCCCACGGTGGCCGCGCGCCAGGTTGCGTGCAGTTCGGCCACCAGTTCGCGGTGCCTGGCGGCAAGCACTTCACGACGGTCGGCGGCACCGCGGTCAGCGATGTGCATCGGGTGCTGACGGAAGGACGCCACCGCTGCCGTGAGGCGATCTCGCGCCGGCGCCAGCGCCGCGCGCAGCGTCGGCGGGCCAGCCGCCAGCGCTTCCGCATAGTCGGAATCGATGCCCTTGAGCACGGCATCGAGCCGGCCCTCGAGGATCAGCAATTCGGTGTGCACCTTGTTGCGCTGGTCGGCCGGACTCTGATCCAGTTCGACCGCCTTGTGCACCGTCAGCGCGAGCAGTTCCTGCAGCTCAGGAAACCGCAGCAGCACCAGCGACATCGTGTAATAGCTGTCGAGATCGGGATCGAGGATCAGGTTCGACTGATTGCCGATGCGGGTGATCAGTTCACGGCCGGCAGCCATCGAGGCCGCCAGTTGTCCTGCATCGAAGACGGGCCGGTTCATCGCCGTCTGCAACGCAGCTGCGAAGGCGGTACTGACATCGGCGGACTTCATGCCCTGGCCGTGGCGTGACTCGGCCTCGCGAAGCGCGGCGAGCCGCGGCTCCCACTCGACCCGGTCGAGTCGCGTCGCGGCCGCATCCGCGCCGGGATCGCCCGCCTTGGCGGGCGGCAAGGGTGTGGGCAGCGCGACCAGCACATCGCGGACCGCGGCGATGTAGGCGTTGCCGGCGACTTCCTTGCGCGAGAAATCGATCGATATGTATTTTTCGCTGATCAGGATGCTCGAGACGTAGATGACCGCCGTGAGGTCAAGCAGGTAGATCAGCAGGAGCTTGCGCCCGACGGGCAGCTGTCCGATCGCCCGGATGATCAGGGTCAACATGTCTCAATACCCTCTGGTTGCGAACCAGGAC
>Ga0116157_10001739_pt1 | contig 21760 bp, 11 predicted proteins | sample AD_UKC048_MetaG_FD_89882 | JGI IMG/M metagenome (GOLD analysis project Ga0116157, IMG submission 89882) | Active sludge microbial communities of municipal wastewater-treating anaerobic digesters from USA - AD_UKC048_MetaG | ecosystem: Engineered > Bioreactor > Anaerobic > Digestate | place: USA...
CAAACTGCCGGTGCGGCAATCTCATATCAGGACCATTGTACCGTTTTTTAATCTTTTATTTTTAATTTAAAATCTGCTAAATCTATGAAAGAGAAAAAGAAGGTCTATTTATTTTTCCTGAGTGGAAAAAGGTTTAGAAGCTTCATTTCGGTACAGATCTTTATATTAATGATCATGATACCGGCAATGAATGTTTCAGCTTTTAGCAATGATGTAGTACTCCCTGATGATCATTCTGTACAGAATGCAGTAACGGGGAGGGTCACTGATTCAAGTGGAGAACCGTTGCCAGGAGTTACTGTAGCGGTAAAAGGTACGAATCTTGGTTCACTTACCGATATGGAAGGTAGGTTTTCCATCAGTAACTTACCTGATGGTGCTGTACTGGTATTTTCATTTGTCGGATTGAAAACATTGGAAATACCTGTTGAAGGTCAATCTTCGATCAATGTTCAGTTGGAGGAAGAGGCCATTGGTCTTGCTGAGGTTGTTGTGATAGGGTATGGAACAGCTTTGCGCCGTGATTTTACAGGAACTGTAGGATCATTGAACGTTGAGAGTTCTCCTGTGGCACAGTTACCAAAGTTCAACGCTCTGGAGAGTCTGAAAGGAAGTATTTCCGGTCTGGATATAGGAGCTACCAACACTGCCGGAGGGCAACCCAGCATGCTGATCCGTGGCCAGAATTCCATTTCCGGATCCAATGATCCGCTCATTGTACTCGACGGGGTAATTTTTCTGGGTAGTCTTGGGGATATTAATCCCAATGACATTGCCAGCTTCGATGTACTTAAGGATGCTGTTTCTGCTGCAGCATATGGCTCAAGATCGGCAAACGGGGTTATAGCGATAACAACAAAAAAAGGATTGGTGGGAAAACCATTGATCAGTTTTAAAGCTTCTTCCGGTATTCAGACCTGGCAGAACAAGCCTGTTATGATGAAAGGGGAAGAGTGGATTAAGGTTGTAAATGACCGTAATCAATATACTCCGGGCTCAACGGAATGGATGAAACCCGGAGAGCTTGCCAACCTGGCTGCAGGAAATGAAACAGTCTGGCTCGATGAGGTCACCCGTACCGGCGTGGTACAGGATTACCAGATAGCTGTTTCTGGTGCAAATCCGAATGTAAATTATTATCTGTCCACTTCATATGATGTCAATAAAGGAATTATTCTGGGTGATGATTTTAACAGACTGTCATTTCTTACTAAACTGAAGACAAATGTTACAAAATGGCTCGAGCTCGGTTTTGATGCCGGTTATTCAAGACGCGATTATTCAGGTTTTTCGGCAAATATAGGTACTGCACAGGTAATGTCGCCTTATGGTGTAATGTACCGCGATGATATGGGGAACCTTGAAAAGTATCCCTATACTCAATCCGGTGTGAATCCTCTGTGGGGTGTGGCAAACGATGTCGCAGATAACAGTGATATCAGGAATAATTTCAGACTGAACGCATATACGGTGATCGATATGCCATGGGTTGAAGGTCTGAGCTACAGGCTGAATCTCCAGACCAATCTTGATAAAAATGAATCGGGCAGTTTTTATTTTGAAGACTATTATATTGCTGAAGGTGAAGGTCTGGAAAGATATTCGGCAGCTGTTGTTCAGGGATTTCTTTCAAGAGCAAATGGCAATATTGACAATAACAGTACTTACAGTTATGTTTTTGACAATATATTGAATTATAAGCACATATTCGGAGAACATAATGTGGATGTAACGGCTGTTGCTACACGAGACTTCCGGCAATACAAGCAAGTCAATACCACAGGTTCTGATTTTGCTGCAAATGGAAATACCACACTCGGCAGATGGGGGCTGCATAAAGCCACTGTTCAGAAAGTTGTTCTGAATGCAGAAGACAGAGCTAATATCGGCTATTATGGTCGTCTTAATTATTCCTTCAGAGATAAATACTTCTTTACGGGATCATACCGAAGAGACGGGGCATCGGTTTTTGGTGCAAATAACAAATGGGCAAATTTCTTTGCTGCAGGAGTTGCATATAAAATATCAAATGAACCTTTCTTTAATATTGATGCAATAAACAGCTTAAAACTTAAATTATCATGGGGTCAGAATGGTAGTCAGGGTATCAGCCCTTACGGAACTCTTTCGACGGTTGCTAATTCTGCATCCGGCGGTTCAAGGTATGAATTCTCAAATACCGGAAGCACTATTAATTACGGGCTATACCAGAGTGCTCTTGGAAACGCTGACCTGGGTTGGGAAACTACTGAATCGTGGAATGCCGGTTTTGAATCGGAAATACTTAACAGCCGGATCTTATTTGACCTGGATTTCTATTTCTCGAAAACCACCGATCAGATCTTTACAAGAAATATTCCTGCCATGACCGGCTTCAACACTATTAAAACTTCAATGGGGCAGGTGAATAATACAGGTGTTGAATTTAAGATAAGCACTGTTAATATCAAGAGTACTGACTGGTACTGGAACACCACCTTTACTTTCTGGAAAAACAACAATAAGCTGGTTCATCTTTATGGTGATGATCTTGACGGTGACGGAAAAGAGGATGATGATATTGCAAACAGTCTTTTCATCGGGAAATCACTGGGTGCAATTTATGGATATGATCAGGATGGGATTGTTCAGACGGAAGATGTGGAATATATTGCTCTTACAGGCGCAGCTCCGGGTGCACCTAAATATAAGGATCATGACGGTATTGCAGGTATCACAGCCGCCGACAGGATCATTATGGGCTATACCAAAGAAAATTTCCGTTCAAGTCTGAGCAATATTGCAGGTTATAAGAATTTTGAGCTTTACGTTATGATCACAGGCGTTTTCGGAGGGAATAACCATTACCTTAAGAGCAATACTGCTGCATACCTTACCTCAGGTACTGGTCTGTTTAATGCCAACATGACATCAAAACCATACTGGACACCTGAGAACAAAAGTAATGTTTATCCTTCGGCTGTTTTTGCAGGTGACGGAAGATATCTCGCATTACAATCCAGAGGATTTGTCAGGATACAGGACGTTTCATTGTCCTATACATTTGACAGGAAACTCCTGGATGTTATAAAAGTCAACTCGCTAAAAGCTTATCTGAGTGTTCAGAATATGGCCACATTTACCAGCTGGTTCGGAGGAGATCCCGAAACCGGGACCCCTGTAAGGGAAAATACATATCCTGTCCCGTCAACATTCTCCGTTGGTATTAATGCAACCTTTTAACCAATTAAAAATGAAAGCAATGAACAAGATAAATTCTCTAAAGCATATCTGGATACTGGTTCTCATAATAGCTTTATTCGCCTGTGAGTCGGATAAGGAATTCCTTACGGAAGAACCAACAACCTTTTATACGACTGATAATGCATTCTCAACATCTGCACAGATCGATCAGGTACTTGTCGGTATTTATTCCCAGTTGAGAGACCTCTGGGCAAATTCCACAGAAGCTGCATGGATATTTGTTTTCCGTGGAAACGGTACCGATATGTTTGATGTACCTAGTATAAGAAGGGGGAATACATTTAACAATTATGGGACCATAAACCCTGATCATTCCCATTTTCTTAATATTTACAGTGCATGGTACCAGATTATTTCAAAAGCAAATCTGGTACTCTATGCTTCAGAATTACCTCAGATATCGTGGTCGTCACCTGCTGAAAAAGCTTATGTGCTTGCTCAGGCAAGATTCTTCAGGGCATTTGCTTACAGGAATCTTGGTGAACTCTTCGGAGGTGTGCCCATCGTTACTGAAATATCCAAAACAGCCAAGTATGATTTCGAACGTTCAACGAGGATAGAAACGTATCAATTTGCGATAGATGAACTTCTTGCAATTGAAAATGATCTGCCGGAAACGACCACATCCGGCGGCCGTCTTGTAAAAGGCGCTGCCCATCATAATCTTTGTGAACTCTATCTGGCACTGGGAATCCAGATGGCGGCTGAAGGAAATTCATCGGGAGCTCAGACAGCATTTGCAAGCTCTGTCACATATGGCAACAAAGTGATCGATGGTGGAATTTATTCACTGGTCAATGCCCGTTTTGGCAAAAGAAAAAATGAACTTTCAATAAATATCCCGGTATACAAGCAGGGAAGCACAAGTTCTCCCGTTGGTACACTTGAACAAACGACAAATCATTACTGGGATCTTTTCCAGGAAGGAAATGTAAACTATCAGGATGGAAATACTGAATGTATATGGGCTCTGCAGACAGACTATGCAGCTTATAAGGCTGAAGACGGCCGGGCAAGGTTGCCCTATTCGCGTACTTACGGACCGGTATTCCGCGACGGAGCTAAAAACCACCTGACCGGGACTCTGGAAGATGTCGGCGGAAGAGGGATATCTCAGATCATCCCTACAATGTATACAAGAGATGTTATTTATGACGGTAAATGGGCAGAGGATATGAGAAATTCTGATGTCGTTTTCCGTAGAACATTTATTGGAAATGTTGCAACATCGCCATATTATCTCCAGACTGTGCCATGGGATGAAATGTACACTGGTGGCGCTGATGAATCCACAAATAACAATAACCGAAGTCTTTGCTATCCGGTTTCATGTAAAATTGCAACCGATAAATATACCGGACTGGATGCCGGAGAAAACAGGAGCAATCTTTTCCGTGATGATTATTTCATAAGGCTTTCCGAGACAATACTGCTCAGAGCAGAGGCTAAGCAACGCAGCGGTGATAAAAACGGTGCTGCAAATGATATAAATCTTCTCAGGAACAGGGCTCAGTGTACTTATCTGGTTACTACTGCCGATATGGATGATAATTTCAACCTGATTCTCGACGAGCGTGCACGTGAACTGGTCTATGAAGAGTGCAGATGGAACACCTTACTGAGAATGGGTGGAACCATAGCAGTAGACCGTATATCACAATATGCTTACTGGCCCGAAGCGCAGGCTACACTGACCTTCGATTATAATCTCTGGCCAATACCCCAGACTGTTATTGATACAAACAAGGATAATGTGCTTAAGCAAAATCCGGGATGGGAATAATAAAACATTTCACAGGGAAGCTGGCATCAGTCTTGATTTTAAGCCTGATTGCCGGCTGTTCCTGCAGGACCACTGTGACAAATGAAGGATTCAGGAAAGAGATCAGCCCTGACCTCAGGGCTGATTTCCCGGATCCTCCTCCTTATGCAAGGTTGAGAGCGTTCTGGTGGTGGCTCAACAGCAACATCACCAAAGAGTGCATAACACAGGATCTTGAAGCCATGAAGGCTAACGGTTACGGGGGAGCAATTATCTTTGATGCAGGATCATCCAATTATACTGTGGCAAAAAAAACAGATCCGGGCCCGGCATTCCTGAGCGAAAAATGGATGGAATTATATGGTCATGCAGTAAAGGAGGCTGACCGCCTCGGTCTGGAACTGACGATCAATGTCCAGAGCGGATGGAACCCGGGCGGACCATCCGTTACCCCCGAAATCGCAATGAAGAAAATAACATGGAGCGAAACAGATTTCAGGGGTCCGGCAAAAATCAGTTCTGCCCTGCCTGACCCGCCATCTGAGTTACTGTATAAAGATATTCTTGTTCAGGCTATAAGAAAGAATCCTGCTTACCAGGATACCCTTGGAATCAAAAATTACGGAATAAAAATATTGCGCGACCGGATTGGCTGGTCAGGCATTTATCCTCTTTACAAATTAAGGGAGGATTATGTTGAAGAACCCATTAATCCGCTTAACCCGGATGACATATTTGATGTGACAGGATTCTTTAACAACGGAATTCTTGAATGGGATGTGCCTGAGGGAGAATGGACAATTATCAGATACGGTATGACCTGCACGGGGGTTAAGGTTTCAACTTCGAGTGACGGCTGGGACGGACTTTCAATGGATCACTTGAGCAGGGATGCCTTACTTCAGTACAACGATGATGTAATCTCAAAGCTGATTACTAAAGCAAAGCAGGAGGGAAATTCCCTCAAATTCATTCATACCGACAGCTGGGAAATGGGAGTTGCAAACTGGACTCCCCGATTCATGGAGAAATTCAGGGAACTCAGGGGATATGATATGACTGATTATATGCCGGTAATAACAAACAGGATCGTTGTAAACCGCGATATTTCAAACCGTTTCCTTCATGATTTCCGCAGGACCGTAAGCGATCTGATCGCTGATGAATTTTACAGGACTTTCTCAGAAATTGCACATCAGAACTCTGTATACACACATCCTGAATCAGGAGGACCACATTCAGCACCTATTGATGCAATAAAAACTATGGGCTATAACGATGTCCCGATGGGTGAATTCTGGGTACGTTCAAATACACACAGAATATCAGATGCACAGAGACTATGTGTTAAACAGAGTGCCAGTGTAGCTCATGTTTACGGAAAACAATTTGTTGCCGCAGAAGGCCCTACAAGCATAGGACCACACTGGGAAAGGCCTCCGAAAGATTGTAAGAATGTGATTGACAGAATATTCTGCTCAGGGGTGAATAGGATAGTCTGGCATACATATACTGCTTCTCCTGACGAATACGGAGAACCCGGCAATGAATACTTTGCCGGAACACACATGAACAGGCATGTAACATGGTGGAAAGAATCTGAGGCATTTATAAGATATATGAACCGCTGTTCTTTTCTTCTCTCCCAGGGGAGCTTTGTTGCAGATGCCCTGTATTATTACGGTGATGATACTCCTAATTTCGTTTTTCTTAAGGAAGAGGTTACCGACCTTGATCCGGGATACGACTGGGATAAATGCAGCCTCGGTGTTCTGCTTGACAGGGTAAAGATTAAAGATGGAAGAATTGTACTTCCCGACGGAATGACTTACTCAGTCCTTGTTCTTCCCGAAGAAAAAGCCATTAATATCATGCTGATGCGAAAGCTTGAGAAACTGGTTCGCGACGGAATGATCCTTATAGGACCTAAACCTGAGAGATCCACAGGATTGGCAGAGTACCCTGATGCTGATAGAGAGGTTTCTGAAATTGCCGGAAGGCTTTGGGGAAATATTGACGGCGAAAATACTAAAGTGAACAACTACGGAAAGGGGAAAGTCGTCTGGGGACAATCTCCGGGTGAGGTTTTAAAGTCTTCCGGTCCGGGTCCGGATTTCACTTTCTCTTCAGCAGGCGACAGCACATTTATTGAATATATACACAGGACAACAGGTAAGGAGGAAATATACTTTGTTGTAAACCGTCTTGCCAGGTATGGTATCTATGATACTAAGTACAGATATCTTACCGATCTTCCGGACAGATATGAGGAGGTTGTATGCAAATTCAGAGTTTCAGGCAAAATACCCGAATTATGGGATCCGATGAGCGGTGAAATAAAAAAGCCGGCGATATATATCGATGACGGACAGTTCACTTATGTCCCAATACATTTAAATCCGGAAGGTTCGGTATTTGTAGTGTTTTCTCCCGGTCAGACCGGCAATCATGTTACAAGAGTGGTGAAAGATGGAAAGGAAATCTTCCCTGTGCCGGGACTGGCAGGTTCATTATTTCCTGCTGTAGATTGTTATTTCAAAGAAAACAATATTGTTGCAAGGTTTTCGCAACCGGGTAATTACACACTCCGCTTTTCCGACGGCAGGGAATTGTCATTCAATGAAGCAGAGCCATATTCTGAGATACCCATATCTTCTTCAGCAGAAATTAAATTCCTTAATCGCTGGGGCCCGGAGGAGATGATAACAATTAATGAATTTCAATCCTGGACGGATTTCAAAGATAAGAGGATCAAATACTACAGCGGACCGGCCGAGTATTTAATATTCTTTAATATTGACCGGAGTATAACCAAGGACCGAAAGATATATTGTGACCTTGGAAATGTTCAGGAGATTGCCGCTGTCTGGATCAATGATCAGTTTGCCGGTGTAACCTGGATCGCTCCCTTTGTTCTGGATATAAGCAGTTTTGTACAGGAAGGTAATAATAAACTGAAGATCAGGGTAGTGAATTCCTGGGTGAACAGACTGGTGGGAGATGGTGATCTGCCCCCGGAACAGCGTTATACACGTACGAATATCCTGAAGTTCAGTGGAGAAGACAGGGAAACATTTCTAAGAAAATCCGGATTGACAGATAATTTGAAGATTATAACTGTAAGAGAGATTGAATTAAAAAATGTAAGGGATTAAGATGTAAAATCAAAAAGCGGATGCTGTAATGGCATCCGCTTTATTTTTGGGTCTAAGTTATAGCTGGTTCTTGAAATTTCTATTTGAAAACGATCCTGAGCATTTTTTCATCTTCAATGATCCTTCCGTTATTTTCCGCAGGCTTCCAAGCAGGACCTTCTTTTATAAGCCTGATAGCTTCGGCTGTATATTCTTCACCCGGACTGCTGAGTACTTTAATGCTGTCTATATTTCCGGTTGCCCTTACAACAAAGCTTACAACGGCTACTGCATTTTCTCCTTCAGTGAGTGTCTGAGGTTTCCTGATGTTCTCTTCAATATATTTAGTAAAGCCATTATTCCCTGAGACAGGCTGGGGTGCAATATAACCTGCCGGATTCGATAATGCAGCTGTTGTGTCGGCTTTATTCTGCTGGTCAGATCCTGAGACCGGTGTGGCCGGCACTGATTCTGAATTATCTGCAGGGGCAGCCGTTGCCAGGATTGTATTCTCTCCCGTGTCCAGTGAATCAGCCGGAACCATCACAGGTGCAGGATCAGGAGTAACCTGGGGAAGCGAAGGAACAGTTCTGATATCAGGGATTGTCATCTGTGACATCGATTCAAATGCCTGAAATCCTGCAATCTGAGCCTGATTAGTCACAACCTTCATAAGTGCCGGTGTACCACTGTTCAGAAATTTGAACGGTCTGAACTGTTTTACCGAAATTTTCTTTTCGACCACAAGGTAAGCCGATGTGGCGACCAGAAGAATTATTACCGAAGCTATAATGCTGTAAATTAGCCGCTTCCTGTTTCTTACTCTTTTTTCTTCTTCTTCCTCTGCCAGATTTGTAAAGAAGGAGACTTCTTCTTCCGGAACTTCGGTAAAACCTTCTATTGCTGCTTCAGCATATTGATCCTTCCTGATGTTCTTCTGGAATGTGAACTCTTCTCTCTTTGTCATTTCTCCCCTTACATAGCGCTGGAATTCAAAGAGGATACTGTTACCGATTTCAACTTCTTGTTCTTTCATTTCTCTTCAATTCAAAGCGTGAAAACATTTCATACCCGGGCAAAGCTTTTTCCGGGCCTGCCCTGTATTCTGACTTTCATTTCTTATTTAAACTTTATACACAACTTTGGACTCCATACCCAAAGCTTTGATAAATTTAAATACAAATTGAAAAGGAATCTAAATTTTAATGGAATTATATGTTTCCCGGCCTACGGGAAATATCCGTTCGTCAAAATTTTCCCGGTTTTGACAAAAAAATCAGTCATTTTTTCTCAAAAACCGGTCGGTTTCTATTGCACATTTCCTCCCTGAAGCTATTGCATTTACTGCCAGACTGGCACCACTTACTGCATCTCCGGCTGCAAAAACACCTGAAAGGTTAGTGCACAGATTATCACCAACTTTTATATTCTTTCTGTTGTCAAGTTCAATTCCGGATCCATACGTAAATCCATCAGTAACCGGATGTAAAAATCCCAGTGCCAGCAGAATAAGATCAGCTTCAATGACTCTTCTTGTTCCGGGAACAGGTGTCATTATTTTTTTCCCGCCGACGGATTCCCATTTAACTTCCTCAATCTCTGCTCCCCGGGTAATACTTCCGTCTCCAACGAACCTGATTGTTGAAATGCCCCACAGCCTTTCACAACCTTCCTCGTGAGATGTTGATGTCTTCAGTATTCTGGCATACCAGGGCCACGGATTATCCTGAGCCCTCTCTGCAGGAGGTTTTGGAAGTATCTCGATCTGCGTGACACCTGCTGCTTTCTGCCTGATAGCCGTACCAACACAATCTGAACCGGTGTCTCCTCCCCCTATAACAAGTACTCTCTTCCCTTCAGCACTTTTCTCCCTGTCAGTTTCTGTAAGAATACCGGCATTCACCCTGTTCCGGGCTGTCAGAAAATCCATTGCGAAATGAATTCCCCTGAATTCACGGCCTTCCACATTAAGGTCGCGGGGAAATCCTGATCCTATTGCAATACAAACAGCATCATACTTAATTATGATCTCTCCAAATGGTATATCTGTTCCGATCCTGACTCCTGTTCTTACATCAACTCCTTCGCGGATCATAAGGTCAACCCTGCGGTCAATAACAGTCTTGCTGAGCTTGAAATCAGGAATTCCAAACCGGAGTATCCCTCCGGGTTTTTCATCCTTCTCAAACATTGTGACCAGATGGCCGGCATGGTTCAGGAGGTCGGCAGCAGCAAGTCCTGCCGGACCGCTTCCGATCACTGCAACTCTTTTCCCGGTGCGGACTTTTGGAGGTGCCGGTTTAATATATCCTTCGGCAAAGGCTTTTTCGGTAATGGCAACTTCGTTCTCGCGGATCGTGACCGGTTCATGACTTATATTCAGGACACAGGCATGCTCACAACCGGCAGGACATATCCTGCCGGTAAACTCCGGAAAATTGTTTGTTGCATGAAGACGTTCATAAGCTCCCCGCCAGTCACCCCTGTAGAGAAGGTCGTTCCATTCGGGAATTAAATTATCAACCGGACAGGCCCAGTGACAAAAGGGTATACCGCAATCCATACACCTGGAAGCCTGAAGCATCCTGTCCTCACTGTTCAGAGTCTGCTCAACTTCACTGTAATCACATATCCTTTCATGAAGAGGTCTGTTACCAGCTTCTTTTCTCCTGACTTTTAAAAATCCTGTAATATCTCCCATAAAACCTTATTATCACTTAAATAATTATACTCTTGATCCAAATTCAACATCCATCTCCACATCGGCAATCTTCTTTTTGATCTCTTCCAGCTTTTGTTCACTGAGTACTCTTTTATAATCATAAGGTATGACCTTTATGAACATTGGCAGATATCTTGAAGGATCCTTAAGGATCATTTCCGCTTTCCTGCTTCCGGTATATTCGTAATGACGTCTTATTAGTTCCTGAAGTTCCTTAAGATCTCCGGATTCTTCAACCAGTGAAAGTTCAACCATTCCCATATTGCAGAAGTAGTCAAAGTTTCCCGACTCATTAAAAACATATGCTATGCCACCGCTCATTCCCGCGGCAAAATTACTGCCGGTCATGCCGAGAACAACAATTCTGCCTCCCGTCATATATTCACAGCAATGATTGCCAACGCCCTCAACAACAGCAACTGCTCCGCTGTTCCTTACGCCGAATCTTTCTCCCGCAACTCCCGAAATATAAATTTCACCTCTTGTTGCCCCGTAGAGTACTGTATTACCTATTATAATATTCCTGTCCGGTTCAAAGGATGATTCCGGTGGGGGAACAACAATTATTCTTCCCCCCGAGAGACCTTTCCCCAGATAATCATTAGAATCACCTTCGAGTCGCAGTTCGATACCGGGAGCGAGGAATGCCCCGAAACTCTGACCTGCCGATCCGCTGAACCTGCACCTGATAGTTCCGTCCGGTAAACCCGCCGGTCCGTGAATCCGTGTGACTAATCCAGATAACATGGCTCCGGTGGTCCGGTCAGTATTCCTGATATTCATTTCAATATTTACAGGATGTCCCTCATGAATAGCCTTATTAGCTTCTCTTATCAGCTCGAGATCCAGCACATTTTCAAGCTTGCTGCCCTGCTTTTCAATACATCTGAACGGATTGGTTCCTGCTCCGGCAGGGACAGTGAGAAGAGAGCTGAGGTCGAGTTTCTTTGTTTTCCAATTGTCATTCGTAGTGGTCCTCTCGAGAAGATCAAGCCGTCCGATTATGTCGTCAAGGCTCCTGAAGCCAAGTTCAGCAAGATATTCTCTTACGTCTTCTGCAAGGAACCTGAAGAAATTGACCAGATAACCGGCTTTACCCATGAACCTTTTTCTCAGTTCCGGATTTTGTGTTGCTACTCCGGCAGGACATGTATTCAGATGGCATTTTCTCATCATAATACATCCCAGAACTACGAGTGCACTGGTTGAAAATCCGTATTCCTCAGCACCCATAAGAGCTGCCATTATAATATCGCGGCCTGTTTTTAACTGTCCGTCGGCCTGTAACATGACTTTTCGCCTCAGGTTATTCATCACAAGTGTCTGTTGTGTTTCAATAAGGCCCAGTTCAAGAGGCAGACCTGCATGTTGTATTGATGAAGTAGGACTGGCCCCCGTACCTCCTTCAAATCCGCTTATGGTTATAAGATCGGCTCCGGCTTTTGTAACACCGGCAGCTATGGTCCCGACACCAGCTTCGGAAACAAGCTTGACACTGATCTTTGCATCGGGATTGACATTTTTCAGATCGAATATCAGCTGTGCAAGATCTTCAATGGAATAAATATCATGATGAGGCGGAGGGGAGATCAGCGTTATTCCCGGTATCGAATACCTGGTTTTAGCAATTATCTTATCTATTTTGTGCCCGGGCAGCTGTCCTCCTTCACCCGGCTTTGCACCCTGTGCGATCTTGATCTGTATCTCGTCGGCATTGACAAGATATTCCGTGGTCACACCGAACCTTCCGCTGGCAACCTGTTTGATTGCACTCCGTGTACTTGAGCCGTCTTCCTTTGGTTTGAAACGGAGAGGGTCTTCACCACCTTCTCCGGTGTTACTCCTTCCTCCGATACTGTTCATTGCCAGCGCAAGTGTCTCATGGGCTTCCAGACTTATTGCACCGTACGACATAGCTCCGGTTACAAAGCGTTTCATTATGTTTTCTGCAGGTTCAACTTCCTCCACAGGGATCGGATTCTTTTTCCATCTTAACATTCCACGTATGAACCCGGGTTTCATTGTATCTGCATCTGCCAGACCGGCATATTTCCTGAATATTGACCTGTCCCCGTTCCTTGTGCTCCATTGCAGAAGAGATACGGTTTCCGGATTCCATCCGTGATGTTCTCCATGCTTTCTCCATGAATAAACACCTTCAACAAGAAGCCGGGGCCCTTCATCATCAGAAAATGCTTTCCTGTGAGGGATAAGGACTTCCTCTGTGATTTCTTCCAAACCTATACCGCCTATCCTGGATGTTGTACCTGCGAAATATCTGTCGATCACATCCCTGTGTATGCCCACAGCTTCAAAGATCTGTGATGACCGGTAGCTTCTCAGGGTACTTATACCCATCTTCGACATTATCTTGAGCAGACCCTTGTTTATCGAATTTATATAATTTGCTTCGGCTTTCTGATAATCGAGCTGGATGGCTTTGTTCTTTACGAGTTTGTCTATTATTGCAAAGCTCATATACGGATTTATAATGCTTGCTCCGTACCCGAACAGGAGAGCAAAATGCATCACTTCGCGCGGCTCGGCGCTTTCGACAACAATATCGATCTGCATACGTTTGCGCTTTTCGATAAGATAGTGATGTACAGCAGAGACTGCCAGAAGTGATGGAATGGGAGCAGAATCCCTGTTTATGCCCCGGTCAGACAGGATAATATAATTCTTTCCCTCATCAACAGCCTTTTCAGCATCGTGACAAAGACGGGTAACAGCTCTTTCAAGTCCTTCAGCCCCCTCTGAGGGATTGAAGTGCATATACAGATCGGCTGATGAAAATCCTTTATACCGGAGGTTCTTTACCACCTGGAAATATGTATTTGATATTACAGGATTTCTGAATCTGACCATTTTGACCTTATCGGGAGATTCATCCAGCAGGTTTTGCTGAAGCGAACCGAGATAGCCCGATAATGTCATTACAAGATCCTCCCTTATAGGATCTATAGGAGGATTAGTGACCTGGGCAAAAAGCTGTTTGAAATAATTGAAGAGCCGGCAGGGTTTCTCGGAAAGTACTACCAGAGGGATGTCGTTACCCATCGATCCGATAGGTTCATTCCCCGATGCTGCCATTTCCTTGATGATCTTCTCGGTATCCTCCACCGAATAATTGAATACAGTTGAATAGCTGCCATAATCGGCACCCATGTCAGCGGGAACAGTATGTCCTGTTTCAATCTCATCGAGAGTTACCATATTCTCCTGTATCCATCTCCCATAGGGAAATTCGGCTGCAAGCTTATTTTTAAGCTCTGCATCGTAATAAATCTTTCCTTCTTCAGTATCAACAAGCAGCATTTTGCCGGCTTTGAGACGCCCTTTTTCCTTTATTTCCCCGGGAGGAAATGTCAGGACTCCGGATTCGGATCCCATAACAATAAGATCACTGTTTGTTATCAGGTAACGTGATGGCCGGAGGCCGTTCCTGTCGAGCATACCGCCTATATATCTTCCGTCAGAAAATATGAGTGATGCCGGTCCATCCCATGGTTCCATGAAGGTGGAGTGATAATGAAAGAAATCGCGCAGCTCCGGGGAAATTGGATTTTTTGCATTTATCGATTCGGGGATCAATACTGACATTGCATATGGTAATGATTTGCCGCTCATTACCAGAAACTCGAGAACATTATCAAGTGATGCCGAATCGCTCATTTCGGGCTCGATGACAGGATAAATCCTGGAAAGATCACCCAGCTTGTCAGAACGGAGAATTGATTCCCTTGCTTCCATCCACAACCTGTTACCTTTAATTGTATTGATCTCACCGTTATGACCAAGCATACGGAAGGGCTGGGCAAGGTCCCAGCCTGGAAAAGTATTTGTACTGAACCTCGAATGGACAAGAGCTATTGCACTCTGCAATCTTTTATCCATGAGATCACAAAAGTATTCTCCCAGTTGGATCGATGTCAGCATCCCCTTGTAAACAAGGACTTTTGTAGAAAGACTAGGAATATAAAATGATTTTTTCTGACTGATCCCGGATTCACGGATAGCTCTTTCAGCTCTTTTCCTTATTACATATAACCTGCGTTCCAGTTCATCCTGACTTATATCGGCTTCGAGAAGGATCTGTCTGATAAATGGTTCTGCAGCCAGAGATATTTCACCAAGAACTGAGTTATTGACCGGTACATCGCGGAATCCTATCAGGCTCACGCCTTCCTCCTTTATGATCGCGAGAAGTATCCTTTCACATTCTGCGGCGTCTTCTTTATTGCGTGGAAGAAAAAGCAGACCGGTACCGAACTGACCCTGTGGAGGTAATTCATACCCCTGTATAAGATAATAATCACGTGGTATCTGGATCATGACACCTGCTCCGTCTCCTGTTTTACTGTCGGCCCCTTCCGCACCCCGGTGGGTCATGTTTCTTAAAATATCAAGACCCTGAGTGATAATGCTATGGGATTTCCTGCCCTTCAGATGAGCAACAAACCCTATCCCGCAACTGTCATGTTCAAATTCGCTACTGTACATGCTATTTATTCCGGACTGTTCAATTTCTTTTTTCATCTGTTCGTAATTAAACTTAAAAAAACCGTTCTCTGCTTTTAAGAGAACGGTTCTTCATGATTTTCTGACCACATACCATTCTCAGTAACAGTTAGTATTCCTGTTATTATTCCTAATGGCTGCTGATAATGTGGCTTTCATTCAGGTAAAATTTAAATTCTGATGCAAATATATTATAAAAACTATCAAAATGGTTTAAAAAGATGTAAAAAAATTAATAAAATATTGAAAATATATCAAAAACATGTTAAATATATAATAAAGGTATGGGCTGTCAGAAATACCCTGTAAAATATTTACAATGATCAGGTTTGATTTTTAATTAACTTACCGCATTTATTTGAATAATATGGAACAAACCGGCAGCCTTACTCTTGTGATCTTTGGTGCATCCGGCGACCTTACTTCCCGGAAACTCATACCGGCATTGTTTTCAATGAAGGGACAGAAACTTCTGCCACAGAAGTTTGCGATCCTGGGAACCGGACGTACTCATTTTACTGAGGATAATTTCAGGGAAAAAATGAAGGAGAGCATTTTTGCTTTCTCAGAAGAGAAGAACCCTGATCGTCGTCTGGCTGAAGGTTTTACAAATAGTATATTTTATCTTCCGATGGACAGTTCAGCAGAGGAGGAATACATCAGGCTCAGGGGGAAGCTTGATAAGCTTAATTCATCCTTTGATACAGGAGAGAACTATATTTTCTATTTTGCCACACCTCCGGCAATGTATGAAATAATTGCCCGGAACCTGGCAAAAGCCGGACTGGCTGATCAGACAAACGGGTTCAGAAGATTCATTATAGAAAAGCCTTTCGGTTATGATTACAGGTCGGCTGTGGAGCTGAACAGAAAGCTTCATGAGCTTGTTGAAGAGGACCAGATTTACAGGATTGATCATTATCTTGGCAAGGAAACAGTTCAGAATGTGCTTGTTACCAGGTTTGCCAATGGTATATTCGAGCCTTTATGGAACCGGAATTATATCCACAGGGTTGAAATTACTGCTGCAGAGAGTATAGGAGTGGAGAACAGGGGAGGTTATTATGATTCATCAGGAGCGCTTAGGGATATGGTGCAGAACCATCTTCTTCAGATGGTCGGGCTGACAGCTATGGAACCTCCTTCATCCCTTAGTCCGGATGCAATCCGAAACGAAATTCTCAAGGTCTTTCAGTCTCTCCAGCCCCTCCATGAAGCTGAGGTATCGGAAAATGTCATCAGGGGACAGTATACAGGATCAAAGATCCGGGGTGATGTTGTAACGGGATACAGATCGGAAAAAGGAGTGCCCGGAGATTCCAGGACCGAGACTTATATAGCAATGAGGTTCTTTATAAATAACTGGCGATGGGGAGGAGTACCTTTCTATATGCGTACAGGTAAGAGACTTCCGACAAGGGTTACAGAAATAGTTATCCACTTTAAAAGAACTCCGCATCACCTCTTTCAGAGGCATGACGGTATCACGACATCAAATCAGCTCATAATCCGTATCCAGCCCGATGAAGGCATTCTTCTTAAATTTGATATGAAGGAGCCCGGATCCGGATTTAATGTTAAAAATGTAAATATGGATTTCCGGTACAGTCAGCTGGCAAATATCAGGGTACCTTCGGCATATGAAAGACTGCTGTATGATGTGATGACAGGCGACCCAACCCTCTTTTCACGTGATGATGAAGTTGAAACAGCATGGAAATTCCTGGAACCTGTGCAGAATGCCTGGGTAAACAACCCCGGGATTAAGGTCTTCGGATACCCTGCAGGAACCTGGGGCCCGGAGATATCAGACAACCTTATGGGAGGATGCGGCCTGACCTGGAGATACCCCTGCAGGAACCTTGCCGAAGACGGCAACTTTTGCGAATTATAACTCAACCTCAACCTCAACCTCAACCTCAACCCTGTGAAGAGACAATACAAAATCTACTCCGGCCCTGCCAGCCTTGCAGAAGCCTTTGCTGAGGAGCTTATAAATGAGATGAGGCAGGCAGCTGAAAACAAAACTCCGTTTACACTTGCTCTTTCCGGAGGAAGTACTCCGGGTATACTTTATTCTGTTCTTGCAGAAAAATACAGAAGGGCAGTGGACTGGAATTACGTACATTTTTTCTGGGGCGATGAGCGATGCGTACCTCCTGACCATCCTGAAAGTAATTTCGGGGCAGCCAGCTCACTATTCCTGGGCAGGATTGAAATTCCTGAAACGAATATCCACAGGATCAGGGGAGAGGCAGACCCGGCCGTCGAAGCCTTAAGATATTCAGGGGAGATCATTGCAAATACCCGTTCTTTTGAGGGGCTTCCTGTTTTTGATCATATTATCCTGGGTATGGGCGAAGACGGTCATACAGTTTCAATATTCCCATCAGATTCCGGATCATTTTTCTCAGATAAAATATGTGAAGTGGCAACTCATCCTGTGAGCGGACAAAAACGGGTTACGATTACAGGAAAAGTTATCAACAGTTCCGACGCGGTCACCTTCCTTGTTACCGGTCATTCGAAAGCCGGGATGATTGAGCAGATATTTAAAACCAACCGGGAATTTCCGGCATCATTAGTGCTTCCTGCAAACGGCAGGATTACCTGGCTGCTCGATGAAGAAGCTGCAAGTTTTCTGGTTCGATGATTATACTGTTAAAAACTTATAAGAGTTTAATAACAATGAATTTTTTATATTGATCCAATTGTCGAATCAAAACAATATTGTCATGTCACACGAAAAAGCAAAGCAACAGGAAAAGGTAAAGAAAAAAGCCACAAAAACGTTAAAAGAAAAACGTGTTGCCAAGAAAGCAAAGAAAGCCGATAAGAAAAAATAGAATTCAGTTTATATTAACCGGCTTTTACAAGTTTTGCCAGCAGGTCCGGTGAGTCCTGCAGGTTATAAAAAGAAGAGGCTGTCGTAACAGCCTCTTCTTTATTTTCATTTCTTATTGTACCTTTTTTACATTCACAGCATTAATGCCTTTTTTCCCCTCTGCAAGTTCAAATGTAACCTGGTCATTTTCCTTGATCTTGTCTACGAGGCCTGATGCATGTACAAAATATTCATTATCCGAATCAGCATCTTTGATGAATCCGAATCCTTTTGATACATTAAAGAATTTAACAGTTCCTTTGTTCATTGTAATCGTGTTTTAAAATTAAGGGCGCTAAATTACATATTTTTATTGATATATTTTTTCTTATTCATATGTTATTTTAATAACATTGCAAATTATTTCTACTATGACAGATTTGCAATGAGAAAATGGCGTGTTGAAGATTCGGCTGAGCTATATAACATACACGGGTGGGGAGTCGATTATTTTTCAATAAATGACAAGGGAAACATTATAGTTACACCTCAGAAGAATGGTATCAGTGTTGATCTGAAAGACCTTATCGACGAGCTTGTTCTGAGGGATGTTTCAACTCCTGTACTTGTAAGATTCCCCGATATTCTCGACGACAGGATCATCAGCATTTCGAACTGCTTTAAGAAAGCATCGGAGGAATATGATTATAAGGCCCAGAATTTCATAATTTACCCTATAAAGGTAAATCAGATGAGACCTGTTGTTGAAGAAATCGTAAGTCATGGCAAGAAATTCAACATAGGCCTTGAAGCAGGATCAAAACCTGAGCTTCATGCTGTAATTGCAATTAATACTGATCCTGAGTCGCTTATTATCTGTAATGGTTATAAGGACGAGGATTATATAGAGCTTGCCCTTCTTGCCCAGAAAATGGGTAAAAGGATCTTCATTGTAGTTGAGAAATTAAATGAACTGAAGCTGATCAATTCTATTTCAAGGCGGTTAAAGGTGAAGCCTAATATCGGGATAAGGATTAAGCTTGCCAGCAGCGGGAGCGGTAAATGGGAAGAATCGGGAGGTGATATAAGCAAGTTCGGACTCACATCAAGTGAACTGCTTGAAGCGATCGACTATATTGAGAGAAATAAGATGAAGGGATCCATACGCCTCATTCATTTCCATATCGGCAGCCAGGTTACAAAGATCAGAAGGATCAAAACGGCTCTAAGGGAAGCATCACAGTTCTATGTTCAGCTTCGTAAGCTCGGCTTTAACGTTGAATTTGTCGACATCGGAGGTGGTCTGGGTGTTGATTATGACGGAACTGGTTCTTCAAACAGTGAGAGCAGTATAAATTATACCCTGCAGGAATATGTTAATGACTCGGTAAGCACTTTTGTTGACGCCAGTAATAAGAATAACATTCCGCATCCGAATGTTATTACAGAATCGGGCAGATCACTTACCGCACATCACTCGGTACTTATTTTTGAGGTTCTTGAGACCACCACATTGCCTGAGTGGGATGTGGAGGAGGCAATAAATGAAAGCGACCATGAGCTTGTTAAGGAAATCTATGGCCTGTGGGATAATTTCAGCCAGCCAAGGATGCTCGAGACATGGCATGACGCACAGCAGATCCGCGAGGAAGCCCTCGACCGTTTCAGCCTTGGGATCATTGACCTTAAAACACGCGCACAGATCGAAAGACTTTTCTGGTCAGTCGCCAGGAAGATATACCAGATCGCAGGCAAAGCCAGACATGTCCCGGAAGAATTACGACAGATATCCAGGATATTGTCAGATAAATATTTCTGCAATTTTTCTCTGTTCCAGTCACTTCCCGACGCATGGGCCATCGACCAGATCTTCCCTATTGTGCCGATACACAGGCTTAATGAGCAGCCAACAGTAGCTTCAACAATACAGGATATGACATGTGACTCCGACGGTAAGATAGATAATTTCATTGCAACCAGAAATAATTCACATTATCTGCCCGTCCACCAGTTAAAACAAAAAGAACCTTATTACCTTGGAGTGTTCCTTGTTGGTGCTTACCAGGAAATCCTCGGTGACCTTCATAATCTTTTCGGCGATACAAATGCAGTTCATGTTTCGGTTGAAGAGGATGGATACAAAATAGACCAGATTATCGATGGCGAAACAATAGCAGAAGTACTTGAATATGTCCAGTATAATCCGAAAAAGATGGTGCGGACTGTCGAATCATGGGTTACGTCATCGGTAAAATCGGGTATCATTACAGTCGAGGAAGGAAGAGAATTCCTTTCAAATTACAGGTCGGGATTATATGGTTATACATACCTTGAATAATGACTTCATTTATTTATTAAAAATTTCTTCCGGCCCTTCGATTTTTTTTCTAACTTGTAGTGCTTAACTATAAACATCTAAACTTTATTACTATGAGCAATTCTACAATTGATTTCAATGCACTTATAAAGGAATCGAAGGATGTCCTGAAAGATCCCAAAACATACTTCTCGACAATGAAAACAACGGGAGGTATTGCAGAACCTCTGATCAAAGCCGTGATATACGGTGTGGTTGCAGGAATAATAGCATTTATCTGGAGCCTGTTCAAAATTGGAGGTGTTTCATCCGGACTGCTTGGAGGAGCAGCAGGTATTATGGCTATTATATGGTATATAGTGGCCGCCGTGATAGGATTATTTATAGGGGCTGTGATACTCCTTGTTATTTCTGCAATCTGCAAGGGAAACACTGATTTTGAATCCAATATAAGGGTAACTGCTGCCTGTATGGTCATGATGCCTATATCTGCTCTTTTTGGATTTATAACAGGATTGAGTATTACTCTCGGATCAATTGTAGGTCTTGCAGTTTCGCTGTATGGTTTATACCTTCTTTATCACGGATTGACACAGACATTAAAAGCAGATACGGGGACATCCAAAATTGTTATTTTAATTCTGGCAGCTCTGGTCATTCTGTTCACAATTATGGGTATCGGAGCTAAAAAGAAAGCAAGCAGATTTATGGAAGATTTCAATAAGGAGAACCTCAGGTAACAAATTGAAAACTCTCAGCAAAACTAAAGCTGGCAATAATAATATTCCTCATTAAGCCTGGATGGTACAATTCGCCGGGCTTATTTATTTTAAATAGTTTTTATACTTTTATGCGCCCGGATTAAGCATGATCGCCTGTTACGGGTTTTGGTTATAATAATTCTTATCACAGTCTGGCTGATGAAAAACTGGTTATTTTCCAGGAATATATATATTGTTCTGATATATAGGATCTTAATTATCCTTCTGCTTTTTTCGGTTTCAAGAGCCGGATTTTATGTTTTCAACAATAAAATGTTCCCCGGTCTTACTGCCGGAGAATTCCTTACGATAATGCGAGGGGGCTTACTGTTCGATATCTCGGCAACAGTATATATAAACATGGTTTTCATTCTGTTTCAGTTAGTGCCTTTCGATTTCAGGTACGGAAGAAAATATCAGAAATCACTTGCATGGCTGTTCTTTATAACAAACGGTGTCGCATTTGCCGCAAATAC
>Ga0116157_10001740_pt1 | contig 21753 bp, 22 predicted proteins | sample AD_UKC048_MetaG_FD_89882 | JGI IMG/M metagenome (GOLD analysis project Ga0116157, IMG submission 89882) | Active sludge microbial communities of municipal wastewater-treating anaerobic digesters from USA - AD_UKC048_MetaG | ecosystem: Engineered > Bioreactor > Anaerobic > Digestate | place: USA...
GGGTGCCGAGGAATACGGCATGGACATCCTGCGCGTGCAGGAAATCCGCTCTTATGAAGAACCTACGCGCATGGCCAATGCGGCACCGTTCATCAAGGGCGTGGTCAACCTGCGCGGTGTGATCGTGCCCATCGTAGACATGCGCATGAAATTCAGCCTGACTGATGCCACCTACAACAGTTTCACGGTGGTGATTGTGGTGAACATTGCCAACCGGATCATGGGCATGGTGGTGGATGGTGTGTCTGACGTCATCACGCTCACGCCGGATCAATTGCGTCCCACGCCGGATTTCTCGACCCCCATTGGCGAAGACCATGTGCTGGCCATCGGCTCCATCGAAGACCGCATGCTGATTCTGCTGGATATCGAGAAACTCATGAGCAGTGCCGACATGGGGCTGGTGGGCCAGGATTGACGTTTTGAGGGGTCAAAATAGGCTGTAGCCCTCGTCGGATATGCGTGAGAAGCTATTAAATATATAGCAAAAAGGCAGCCAGGTTTCCCGGGCTGCCTTTTTGTTGAATGGCGTCAGGTGACTTATTTCGGAATGATCACGGTGTCGATCACGTGAATGACACCGTTGTCCGCGACGATGTCGGTCGCAGTTACTTTGGCGTTGTCCACCATCACGCCACCCATGGTGGACACGGTCAGCTCGGAGCCTTGTACGGTCTTGACCTTGCCGGCCTTCACGTCAGCAGCCATCACCTTGCCGGACACCACGTGGTAGGTGAGCACAGCGGTCAGCTTGGCTTTGTCTTTGAGCAGAGCGTCCAGATCAGCCTTCGGAATTTTGGCAAATGCCTCGTCGGTGGGCGCAAAAACCGTGAACGGGCCTTTGCCTTTCAAGGTATCGACCAGGCCGGCGGCGCCCAGTGCGACAGCAAGCGTTTTGAAGCTGCCAGCGCCAAGGGCGGTGTTAACGATGTCTTTGGCCTGGGCCGAAAAGGCGACGCCAAGGGCGAGAACGGAAGCGATAAGGGTCTTTTTCATGAGTAACTCCTGGAAAAAGTACTGATTCAGTACATCCGCCAAAAATGTGGCGCAGACGAAATATATACCAAACAGTATCCATATGTACTATGTGGTATTTATTGATACTGATCAGTATATTTCGTCGGGGCGCTCCCGCGAGAAAGACCGGGCGGGCGCTTACAGCTTGAACGGCACCACCACCTGGCGCTGCTCGCCCAGGCCTTCGATGCCCAGCGTCATCACGTCGCCCTTCTTCAGGTAAAGCGGCGGCTTCATGCCCAGGCCCACGCCGGGGGGCGTGCCGGTGGTGATGACGTCGCCCGGCATCAGCGTCATGTACTGGCTGAGGTGGCTCACGATCTTGGCCACGCTGAAAATCATGGTTTTGGTGTTGCCGGTCTGCACGCGCTTGCCGTTCAGATCCAGCCACATCGCCAGTTTTTGCGGGTTGGGGATGTCGTCGCGCGTCACCAGCCAGGGGCCGAGCGGGCCGAAGGTGTCGCAACCTTTGCCCTTGTCCCACTGCGAGCCGCGCTCCAGCTGGAATTCGCGTTCGCTCACATCGTTGATGGTGCAGTAGCCCGCCACGAAGTTGAGTGCGTCCTTTTGCGACACGTGCCGCGCCATGGTGCCAATCACCACGCCCAGCTCCACTTCCCAGTCTGACTTGACCGAGCCCTTGGGCAGCATGACGGGGTCATTCGGGCCCTGAATGCAGCTGGTGGCTTTCATGAAGACGATCGGCTCTTTGGGGATCGGCATGTTGGATTCGGCTGCATGGTCAGAGTAGTTCAGGCCGATGGCGACGAACTTGGGCACGCCACCCACAGGCGAGCCCAGCCGCGGCGACCCTTTCACCAGCGGCAGCTTGTCGGTTTTGAGTTTGCGCAGTTTGGCTAGTGCAGCGTCGCCGAGCTGGTCCGGCCCGATGTCCTTGACGACGCTGCTCAAGTCGCGCAGCTTGCCATCAGCATCGATGAGGCCGGGTTTTTCCTTGCCGGGGTTTCCGTAACGAACGAGTTTCATGATTGCCTTTCTTGAGGGGAATGTGGAGGGTTGGAAAGAGACGCGAATGAATGGGGAGGTTCAATGAAGAGGATCAGTAGGTGGACCGCCCGCCCGACAGGTCGAACACGGCGCCGGTGGAAAACGAGCAGTCCTCGGTGCTCAGCCACGTCACCATGGCGGCCACTTCCCGCGGCGTGCCAAAGCGGCCCATCGGAATCTTGGACAACATGAACTGGATGAACTCCGGCTTCATCTGGTCAAAAATCGCGGTCTTGACGGCGGCGGGAGTCACGCAGTTCACGCGCACACCGGTGTCGGCCAGTTCCTTGCCCAACGATTTAGTGAGCGCAATCACGGCCGCCTTGCTGGCGCTGTAGGCACTGGCGTTGGGGTTGCCTTCCTTGCCGGCGACCGACGCGATGTTGACGATTCGCCCGTAGTTGCGGCCCCGCATCAGCGGTACGACCTCGCGGCAGCAATAAAACAGGCCATTCAAATTCACCTGCATCACCTGGAGCCAGTCGTCCGCCGGATAGTCCCACAGCCGCACGTTGGGGCCGGTAATGCCCGCCGAGTTCACCAGCACGTCAATGGCGGGCGTTTGCGCCAGGGTCAGCCGCACGGCGGCCACCACGCTGGCGTGCTCAGCGACGTTGACCGCAACGCCCAGTGCTTTGGCACCCAGCTCGCGGGTGGCACGCGTCAGTGCATCGCGGTCGCGGTCCCACAGGGTGACCCGGGCGCCGGAAGCCAGCATGCGCTGCGCCGTGGCATAACCCAGACCGGTTGCGCCGCCAGTGATGACCGCATGGCGGCCTGCCATGTCCAGCTGGTTCATATGGTCATGCCACCGTCAACCGAGAACACCTGGCCGGTGGCAAACACGGACTCGTCACTGGCCAGATACACCACAACGGGCGCGATCTCGTGCGCCTGCGCCAGGCGGCCCATGGGCTGGCGGGCGATGAAGTTTTTACGCGCTTCGACCGGATCGTCATAGCTGTTGATGCGGTCTGTCAGTGAAGGCGTGTCCACAGTGCCGGGTGCGATGGCGTTGCAGCGCACGCCCTGGCCCACGAAATCGGCCGCGACGGATTTGGTCAGGCCCACCACAGCGGCCTTGCTGGCACCATAGATAAACCGGTTGGGCAGACCCTTGAGGCTGCCGCACACACTGGCCATGTTGATGATGCTGCCGCCCTTGTGAGCCAGCATCTTGGGCAACACGGCCTGAATCATCCAGTACTGGGCCCGGACATTGAGGTTGAAGGCAAACTCCCACTCGTCATCGGTGGCCTGCAGAATGCTGCCGTTGTGAACCACACCCGCGCAGTTGAACAGGATGTCGATGCGGGCCAAGCTTTCCACCGTTGCATGCACGGCCGCCTTGTCCAGCACATTCAGGGCGGCCGTCTTGATGTTCGCCACACCGGCATAGCTTTCCAGCAGCGCGGTGTTCACGTCCGTGGCCAGCACCTGGGCACCTTCGGCGGCCATGGCGAGTGCGGTGGCGCGACCAATGCCCTGGCCGGCTGCGGTAACAAGGGCGGTTTTTCCTGCAAGTCTCATGGTGTCTCCAAAGTGAGGGTCGGGTGTCTGTGGAATTGGGAGGATTATAATTGGTCAGACCACTTGGCCAATTGTGACGAACACACACGCCCGTTCAACATGCCTTTGCAAGCCATCGAACCCCAGCGCCTGTACCGGCAAATAGCCGAGCAGCTGCGCGCGGGAATTGTCTCCGGCGAGTTTGCCGTGGGTGCACGACTGCCCGCCGAGCGCGACCTGGCGAAGCAGCTGGGCGTCAGTCGGCCCTCCGTACGGGAGGCGTTGATTGCGCTGGAGGTCGAGGGCTGGGTGGAGGTGCGCACAGGTTCAGGTGTGTATGTGCTGGAGCGTTCGGCAGGCACGGCAGCAGTTTCCGATGCGCAGGCTCCCAACGAATGGGGCCCGCTGGAGCTGATCCGTGCCCGCCGCGTGGTGGAGGGCGAAATTGCCTCCATGGCCGCAATACAGGCCCGCAAAAAAGATATTGATGCCATGACCGCGGCACTGGACAACATGAAAGCAAATGCGGCCAGAGGTGTGTTGCCGCTGGATGGTGACCGTGCATTTCACACCGCCATCGTGCAAGCCGGTGGCAACGGTGTGCTGATTGAGACCGTGCAGCATTTCTGGGATGCGCGCCGGGGCCCCATGTTTGAGCGCATGGTAGGCCATTTTGAAACCGTTGCTTCCTGGCGTGCCGCCATCGCCGAGCACCAGATCATTCTGGACGCCATACGCGAGCACGACGCCCCAGCCGCCCGGGCGGCCATGCACCGACACATGGACAAATCCCACACCCGCTTCAGCGTGAGCTGGCGGCGGACCAAACAATCCTGAGAAACTCAACATGACACCTTTTATCCGCCTCCACCCCGCAGACGACGTGCTGATTGCCCGTGCCCAGCTCATCGGCGGCACAACTGTCGAGAATGTCACCGTCAAAGGCATGATTCCACCGGGGCACAAAGTTGCCACCCGGGCCATCGCTACGGGAGAACCCGTGCGCCGCTACAACCAGATCATCGGCTTTGCCAGCAAGCCGATCGCGGCCGGTGAGCATGTTCACACGCACAACCTGGACATGGGCCCCGACAAGGGTGACTTCAGCCGCGATTACGCTTTCGGTGCCGATGTGAAACCCGAGCCCGCGAAGCGCGAGGCAACGTTCATGGGCATCAAGCGCGCGGACGGTCGTGTGGCGACGCGCAACTACATCGGCATATTGACCAGTGTGAATTGCTCGGCCACCGCTGCGCGCGCCATTGCCGACCACTTCTCGCGCACCAACAATCCGGCGGCGCTGGCCAGCTACCCGAACGTGGATGGTGTCGTGGCGCTGACACATGGCACCGGTTGCGGCATGGACAACGAGGGTCTGGGTATCCAGATTCTGCAGCGCACGCTCAAAGGCTATGCCACTCATGCCAACTTCTGGGGCGCACTGGTGGTGGGCTTGGGTTGTGAAGCCACGCAGCTCAACGCCTGGCTGGCGCAAGGCAGTCTGACCGAGGGCGACAACCTGCGCGTCTTCAATATTCAGGATACCGGGGGTACGACCAAAACCGTGGCCAAAGGCATTGAACTGGTGAAGGCCATGTTGCCAAAAGCCAATCAGGTTCGACGGGAACCCTGTAGCGCTGCCCACATCACCATTGGCTTGCAGTGCGGCGGCTCGGACGGTTACTCGGGGATCAGCGCCAACCCGGCATTGGGTGCCGCGGTTGATTTGCTGGTGGCGCACGGTGGAACGGCTATTCTGAGCGAGACGCCCGAAATATATGGCGCCGAGCATTTGTTGACGCGTCGCGCGGTCAAACGCGAGGTGGGGGAAAAACTGGTGTCGCGCATCAAGTGGTGGGAACACTACACGCAGGTGAACGATGGCGAGATGAACAACAACCCCTCACCGGGCAACAAGGCAGGTGGCTTGACCACCATCCTGGAAAAATCACTGGGGGCCGTGGCCAAAGGTGGTACGAGCAACCTGGAGGCGGTGTATGAATACGCCGAACCGGTGGAGGCGCACGGTTTTGTGTTCATGGACACGCCGGGTTACGACCCTGTCAGTGCGACCGGTCAGGTGGCGGGCGGTGCGAACGTGATTTGTTTTACGACCGGGCGTGGGTCGGCCTACGGCTGCGCGCCGTCGCCGTCGCTCAAGCTGTCTACCAACTCCGCCCTGTGGCGCAAGCAGGAAGACGACATGGACATCAACTGTGGCGAAGTCATCGACGGCACGGCGTCCGTTGCCGAGATGGGGCAGCGCATTTTTGAGCTGGTGCTGGCCACGGCATCGGGCAGCCCGAGCAAGAGCGAGCTTCACGGCTACGGACAAAACGAGTTTGTCCCCTGGCAGGTTGGTGCGGTGATGTGAGCCCGCAGATAAAATATATTACCTGATCTGTATGTCAAAACACCTCTCAGCCCTCGAATTACGTGCGCGAGTAGCTACTGTATTAATAGCATCTGGCAGTTCAAAAGAAGAAGCCGATACGGTTGCAGCCAATCTGGTCATGGCCAACTTGAGTGGTCACGACTCGCATGGCGTTGGCATGTTGCCACGTTATGTGGATGCGGTGATGGAGGGGGGACTCAAACCCAACACCCATGTGGGTGTGCAGATGGACATGGGCACCCTGCTCACGCTGGATGGCTGTCGGGGCTACGGGCAGGTGATCGGGGAAGAGGCCATGGCGCTGGGCATCGCCCGTGCCAAGCAACATGGCAGCTGCATCATGACGCTGGCCAACTCGCATCACCTGGGGCGCATCGGGCATTGGGCGGAGATGGCGGTCGATCAGGGGTTGGTGTCGCTGCATTTTGTCAATGTGAAGTCCCGCCCCGTGGTGGCGCCCTGGGGTGGTGGTGATGGCCGCTTTGGCACCAATCCCTGCTGCATTGGCATACCGTTAAGTGGCCGAGCTCCGTTCATTCTGGACTTTGCAACCAGCCGCGTGGCCCAGGGCAAGATGCGTGTGGCGCACAACGAAGGGCATGCGGTGGCGCAGGGTCTTCTGATTGACGAGCAGGGTCGTCCCACAACCAACCCCGGTGTGGTGGTGGTGCCGCAAAGTAACGGTCTCTTCGGTGCGTTGCTCACGTTTGGTGAGCACAAAGGTTACGGCATGGCCGTGGCTTGTGAATTGCTGGGAGGGGCGTTGTCAGGCGGTGGCACCTGGCACCAGCCTGCGGATGCGCAGCGTGCCGTGCTCAACAGCATGCTGACGATATTGATTGATCCCGCCAGGCTGGGAACCCAACACAGCTTCGACGAAGAGGCCCTGGCGTTTGTCGACTGGCTGAGTCGGGGGCCAGTGGCCACCGGCTTTGATGCCGTGCAAATTGCCGGCGACCCCGAGCGCCGCGCCCGGACCGAACGCGAGGCTCAGGGCATCACGATTGACGACATTACCTGGGCCGAGATTGAACAGGCAGCCCGGCGCGTGGGGCTCAATCAAAACCCACTTTAAAATCATTGCGGCCGGTTAGGTCGGTGCCGCGCAAGAGCCAAATCGGCCGGGTGGCAAATGACACGGGCACCCCGGACTTGCCATCGGCCGGGTTGAGCTTGCGCTCAAATACAGAACTGCCGGGCATGTACCGCAATGCCACGCCCGCCCGCCGTTTCATGGAACGGTTCACCCTGGCACCGTGAATCATGTAGACATCGTGCATGGACATTTGACCGGGTTGCAGTTCCAGATCCACGGCCTCCCGTTCATCAAACGCGCTTTCATCGGTACGTTGCTGCAACACCAGGTCCTGGCGTTCTTCCAACAGATGGGCGTGGGTCACTCCGGCAGCATGGGATTTCGGAATGACGCGAAGACAACCGTTTTCCGATGTGGACTCATCCAGTGCGACCCACACCGTGCACGTTGCCAGTGGGCGCATGGGCCAGTAGTGGCCATCCTGATGCCAGGGGGTCTCCAGCCCATCGCCGGCAGGCTTGCAAAACACATGGCAACCCCAAAGAATGATGTCGGGACCAATGACCCGCTCGACCATATCCAGAATGTGGGGCTCCATGGCGAGATCGAGAAAGTCGGCATTGCCCCTGACCCCTTCACTATTGACCCCTCTGTCGCGCCCCACCACATGGGCACTGACGAGTTTTTCCGGGCGGACACCCGGATTGTCCCGAATCAGTTGGTCAAGTGAGTCACGCAAACGGTCTACGCGGGCCTTTGGCAATCTGAAGTTCGGAATCAGATAGCCGTGCTCCCTGTAATGTGTGACTTCCTCATTTGTCAGCGTTGCCATGAGTAATGCCTCCAGTCATCTATGGAGCCGAAGTGGCGAATACAGGCTGGATACCTCAGCCCCGCACGAACAGTGTTTGTAGTGGATCAGGACCCAGCTGGCGACTCCAGTGGCCGTGAATTGCAGGGTCAAAAGTCGCCCCGACCGGCAACAGGTCGGCCGAGTAGAAGTGTTCGCCCGGCTTGAACACGCGGGACACCCCGCCTTGCAGGCCGATTTCCATCTGGCCCGTCAAAATGAATACCCATTGCGGGTTGATCGTGCAATGGAACTGGCTGCGAAACCCGACCGGGCTGTAGCGCAGCTGATAACCGCCGGACTCAAACACGCTGGAGAGCATGGATTGCGGCGACCCTTCAGGCAGGGCAACCGTTTCCTCGCGGAATTTGGCGCGGCCATCAAGGTCGGTGAAGAGAACAACTTTGGTGAAAACGGACATGGTTGGTACTTGGGTCAATTAATGAGCGGGCTCCATGGAACCCTGGGTGAAGTCAATCTGCACTTTCATCGACTGGCGCTTGTCGCCGGCCAGTTTGAAGGCCTCATTGGCTTGGTCAAACGCCACGATGTCCGAGATGACCGGTTTGCCATCAATCAGGCGCTGATTCAGAAAACCGACTGCCACGGCAAACTCATGGTGAAACCGGAAAGTACCCCGAAGGTCAATCTCCTTGGCCACCAGCATGTTGAGCGGCATGGTTATGTCTCCTCCCAGCCCGATGGTAACGATCACGCCTCGTGGCGAAACCACCTCCAGCCCGGTGCGCAAGGCCTTGTCGCTGCCGGAAGCTTCGAACATGACATCGAACCGTCCTTTGTTGACCGCGTACGGCGCCAGACCATCCGGGTTTTGCACCAGGTTGACGGCCTCATCCGCGCCCATTTTCAAGGCGCAAGCCAGGGGCAAATCTGCAATGTCCGCAGCTACGATCCGCGCCGCGCCAGCCCGACGCAGGCTGGCGATCAGCAAGGCGCCGATGGGCCCGCAGCCGGTGACCAGCACCTGTTTGCCAAACACTGACCCCGCCCTTGTGATGGCGTGCAAACCCACAGACAGGGGTTCGGCCAGCGCGGCCTCGGACAGGCTCAGGCTTTCGGCGATGGGATGCGCCTGGCTGGCGTCGATGATCAGCATTTCCTGAAATGCGCCCTGGACGTGCGGAAAGCGCATCGCGCTGCCATAGAAGCGCATGTCCGAACAATGGTTGGGCAAGCCCTGCTGACAAAAACCGCATGCACCACAGGGCCGTGAAGGAGAGATGGCTATTCGTTGCCCGACACGATAACCCGACACGGCACTGCCCACGGCGTCAATCACGCCGGACACTTCATGACCCAGTGCCATGGGTTCCTTGAGACGGACCGTGCCAAAACCACCATGCTGAAAGTAGTGCAGGTCGGAGCCGCAAATTCCGCCGAAAGCGACACGAACCTGTAGCTGGTGTGGACCCATTGTGTCGAGCGTGGCCGCATCCAGCCGCAAGTCCTGTGGTGCATGGCAAACGAGTGCGCGCATGATGTTCTCCAAATAGAGTGAGGTGGACTGGCCGGATCAAAGCGTGGCCGTCACGCCACCATCCACATAAAGAATATGACCGTTGACAAAGCTGGCGGCATCGCTGGCCAGAAACACGGCGGCTCCCGCAAGCTCCTCGACGTTACCCCATCGCCGGCTGGGCGTGCGCCCCGTGAGCCAGGTGCTGAATTGCTCGTCTGCCACCAGCTTGGCGTTGAGTTCGGTCTTGAAGTAACCGGGCCCCAGCCCATTGACCTGAATGCCGTGCGGACCCCAGTCAATGGCCATGCCCTTGGTGAGCATTTTGACAGCGCCTTTGCTGGCGGTATAGGGTGCAATGTTGGGGCGCCCCAGTTCACTTTGCACGGAGCAGATATTGATGATCTTGCCCCGCTTGCGCGGAATCATTTTTCGGGCAACCGCTTGACCCACCAGGAAGACGCTGTCCACGTTGGTGCGCATCAATTCATGCCAGTGCTCCGTGGTGAAGTCTTCCAGCGGCGCACGACGCTGCATGCCGGCGTTGTTGATCAGAATGTCGATGGCGCCCAGATTGCTTTCAATGTCGTCAATGGCCGTTTGCACGGCCGTGGCGTCGGATGCGTCGAAGATTCTGGTGTGGACGCTCAGCCCTTCTGCACGCAATTCAGTTGCTGCGGCTGCAAGTTTGTCGGCATTGCGGCCATTGAGAATGACCGTTGCACCCGACTGGGCCAGTCCGCGCGCCAGTGCGAAACCAATGCCACCAGACGAGCCGGTGATGAGGGCCATACGTTTGTCGAGCCGGAAAAGTTCAGGGGTTGTCATGGGGTTGTGATGGGTGTGTCATGTTGAAACGGCCGCTACGACGGCCGTAACGATGGCCGATGCAGGCAAAGCTGTGTCGAACGTTTGTGCATTTTCGTCGGGGCCGGGCATCTCCAGCGTGGCAAGTTGACTTTCCAGCAGAGAAGCAGGCATGTAATGTCCGGGGCGGCTATTCATGCGTGCCGCCAACAATTCGGGGCTCCCTTGCAGATGAACAAAGAGCAGATCAGGGGCGCCCTTGCGCAAAATGTCCCGATAGCTGCGTTTCAAGGCTGAGCATGAAACGACAAGCCCCACCGCATTGGCGCGGGCGTTGCCAATGCGGCCCGCCAACGTTTCCAGCCAACCCCGCCGATCATCGTCAGTGAGCGCAATGCCTGCCGCCATGCGCGCGACGTTCTCAGCCGGGTGCAGCAGGTCACCTTCCAGAAACTCGACGTTCAGCGCCGCAGCCAGTTGCTGCCCCACCGTGCTTTTGCCGCAGCCACTAACCCCCATCACGACAACAATTGGAGCGCTCATCGTCAAGAAACAGGCGTCGCCGGACGATCAATCCAGACGTTTGCCGCTGCCCTCATCAAACAGGTGCACCTTCGAGGCATCAATTTGCAGACCCACTATGTCGTCCGGCTTGGCCGATGTTCTTCCATGTATGACGACCGTGAAGGTCGCTTCGCCGACCGCCAGAACAAGCTCGGTTTCCGCGCCTGTGGGTTCCACCACCACCACACGGGCGGAAATTCCCTGCCCCGGCGCAATGATGTCGATGTCACCAGGCCGGATGCCATAGTGGACAGCCTGGCCATCACGGCCCGTGCCAATTGACCCTGCGGGCCACTGCTGGCCTTGTCCCTCTACCCATGTGCGGCCGCTACTTTGGTGCAGGACGCCGCTAAACACATTCATGGCAGGGGAGCCAATAAACTGGGCCACAAACAGATTGCCGGGGTGATCGAACAGCTCCAGTGGCGTGCCGATCTGCTCGATGATGCCGTCATGCATCACCACGATGCGGTCTGCCATGGTCATCGCTTCAATCTGGTCATGGGTGACGTAAACGGTTGTTGTCTTCAGCCGTTGGTGCAGGGCCTTGATCTCGGCACGCATGGCCACGCGCAGCTTGGCATCCAGATTGGAGAGCGGCTCGTCAAACAGGAAGACCTTGGGGTCGCGAACAATCGCACGTCCCATGGCCACGCGCTGTCGCTGACCGCCGGACAGCTCACGGGGAAAGCGGTCCAGCAGCGGATCAAGGTTCAGGATGCGCGCGGCATCACCTACCCGCTGGTCGGTCAGCGCCTGGTCTGCTTTGCGAAGCTTTAGGCTAAAGGCCATGTTGTCGCGTACCGTCATGTGTGGGTACAGCGCATAGCTTTGAAACACCATCGCGATATCGCGGTCCTTGGAATCCAGCTCGTTGATGACGCGATCATCAATGGCGATCTCTCCGCCACTGATCTCTTCCAGTCCGGCCAGCATGCGCAAAAGCGTGGATTTGCCGCAGCCCGAGGGACCCACCAGCACCACAAATTCGCCATCAGCAATATCAAAGCTGATCCCGTGGATGATTTTGACCTTGCCGAAGCTCTTTTCTATTTTCTTGAACGATACGGAAGCCATGTGTCCAGTCCTCTTGTAATGATGTTCAGCTCTTCACCGCGCCAGCCGTAAGGCCCGACACCATGTAGCGCTTGAAGGTGTAATAAATTGCCGCTGGCGGCATGGCGTAAATGAGGCCGGTGGTCATGAGTAGTTCCCACGGGGAATCATCGGCTGACAAAAAATTACCCAACGCTACCGCCAGCGTCACGCTGGTGTCGTTCGACAGCAGCAAAAACGCATATAGGTATTCGTTCCAGGCCAGCAGCAGGGCGTAGGTGCCGACCGCAACCAGCGAGGGCACCATGAGTGGCAGATACACCAGACGAAACAATTGCAGGGCGGTCGCGCCGTCCATACGGGCGGCTTCGTCCAGCTCAAACGGGAGTTTGTCGGAAGCCTGCTTGAGAACCCAGATGCAATACGGTGAGGCAATCGTCACCATGGCCAATATCAAAGCCCACTGGCTGTTGAGCAAGCCGTAGTTGCCCATGGTCTTGTACATGGGGACCGCCAGAAAGGCTGCGGGAATGAAGTAAGTGAACAAAGCCATGTTCATCACCGTGCGGCCACCGCGTACCTTCAGGCGGCTGATGGCAAAGGCCGCTGCCGTCGAGATGGCCAGCGTCAGAACCCCGACCGACACCGCGATGATCAGCGAGTTGCCCATCTGGGTCCAGAAATGCTCCAAATAAAAATGCTTTTGTCCGAACACAAACGCAAAATTGTCGAGCGTCGGATTCTTGGGCCACAGACGTCCCGAGGTGGCCTGGTCTCTGGGCGAGATGGCAAACAGAACCATGTGGTAGATGGGAATCATCGTCCACAACAACACTGGAAGGCCAATGAGCAGCAGCTTGGCTTCGGTCGCTACCTGCTTGACGGTGATACGTTTCATTTGGACAGCCTTTTCATCATGAAATACACGAGAGGCAGTACCAAAGGCAAAGCAACAACGATGGAAGCCAGAGAGAGGTCTACCTGATCAAGCCGCAGGTATCGGATGCCCAGAGTGGCAAGCACGTGCGTCAGGTCTGCGGGCCCACCTCCCGTCAGCAGGTAAACGCTGTTGAAATCACCCAGCGTCCAGATCATCGACAGAATGGTGGAGGTCAAGTACAGGCCACGCATGGATGGCCAGCTGATAAATTTGAATTTTTGCCAGGTGCTTGCGCCGTCCACCGAGGCCGCTTCATATTGCTCAGCAGGTATCGCCATCCGTCCGGCCAGCAGGATCAGTGTCCAGAAGGGAAGTGATTTCCAGATGTGCGCCAGCATGGAGAAACTGAGGGCCAGTGTCGGGTCATTGAGCCAGTTGGGACCATCGCGCCCCGTCAGGGAAAAAATCAGGCTGTTGATGACGCCCCACTCCGGATTGAGCATGAAACGCATCGACAAAATGGTGGGGATGGATGGCACAGCCCACGGCAGGATGAAAATGGCTGCGAGTATCTTGACCCACCAGCGTGTGTTGAGAAAAAAGCCGGAAAGAAAAAGTGCAATGACCATCTTCACATTGACCGAAACAACCACGAAGATGATGGTGTTGATGACAGTCCGGAAAAAAATGGGGTCTGCAAACAGCCGCGTGTAGCTGTCTGGGTGGCGCGCAAGCCACAAACCATAGCCCACCGGATAAATGACGAAAACAAGAAAAATGAGAAAGTACGGAATGACAAAGATCCGCCCCCAGAATTGCCATGACGCCGCACCGGCCCCCACAGGGCGCAAAGTTGGGCGGACTTGATCAGCAGCGATTGAGCTCATGACATATGAAGGTGCGCAACCGGTCCGTTAAAGGAACGGTTGCGCAGCCCTTTCTCTAAAAGAACGATTTCAGTTGGCCACCGTCTTGATGCGGGCGATCATTTCGTCTACCGCCTTGTCGACGGGCACCTTCTCATTGATGACACGATTCATCGCTTTGGCCCAAACGTTCTCGTTGTTCAGGATGGTGAATTTGTAGTTCTTGGTGAACTCGAAATTCACTGTGCCGGCCTTGAACTGGTTGTAAACCGACGTGCGATGGGGATCTGCCTTCCAGAAAGGACGTTCCTGCGCCGTCTTCATCACGGGGAACCAGCGTCCGAGGGAGCCCTCGACATAGGGCGTGAGGTTTTCTTCCTGCATCAGGAAGCCGACAAACTCCTTGGCGCGGACCTTGTTTTTTGCCTGGGAGAACACCACACCGGTCTTGATGGCCGCGCGATAAACCATCTTGCTGCCGTCAGGCTTGCTGGGGAAGCCTGCAGTCCGGATATTTTCGGTGTAGTTCTTTTTGGCAATGGCCCGCTCTTCGGGTTTGAGAGCCTCGTTGTTGGCGTCATCAAGCCACTTGGCTGCGATCGAAATGGTGGCGTTGTGCGTCATCAGCGTGGTCTTGTTGTGAAAAGCCACGTTGTTATCAGGATCTTTCCAGCTGGTGCTTGACGGAGGTGTGCAACCCCGTGCGTAGATGTTGGTGTAGTCCGTTACGGCAGAAATCAGTCCTGCCCGAACTTTCGGGTCATCCACGAGCAGCTTGCCGCTGTCGCTGACCAGGGACACGTTATACGCATCCATGAAAGTCAGGAATGAGTAAAAAGAGTCGCTTGAATCGACACCCATGGGTTGCCCAATCCCGAAGCTGCGCTTGCCGGTTTTCTGGCGGTGGGCAGTCTGTGCCTTGTCACACCAGAAATTCCAGTAGTCGCTCCATGTGGTGGGAATGTCAGACTCCTTCAAGCCGGCTTCTTCCAGCATGTCCTTCCAATACTCGATGTGCATGGTCTGCTGCTTCATCGGAAACGCATAGTAAGCACGGGTACCCGTTTGATTGTTGAGCAGGAAGGCCGTCTCGGCCGTATTTGGCGCGAAACGTGAGCGAATGGGATTGATCACACTGCTGATGTCTTCGAGTTTGCCGTCGAATGCCCACTTGCCTGTGACCTGGAAGTCATACACGTCCGCATAAGACACATCTGGTGGATTGCCGGAATCCAGAGCCGCCACGGTTTTGGGGATCATGTCCTGAATGGGGTATTGGGACAGCTCAACCTTGACGCCTTTGTGCTTTTCCTCATATTTCTTGATGGCCGCAAACAGGGCGTCGTCTTCCGCCTTGTAAAAGCCTTTTACCCACCAGACGGTGAGTTTTTCCTGTGCTGCTGCATGACCGGACGCCAGCAAGGCGGCTGTCATGAGTGCCGCAGTGGCTGCTAACTTGAATTTCATCAGAGTGTCTCCTTTATGGTGGTTGAGGGAATCGGGGGAAAAATGGGTCGACTGAATAGGGGTTGGTGTCTTACGCCGTTTTAAGCATCGGTACTGGCCGGTTTAGCCGAGGCAGCATGCGTCTGGAATTCAGCACCAGTTCAATGTCTTCATGCGCGCCGTCTATAAGAACAAGGCAGGCGCGCTCGGCACGGTCGCCGTTGCGGGCAATCACGGAGTCAAGCACGGCCCGATGCAATGGAAGCGAGAGTCGAGGCCCATCTTTCTTGATGGTGGAAATCTCGAAACTGGTTCGCAGCAGTGCAGAAAGAGCCTTGCTCATCTGCACCAGCATGCGGTTGTGCGATGCACGTAGCAGGCCCTGGTGAAAGCGCAGGTCGTATTTCACGTAGTCGCCACCACCCTCGACCGCGCGTTTCATGCCGGTGAAAGCGTCTTCGATTTCTGTAATGTCTGTTTCGGTCGCGCGTTCTGCTGCCAGCTTGGCGGCAGCCGGTTCCACGACGCGACGCAGCTCCTGAAGGTCGCGGACAAAACTGGGTGTCAGCCCGGATTTGGACTGCCAGGCAATTACGTCTGGATCGAACCAGTTCCACTGTTCGCTCGGCAACACGCGGGTTCCCACTTTGGGCCCCGTCTGAATCAGCCCCTTCGCCACCAGCGACTTGATGGATTCACGAATAACCGTGCGGCTGACGCTAAGCTCCTCGCACAGCAGGGGTTCAGCAGGCAGCGAGCCGCCTGCGCCAAATCGGCCGGCCACGATGGCTTCGCCGAGATAGTCGACCGTATTGCCGTGGACGTTCTTGATCATGCCGATACGGGCGTAAGCAAGGGCTGGCCTGAGAAATGGGCTTGCAGGTTGCCGAAGGCCAGGTTAGCCATTGCACGCCGGGTTTCCCAGGTTGCGCTAGCCATGTGGGGCGTGAGTACAACGTTTTCATGTGCACGCAGCGCCTCCGGCACATTGGGCTCATCCTCGAATACGTCCAGTGCTGCGCCACCGATGAGGTTGTGTTGCAGGGCATGAATCAACGCAGTCTGATCCACCACGGAGCCACGGGCCACATTAATCAGAAAGCCTTTGGGCCCCAGAGCCGCCAGTACCTCGGCATTGATCAGGCCGCGAGTTCCTGCGCCCCCAGGGGTAATGACCAGCAGGAAGTCAACTTCTGCCGCCAACGCCGCAGCGCTGGGATAGTACGTGTAGTTCGAATCGGCCTTCTTGTGACGGGTGGAATAGGCAACTGACATGCCAAAGCTCTCTGCCCGCCTGGCAATGGCCTGGCCAATCCGGCCCAGGCCGACCAGACCCAGGCGAGCGCCACTGACTTTGCGCGCCAATGGTAGTGGTCCGTTGATCCAGGCGTTGGCGCGAACAAATTTGTCTGCCTGCGGAATCCGGCGTGCGATCGCCAATAGCAGGGCCATCCCCAGATCGGCAACATCGTCAGTCAGAACATCGGGTGTGTTGGTTACAGGAATGCCCCGGGCCAGGGCTGCTCCAACGTCCACCCCGTCATATCCGACACCAAAAACGGAAATGATTTCAAGTGCCGGCAGCTGCTCAATCAGTGCCGCTGGAACCCTGGATTCACCGCTGGCTGCAATGCCCCTTATTTGCGGAGCAATGGCTGCAAATCGGGCGACATCATTCACATGGATGCGATCATGGACAACGAACGCCTCACGCAGAGCCTCCATATAGGGGGGCCACACATTCGCAACTACGAGGATTTCCGGCTTGACCAAATTCGTCTCCATTCGATTTTTTCCGAGAACTGATTCATGCCTTGGCCACGCAAACAACGCGCAAAATTACATGTCTCTCACCTTGTGTTTATCATATGATGATTGAGTGATTTAGACTTTCGGGGTAAACCCTGCTTATCAACGACTACGCATCCCCGCCATGACTCAAACTCCCAAAAAGAAACCCGAAGAACTTCGCAGCCAGCAATGGTTTGGTCGTCAAGACAGGGACGGTTTTGCCTACCGCAGCTGGGTCAAAGGCAAGGGCGTACCACATGACCAGTTTGATGGCCGACCGGTAATTGGCATCTGCAACACCTTCAGTGAATTGACGCCATGCAACAGCCACTTTCGTACCCTGGCGGAGCAGGTCAAGATTGGTGTGTACGAGGCGGGTGGCTTCCCGCTCGAGTTTCCGGTGATGTCGTTGGGTGAGACGTTGTTGCGCCCCACCGCCATGCTCTATCGCAACCTCGCGAGCATGGATGTGGAGGAAAGCATTCGCGGCAATCCGATAGATGGTGTGGTCCTGCTGATGGGTTGTGACAAGACCACGCCTTCACTGGTGATGGGAGCCGCCAGTGTGGATTTGCCCACTGTGGGTGTGAGCGGCGGCCCCATGCTGAGCGGCAAGTGGCGCGGACAGGAGCTGGGGTCGGGCACCGGTGTTTGGAGCATGAGTGAGCAGGTGCGCGCGGGCACCTTGAAGCTGGCTGATTTCTTTGAGGCCGAAAGTTGCATGCATCGCAGCCACGGCCATTGCATGACGATGGGAACCGCTTCAACAATGGCCAGCATGGTGGAGGCTCTGGGTATCGGGCTGCCTGGCAATGCGGCCTATCCGGCAGTGGATGGCAGGCGCAACGTGCTGGCGCGTATGGCAGGTCGGCGTGCGGTTGAAATGGTGCACGAAGACCTCGTGCTGTCAAAAATCATGACGCGAGAGGCTTTTGAGAACGCCATCAAAACCCTCGCAGCCATTGGCGGCTCAACCAACGCGGTGATTCATTTGATTGCCATGGCGGGTCGCATCGGCGTGAAACTGACGATTGAAGATTTTGACCGTTTGGGCAGCGAACTGCCCTGCCTGGTCAATCTGCAGCCTTCCGGCAAATACCTGATGGAAGACTTCTGCTACGCAGGTGGCCTACCGGCCGTGATGAAAGAAATTGCCCAGTACCTGCACACGGGTGCCATTACGGCGAATGGATTGACGGTGGGCGAAAACATTGCCGATGCGCAGAACTACAACGCAGACGTCATCATGCCGCTGGCCGCGCCATTCAAGGAAAAGGCGGGCATTGCCATTCTGCGCGGCAATCTCTCGCCACGCGGTGCAGTTATCAAGCCCAGTGCGGCTACACCAGCGTTGATGGTGCACACCGGTCGTGCCGTGGTGTTTGAAAACAAGGAAGACTTTGACGAACGCATCAATGACGAAAATCTGGATGTGGACGAAACCTGCGTGCTGGTCTTGAAAAACTGCGGACCCAAGGGTTATCCGGGCATGGCCGAAGTGGGCAATATGCCATTGCCACCAAAGATATTGCGCAAGGGCATTACCGACATGGTGCGCATCAGCGATGCACGCATGAGCGGAACCGCCTATGGAACGGTCGTGTTGCACACCGCGCCTGAAGCTGCCGCTGGTGGTCCGCTGGCGGTGGTGCGCAATGGAGACCTGATCGAACTCAATGTGCCACTACGCAAACTTCACCTTCACATCAGCGACGAGGAGCTGGCGCGCCGCCTCTCGGGCTGGACCGCGCCGCCTCCACCGCTGAGTTCCGGGTACTGGAAACTCTACGTTGACCACGTTTTGCAGGCTGACGAGGGCGTGGATCTTGATTTTCTGGTGGGCAAGCGCGGCGCTTTTGTGCCGCGGGACAACCACTGACTCAGAAAACGACAAGCCCCATGATTGAGCGGCATTGTGATGTGGTCGCGCTGGGTGAGGCCATGCTGGAGTTCAATCAGACGGCAGCCGGCGAGCCCAACTACCTGCAGGGTTTTGGTGGCGATACCAGCAATGCCGTCATCGCCGCCGCGCGGGCCGGCGCCAGCACGAGCTACCTGACCCGCCTGGGGCAGGACGCTTTCGGACAGGCGCTACTAAACTTGTGGGCCGTTGAAGGAGTTGATGCTTCTGCCGTAGAAACCACATCTGCAGCACCAACAGGCATTTATTTTGTCACCCACGGCAAGGCGGGCCACGAGTTCAGCTATCTGAGGGCGGGTTCTGCCGCCAGTGGCATGACACCTGAGTGGCTGCTGGGTGGCCCTGCGCGACAGGTGATCGAAACCGCAAAAATCCTGCACGTGTCTGGCATCTCCCTGGCCATCTCGTCAAGCGCCTGCAACACGGCCCTTGCCGCCATGAAGCTGGCGCGTGATGCGGGCACGTTGGTGTCGTTTGATTCCAATCTACGTCTGAAACTGTGGTCTCTGGAAAGGGCGCGTGAATACACAGCGCTGGCCATCAGTTTGTGCGACATTTTCCTACCCAGCCTGGAGGACATCACCGCTTTGTGTGGTCTCACCAATCCCGACGATGTGGTGAACTGGGGCCACGCGCTGGGCGCGAAAATCGTTGTGCTGAAACTGGGCGCAGAAGGTGCGCTGGTCAGCGTTGGTGAAGGCACCGCGAATCGGCGCCAGCGCATTCCCGTGCATGCCGTTCAGCTGGTAGATGCCACCGGGGCAGGAGACTGCTTTTGCGGCAACCTGCTGGCGCGAATGGCCAGGGGAGACTCCGTGTTTGAGGCTGCCGCGTATGCCAATGCTGCAGCAGCACTTGCTGTGCAGGGCTTTGGTGCGGTGGCCCCGTTGCCTCGCGCTGCGGCAGTGCTGAAACAAATGGCTGCGGCCTGAAGATCAGCCTATCTCTATCAACAACTCGGGCATGAATGCCAGCTGTTCCTTCTTGCGGGCATAACCCAGCGGGTTGGCCACCACGCGGCATCCGTTCTTCACGTAGTTGCTGGGCGCATGCAGGTGCCCGTGCAGCCACAGTTGCACTTGCGTCAGCAGATCATCCAGCCGGTTGCAAAACCCGGCCGTGCCCGGTGTCAGCCCATAACGCGGATCGGCACTTTGCAGGCTCGGCGCAAAGTGTGTAATGACGACGGTGGTGCCATCAAACGGTTCATTCAAGGCGTCGCGCAGCCACGCCTGGCAAACCAGCGCCTGTTCGCGCACCGGCTCGGCCAGATACGGCTCGCCGCGTCGGGTGGAGCCGGTTTTCTTCAGGTAAAAATTGGCGGCGCGATAGGCCTTGTCGCGCGACTTGAGCAGCGCTGTCATCGAATCATTGCCTGCGGCTTCAGGCTCGGGAGCCAGCGCGTCAAAGTCACTCCACAAGGTGGTGCCTATGAAGCGAACCGGTTTTTCTCCGGCTCTGCCGGGAATGCCCAGCTGCGTTGCCGTGAGCACTTCACGCTCCAGCCAGGTAATGCCTAGCCGGGCGCAGGTTTCCCGCAGGCGCATGTGCGCGACATCAAAGTCCAGCATGTCGTATTCATGGTTGCCCGGCACAAACAGCACCGGCACGGGCCAACCCGTCAGCGGCGAGAAGCGGCCCAGGCCGAAATCTGCATCTGCCAACAGCGAGCCCGTTTGATAAGACCCGATATCACCAGCCAGCACCAGCAGGTCCGCACCCTCAGCAGGCTGAGCCACCCAATGAGGGTGCGCTTCGAGGTGCAGGTCAGACAGGAGCTGGATTTTCATGCACTCCATTGTGCAGGGGCGATGAGGTGAGCATGGAAATCGCGCTCTGGAAGTTGAGTGCTATAAATATAATAGCTACTCACGCATATCCCACAAGGTCTGAGAGCCAATTTGATACCTGAAAACGGCAGTTTTTTGCTACCATCGACTGCCCACTCACCTTGCCGCCCAGTGACTACTTCACAATTTCGGCCTGCTCGCCAGCGCCTTGTCAATCACCGCATTGGCCATTGCCAGCTCCTCACCCTGCACCGCGAGCCGCGGCGCGCGAACACGGGTATTGCCGTGGCCGGTGCATTCCTGCACCAGTTTGATGAGCTGCACAAACTTGGGCACAGTGTCCAGGCGCAGCAGGGGCAGGAACCACGCATAGAGCCGTGCCGCTTCAGTCCACTCGCCTTGCTCGCACAGCGTGACGAGCTTGACTGTTTCTGCCGGGAATGCATTCACCAGCCCGGCGACCCAGAACTGCGCACCCGCTGCAAAACCTTCCACCAGTGCGTCATCCATACCCACGCCCAGCGCCAGCCGGTTGCCCAGCAGCGCCTTGATGGCGGTGATGCGGCGCACGTCGGCGGACGATTCCTTGACCGCTGCGAGGTTGGCGTGTTCACCGGCCAGCTCGGCAATGTGAATGGGCAGGAAATCGGTCTTGTAGGCGGGCGGGTTGTTGTACAGGATGCAGGGCAGCTGCGTGGCTTTCAACACGGCGGCCACGTGTGCTTTCATTTCACGCCAGTCGGTTGAATACACGTAAGGCGGCAACACCATCAGGCCACGCGCACCGGCGCCCTCAAATGCACGCGCCAGTTCCACGGCTTCGCGCGTGGACAGGGCGGTAACGCCCGGGATGACCGGGCTTGATGTGGCTTTGACGCAGGTGGAAGCGACCGCCACTTTTTCCTCAAAACTCAGCGTCGCCGCCTCGCCCAGCGAACCGCAGGGAATGAGGCCCGCACAGCCTGCGTTCATTTGCCATTGGGCATGCTCCGTCAAAAAGCCGTGGTCAACGCTCAGGTCGGCATTGAATGGCGTGGTGATGGCGGGGAAGGTACCGCGGAATTCGAATGTCTGGGAAGTGCTCATGGGGTCTCCTGTGAAAAGTCGGTGAATTGATAAAAATGTGATGACGTGATCAATGCGGTGTGTCTTTCAGTCCGCGCAAAAACTGGCGCAACGCAACGGGTTGAAGGGGTTGGCGCATGCCCTGTGAAAATCCGTCTTTTTGCGCTGGGTGAGGCCGTGGCCAGCCCAGCACGTCGTGGCAAATGGGTGCGCAGATGCGCCCCTGGCAGGCACCCATGCCGCAGCGGGTGGCCAGTTTGGCGCTGCGCCAGTCA
>Ga0116157_10001741_pt1 | contig 21742 bp, 17 predicted proteins | sample AD_UKC048_MetaG_FD_89882 | JGI IMG/M metagenome (GOLD analysis project Ga0116157, IMG submission 89882) | Active sludge microbial communities of municipal wastewater-treating anaerobic digesters from USA - AD_UKC048_MetaG | ecosystem: Engineered > Bioreactor > Anaerobic > Digestate | place: USA...
AGCCTGCCCATATTCCAATTTGATGCTCTCGGCAACATCGAGAGAAGTACGCAGGCCAATGGCAATGTCGGCGGTCAGATGATTAGATCCAAGCGGAACGACAAAGGTATTGAGCAGATCCCCTTCTTCAAAAACCGCCACGGAAGTAGAAGCTTCACCGATGTTTATCAGGGCAACACCCAATTCTTTCTGGCGCTTGGTCAAAACACCCTCAGCGTTGGCCAAGACAGAAAGAACAAGATCGTCAATCTCTACGCCAGTACGATAAACGGCTTTGGTTAAATTTTTTATTTGCGAAGAAAGACCGAGAATAATTTGCGTAGAAACCTCTAGACGAATACCGGTCATGCCAAGCGGGTCTTTGATGCCAGCCTGATTGTCAATCGTAAAACTCTTGGGAATAACATGGAGGATCTCATAGTTTGGCGGAGTGGCTACGGCTTGAGCGGCCTGGAGAGCGCGCTCTACATCATCCTCTCTGATTTCTCCATTGGCTCGCGAAACAGTAACAACACCCTTTGATTCTTGGGTGATAATTTGCGCTCCAGAGATACCCACAAAAACACGTTCAATCGGCGAACCGATCATACGCTCTGACTGTTCGAGACAATTAGTGATGGCCGAAACAGCATCTTCAATACTAACAATCATCCCTTTGCTAATACCACTGGAGGGCGCTTCGCCGCAACCAATGATATAAAAATTATCATCTTGGGGATTGAATTGGCCAGTAACTACCCGGACATAAGAAGTCCCGATATCCAGGCCGGTGATGAATCTTTCTTTCATAAATTTAAATTATGAGACTAGAAAAAATAAAGCGGGCAAACAATTTTTATTACCTTTATTATAAAATAAAAAGTCAAATAAGACAAATATTCACTTATCCACTGGCTGTTCAATTTTGTTATACAGTCAAAATTGGCAACTTTTAACGATTAAAAACATAGGGCCAAAAGATAATCAAACCAATAATAACGGCACCCAGTGAAGAAATCAGAACAGTGGCGGCCATAATGTCTTTTATAATTTTGACATAATCGTGAAGGCGCGGTTTTAAAATATCAGATAAGTGTTCAAAAATTGTATTCAATGACTCTAGGACCAGAATGGCGACAATGGTAATCAAAAGAGCGACTTTTTCCAAACGGGCCAAAGGATAAACAAACATTAAAATAATCACCACTAAACCAATATATGTTTGAATCTTGAAATTGTTGCCTCGCCAGACGAAGCGGAAACCAGCCAGGGCATAACGTAAGCTATGAAAAAAATCACGGAAACTGAACATAAAAAATAAATATTAAATAAAAAATTTTGTCGGAAACAATAAGACAAAAATAATTTTGGTGCTCTGAAAAAATATAAAAAAATTTTATATGTTAGAGCGCTGGAGCAAGATATAAACTTAATAATTTTTTTTCGATGTTCTCCATGACTACGGCCTCTCTAGCTTTCAGGTGATCATAACCACAAAGATGAACCAAGCCATGGATCAAGAGGCGATAAACTTCCTGTTGTAGTGAATGGCCTAGCGCCCGTGCTTGGCTTTTGGCTACTGGCAGACAAATAATGATCTCGCCGACCAAATTATTTTTTGATTGGTCAAAGACAAAGCTCAAAACATCAGTAGCCCTGTTTTGACCACGATAAGAAAGGTTAAGGCGGCGCATGACTGGTTTAGAAACAAAGGCTAGAGAAAGATCGGCATTTTTAATTTTTTGAGAAGAAAGAACTAAACGACAAAGGGCGAGAATTCGAGTACGCGGTAAAGAAATGGAGATTTGATTGTTGATAGCCAAAGAAAACATAAAGACTAATTATTGGTCATCAGATGAAAGCTTTTGACCATCATATTGAAGGTGGTAAAAAAATTGCCATACTGGCGCAGGTTGGGGTTATAAATAAAACCATAAACATTATCGCCAAAGAAGAAATATATTTTCATTTTGTCATCGGTCATAACGGCGGGGATGGATCCATTCACACTTACATCACTCAAAATATTAGGATCCTGTTTTAAATAATTTTCATACCATTCTCTAACGTTTTTATAACCCCGAGAATTGTCTTCAATGATGATCTGGATAAATTCCTCACTCTCTAAATCCTGAAACATAACGTAGCCAGGTCTTTCTATTATTTTCCAGCTGGCGGGATAAATCAGATTGTAATGATGGGATTCGTCAACGTGGGTTTTGACCATATCAGAGTCAAGTAGCTTGGCGCTACCGGCAATCACAGGATTGTATAAATTGGCAACCTCCAGACCATCCTGGTAACTGTCTCCATCAGTATCGAAATTATCTTTATTGGTGCGGTAAATAATTTCCTCCCTGTCGGTCAGGCCGTCAGAATCGCTGTCGGTGGCTGGCGCGGGGTCCAGGCCTTCCAAATCCTCGTCCTCTTCACTCGGAGTTGATAATGGCGGGAAATGCCAATTGGCTAAAATTTGATTATAAACCTGATTGACGACCATTTTTTCAGAAATAATAAATTTAAAGATATAAAGGTGCTGATTGTGGGCGGCGTAGATAACAAAAGATTTACCCGTCGCCTCGGAATAACGACAAGTGTCTTGGCTGTCTAATTTATAAGGCTCACAATCAATCGAGTCCAAACCATATTCCTGACTCAACCAATCAAAGAGGGATAAACCTTTGGGGTTATCAAAAAGGCTAAGGGAAACGTCGCCCAAACCATCTTTGCCCTGAAGAGAGAAGGAGGAAAGGGCATAGGCAACGGAGGGTAGAGAGGATGGTCTAAACGTCCATTCAGCCGGGTATTTGAGAGTATAATTATAAACCGAATCAATATAAGATTGCCATTGATTGGTATCAAGCAGATAATCCAAATTGAGTTCCTCGGCAGTACTCGTTGGAGTGACAGCAATCGGCTGTTGATCAAGGGTGGTTGATTGAGTGTTAACAGGTTGATAATCAATGACTGGGGCTTCCTTTTTGACACTCTTTAAAAAAAGCCAAGCCGCCAAAGCCATGGCTCCGCCCAAAACAATAACTAAAACGAGGCCAAAAAAAATATTTTTTTTGAGCCTAGATGAATGACTGCCCAAACCAATCGATGAGCGCATGTTTAAAAATTTTGAGGGTAGCGTCCGGACATCAAATTCGCGCGGCGCAGGAGAGGGCGCGGTTTTACTTTTTTCTGATGAAAATGGTAGAACTGGCATGTTTTTGAAATCAATTATTGTTTAATTAGGGTAATGGCTTGAAAGAGCGGATCAGGGCTTCAAAATTATTCTGGTGATTTTCCGCTTTTTTGGTAGCCACATAACGCAGGAGATAAAAGTTGCCACCAGAAGACTCATAAAGAACGGTCTGCAAATCGGTAGAGTAAGGCGTCTGGTCCGACAGTCGCTCTTGGTTTTTTATAGTAAGGAAACCAGCAGGATCGATAGAAACTAAATAACGGATATCAGGAGCCGGCAAATCAGCCGGTGGAATGAAGTCAAAATAAATATAAAATTTTATCTGGTTAATATCATCATTGAAAACCAATACGTTGCTAGACTCCTCACCCTTGACCATGCCAGGAAGGAGGGAAAAAGAAAACTTGTGATTGCTATCTTGATAGAGATTATTTTCAATAATAACATCTGCCTTGAGAGGATCTTTTTGGGCTTGAACCTCTTCGCCGTCGGTCGAGCCATCGCCGTCGGTATCGCTTTTGAGCGGGTCGGTTTTATAAACTTTGAATTCTTCTCGATCAAAGAGGCCATCATTATCGGTATCAGCGCTGTCAGAACTGGTACCCAAGGAAGCTTCTTCTTCGTCGGTCAAACCATCACCGTCAGCATCAGAATTGGCAACCGGGAGGTTGGCGGTGTTGGTATTTTGATTGACGGACAAGTCGGCTTGGTTGGCATTGGCACCAGTATCAGCATTGAGGTTATTGGTGGCGGGCGGTTGATTGGAATTATTAATTTCATTAAAGAGGTTGACGGCCAAAGAGTTGGTAGCGCTGTCCTTCTTTTGCCGATAGCCAATAAACCACCAAATAGTCGCGGCCACCGTGCCGACGATAATTAAAGCAATAAGAATAAGCAAAATAATGCTTTTGCGATCCAAATTTTTTGAAGCTGTCAATTCGGGAATATTGGGAGAAACCGGAGGCAGAGGCTTGGAAGCGGTCTGGGAAAAAATTGAAGGTGTATTTTTAATAACTGGCTCACTGGCTTCGTGATGTTCGTTGGGAATATAATTAATCTGGCCGGCTGGCGGCGAAACTGGGGCAGGATCAACATTTTTGAAAATATCCTCTGGTTCACCAGCCTCTGACTTGGCTTGATACGCCGGCGGCGTAACTTTATTAGCAGACAAGTCGTTGCGGACATTATTGGGAGACTGATTGGGCGTGGCCGATTGATTATCAAACATAAAATAAATTTAATTATCTAGTAAACATAAAATTGTAAGCGCCGGGCTGACAGGGGCTATTGCTAGCGGAGCCAAAACTGCTATTGCTCGGATTCCAGCCGGTGGTGCTGTATTCCATGTTGGTAAATAAACGGTAGGAGGCACCACCAGAAAGAACTTGGTAATGATACATATGGGACCCAGGGTTGCACTGAAAATCTTTGGTATTCTGGTTCCAACATTCATCATTATAATCTTCCGGGCAAGAAGCTGGGGCATTGAGAGGATCAAGAAGCGGGCTGTTGCCCAAAGTCTGAGCAAAGGTTTGTTGCCAAGAGTCCCAGACAGAAACACTCTGGCCAACTAGATAGGTGCCGGATGGCAAAAGCGGATAGGTACTATGGGCGATGACGCACTTTTCTGGATTGGTAGTGGCTGAATAATCGGGGCAATCAGAATCAACGTGACAGGACAAATTGCCGTGTAGACTGCAAACGCCTCGATACTTTTCCAGAAAATAAACCATCTGGTTGAGGTGTCCCAAACGAATGGTGTCGCGGGCCAATTTGGTTTGATCGGCATCACAAGTCTCCCCTGTTTTGCAATCACTGTCTTTGGTGCAGTAGGTCATGGTCGGTTGGCCAGAATTTAAACAAACCTTATTGTCATAAATACCATTGCTGTTGAAAACCAAATTTTTCAGAAGTTGATCATAAATGACGGTCGTGGCTGGTTTGGGATTATCAGTGTGTGAAAGCAAAAATAGATTGGTGAAAATATTGTGGCTACCATTGGGGTTGGTATCAACGGCCATATTGACGTAGGTGGTTCGACCAGCACTCATTGACTCATAGCCACTGACCGTAGACAGCGAGCCGACGGCTGGATTTTTTTCATATTTACTGACCCAGGCCACAGGTGAAAGATGCTCGCCATTGTCATAAATACGAATACCGAGGGAATCAGTATTGGCGACGCATTTGTCGCCAACCGCCGGGCAGTCGGCATCGGTCGCGCAGTTGATATTGCTAATAACACATTTTTTCTTGTCATTTTCCGAGACCACAAAAAGATAATCTTTTAGAGTGTGATAACAATAACTATTGTTTCCGCACTGGCTATTAGAATTGCAGGTGTTGCCGTCTCTTGGGCCGCCAATGCAATAACCATCGCTTTGTCCATTGATCACATAGTCTAAGGCTGGCAAATCATCTTCGGTCGGCGCAACACAGCGGCTGAGTGGACAGTCAGAACCAGCGTTACAATTTTTACCGGCATTGATTCCGCCAAGACAAAAATCTTTATCTTGACCGGCATCGCGGCAGTAATAAGTGGAGAAAGTCATATCCAAGCAATTGCGAGAACGGCAATTGGAATCAGAATCAGTAAAAGGGAAACCAGTGTGATAAGAAGGCCAGGGATTATCACAAATAAAGTTGGTGATAGCGATCGAGGCCGTAGAGGTGCCATAATGAATTTCGTCATTAGTATCAAAATCTGAAGCTACGACACTGACGGTTGATTGCCCATTTTTTTTGGCCGGGGTGATACTGGTGGCGACGGTACTCAAACTGGCAATCATCACCAATTCCTCAGGATCATCTTTGCTCCAAGCGTAAGCGGCCTGCACCACCTGACCGTCGCTGGATTTGGCGGTAGCCAGATAGCGATGCTGATTGCCGCTAGCATTAGGATCGATATCGTCCGGGCAATTATTGCGGCCAGCGCAAACAAAATAATCATTATTGGCCTTGGCTCTAGTGATGTCGCGATTGCCGGAATGGTAGGTAATATCCACATCAACATGGTGAATCTGACAGATTTCATTGCCAGCGCCAAATTTCCACTGATAAGCCGACCCAAGATTGCCGCTAAGGGTGGTATTGGTGTTTAATTCGCCACCCAAAGCGCTCTTGACACCATCGGTACCGCCCTTGATCGTCACGGCATAATCGCTATTGCCAGCCATGAGCAAACGCGGAGAAAAAGTGATGACCGTACAACCATCAGCGGTAGAGCAATTTTCAGACCCAGAGTCAACGTCATAAACAGAAATTGTACCCTGAATGGGACAGCCATCAGCCGCCTTGACTTGAGACGGACGGAAAATATTTTTTATTTTAGACCAAAGCCGGGCCAAAAAATTCTGGTTAGCTTGACTAACGTTGATTGGGTCGGAACAAGAAGAGACTGTTTCAGACCAAACTTTGATATTGTTGGAATTGAGGGTGCCATGATCCATAAGCTGATCAAAGGTAGCGCGGATAACAGCATTGCGGCAAGGAGTTGAGTTAGTGGCCGGGGAAAGCGAACCGGCGATAATATTGACCCTGGACGGGGTGGCACACTGGCAGGTCAAGCGATCACAGACCAGGCCAGGCCAACAGAGAGAGTTGTCCGACTGACAACTGGCGGCGACAGTATCTTTGTCGCAAGGCGAGCCAACACTACCAGATGATAAAGCAAAATTCACGGCATTACTAGCGCAACCACCAACTGAAACAGAGACCGGACCAGTGATGGTATTGGCTGGAACTTTGGTGCCAATGGCAGTAGCGGTCCAGCTATTGATAGTACCGGGGAGCAAACCGCTAGAACCACTGAAATTAACCACGGCAGTGGCACTAAAATTTTCTCCGTTGAGAATCGTCCCATCACCCCATTTGCCCATATTGGGGTCAAGAGAACAAACGCCGGGCAAGCCGGTTGAGGGTACGGCCACGCCAGGAGAACAGGAACTGATCAGGGAATAAAATCGTGGACTTGCATTCCTTAAATTGTATTTATCGGTGACAAAAACCGGGAGACTGGAAGGAATGGTATAGCTGGAATCAGGCACTTCAATAATTATTTCTTTGTCAGTCCACTTGCCATCACAAGGATAGGTAGTGACAACAGCTGAACCAAATTCAACCTGGCCGGGATCGGATTTAAAATAACAACCCTGAAGGGTGACCCAGCGGCCTTTGGGGCCAGTACTTGGACTCAAAGAATTGATAACGGGCGTACAACGCTTGGTGGCTGTATCGCAGACGCTACCGGGACATTCGCGTCCACAAATGGTCGGATCAGATTCGCAACCATCAATTACTATATTTAAATTGCCGGAACCTTTCTTACCTTCGGCCGATGCTTCAACCCTGACTGATCCGGGCGTGCGGCCGGAAGTCACAGTAACATTTTGGCCACTACCAGTGAGACTCACGCCGATTGACGGATTATTATTATCAACCAACTGCCAGTTCCAGGTATAACCGCTACCATTAATAAGAGAACAGTTGGTTGAAGCTAGGGGTGCAACGGCCTCTCCGGTGTAAGAAACCGAGATATTGCTACCAACCGTCAAGTCGCTCGGATTAACGCGGACACTGTCCAAAGGACAAGGGGCATTGGAACTTTTAGTAGTAAAGTGCCAAAGATAATCATTGAGCATAGATTGGTTGTTGACACCAGTGATATTACGACTCAAGGTCACCTGGTAGGTGGCATTGGGCTCAAGGTTGTTGGTCGGAGTCAAAAGAAAACTACGCGTGCCCGAAATGAAAAGAGAGGCAGGAATATGATTATCAATAACGCCAGACTGGACGTTGGACGGATCAGAATTATCGTCAGCGCAATTTTCATTATTACATTTCTGAAGATAAATATTGGCAGAAGAGAGGCTAGATGATCGAATATCTGTGTTGAATTCAGCACTAATAGCAGCGTTGAGACAAACGTTGGTGACACCGGGGCGCGGATTGGGACTCGGTAAGCCGCCGGTGGCGATAACGCAGGCACCATCAGGCAGGGGGTCGGTACCAAGACAATCGGCACTGGAAGAACAAGAAGCATTTGGATGATCACCACCTTGACAAACCAAACGACAAACACCATTTTCTACAACACTGGGAGCATTGGAACAGCCAGTGGTAATAAGGCGACAACTATTATCACAGCTAAGACTACCACCGGCAAAACTAAAATCAGAGCAAGCCTTGCCATTGAGATTGGCGCCATCACATTCTTCGCCACTGTCTAATCCGCCATCACCGCAAAAATTGACGTTAAAAGGAACCGGGTTACTCTCTCCCTGGTTGTTTTTTAAATTTACTTGCCCATCAATGGCGGACGCGGGCACAACCACGTTTCTGACTGAGGTATCGGTCCAGTCGCTAGCTGAAGTAACCTGATAAATAGCGGTAGCGCTCGGCGTGAAATGCGCTTCATGCGTCGTGCCAAATTCCTTAAAACGAATACCGGATAATTCTACTTTAGAGCCACGGTCACCACTATTCGGCCGGACTGACCAAAGACAAGGGCCAGTGGCTTCTGGGCCGGCCGTAATTGAAAAATTTACAGCATTACTAGAAAGAATATCATTATTTGCGCCAGGATAAGTATAATTTATATTTATGGTAACTGACTGGGCGCCGACACTCAAACCAGTTGGAACAGCCATGGCCACATAATCACTTGCATAATCAGCAATATTGGGAATAAGGGTGGCCGAACCAAAATTTATAGTATTAATAGCAGCTGATTTCTCTGTGGTGCCCTGGAAACACTGGCCATAAATAGTCAGACATTCACCGACTGGGCCTGTTTCCTTGCTGAGACTAGAGAGATAAGGAGAACAAACGCAATTTTGCAAATCAGAGGTGGTAAAGTCCCATGATTTAGTCAAAACATTGCGATCGGCGTCAAGAATTTTATCAGTGACAACACTGACATGGTAGCTGGTGTTGACCGCTAGATCCCTAGCTGGAATAAATTCATAGGCACGGAAATGATCATTTAAATTGTAGCCGGGAGAAGCAGGATCGCCAGCGTCAACCACCCGAAAAGTACCATAACTATTAACAACCGAAGATTGGTGGGGAGAAAGACGAAAGTTGGCCTGATAGCCGCCGCTGTTGGTCATGGTCAACTCAACGACCTGTTCATACATGGAAGTGTTGAAGTTGATAGCCGGATGAATATCAGGACAAATATCGCCAGAGTTGTTCGAAGGATAGTTGCTTTCTACGCCTGGGACCCGATCATTGGTAGTGAATTCCCATTGAACCGGGTTAGGTTCAATAGCATTACCACAAAGATCAGAAATATCCCGCACGCTAATGCGATAAGAGGTAAAGGATTTCAAAAGATTGGGGGAAACAAGATGGATGATAAAACTCTGACCATCAATTTTACCAGAGAGAGTATTATTATTAAGGGTAGCCACCACATTACCGTTGGCATCTATTTCTTCAAGGGTAAAGTGGGCCGGGTTAGGGATATCGGAATTGACGCTGAAGAGAGTAGAGGCATCAACATTTTCAGAAAAATTGATACTGATTATGGGATCGCGAGAAACATTTTCATCATAGGGAATATCGAGTTTGGGACTAGCGCTAGCAACTCGCGGTCTGACAGAGTCACCTTCGGAGCCAACATAAAAATTCCAAGTAAAATCTGGCGGCGGTGAACTATTACAGTCGGCACCCAAGGCGCACGCGGAAAGACTGCGATTGGAAGAATCTTTCAGACTGGTTGGAAAATGTGAAGTATGCAGGGCGCTTTTGAATTGAAAAACATTATTGAGTGGCGTGAAAACCAGGGTGTTGCCATAAGTATTCCAGGTGCCGCCGGCAACCTCTGCGGGCGTAGCCAGCGTGTTGATACGCAGGGCATCTGAAAGTAAAACAGGATCAGAAGAGGCGCTATCGACGGAAGCAGAATCAATGTCATGGTTAAAAACAGTCTGGATTTTACTGCACCAATAGACATTGCTCTTCTGCGCGGACAAATTATTATTTAAAGACGCACCATGAGAGGTCTGTACTTCATTGATACTGAAAATAGTGTTCCCGCCACCCGAACCGCCGCCGCAAACACAAGTATTGCCACAGGATTCCTGGCATTGATAATTTTGCCCGTCTACACAGCGCAAGCAACCAGAGCAGGTGCCAGTAACACAATAACCACCACTGCCAGGCCCGCCAGAACCGCCCTCTCCGCTTAGAACTTTGAAAACGTACTGGACGATCGCAAAGGCCATCATGATAATGATGAGGCCAATGGCAGCATTAACCATAATTTTTTTTGCTTGAGCAATTTTTTCCGCACTGCCGCCAGAGGTCATCCAAATAAATCCGGCATAGAGAACAAGCACCAGCGCAATCACGCCAAGCGCCCCCAAAATAGCGCGGATAACTTTGACCACCGTGATGCGCAAATCTTCAGAGGCCAACCCAGTGCCGGCCCCGTAATTGACCCCGTAGAGATCGTCAGCTAGGGCGCCATGGGGTAACAAAAAAACAACGATTGCTAAAACAAAGATGGACAAAATCATTGTCCAGAGGAAATGAGATTTTGGATATTTTTTGAGCATGGGGAAGAACAATTAACAATTATCAATTAACAATAATCAATAAATAAAAACAAGAGCGAGACCAGCAACAAAACAAGATTAAGAAAATTTATGCTAAGAGTTCTTTGACGATTTTACTGACCAAGGTGCCATCAGCCCGACCACCAGCTTTGGCCATAACGGACTTCATAATAACACCAAATTGACGGTCGGCGCTTTCGGCAAGAACAGCTTCCACGAGAGAACGCACTTCGTTCTCGCTCATTTCGGCCGGTAAATATTTTTTGATAAGATTTAATTCAGCTTGCTCTTTTGCGGCCAAGTCAGCGCGGTTGCCGGTGGTAAAAATAGCAATGGAGTCTTCACGTTTCTTGGCTTCGCGCCTAATGACTTTCAGCGCTTCCTCGTCAGTCAAATCTGATTTAATAAGGCTGATCATTTCATTTTTCAGAGCGGATTTCAAAAGACGCAACAAATCAACCAGCTCTTGTCGGTGAGCAAGCATGGCTGATTTGAGGTCAGCGTCAATCTCAGTAGAAAGACTCATAATAATTTTATTATTATTGAAAGTTTATTTTTTGACAAAAGAACGACTGCCAAATTTGGAGCCTTGCGTTTCTTCCGGTAGTTGACCAATTTTTTGCAAATAGTCTCTTTTCTCACGCAAATATTTGCGGCGCAGAGCTGATTCTTTGATTTGGCGTTTGGTTTTCGCTTTAGTGCGATAGCGACCAGCTTTGGCGCGAAAAACAACCCGGCTTTGTAAAACACGCTGGGAAAAACGGCGAAGCAAACCTTCAACCGATTCATTCTGTTTTCTTTTTACTTCCACGGCCATAAAAACACCCCCTTTCAAAAAGTCAAAATTCAAAAGTCAAAAGTATTTTGAATTTTGGTTAAATTATCCCCTGTTTACAGGGACAGATTACTGGTTTAAATATAACAAAGAAAGTTTATTTAGTCAAAAAGAGCCGGTTAGTTGACCAACCGGCTGTAAATAATATGATTTTAGCCCAAAATCAATTTTTGCGTTCTTGCCGGTAAATAAGGTAAGAATACAGAAAAGTAGAGAGGATAAGCAGAAATATAATAATCAGAAAAGCCCAAAACCACTGGGGTAAAAAACTGACAATGATCAACAAAACTCCGCTCGCCATAAAAACCCGACTGCCAAAATGATGGGTCTTTTGCCAAACAATTTCCGAACTCAATGTCCAAGGCGTACGGATGCCCATAAACCAATTTTGTTTGACCTGGTCCAGATAATAACCAATGACGACAAACATGGCTCCAATGCCCAAGGGGACGGCTATATTGACCGGTACTGACTGGCCAAGAGCATTGAGGCTGACCACGAAGTAGATAAGGGTGAGGAAAATGACCAAAACGCTCTTGACCCCATGATAGGCAGTCCGAAACTTTTCATAGTTAGATTTTTTGGGGTCAAGGCAAGGGATAAAGAGCACCAAAAGATAAATAGCAAGATTCAGAGCTGGAAAAAAGAAGGCGGCAAAACCGCGACCAGACCAGCCGTCAACTTGACCCTGAATATTCCAGTGGGTGGCCACCCGCTCGGGAAAATGGGCGTAGAAATAAAAACTCAAAACCACGGAGATGACCACAAAAATAATAGGTAGGATTTCGGTCTTGAGAGTCGGGCGAAGAGGGTTTTTCATAGGCATTTAATTATGAATAATGAATCGTGTATTATGGATTTATTATAGCATTTTGGGTGGGGAAATATAATGGGAGCAATCTTCAAGAAACAAGAACCAATTTCCAAACAAAACACAATGAATTTAAACCAATAACCGACTGTTTTGGAATTTGGGATTTATTTGAAAATTGGAAATTGGAAATTTTCCCGTTGGTTTATTTCCGACGGCAATATAAAACGCGAACAAAATAAATAATCCCTACCAATATAAAAATGACACTCACCCACTGATCCAGTCTTAATCCTAATAATCCAACTTGGGGATCAATACGCAGAAAGCCGATGAGAAATCGGCCGAGAGAATAGAGAATTAAATAAGAAAAGAAAATGGAACCAGGTTGGTAGGTTGGTAGGTTGGTAGGTTGGTAGGAATTGGGGGATCGACGACGGTGGCAAGACATCAAAATAAAAAAAATAACCAGACACCAGAGACTTTCATACAAAAAAATCGGGTGGAAATAAGAAAAATTTTCCCAACCGGGCAAACGATGAGCCAAGTCGATGGGAATGCCCCAGGGTAAATCAGTAGGGCGACCATAAAGTTCTTGATTAAAGTAATTGCCAAAACGGCCAATGGCTTGGCCGAGTACGATGAGCGGAGAAAAGATATCAAGCAAGAGTAGCCAAGTAATATCTTTCAGCGCCTGGCGATGACGGCGGTAATAAAAATATAAAACGATAATGCCAGCGACAATGGTGCCATGAATCGCCAGGCCACCTTGCCAGATTTTCAAAATGTCCAAGGGGCGCTCGGCGTAATAAGAGAGCTCGGAGAAAACATGCCACAACCGGCCGCCAAACAGGCCAAAAATAATCAGGTAAAAAACCAGGTCAAAAAATAATTGACCTGGCAGTTGATAACGGCGGAATAATTTTTGGCCAATGAGGTAGCTAATGGCGATAGAAAGCGAAATCAAAAAACCGTACCAGTGAAGAGAGACGGGGCCAAAGTCATATAAAACAGGAGAGGGCATTCTAATCAAAAATAATTTTTAATTTGATAACTTGGTTTCAAATCTAAATTTTTAAAAATTAAAAATTAATCAATGAGTGGATCAATCAGGGCTTCCAACTGGCTCCGGGTCAAAGCGCCAGCTAAATAGCGGCCATTGAGAAAGCTGGCTGGCGTCCCCTCGACGCCTAAAGAGATCGCTTCACTATAATTGGCTTGGATTTTATCATCAAAACGGCCGCTTTCCGCACAGGCGGAAAATTGATCTTTATCCAGGCCAAGATCGGCGCCGACAGAGAGATAAAAATCGGGTCCATATTCGTCTTGATACGGATAAAGGGCGGAAAGGTATTCAAAAAATTTATCTTGTTCGCCGGCGCACTCAGCGGCAATGGCTGAAGAAACTGAAGCGACGCTATTGAGACTGAGGGGCAAATGCCGCCAAACAATGCGCACTTTGTCCGATCTATTTTTCATAAATTCCTCCAGGGCGGCATGATATTCCCGGCAGTAGGGGCAAGAGAGATCGCTAAAAACCACCAACGTAACGGCGGCGTCTTTGGCACCCCAGATATGATCGGCATCAGTGATAGCAAAGGTCGCCGGTTCATTGGCGGGGATATCGCTACTTGGGTTGGCGCTATTGTTCTTGGCCAGATAATAATAATGGTAGCTGGAAAAAATGGCGATACCTAAAACCAAACCGAATAAAAATATAAAAACCGCCTGACGGCTGATCAATTTTTTTGTTGCCGGAGATGAAGGGCGAGAAGGTGTGGAGTTATTCATAATTTTTTACTTAATCCCTAAAATTTGATTGATTTGACTCTTGTCAAAACCGATAATAACTTTTTCCTGGCCCGAATCGGTGGTGATAATAGCAACTGGCACGCCCATCTGGCCGCTTTTCTCTACCATCTCATTGGCGGCGGCTTCGTCTTCGGCCACGTTGATATCCTCAAAAGAAACATTTTTACCTTTGAGATAGTCCTTGAGCATATGGCAATAAGGACAGACTGGGGTGGAGTAGATTTTTACTTGCATAAAAATAATTTTTAATTTCTAATTAATAATAAATGATATTATCCCAAGTAATTTTTGTCGAATACTCGAGTCTCTCGCCAATAAAACTCAATACTCGGTCGCCAGAGAATGACAGCGGATGGCCTGGAAATGGTCATTAACTGGCCTGTTCAAAATGGTGGGCCAGGCGCAGAACGGTTTTTTCATCAAACCACTTGCCGATAATCTGCAGACCAACCGGCAAGCCGCCAACCGCGCCACAAGGTACAGAAATAGCCGGTACGCCAGCCAAGCTCATGGGAATGGTAAACAAATCAGCCAAATACATTTGCAACGGATCATCAATTTTTTCGCCCAACCCAAAGGCGGCGGTCGGCGCCACGGGAGCAAGAATAAGATCAACTGATTCAAAGGCGCGCTCAAAATCTTTTTTGATTAAGGCGCGAACAGAACATGCTTTTTTGTAATAAGCATCATAATAGCCGTGCGACAAAGCATAGGTGCCGAGGATAATGCGGCGCTTGACCTCGCTACCCAGTCCCTGGCCTCGACTTTGCAAATAGGTATCAAATAAATCCAAACCAGGAACAGATAAGCCATATTTGACGCCATCATAGCGGGCGAGATTGGAAGAAACCTCCGAGGGCATAATCAGATAATAACAAGCCAGGGCATAATCAGGCGCTGACAAACTAACGGGCATAGCCGACGCGCCGATAAGTTCTTCTATTTTTTTGACCGCAGATAAAACAGCGTCCTTGACTTGAGGATCCATGCCGTCAACGGCAAAATATTCTTGGGGTAAACCAATTTTAAGTCCCTCAACCGGTTTTTTTATTTCTTCGGAGTAATTGTCTAGGGGTAGATTGGAAGAAGTGGAGTCATAGGGGTCTCGGCCGGCGATTGATTGGAGGACAATGGCCGCATCGGCTACGGTTTTGGTCAAATGGCTAATAGTATCCAAAGAAGAAGCCATGGCTATAACGCCATAACGCGAAGTGCGACCATAGGTCGGCTTGAGTCCGACAACGCCGCAAAAAGAAGCTGGCTGGCGGACCGAACCGCCAGTGTCCGTACCTAGGGAATAAATAACTTCGCCACTAGCCACAGCCGCGGCCGAACCACCAGAGGAGCCACCAGGCACGCGGGATTCGTCATGGGGATTTTTGGTGGAATAAAAAGCAGAATTTTCTGTGGAGCCGCCCATGGCAAATTCATCTAAATTTGTTTTTCCGACGAGAACCGCACCGGCCGCTTTTAATCTCGCGGTAGTAGTAGATTCAAATGGCGGCAGATATTTTTCCAAAATTTTGGAGCCGGCAGTGGTGGGAAGACCCTCGGTACAAAAATTATCTTTGGCGGCGTAGGGAATGCCGGCGAGCGGCGATAGGATTTCCCCCCGACGCAAGGCGAGATCAAATTTTTCTGCTTGAGACAGGGCGTGTTCTGGAAAAATATTAAGAAAAGCCCGCAATCGATGCTCGGTGCTGGCGATCTGATCCAGACAGGCTCTGGTCAATTCAACAGAACTAAATTTTTTATTGGTCAAGCCATTGCTAGCTTGTTCAATTGTCAACTGATTTAAGGCACTCATAATATTTTTTTAACCACAAAATGACGGTTGCTTTTATTCGGGGCGTTGGCAATAATTTTTTGGCGGGCTTCTTCGCCGCTGGCAGAAATTTCATCGAGACGAAAGACGTTTTTTAGAGGAAGAATTTGACTGGCCGGTTCAATGTCAGTAGTGTCAATTGACTGTAATTTTTGGAAATAACCAAAAATACTGGCGAGCTGGCTGGCAAAGAGTTTTTTCTCTTCGTCACTAAGAGCAAGTCTGGCTAGTTTGGCCAAGTGGTCAATTTGTTGGATATCGAGGGACATAGATTAGCAGTTAATCAACAATTAGCAATAAACGATTAGTAATAATTAGCAAACAATAATAATTTGATTTTAGCATTTTTTGGTGTTTTGGCAAAGATTGATCCGCCGACACCAAAGTTACGGCGAGGCGAGGACTGATAATAGTCGGCTAATTAGTTTAATTTGGTTTCAGAATTTAATCCGCAGGGTTTTAAAAACATTGACAAAAACTAGCGAAATTTATAAGATAGGAAAAGTAACAAACCGGGGGCGTAAAGGTTCTTAGTAGAAAATCTTACACATTGTCTATCCGCCCTCACAAAAAACAAACACAAAAAAGTGGGCGTAATTCAGCGGCTAGAAGTGAGACTTGCCAAGTCTCTAGTCGCAGGTTCGAGTCCTGCCGCCCATTCAAAAGTGATGTGATACTCCTGTTCCCATGGAAGTGCCTAACAGCCAGAGTCTGGCTGGCCTGAATGGGTATCACACCCAAATTTTAAAAAGCCCTTTCCGAAAGTGAATAGGGCTTTTATTGTTGACTGAAAAATTTAGCCACGAAAACAGATTAAATAGAGTTGAACAGAAAACAACGGATATCTGTTTTAATCCGTTGCTAATCTGTTTGTATCTGTTGTTTATGTTTTTTATTCTATTTAACTAACCTCAAAAACTCCTGCTCATCTAAAATCTTTATCCCCAGCTTTTCAGCTTTGGCCAGTTTGGAACCAGGATTGTCGCCAACCACAACATAGCTGATTTTTTTAGACACTGATTCAGAAATCTGGCCGCCGAGAGCGCGGATTTTGTCTTTGGCTGTCTCGCGATCAAGCGCGGATAGGGTGCCAGTCAAAACAAATACCTGACCAGAAAACCGGCCCTGGGGACCGCCCGGGCTTTTGGTTATTTTAACGCCATTGGCGAATAGTTGATCTAGTAGTTGGAGATTTTTATGATCCTGAAACCACTGATAAATACTCTCGGCCACAATCGGACCAATCTCGTGCACAGAGAGTAAATCTTCAAGCTTGGCAGATTTTATTTTTTCCAAGGTATGAAAATGCGTGGCCAGATCCAGAGCGGTTTTCTCGCCAATATTTCTGATACCCAAAGCAAAAATAAACTTGGGCAGAGTGACTTGCCGGGCCTGGTCAATGGCGGCCACCAGATTGTCAGCGGACTTTTCAGCAAAATGCTCTAAAGGTTCTAAATCATTTTTGGACAAAGAAAAAATATCAGCGGCATCTTTGATCAGATCAGTATCGAGAAGCTGGTTAATAATTTTCGGGCCAAGACCATCAATATCAAAAGCTTGACGGGAAACAAAATGATAAAGTTTTTCCCGTTGCTGGGCATAGCAATTTTTATTGGTACAACGATAGGCGACCTCGGCTCCGACCCGAGCAACGGCCGAACCGCAGACCGGACAACTTTTGGGCATATGAAAATCGCGCTCGCGGCCAGCGCGCATTTTTTCCAGCACCTTGACAATATCGGGGATAACATCGCCGGCTTTTTGGATGACAACAGTGTCCCCTATTTTGAGATTTAACCGTCTAATCTCATCTTCGTTGTGCAGGGTGGCGCGGGAAACAGTGGAGCCGGCCACGGAAACCGGTTTCAAGTGAGCGACCGGAGTCAAAACGCCAGTGCGACCCACCTGAACTTGGATATCTTCAACGATAGTGGTGGCTTCCTCGGCCGCGAATTTATAAGCGGCGGCCCAACGCACGCATTTGGCAGTGCGGCCCAGACGCTGTTGGTAATTTAGATCATTGACTTTGACTACGACACCATCAATCTGATAATCCAATTTCTCGCGCATGGTTTCCACTTCACCCAAGAATTTTTTGACCGCGGCAATGTTTTTGAATAAAGAAAAATGCCGTTCCACGCGAAAACCCAAGTGACGCAAATATTCCAAGGTGTCTTTTTGGGTGGCAATTTTTTCAGGAGTCGAAGTATAAATAGCGTAGAAAAAAGCCTGCAGATCACGGCTAGCGGCAATCTCCGGATCTAGTTGACGCACGGTGCCAGCGGCGGCATTGCGCGGATTGGCAAAAGGAGCTTCGCCAGATTTAACAGCGGCTTTGTTTAAAGACTCAAAGCTTTTGACTGGCATATAGACTTCACCGCCGACCTCTATATCAATCGGTTGCTTTAATTTCAGAGGCACGCTGTCAATGGTTTTGATAGTATGAGTAACGTCTTCGCCGACCACGCCGTCGCCTCGGGTGACCGCTTTTTGAAACAAACCTTTGGTATAAACAAAGGTCATATTGAGGCCGTCAATTTTTAATTCGCAGGTATAGGCAATATCAGCATTGGCATCTAGCTCCAGAAAACGTTTGGCCCGAGCGTCAAATTCCAAAACTTCATCAAAAGAAAAAACATCATCCAGAGAATATTTGGGGATAGAATGTTTGATTTTGGCAAATTTGCCAAGGGCGCGCCCACCGATGCGCTGAGTGGGAGAGTCGGGTGTAATCAGATCTGGATATTGGTTTTCCAATACTTTTAATTCCCGTTTGAGCGAATCGCGCACGGCGTCGGAAACGATTGGGGCATCCAAAACATAATAACGGTAATCAATATCTGCCATCTGGTCTTTGAGCTTTTGAATACGAATTTTGGCTTCGGATTTGGTCATAATATTTAAGCACTTAAGCGTTTAAACATTTAAACACAATGGCTCTCCACCCAATCGGGCAAGTCCCATGTGTTTAGATGGTCTATTGCTTATTTATTATAGCAAAAACCCCTCTTTTGGTAAGAGGGATTTGGCGAGGAAAGAATTAATAGATGTTATTTTTGGTAGCGCTATGGATACCGCCGGCCATATTGCTAACACTGTCTTCCAGGTAAAAATAAATCACATAACTGTCATCTGAGAGAAAAGTGTAGCCGTAGTCGCAGGGATCGTTTGAGGTATCAGTACAGGCATTTTCGGGTGAATTGACCATGCGCGGATCACGAGGAACAGTCGGCATAAAAATAGGAGAAGTGGGCGGGCTAGCGGCCCAACCGCGGCCATCCAGGGTAGAACGAGAAGTAACGCCAAGAGCCACGCTGTCGCCAATCGGATAAGTAAGTTTCTCGGTGCTATATAATTGCAGAGCGGCACGAAGCTGATTGATATCAGAGAGTCTTTTGGTGTCGCGAGATTCACGCTTGGCCTTATTCAAAGAGACCATGGTGATATTGGCCATTAGAGCAAAAATAGCAATGACCACCAAAAGTTCAATTAGCGTAAAACCTTGTGAGTTCTTTTTCATATTTTACAAAAAAGAAAAAGTGTTGATAACTTTATAAATCAATTATACCATAAAAACAAAATTGTTGACAATAAAAAATAAAATTAAGATTCTTTTTTGCGGCGAAGCAACCAAGTGAGAATCGGCGGAGTCAAAAGCGTGGTCAGGATAACCATAATAACAATGGCCGAAAAAACCTGGTCAGAGACGACTCCAAGGCTTTTGCCCATCATGGCGAAAATCAAACCAACCTCACCGCGAGGGATCATGCCAAAGCCAACAATTTTTTTGTCAACCTTGCCAGCGACCAGACCGGAAACAATCTTGCCGACAAAGGCGGCCAGAGTAATCCCGAGGGCCAAAAGCAAAACTGGGAGATCGGCCAGAGTAGCCAATTTGACATCAAAACCGGTCATCACAAAAAAAATCGGCACCAAGAAATAACCTAGCGGCTCGAGCAGATCTTCAATATGACGATGGGTGTGATGTTCGATAATATGATTTATTTTCTCCTGCACAGGCTGAGCAGTGGCGGTAATTTCTTTGAGATCGGAAATAATTTGTGGCCCGCTAAAGCCACCGAAATGAACAGCATCCAAGACTAAGCCAGCGGCGAAAGCGCCTACGATCGGAGCCAGACCAATTTTGTGGGCCAGAAAAGCAAAAACCAAGCCGAAGGAAATGGCCATGGTAAATTTCATGCCAGAGCCAGAGTGAATTTTGGAAAATAATCGTCCGAGCCAAGGAGCTAAAAGCTGACCGATGATAATAGCCCCGACCAAAAATAGGATGGCTTTGGCGGTAATCCAGACGATGCCGCCGAAACTAACTGCCCCCACGGTGACAATCGCGGAAACAACCGCCAAGATGATCAGACCCATCACATCGTCAATCACGGCCGCTCCCAAAACGATTTGCGCTTCTGGCGTTTGCAGTTTGCCCAAGTCTTTGAAAACGCGGGCGGTGATACCGACCGAAGTGGCGGTCAGAGTCGCGCCAAGAAATAGATAAGCGTTGAAGCTCAAGCCAGGCAAAAGCCAGGGTCCAACGATATATGTCCCGATGACAAAAGGGGCAATAACACCGACGGTGGCTACCAAAAGGGCGCGCGCGCCAACACTCTTCATTTGATTAATATTTGATTCAAGGCCGATCTGAAAAAGGAGAATAACCACGCCGAGTTCGGATAAAAATTTGATGATAATATCTTGACGCAAGGGTTCGAGAAGATGAATACCGACCAGGGTCAGATTGCCAAGAAGAACGCCGATAACCAATTCACCTAAGACTGATGGCTGGCCGAATTTTTCTACTAGACTGGAAACTTTCGCCATGATCAAAATAACGGCCAGCCAAAAGAAAGTCAAAGCAAAATTAAGATGGACTGCTCCGGTCGCCTCACTTGAAGCGGAAACGGCAGGGCCAACAAATAGAGCCAGTAACACTCCGAGAAATAAAATCCTTTGTTTTTGTCTGGACATAAATAACAAAACAATTAATAAAGTAGCTTATATATAACAGCATAAACATTTATGCTGTTATATATAAGCTCTAAATAATTTTGTCTAAAATTTAGCTATCAAATCGCCCACAAAATTCGTTGCCGCGATTACTGCCACCGCTATTAACAAATGTTCAGCGACCACCTGCCAAACATTCTCTTTCTTCTTGACTGCTATCCAGACACTAAATAAAATTATCAAGCCAAAACCCCACGCCACGCTAATATAAATAGCCGTCGATAAAGCAAAAACGATGATCGGCACGACAAAAGTCAAACCAAATAAAAACTTGGCTCCAAAGGTCGATAGGGTGGCGATCCACACCTCTTTTTTGCCTAAACCCTGTGTTTCTTCAGCCATATGCACCCCGAAAGCGTCCGACATGGCGTCAGCTACGGCGATGACCAAAATCCCGCTCAAAACCACGCTTCGTGAATGCGTCCCAGAGTGCAAACCAATAACCAAACCCAGAGTCGTAATAATACCAGACACCAAACCAAAACTAAATCCTCTAGTAACGGCTTTATTCATAAGTTTATTATCAATTTTGTATAGAGCCCTTCTATACTAGCAACTAATAAAATATTTTGGATTTATAATAATTTTAGGTGCTTGCATAGAACAGCTCTACACAATTTGATATTTTTTAATGATTTTCCTAATGGTTTTGCCTAAATTAGACTCATTTCTATGATTAAAACGAAATTCCATCTCTTTTAGGTATAAA